>Ga0209829_10004012_pt1 | contig 10506 bp, 10 predicted proteins | sample C_140205_EF_Meta_FD_187311 | JGI IMG/M metagenome (GOLD analysis project Ga0209829, IMG submission 187311) | Freshwater microbial communities from Lake Croche, Canada to study carbon cycling - C_140205_EF_MetaG (SPAdes) (version 2) | ecosystem: Environmental > Aquatic > Freshwater > Lake... | reverse complement strand
CGCCGACCATCTGGGCACGCCGCTGCGCGAGGGGCTCACCTTCGCCCATGATTGCCTCGTGGGCGCGGGCCTGCGCGACCGGATCCGGCTTGGCGCCAGCGGGCGCATCATCACCGCCTTCGACATGGCGCGCGTGATGGCGCTGGGCGCGGACTGGTGCAACTCCGCGCGCGGCTTCATGTTCGCGCTGGGCTGCATCCAGTCCATGTCCTGCCACACGGACAAATGCCCCACAGGCGTGGCCACCCAGGACCCGCGCCGGGGCGACGCGCTGGTGGTGCCCGACAAGGCCGAGCGCGTGCGCCGCTTCCAGGCCAGCACCATGGAGGCGCTGGCCGAACTGACGGCGGCGGCGGGCCTGACCCACCCCATCGACATCTCCCGCGATCAACTGATGCGCCGCACCGCCATTGGCGAGGTGCAGAGCTTCGCGGAAGTCTATCCGCAACTGGCGCCGGGCTCGCTGATCGATGGAACCGCAGGCGGCAAATATGCGCGCCATTGGGCCATGGCGGATGCGGGGACGTTCAGGGCGAGGGCGGGGTAGGGTGAGGCCTACCTCCTATCAATCGTGAACTTCTGAAATCCCTTCATCATCGCGGGCTTCTTTGACGAGAGCATGCGCGTGTTCACGCCTGTCCAGCCGATCTCGCCGGAGATGCGGCCATATTCGATCTTGGGGCAGCGGTTCATGATGACCTGCACGCCTCTGGCCTCTGCGCGGGCGGCGGCGGCGTCGTTGCGGACGGTCAGTTGCATCCAGATGACCTTGGGGAGCGGGTTCAGCGCCAGCGCCTCGTCCACGATGCCGTCGGCGGCTTCCGAATTGCGGAAGATCTCGACCATGTCGATGGGCTCGGGAATCTCTGCGAGGGAGCCATAGACCTTCGCGCCCAGAATCTCGGTCCCCGCAAGGCCGGGATTGACCGGGAACATGCGATAGCCCCGCCCCAGCAGATATTTCAGCACGAAATAAGAGGGCCGCACCTCGTTGGCGGAGGCGCCGACCATGGCGATGGTCTTCGTGCCCTTGAGGATCGAGCGGATGTGTTCGTCGGGATAGGAATCGTGGGTCATGGCTCCAAGTCGTGCCATGTCGGCGCGCGCTTGTCGAGAAAGGCGCCTATGCCTTCGCGAGCGTCGGGCTTGAGCAGGTTCTCGACCATGGCGCGGGAGGCGAGATCATAGGCTTCTGGCAGGGGGCAAACCATCTGGCGGCGGAAGGTCGCTTTGCCCATGCGCAGGGCTTGCGGGGACTTGGCGGCGATGCGCCCTGCCCAGGCCAGCGCCGCCTCCAGCGCCTTCCCCTGCGGGACGATCCGGTTCACGATGCCAAAGCGCAGGGCGTCGTCCGCGTCGATCATGTCGCCGGTGAGCAGCATCTCCATGGCGTGTTTGGGCGCCACCGCCCGCCCCAGCGCCACCCCGGGCGTGGAGCAGAAGAGGCCGATGTCGACCCCCGGCGTGCAGAAGCGCGCCGCCGTCCCCGCCACCGCCAGATCGCAGGTTGCGACCAGTTGGCATCCCGCCGCAGTGGCTACCCCTTCCACCGCCGCGATGACCGGTTGGGGCAGGGCGGCGATCTGCTGAATGAGGGATGAGCAGCGGCCCATGGTCTCCTCGAACTTTGCGCGGCCGTCGTCGGGTAACACCCGCGCGGCGGTGATCTCGCGCAGATCATGGCCCGCGCAAAAGGCCGTGCCTTCGCCCGAAAGCACCACGCAGAGCGTGGCGGGTTCGCGCGAAATGGCCGAGAGTTGATCGGCCAGCGCGCCCATCATCGCCAGCGACAAGGCGTTGCGGCTGGCGGGGCGGGCGAGGGCGAGATGGGCGACGGCGCCGTGGTCGGTGCGGGAAATGAATCGGGTTTCAACAGCTTGCGGGCTTTGATTCACAGACTGGCTCATGGCCTTCATGCTTTCCATTGGCTGTGGCGACGCATTGTGGACGGGCGCGTTCCATGGTTCAAGCGTCGCCGCAACGAGGATCCGCCCATGCCCGCGCCCACCGGCCCCCTGATGAGCCTTGAAGAGGTGACCGCCTTCCTCATCCGCGATTTCCCCCAGATCGCGCCGGGCAGCGAATTCATCGTGGAGGCGGTGGGGCCGATGAGCGCGCGGATGCGGTTGCGTGCGTCGGAGAAGCATCTGCGCCCCGGGGGCACCATCTCCGGTCCCTCCATGTTCGCGCTGGCGGATGTGACGCTCTATGTGGCGATCCTCGCCCAGATCGGCCCGGTGGCTCTGGCGGTGACCACCAATCTCAACATCAACTTCCTGCGCCGCCCGGCGCCCGGCGATCTCTTTGCTGAGTGCCGCCTGCTGAAGCTGGGCAAGCGGCTGGCCGTGGGGGACGTCTCCCTCTATTCGCCCGGCGACGAGGAGCCAGTGGCCCATGCGACGGGCACCTATTCGATCCCGCCGACTTGAGGCGGGCGGGGCTCACCCCACCGCGCGCAGCCTCGCGAAGCCCCGGTCGAGGTCTTCGGTCAGGTCGTCCAAATCCTCCAGCCCCACCTGAAAGCGCAGGGCCGGCCCGCCAGGCGCCCAGGTGGTGGCGGTGCGGTAGGTGGAGCAGTCGAAGGGGATCACCAGGCTTTCGAAGCCGCCCCAGGAATAGCCCATGCCGAACAGTTCCAGCCCATCCAGCATGGCCGCCACCGCAGCCTCGCTGACGGGATGCAGAATGATCGAGAAGAGCCCGGAGGCGCCGGAGAAGTCCCGTTTCCAGATGTGGTGGCCGGGGTGGGAGGGCAGGGCGGGGTGCAGCACCTGCTTCACCTCGGGGCGCCCCTCGAACCAATGGGCTAGCGCCAGAGCCTGCTTCTGAGCCTCCAGCAGGCGGAGTTTCATGGTGCGCAGGCCGCGCAGGCACAGGAAGGCGTCCTCCGGCCCGGCGCACATGGCGAAAGCGTCGAAGGTCTGGCGCAGGCGCTTCCACCAGACCTTGTTGGCGGAGACCAGGCCCAGCAGCAGGTCCGAATGGCCCGACAGATATTTGGTGCCGGCCTCGATGGCCAGATCCACCCCCCGCTCATGGGGGGGAAAGAACAGGGGCGTCGCCCAGGTGTTGTCCATGATGACGCAGGCGCCATGGCGATGGGCGACATCCGCAATGGCGGGCACATCCTGCATCTCGAAGCTCTGGGAGCCCGGCGCCTCGACCAGAACGGCTGTTGTGTTGGGGCGGAACAGCGATTCTATGCCAGCCCCCACCAGCGGATCGTAATAGGTGGTCTCCACGCCCATGCGGGTCAGCACGGTATCGCAGAAGTGGCGGGTTGGTCCGTAGGCCGAGTCGCTCACTAGAAGGTGATCGCCAGATTTTACCGCGGTCATCAGCGCCAGCGTGATGGCCGCGAGGCCCGTGGGAGCCAAAACGGTGCCTTCGGCGTCTGACAATTCGGTCCAGGCGCCTTCCAGCGCCGCGGTGGTCGGCGTGCCCTTGGTGCCGTATGTGTAGGGGATATCGCGGTCTTTCAGGCTCGCCATGGTCGGGAACAGCACCGTCGAGCCCCGGTAGATCGGCGTATTGACGAATCCATGCTGGTCTTCCGGGCGCCGCCCGGCGTGAATGAGCCTTGTGGCGCTGCGCAGGCCCGCCCTGGTTTCTTTCGTCAATTTCGACATATGATGGATCCGTTTCGCGGAGGCTTGACCAGCGACTTGAATCCCCCTTGGATAGGGGGCAGCGAATACACTTGACGCCGAGCGGTCGACCAACTTCGGCGTCTATACCACGACTGGAGCATGTTCATCATGAAACAACTTTTGATCGCAGCCGGGTTCACCGCTTTGCTCGCCACCGGAGCTTCCGCCGGAACCCTCGACACCGTCAAGCAGAAGGGCTTTCTCGCCTGCGGCTCCAACACCGCGCTGGCGGGCTTCGGCATGCCTGACGACAAGGGTGCGTGGACCGGCCTTGACGTGGAATTCTGCCGCGCCATGGCCGCCGCCATTTTCGATGATCCCACCAAGGTGAAGTTCATCCCCCTCACCGCCAAGGACCGCTTCACCGCGCTCCAGTCGGGCGAAGTTGACGTGCTGTCCCGCAATGGCACCTGGACCCAGTCGCGCGAGGCGGAGTTGGGGCTGCATTTCGGCGGTGTGAATTATTACGACGGCCAGGGCTTCATGACCCGCAAGAAGAACAACATCGCCTCCGCGCTCGAACTCAACGGCGCCTCGGTCTGCGTGCAGCAGGGCACCACGACGGAGTTGAATGTGTCGGATTTCTTCCGCAGCAACAACATGAAATATGAGGGCATCGCCTTCGCCACCGCCGACGAGGCGCTCAAGGCCTATGACACGGGCCGCTGCGACGCCTTCACCACGGACATGTCCCAGCTCTACAGCGAGAGGCTGAAGCTGGTGAATCCCGACGACACCATCGTCCTGCCCGAGGTCATCTCCAAGGAGCCGCTGGCGGCCGCCGTGCGTCAGGGCGACTCGCAATGGTTCAACATCATCCGCTGGACCCATTACGCCATGCTGAACGCCGAAGAAGCGGGCGTCACCAAGGCCAATGTGGACGAGAAGATGAAATCCCAGATCCCCGAAGTGCGCCGCCTGCTGGGCGTCGAGGGGGATTTCGGCAAGGGCCTCGGCCTTACGAAGGACTGGGCCTACCGCATCGTGAAACATGTGGGCAATTATGGCGAAAGCTTCGAGCGCAACGTGGGCGAGAATTCGAAACTCAAGATCAAGCGTGGCCTCAACAATCTCTGGTCCAAGGGTGGCCTGCAATACGCGCCGCCTGTGCGCTGAGGCAGGCGTGGCGCGGGGCGCGCGGATATGAGCGTGAGCGGACCGGCGGCGCAACCGCCGAAGGTTCCGCTGCTGCATGACCCGCGCTTTCGCGGATTGCTGGTGCAGGCGGTCACGGCGCTGACGCTGGGCGCGCTTTTATGGGTGGCGGTGGACAACGCCGCCATCAATATGCGCGCGCGCGGCATTCCCACCAATTTCGATTTCTGGAACCGGACCTCGGGCTTCGACGTCAACCAGACGCTGATCCCCTATTCCTCGCTCTCCACCTACGGGCAGGCCTTTCAGGTGGGGCTGCTGAATACGCTGCTGGTGGCGGCGATAGGCATTATCTTCGCCACCCTGCTTGGCTTCGCCCTCGGTGTCATGCGCCTGTCGGATAACTGGGCGGCGCGCAGCTTCGCCACGGCCTATGTGGAGACCCTGCGCAATGTGCCGCTGCTGCTGCAATTGCTGTTCTGGTACAACGCCATACTGAGTCCTCTGCCTGCTCCCCGCGCCTCGCTCGCCATGCCATCGGTGGCTTTGACATGGCCGGATGCGGGCTCGCTGGGGCTCGCGATTGGGGCTGGCGCGCTCGCCCTTCTGGCCGCACGTTTCGCCCGCGCGCAAAGCCCGGGAAGCGCCGCGGCCATGCTGGCGCCCATTGGCGCGGCGCTGGGCTGGATCGTGGCGCTCGTCGCGCTGTTTTTCGGCGCTGCGTGCTTCGTGGGGGCGCCCGGGGGCGGCTTGCTCCATTGGGGCGGGCCTGCGGGCGTCTATCTCAACAATCGCGGGCTGCTGTTGCCCAACCCCAGTTTCGGACCGGGCGCCGAATGGGTTCTGGCGGCGCTGGCTGTGGCGGTTGTAGCCAGCCTCGCCTATGGGCTGCGGGCGCGGCGCCTTCAGGCGGCGACGGGGCGCCAGAGCCCGGTGGGGCTGACGAGCCTCGCCCTGCTGGTCCTGCTGCCGCTGCTCGCCTTCGTGGCGGCGGGCAATCCCGTGACCATGGATTATCCCGTGCTGCGCGGGTTCAATTTTCAGGGCGGGCTGCGGGTCAATCCCGAATTCGTGGCGCTGCTGCTGGGCCTGTCGCTCTACACCGCCGCCTTCATCGCCGAAGAGGTGCGGGCCGGCGTGCAATCGGTGGCGAAGGGCCAGAGCGAGGCGGCCCATGCGCTGGGCCTGCGGGCGGGCCCCGCCCTGCGACTGGTGGTGCTGCCCCAGGCCATGCGCGTGATCCTGCCCCCGCTGACCAGCCAATATCTCAACCTGACGAAGAACTCCTCGCTGGCCGTCTTCATCGGCTATCCCGAACTCGTGCAGGTCTTCATGGGCACGGTGCTGAACCAGACCGGCGCGGCGGTGCAAGTCATCGCGCTCACCATGGCGGTCTACCTCACCATTTCGCTGGCGACCGCAGGGCTCATGGCCCTCTATGCGCGCCACACCGCATGGGCGGAGCGCTAGATGGAGCCAAAGCCCAACCCAGCCTTTCTGCGCACCGAGCCCAGCCCCGTGCTGCCGCCGCCTGTCTTTGCGGGCGGGCCGGTGCAGTGGGTGCGGCGGAACATGCTGGCGGGGCCGGGCTCGGCGCTGTTCACCCTGGTGGGCCTGCTGTTCATCGTGTGGGTGACGCCGGGGCTGGTGCGCTACCTCCTGATCGACGCCATCTGGTCATCGCCCGATGGCGTGGCCTGCCGGGCGCCGGGCGCGGGCGCCTGCTGGTCCTTCATCGCCCGCAAGCTTGATTTCTTCCTCTACGCCTCCTATCCCCGCGAAATGGTCTGGCGGGTCAATCTGTGCATGGCCATGGGCGCCATTCTGGGGGTCTGGTTGCTGTGGCCGGGGTTGGCGCGCAAGGGGCTGGGGGCTTTGCTCTTCTTCGTGGCCTATCCGGTCGCCTGCCTGCTGCTGCTGCATGGGTCCGAGGCGCTCGGCCTGCCCAAGGCGCCCACCGATCTGTGGGGCGGCATGTTCCTGAGCATGATCGTCGCCACCGTGGGCATCGTGTTCTCGCTGCCGGGCGGCGTGCTGCTGGCGTTGGGGCGCCGCTCGCGCCTGCCGGTGGTGCGTTTCTTCGCCACGCTGTTCATCGAATTCGTGCGCGGCGTGCCCTTCATCACCGTGCTCTTCATGGCCAACACCATGCTGCCGCTCTTCGTGCCCGCAAGCTGGTCGCCGGACCGGCTTTTGCGCCCGCTGGTGGGCGTGACCCTCTTCGCCAGCGCCTATATGGCGGAGATCGTGCGCGCGGGGCTGCAAGCCATCCCCAAGGGCCAGACCGAGGGGGCCATGGCGCTGGGCCTGAGCTACTGGCGCATGATGGGGCTGATCATCCTGCCGCAGGCCCTGACCGTGGTGATCCCCGGCATTGTCGGCATCTTCATCGGCCTGTTCAAGGACACGACCCTTGTGGCGGTGGTGGGCATTCCCGATTTCCTGCGCACGGTCGAGACCGCGCGGCTTGATCCGGCCTGGGCGGGGCCGACCATCTCCGCCACCGGCTATATTTTCGCCGGCGCCTTCTACTGGGTCTTCTGCTTCGGCATGTCCCGTTATTCGCTCATGATGGAGCGTGCGCTGTCAGCCGGGCGCAAGAGATAGGATGCAAGCCATGGCCTCGCCCAATCCCGCACCAGCCCCTGACGGCGCCGCCATCGAGATGATCGGCGTCAACAAATGGTATGGGCAGTTCCATGTGCTTCGCGATGTGAACCTCACCGTGGGGCAGGGCGAGCGCATCGTCATCTGCGGCCCCTCGGGCTCTGGCAAATCGACGCTGATCCGCTGCATCAACCGGCTGGAGGAGCACCAGGCCGGGCGCATCATCGTGGAAGGCGTGGAGCTGACCAATGATCTGCGCAAGATCGACGAGATCCGCCGCGACGTCGGCATGGTGTTCCAGAACTTCAACCTGTTTCCCCATTTGAGCATTCTGGAGAATTGCACCCTCGCGCCCATCTGGGTGCGCAAGATGCCAAAGCGCGAGGCCGAAGAGGTGGCCATGCATTACCTGACGCGGGTGAAAATCCCCGAGCAGGCTCATAAATATCCCGGCCAATTGTCCGGCGGCCAGCAGCAGCGCGTGGCCATCGCGCGGGCGCTGTGCATGAGCCCGAAGATCATGCTCTTCGACGAGCCCACCTCCGCCCTCGACCCCGAGATGGTCAAGGAGGTGCTCGACACGATGGTGGCGCTGGCGCGCGATGGCATGACCATGCTCTGCGTGACCCACGAGATGAATTTCGCCAAGCAGGTGGCGGATCGGGTGATCTTCATGGACCGGGGCGAAATCGTGGAGGCCAACGCCCCCGAGCCCTTCTTCTCCAACCCCCAGCACGAGCGCACGAAGTTGTTCCTGAGCCAGATTCTGGGGTGAGTTGACGCGGCGCCAAGCGCCGGTGCAATAAATCACGGCCGTCGGCGTCCATTGGACCGGCAAGGATTCACCCCGCCCGCCGCAAGGTCCGGCGAAGCATCGAGGAAACCCCATGAGCTCCAGCGATTCCGTGACCATTCCCGTGCTGCAACAGATGAAGCGGGATGGCGCCAAGAGCGTCGGCTTCGTGGCCTGGGATTACCAGATCGCCCTCATCGCCGAGCGCGCGGGCGCGGATTTCCTCGTCATCGGCGACAGCGTGGGCGTCAATCTGTGGGGCCACGCCAATCCGCTGGAAGTGACGCTCGACGAGATCCTGATCTGCTGCAAGGCCGTGCGCCGCGCCGCAAAGCGCGCCCTGCTGATCTGCGACATGCCCTATGGCCCCGTGCAGGAGGGTCTCGACACTGCGCTGCGCGCCGCCGTGCGCATCGTCAAGGAGGGCGGCGCCGACATGATCAAGCTCGACGGCGCCGCTGATTATCCCGAGGCCGTCACAGCCCTGACCCGCGCGGGCATCCCCGTCTTCGCCCAGTTTGGCCTGACGCCCCAGACCGCGCTGAAATATGGAATCCCCTACAGCTCCCAGAGTTCCGCCGCCGCCATGGCCACCGCAGAAGCCGCCGCCAAACTGGTGGAAGAAGCGAAGATGCTGGAGGCCGCCGGCGCCGCCATGCTCGATTTCACCAATTCCGGCCCGGTCGCGGGCAAGGCGGTCTGTGACGCCGTCTCGATCCCCGTCATCGGCGGCTTTGGCGGCGGGCCCTGGCTCGACGGGCGCGTGCGCCTCGCCCACACCGCCATCGGCTATGCGGAAAAGTGGATCGATTCGAAGAACGACACCTATTTCAACGGCGCCCGCGCCACGCTCGACGCCTTCAAGACGCTGATCGACGACGCCCGCGCGGGCAAGCAGATCAAGGGCTGAAAACCATGCCAAAGGTCGTTCTGGACGGTATCGACACGCGCTATGAGGTGACGGGCTCGGGCTCGCCCATCCTCATGTTCGCCCCCGGCGGCTTTGACGCCACCATCGAGAAATGGTCGACGCAGGGCGTCTACGCCAAGATCAAGCCGGTGGAGAATCTGAGCAAGCATCACACGCTCATCATGTTCGACCGGCGCGAATGCGGCCAGTCAGGCGGGCGCGTGGAGCGCGTCACCTATGCCCATTATGTCAGGCAGGCGGTGGCGCTGCTGGATCACCTTCGCATCGAGAAGGCGCATATGATGGGCGGCTGCATGGGTTGCAGCCCGGTCGCCCTCATGGGGGTCATGCATCCCGAGCGTGTGTCGAGCCTGGTGCTGTTCTGGCCCGTGGGCGGCGCGAAATATCGCCTCGCGGGGCAGATGCGCTTTTCCGAACATCTGGCCTTTGTGAACCAGAATGGTTTGCAGGCGGTGGTCGATCTGGTGCGCCGCGACGGCAAGGCCTTCGGCGCCGACCCGCGCGGCGGCCCCTGGGCCTCGGTCATCAAGCTCGATGAAGCCTTCGCGGCGGCCTATGCGCAGCATGATGTCGAGAGCTACAAATATCTGGTCGCGGGCTGGGCGCGCACCATGTTCGACCGCGACACGGCCCCCGGCGCCGAGCCCGAGGACATGCTGCGCTGCCACCTGCCCGCACTGGTGGTCCCCGGCGCAGACGCCTCCCACGCCACGTCAGCCGCCCGCTATCTTCAGGAATGCCTGCCGAAGTCCGAATATTGGGACGTTCCGGTGGCCCAGCAGACGGAAGAGCCGACGACGGCGCGGCTGCTGGAGTTTCTGGGGAAGGGGCAGTAGGCAGTCGGCATTCGGCAGTCGAAAGCACACGACTGCCGACTGCCTAATTTCCTCCTACCCCACCAGCCCCCAAGTCTCCTTGGCGAACAGATCCTCGACCTTCATCGCCTTGGTGATGATGCCCTGCGACAGGGCGTGGCCCATGAGGGTTTCCATGACCTTGCGGTTGGGCTCGATTCCATAGGGCATGGGGTCGCCGATGACCTCCATCACGCGCTGGTGCAGGCGGTCGGCGGTGTCCAGCTTTTCGATCTGGCCCGCCTTCAGCGCATCCAGATAGAGGCGCTTGGCGGCGGCGAAGGCTTCGAAGCAATCGGCGGCGAGGCCGGGGTTGGCTTCGAGCACTTCATCCTTGATCACCACGAGATGGTTGATCGGCCAGTGGCCATTCGCCTTGAGGGCGGCGAGGCCGACATCTTGCGCATTGGAGATCAGAGGAACGATGTCGGGATGGTTCGCCTCGACGCCGATGGCGGCGACCAGCTCGCCGGAGATCAGCATCTCCTGCATGTTCTTGCCCGCCTCAATCGGCACGACATTGGCGGGCGCCACATATTCGGCCACATGCTCGTCGCCGGACAGGACCCAGGTGAC
>Ga0209829_10004010_pt1 | contig 10510 bp, 8 predicted proteins | sample C_140205_EF_Meta_FD_187311 | JGI IMG/M metagenome (GOLD analysis project Ga0209829, IMG submission 187311) | Freshwater microbial communities from Lake Croche, Canada to study carbon cycling - C_140205_EF_MetaG (SPAdes) (version 2) | ecosystem: Environmental > Aquatic > Freshwater > Lake... | reverse complement strand
AGCGGTGTCACTGAAGGTCACATGATTCTTCCACAAGCCGTTGTTGGCGCAAGATTGTGGGAAGTCGCAAAAAATTGGACCAGTTCACAGTTTGGCTCCACTTGTCCTCATGGTTTGAGTATCAACCTGGATACATGGAAATCAATTCCAGTACCTATTCAAGCCATCATTCAAAAAGCTGCAGATCGTTGGGCTGAATCATTGGCCAAAAATGCCAAAGACACAGAAGAAGCAGACTTGAAAAAATGGCGTGAGTCGGGTGGTTCTGTCACTGTTTTAGCGCAATCTGAAAAAGAAAAATGGGCTGCATTATTTCCTAACAATTATGTTTCGGAAAAAATCAAAAAAGTCAACGATGCAGGTCTTCCTGGCACCAAAGTGATGGAGTCGTATCTCAAGAATTTAGAAAAATTAGGTTATGTTCCATCTCGCAAATGGGTACTTGAATAATTTTTGAATATCCAAGGGAAATAGATGAACGCCATACACCGCTCTTATGAGCAAATTTTGAACATCTTGTACAGCATCGGTTCATACTGGTCAGTGGCTTTGTCACTTTGGATCGTTGCAGATGTTCTTGGACGAACTCTATTAAATAAGCCACTGGAAGGAACTGCCGAACTGGTGGCTTATTCATTACCCTTTGCAACCTTTATTCAAATTCCATGGATCCTCAGACAACGCGGTCATTTGCGCTCTCCACTCTTTGATGATTGGTTATCAGATGGTGCAAAAAAAATGTTCAATGCATTTGGAAGCTTGATTGGTATAACTGTATTTTCCATGGCCTGTTATTCGATATGGGACCCCATGCTTAGCGCTTGGGAAAACCGTGAAACCATTGGTGATGGCGCACTCAATTTGCCCGCTGGCCCCTTATGGTTAGCCATATTGACTGGTTGTGGCCTGATGATTGTCGAGTTCATCATGCAAATGTTGAGTCAAAAAAAAATTTTAGAAATAAATCAATAAAAAACCATGGATAACATCACAGTCGTTACGCTCATCACGTTTTTGATGGTGCTCATGATTCTTTGCGGAGTCTATGTTTCTGTCGCATTAGGACTCATGAGTGTGGTGGGTTTATGGATCATCACAGGTCAACCCAGTACTGCTATAAATCTACTCGCGACTACTTTTTTTAGCTCGCTTCAAAGCTATGAATTTGGTGTGATTCCATTATTTGTTTTGATGGGCGCCGTTTTTGGCAATGGCTTGAGTGAAGAACTATTTGCCGCGGCCAATGTATTGGTTCGCAAGGTGCGCGGTGGATTGGCCATGGCAACGGTGATGGGCAATGCTGTGTTTGCCGCCATCACGGGTTCGAGCATGGCCTCTGCTGCTGCATTTTCAAAAATTTCTTATCCACCCATGCTGAAAATGGGATATGACAAGCGCTTTGCATTAGGCAGTGTGGCGGGATCTTCTATTTTGGGTATGTTGATACCCCCCAGCATTCTTTTCATCATCTACGGAATTTTGACGCAAGTCTCAATTGGAAAATTATTTATTGCGGGAGTGATTCCGGGTCTATTGATGACGGTTATTTTTTGTTTAGGAATTCTTTTGATTGGTTACTGGAAACCCCACTTGGTAGGTGCGAATCTTAAGCACCACGATGAAGAAGCCGATGCCCAAAGTTTTTCTACAAAAATGACCATTTTGTTTAAACCATGGCCTGTGATGCTCTTGATCATGGTCGTCATTGGTGGCATCTATATGGGCTACTTCACCCCCAACGAAGCAGCGGCTGTGGGTGCTATCGGTGCAATCATCATTGCAGTGAGTAAAAAACAATTAGACATGCCAGGATTTAAAAAGGCCGTGTATGAAGTGGGTATGACCAGCGGGTCTATTATGTTGTTGTTGGTTTGTGCGCAGATGTATTCACGCATGGTTGCATTGAGTGGTTTGGTACAAGGGTTAGATCAATGGCTTCGCGCCTCTGCATGGTCGGGCATGGGTATTTTATGGGCATTCATCGGCATCATTCTTTTTTTGGGCTGCATATTAGATTCAGCATCGATTTTGTTATTGGTGGTACCGATTGCATTTCCAATTTTGACGGGCATGGGCTTTGATCCGATTTGGATCGGCGTTGTTTTAGTTATTGCTGTTGAAGTTGGATTGGTCACACCCCCATTTGGTATGTGTGTTTTTACAGTAGCCGCGTCGGTAGGAAAAAGCATCACATCCACAGAAGTGTTTGCCGGTGTCATGCCCTATGTTGTGATGATGTTAGTTTGTTTATGTTTAGTAGTTGAGTTTCCTGCCTTGTCGACTTGGCTTGTCAAATTCATGAATTGAAAATAAATCAGTGGCCCTCGTTATGAATGATTCTTTAAAAACTGTGGGCTTAGTTGGCACAGGAAAGCTTGGCAGTGCGATTGCTCAACGCTTAATCGAAAGGGATCAACGTGTTTACATTTGGAATCGTACCCGCGATAAAGCGCAAGATTTAATCGATCTGGGTGCTGTTTGGTGTAACTCTCCGGTGGATATGACTCAACAAGTTGATGTTGTTCTTTCTATATTGACAGATGCCAAAGCCATCGACGAAGTTTATTTTGGTTCTGATGGCTTGCTTACAGGCAACAATAAAAATAAAATTTTTGTTGAGATGAGTACAGTGCGTCCTGAGTCACAGGTTAGTCTCAATCAACGCATCCTTGCAAAAGGTGCGCGAATGGTGGAGTCACCCGTCGGTGGAACCTCTGTCACTGCACTCAAGGGTCAATTGATGGCGATGGTGGGCGGACTCGATGAAGACGTTGAAAAAGTGCGACCTATTCTTTCTCATCTGTGTCGTCGCATCGAGCATGTAGGACCCGTTGGCGGCGGCGCAAGCCTCAAATTAGCTGTTAATCTGCCACTCATTGTTTACTGGCAAGCCTTAGCAGAAGCGCTAACACTCGTCGATCATTTAAATATTGATCCTGCGCGAATGATCAGTATCTTGTCGGAAAGTTCAGGTGGACCCAATATGTTGCGCATTCGCGGTGACGCAATAGTACAGTCTCTTAATAAAGAGGATACAGGCCCCGCACACTTCACTATTTCGACACTAACCAAAGATCTCAAAGCCATGCGAGAAGAAGCCAAAGTATTGGGCACTTCCCTCCCGTTGGTTGAAGCGGCACTCCATAGCTTTGAAAACCTGAGCGATAAACCCCATAAAGTCGACGGTATTCAATTGCCCGCTTTATGGCTTCAACACTTCAGATCAAAACATTAAACCATCATGATTTCAACATTTAAATGCTCACCGTCCAATGCAAAAACCAACAAGGTTTTAAAAAATAAAAAAGGACGTTTGTTCACGGTTGATATTCACTGCCACACGCATTTAGAAAAAGCAGACGGAATTGTTCAATCGTTGTACAACCCAAAAACCGATCCTATTTTTGGATTTGCCTCTGAAAAATCAAGAGAAGTCAATCGCCAACAAATGGCGACATTGCACAGCAAACTGACATCGATTGATGAGCGTTTGGCCGATATGGACGCAAGCGGTGTTGACGTACAAGCCATTTCACCTGCGCCCCATCAATATTATTATTGGTCGCCCGATGAAGTCGGACGCGACGCCGCCAGGATTGTCAACGATTCCATCGCCGAGATTGTGGCCATGCACCCTGATCGTTTTGTAGGTATTGGAACGGTACCCCTTCAAAATCCAAAAATGGCGATTGCAGAGATGGAACGCGCCGTCAAAAAATTAGGTTTGCGTGGTATTGAAATTGGTACAAACGTCAATGGCATTGAACTATCAGATGCGCGCTATCACAAATTTTTTGCAAAAGCGCAAGAATTGGGTATTTTGATATTTATGCATCCCCTCGGAACAACCGAAGGCAAGCGATTGAGCGAACATTACCTGGTCAATATTGTGGGCAATCCCATGGACTCCACGATTGCCGTGAGTAATTTAATTTTTGAAGGCGTATTAGAAAAATATCCAAAATTAAAAATGTGCATTGCGCACGGCGGTGGTTACTTACCCAGCTATGCAGGCCGAATGGATCATGCCTATCATTCAAGATCCGATTGTCGACAATGTCTGGCGCATCCTCCAAGTCGATCTCTCAAAAAACTTTTCTTCGATACGATTGTGTTTGATACCTTGCATTTAAAATTTTTGGTTGATCAATACGGTAGCAAGCATGTATTGATGGGCACTGACTATCCGTACGATATGTCAGAAGCCAACCCCGTTGAATTCGTACAAAGCACCGACTTAAGCCTTTTGGAGCGCAAAGATATTTTGGGAATAAACGCTGCTAGATTGCTAGGTATTCGCAACCGAGCCCTTCGTTTTTAGTTCGCTTCAGGACGGAATAATAGGAAGCATTAAATAACTGGCATTTTTGCCGCCAGTATGTACAGTAACCTCTCCGTTATAGATATCAGGCGGACGATCGAGGGGGTCGTTGTGCAAAAACGGACCGCATCCTTTCAGTTCGTTTTTGAAATTGGAGTAACGTACACCTACACCCTCCCATTCGTAGTCTCGACCCTGAATCGTTAATGCAATTTGATATCCAGGTGGAATGATCAGACCTGTAGGCCATATCTCCACATCGACTTCAACAATTTCATTTTCTTTGACATATTGCACTTCATCATGCGAGTGATAGGGTCGATAAGGTAAAGTCTTTTGAGGATCGAGTTTGCGATGCGATACACGCAACCAACCTTGTGAAATAGGCGTATGCGGGTCCACAGTGCCTTGATAAACCAACTCTTTGCCTACGCAATCAAATACGCGAACAATTAAAAACAAATCGGCATCTTTGGTTTTGGAAGAAACAAACAACTTGGCAGCAATGGGACCAAGCAATTCTGTTTGTTTCTTGAGGGGCTGGGTTTTAAATGTGATGCCTTGATTGGCAGGCACATAGGTTTGATGAGACTCCTGCTTGGGCGCATGATCGGTATTTAAACTCAGCTCTTTGGCATCGAGCCAATAATGGGTCCACTGCGTGCGCTGAAGCGGCCATTCATTTTCATATCGAAGTCCAAAAGTTTCATTCGGATAACGCGCTTGCATTTGTACAGGCGGTTGTTTATCCCACCCATTTATTTCACCTTTTAAAAAATAATTAAAAAACTTTTTTTGTAGTTGCACACCATAGTCGGTATAGAAATGCGTCCAATGCTCAAGTCCATGAATTTCTAGCCACTTTTCTTTAGATGCGGCGTTCATGAATGCTTCGTAATTACCCCTTGGATGCAAACCCTGCCCCGCCCAACTCGCAGCAGAAAACAGAGGTACTTTGATCTTTGACCAATCGGCAGATCGTTGTTGGAAAAATGTATTGCATAACGGATTTTCATGAATCGCTTGTTTTAAATCCAAGCGATTTTTGTCTAATTCTTCGGGGGTTAGCGTTTCAGGACCGCAAACCAACTCGCCATTCATTCGACTGGTTGGTCCGTTGGTACCTAAGCCGTGTTGAACCACTTTGACTTGCATGTCGTACCAATTGCCCCAAAAAGACGACGGGACACCGCCATGGTAAGAGCCATCCCGATAAAAATCGGCAGCGCCCTCCCAAGTGCAAATAGCGGCCAAATGAGGCGGATTGAGACCAGCAACCAAATACTGATTGATGGCGTAATACGAAATACCATTCAATCCCACTTTTCCATTGGACCATTCTTGTACGCCTGCCCACTCAATGCATTCGTAATAGTCTTGCGTTTCCCTTTGGGAAAAATTATCCATAAAGCCTGCCGAGCGTCCCGCACCTCGACTATCTACACGCACACAAACAAATCCATCGGGCACCCATTTTTCTGGATCAACCACTTCCCAGCTTTGAAATGCATTAGTCGAACCTTTTGGAACATCGGGATGGTCTTGACACATCAATTTCCATGCATTGGGATAGCCATCTTCAAAATGTAAATTTTTTGCGTATGGTCCATGTGTCAATATCACAGGATAACGCCCATCATTCATGGGACGAAAAATATCTGCGCGCAAGATGTTGCCATCATCCATGGTGATGGGCACATCCCAATCGATACGCATGCCACACCTAACTTCACTTTTGGAAATCGTCATCTCTTTGCTCCTGCTTGGTTTACTTCACACGCTCTAAAATACTCACATAATGCGCGACAGATGCGCCGCCCATATTAAAAATACCAACAAACTCAGGATTATTCACCTGAATATCTCCTGCTGTGTGCGTCAATTGCATTGCACCCAACACATGCATAGAGACGCCTGTGGCGCCGATCGGATGCCCCTTAGCCTTGAGTCCTCCTGAAGGATTAACGGGTAACTTGCCTCCCATTTGTGTCCAACCTTCATGAATGGCACGAGCGCCTTGTCCCATTGGCGCCAAGCCCATCGCTTCATATTCAATCAATTCAGCAATAGTGAAGCAATCGTGCGTTTCAACCAAACTCAAATCATCAAGACTCAAACCCGAACTTGCAAAAGCTCGGCTCCATGCTTGCGCACAACCATCAAACGCAACAATATCGCGTTTACTCATGGGTTTGAAATCATTCACATGAATAGCAGCTTTAAAACCAATCGCCTTGCCCATGGTTTTAGCGGTCTCCATGTCTGTTAAAACAATCGCAGCTGCACCGTCTGAAATCGCCGAACAATCCGAACGCTTAAGAGGCGGCGCAACAAAAGGATTGCGCTCAGAAACTTCTCGACAAAATTCATAGCCTAAATCTTTGCGAAATTGTGCCAAAGGATTGTGAGACCCGTTGAGGTGATTTTTGGCGGCAATCAAAGCCAGCGCATCGCTTTGATCGCCATATCTTGAAAAATATTGTTGCGCAATATCACCAAACATTCCTGCAAAGCCAGCGTTGACTTGGCCTTCTTCTTTTAGATAAGCCGCACGAATCAATACATCCCCTACTTCGGGCGTGGTAATCGATGTCATTTTTTCTGCACCGACTATCAAAACAAATTTGGCGTTTTTTGCCGCAATGGAATTCATACCTTGATGAATCGCTGCTGATCCCGTTGCGCAGGCATTTTCAACCCGAGTAGAAGGCGTAAAGCGCATCGTTTCATCAATTTGTAGTGGCAGTGACGACAGAAAAATTTCTTTCACCAAGCCTTCACCGAAATGACCGAGAAATATTTCATCAATATCCGAGGGCTGCAAACCTGCGTCTGCAATAGCTTCCGTTGTGACTTTTTGAATCAATGATTCAATATCGTGTTGGTCAAGACGACCAAACGGGGTGTGGGCCCAACCCACCATATATGCACTCATGTTGTCTCCATTTATTTTTGTTTATACACGTCGAGCTTGTGAGGTCCAAAATTTTTCACGAATTTCGCGCTTCAAAACTTTTCCAACTGGACTGCGCGGTAACTGCGGCCAAAACTCAATGGTTTTGGGCGTTTTCATACCGCCTAATTTTTCTCGACAAAAAACCAGCATCTCATTTTCAGTCACCGTGTGCCCTTGTTTTAATTCAATCACGGCTTTGACTGCTTCGCCCCATTTTTCATCGGGCACACCAATCACTGCGCAATCTTGAACGCTGGGATGCGCCCAAATCACTTGTTCAATTTCGGATGGATAAATATTGAAGCCCCCCGAAATAATCATGTCACGTTTGCGATCCACAATGTAGACAAAACCATCGGCGTCTTTTAAACCGATGTCGCCCGTGTGGTGCCAACCAAAACGCGAAGCCTCTTCGGTGGCTTGCGGTTGATTGAAATAACCCTTCATCACCAAATTGCCGCGCGTCACGATTTCACCCTTTTCTTCAGGACCTAAAATTTTTCCATCGTCATCCATGATCTCGACTTGCGTAAAAATAGTGGGACGACCACAACTCATCAAACGTCGCTCTAATTTGGGGTCTCCAATCACCAGATGCTCACGTGGCGACATAAATGTGCACAGCATCAAGCATTCGGCTTGACCGTATGTTTGCGCCATCACAGGACCAAAAATATCCAAGGCCTCTTTGAGTTTTTCTGCAGACATCGGGGCTGCTGCATAAATAAAATGTTTGAGCGATGAATAGTCAAACTCACGCACTTGCGGATGCGCAAGCATCGAATAAATCGCAGTGGGTGGCAAAAATAATGTGGTGACACGATGCGTTTGAATGCACTTCATCATTTCAAGTGGGTCAGCCTTTGGAATAATAATTTGTGCAGCCCCCATGGCCAACAAAGGGAAAGCCACACAACCCGCCGCATGCGTCATGGGCGCGGCCACCAAATGAACAGGCGCGTCCTCATAAGGCATGCTTGAAGAAAAATTGGCTACCATGGTTGTAAAGTTGAGGTGAGTCAACATCACACCTTTGGATCGGCCTGTGGTTCCACCCGATGGCCAAATAGACGCCAATTGATTGGGATCAAGCGCAATATAAGGACACTCATCCGCATAAGCGCTTAACCAATCTGCCAATAATGGATCTCCACCATTGGCACGATCAACACATACAAAACCTTTGATATGCGTATTTTTTTGTTTGATGGTGGTGATGTCGTTAGCAAATGAGCTGTGATAGAACAACCACGCACAGCGATTGCTATCCAAGATGTAAATATTGTCGTCAAGTGAATTTCTGGCGTTGATCGGCATCCAAGCCATACCTGCTCGCAAGATACCCAAAATACAGGTGAACGCATCCATGTCATTAGGACTCAGTACAGCGCCCACCATTTCGGGCTTCATGTGATGAGCAATCAGTCCATTGCCAATTTTGTGCGTCAAGACACTCGTTTGTGTAAATGACAATTGCCTGTGTCCGTCTGTTAAACAAAGACTTTGCGGATTGCGATGAAGTCCGCGATCAAAATAGTCGATGAGGCGCATGTTTAATCGATCCTAATTCCGATGATCTACAGAAGACCAACGCTTACCCGCTTGTGAACCCTCATCACCTGTAAGCCAACGATTGAAGTCCATTGCGTGCGAAAGGTTGAGTGTCGCGCATCGCCATGCCAAACTTGACATACAAGAAATGACTGGTGCAAATTGTTTGCTTTGATTGGCAAGGTAGATTGTTTTGAGAGTCGGCATTCCCGTTCCCAGTAAAACAATCGCATCAAACGATTTATTTTTGAGCTGATCCAAAGCTTGACTCGCCGATTGCGAAGTTAATCCATAAATCGGATGGAATGCTGCATCACTCGAAGCAACATCAACAACCTCAGCCAAATGAAAACCGCAACTCTCCCAATATTGTTTGCTTTTATTCAATAAATTTTTTGAGTACGGAGAAACCAATGCAATGTTTTTTGCATGCAGCACATCCAACATATCAATCACCGAGGAAGCCGCTGTCACCGCTTTGATATCGAATTGACGTTCAATTGACTCTAATGTGGCGATTTCAATTGGTCGCGTAGCCAAATAAGAAGCCCCCGTGCAAGCAAAGGCAATCACATCCACGGGCGCGTTGGCAAATTGTTTGCATGAATCAATGTAGTGATGAAAGTAATCGACCAAGCGTTCTTCCATTGTGGGCTTGTCGCTGGTTAATCGACCATTGATAATGGCAAAGCCCTCGGGTAAAAATAAATTGAATTCAGGCTCAACCGTTGTATTGGCCTGAGGCGTGAGTACACCAATCAATCCTTTGGGTGCATATTCAACGGCCATCGTTAATCAATCTTAATATTGGCTGTCTTAATGATGGGCTCCCAACGATTGGTATCGGCACGGATAAAAGCAGTTGAATCTTTTCTGCCCAAACTCAAAGGACTCATTCCCAAGTCAATTAATTTAGTTTGCACATCCGATGCAGCAACAATTCGCATCAACTCAGTCTCCATTTTTTCTAAGATGGCCACAGGTGTTTTTGCAGGCGCAGACAAGCCGAACCACGCCTCACCAATCACGCCGGGTAAGACTTCGTTCATCGTTGGTAAATCGGGATGCGATGAAATACGCTTTGCACCTGTTACAGCCAACAACCTGACTTTTCCCGCCTTGGCTTGTGTAATCGCAGTGGGTACACCGTCAAATAATGCGTCAATTTGTCCACCTAATAAATCGATGGTCGCTGGCCCCGTCCCTTTGTACGCCACGTGAGTCATATTGAGTTGACCGATTTGTTTGAGCATTTCACCGGTGAGATAACCTGCAGAACCAATACCTGCTGATGAATAATTTAATTTTCCAGGATTGCTACGCGCGTGAGCTACAAATTCTGCAAAGGATTTGATAGGTGACTCAGTGCGCACAACAAAAGCATTTGGAAATGTTCCAATCACAAATACATGAGCAAAATCATCCATTGCTTTATATGGCATGGATTGACGCAGCAAAGGCCCCGTTGTGATGGCAGAACCATTGGTCATGACCCATGTATACCCATCGGGTGCCGCTTTGGCCGTAAAGTCTGTTCCCAATACCGAACCCGCACCAGGCTTGTTATCAACAATGACCGCCATCTTGAGAGATTCAGATAATTTTTGCGCCATCAAACGCCCAATGACATCAGTTGCACCACCTGGTGCAAATGGAACAACCAATTTAATGGGCTTGGATGG
>Ga0209829_10004009_pt1 | contig 10514 bp, 5 predicted proteins | sample C_140205_EF_Meta_FD_187311 | JGI IMG/M metagenome (GOLD analysis project Ga0209829, IMG submission 187311) | Freshwater microbial communities from Lake Croche, Canada to study carbon cycling - C_140205_EF_MetaG (SPAdes) (version 2) | ecosystem: Environmental > Aquatic > Freshwater > Lake... | reverse complement strand
AATAAACTATCACGACCAGTTTCATGCAAAGGATAAAAATCCAAAGCGTCTACTAAAGCCATGCCATACCAACCCATCGCCCTTCCCCAAATATGAGGAGACTTTCCTGTGGTAGGATTGGCCCACTTTTGTTGTTTTTTAGCGTCCCAAGCATGATACATTAATCCGCTTGTTTCATCTCTCGTATAGGTTTCAGATAAAACAAATTGTCTTGTTATTTCAGCAAAGGCAGAACTGTCATGAAATACACTAGCATATTGAGCCATAAAAGCAGCTCCCATATACAAGCCATCTAACCACATCTGATGCGGATAAATATTTTTATGCCACAAGCCTCCCAATTCATTTCGTGGTTGTAATTGCCATTGACGATACAATTGATCTAAGGCTTTTTTATATTTTTCTTTCCCAGTTACTTGAAATAAAGTCAATAGTACTTTCCCATTGTTCAAGTGATCAATATTGAATTCTTCGGGCTTGTAATCTAAGACTGTCCCATCTTCTTTTACATAATAATCCATACTATGTTGTATGTATTGAAAATATTGAGGGTCGCCCGTGCTGTACCATAGTTCCTCTATCCCCTTTAAAATAACCCCTTGGTCATAACTCCATCTAGCTCTTGCCCCAGGCGCTGGTTTAACAGAAAAAGAATCAGGCCAAATGCGAATAGCAGTGGCTGCCATTTTTTCTGCCATACTTGTAGCTATGGTAGGAATTAGTTTTTTGAGTTGAATGGTATCTATATCAATATGCTGTGCATGTGTCGCCTTTAACATGGGCGTTGTAGCTGATGTAAGGATTGTAGAATTTTTTATAGAAATACTATCCGCTTCTTCCATCTGAATGCCCTCTCTAGACCTAATAAAACTATTTTTTATGGTAATATTTTTGATAGGCATTTCTGGAATGCCTCTTACAAATAAAGCTTTGCTAGCACCATCGCAAATCACATTTTCAATATTAAAATTTCTAAAAATAGGCGTCGCTTCTGTGACTGGAACTTTTTGAACTACCACTTTATCTTCCTCGCCATTTATTTTTATAGGATCAGTAGCTGCATAATACATATCAAATAAGATGGCTTCCCCTACAATGTCTTTCATGCGAATATTTGTCGCGTAAATATTTTCAACCACGCCTCCTCTTCCTCTCACTGTTTTAAAACGAAGTCCAATATCGGTTCCTATAAAACTACAACCATCTATATAAATATTTTTAGCGCCTCCACTCATTTCACTACCCACAACAAAACCTCCATGGGCATGGTACACAGTACAATTTTTTACAATAATATTTTGAGTAGGCATGCCTCTTTTTCTGCCATCTTCATCTCTGCCACTTTTAATAGTAATGCCATCATCACCTGTATCAAATACACAATCTTCTAGGATGGCATTGGAGCAGCTCTCTAAATCAATGGCATCGGTATTGGCACCCCACCAAGGATTTTTTACCACCATCTTTTTTATAACTAAATTTTTACTCATTAAAAAATGAGTTGTCCAAGCAGGTGAATTTTCAAATGTTACTCCTTCCACCAACACCTGATCACAATTGCTGATGCGCAACATATTGGGCCTTAAGAAATCTTTAATGCCTTCAAAATCTTGTAAAGTTTTTCCAGCTGTTAATTTACCAATGTCTTTTTTGGTGGACGCCTCTACTGCGGCCTTAGATGGATACCATGTTTTTTTATCTTCTGTTAAAGCGCCTCCATAGTTTTTCAAATGTCTTCTCCACTCGTCTTCTGATAATTTATCTTTTTTAATGGGTCTCCAAAACAAACCATTGCCATCAAAAATACCATCCCCAGTAATGGCAATATTGATTTGATTTTCTGCAGATATAGGGGATTGACATCTTGCTGCATCTACTCCCTCGAAAGAAGAAATGACCAAAGGGTATTGTGCAAAATCAGAGGTAAAAATAACCAAAGCTCCTTTGTTCAAATGTAAATTGACATTGGAAAGTAAAACAAGAGGGCCTGTTAACCATTGGCCCTTAGGTATGACCACAACTCCCCCTCCCTTTTGGTGCATTTTTTGGATGGCATTATTGATGGCAATTGTGTTTACAAAATCTCCATTGGCCTGAGCACCCATAGCAACAATAGAAAGGGTATCTTTTTTGAAACCCGTATTTTTAATGATAAAATTAGGCATGGTTTGGGCAATTGTATAAAAAGCCAATCCAATCCCAAAAAGGGTGAAAATCAATCGTTTCATAGTGTATTAAATATAGTTAAAAAGCAGTTTTAAGCCTCTTTTTGAGTGCTAAAAAAAGCGCTTAATTTACGCAAACGATTTCGTTTCAAGAACAAGGAATTAATTACCTTCATAACAATAAATTTTTCACCTTAATGCGCTATGAAGCTATTACCATAAAAGATATTGCAAAGGCCTTGAGCCTTTCTACATCTACCGTAAGCCGCTCTCTTAGTGACAGCCATGAAATCAGTCCAGAGACCAAGCAAAGAGTCATTAATTACGCCAAAGAGAATAACTACAAACCCAACCCAATTGCGCTAAGTTTAAAAGATAAAAGAAGCCGTTCCATTGGTATTGTAGTGAGCGAGGTAGCCAATAGCTTTTTTTCTCAATCTATTAATGGTATTGAATCCATGGCCAACGAAAAAGGATACAATGTCATTATTGCTCAAAGTAAAGAGGACTTAGAAAGAGAAATTTCTGCATTGGAATTTTTAGCCTCCAGAAGTGTAGATGGTATATTAATTTCAGTTTCTAGCAGAACTTCTAATTTTGATCACATCAAAAAATTATATGATAGAGGTATGCCCATAGTAAGTTTTGACTGTGTGGTAGATTTTGAAGGAATACATAAAGTAATTCAAGACAATTATAAGGCCGCTTATGATGGAACAGTACATTTAATCAATAAAGGATTTAAAAAAATTGCTTGTATTGCTAGTTCCTCGTTTTTATCCATCACCACAGAAAGGGTAAAGGGATATATTGACGCCTTAAAAAAATACGAACCCCTCTTAAAAATAAGTGATATAGCATATATTGATCATGGTGGATTAAAAGCGGAAGAAATTTTTGACGCTATGGATAAACTTATGAATCAAAAAGAAAAACCTGATGCGATTTTAACTTGCTCAGATCGCATTACAACAAATGTAATGCGTTATTGTAAACAAAATAAAATTGGTATCCCTAATCAATTAGGTTTAATCGGATTTAGCAATTTAGATTTAACAGACATCTTAACTCCATCTTTGTCTATCATTCGTCAACCAGCTTATGAAATGGGCAGAAAAGCAGCCGAATTACTTATAAAAATGATAGAGAGTAAAAGAGCAATAACTGAATTTGAAACGATGGTCATTCCCTGTCTATTATTAGAAAGGGAATCTTGTACTAAGTACTAAAGTATAAAATAGTCCCTTACAATTAGGGCCTAACATCACCTGATAAAAATTTCAACCTTTTTTATAATATTGGTTTCCAATAGCCAAATATTTTTTCAATGGTATATTCATTGACTTCTTTATCTGTTAGTTGATAAGACCAAGTAACTCTTTGCTGCCCTGCTGCTCCCAAACCCTTGGATTGATATTCGGCATAATAAGCGGTTTTTTCATTGGCTACATTATCCCAATTTTGCCAACCTACAGGCAAAATATGTTTTCCTAAAGCACATCTAACAAAAACAGTTTTAGCATAGGCTCTCCATGGCCTTCCTAAATATTCCATAGTACAATCATCACTTGAAATTAAATCGCAGTCTAAAAAAACATACCCATATAATTGATGAGGCATGGTTGATGCCGCGGTAACATAAGAATTTGATAAAGATTTAATAGTGCAATTTTTAAAAACGGCTGTGGCACTTCCAAAAATAAAATCAGTGGTGCCTTCTATATAACAATGATCATACAATTGCATACTTTCATCATTAGTGGCAAATAAAGTGTCTTGATTACCAATAAGATTGCAATTTTTTAAAATAAATCTACTTCCATTTACGTGCATTGCCACGGCCTGCCCCACTCTACCTGCCTCATTTTTTATAGTTAGATTTTCTATTGTAATATCATTACCAAAAACAAACCAAGTAGCAGAAGTGAAAGTAGTATGTTTATTTTTATTAGTCATTGTATCGGTAGAAAAAAACTTACCTGCAAAATCATTATAAGAAATAATGGTTTGTTCTTTGCTTTCCCCTTTTATACTTAGGTTACTTACCCAGGCAGGAATGGTTACTTTTTCGTGGTACAAACCATTTTTGATAAATATAGTTACATGTACAGGGGAATAAGCTCTTACTGCATCAATGGCTTCTTGAATTGTAAAATAATCTCCGGTGCCATCCTTAGCGACCACTAGATTCGGTTTATAAGAAGCCCTTACATTGGCTTGTTGAGCCTGCGCAAATGGATGGAGACCAAAAAACAGAGCGGCTATAATTATTATCCTTTTCATATTAATTAATTTAGTTTATAAATTTCAGCACCTGCCATTAAATAACATCCTAATCCGTAATCTTCAAAATCGGGAAAATGATTATAATTGATGGGTTGCCCATCTTTTGGTTCTTTCCCAGTACTTTGCACATATCCCAAAGCACCATTTTTATGCATAGCAAAATTAGTCAACCCATTCCAAGCTTTTACAATGGCAGGCTTGTAAATATTCTTTGCTAAAATACCATGGTTGATACCCCAGGCAAAACCATAAGCGAACAAAGCAGTACCAGAACTTTCCTTCCCTTCAAAATGAATTGGATCTAGTAAACTTACATTCCAAAAACCATCAAATCTTTGCAAAGGTAAAATAGCTTCAGCCATTGCTTTGAAATCTGCCAAATATTCTTGATAATGGGCATCGGTGGTAGGCAAATAATTTAAAGCTCGAGCCAAGGCTGCAAAAACCCATCCATTCCCTCTACTCCAATAACAATTTTTCCCATTCGGTTCTTTATAAGGAGGTACAAAATCTTTATCACGATACCATAAGTGATCAACATTATTATACAATCCACTTCCGCCATGTTGGTGTTTTGTAAAATCATACAAGTCATACATTTTTTTAAAATATAGGGTATCATGGTACATCACTCCCAACCTAGCAAAAACTGGCATGGCCATTTGCAAAGCATCCACCCAGGACCAATCATCTTTTTTATCTGATTGAACCATTAGATCAATAGCTGTTTTAATAGCTATTATCCTTTGTTCTTGTTTGTCAATCTGGTATAAATCTAAATAAGTTTGTCCTGCGCAATGATTGTCTGCATGCCTTGTATTAGCACCTCCCACCAATCCCCATTGATGCTTTTCGCCCCACTGAACAGCATAATCATAATATTTTTGTTGAGGTTTGATATTGTATAGTGACATCAACCCTTCATAATATACTGCTCTGGTCCAAATATTGCTTTGGCGTTCTTTGTTTGTTATAATTGATTTGCCTGCATCTGGCCATTTGTCCATAAAATATTTATTGGCAAGTTGCATCGACTTTAGGATCTTCTTTTGAGTCGGCCATTGCTGAGAAGGTACTGGAATTAAGTACTTTTTTATACCCCCTAAATTGAACTCTCTAAATTGTTCTTGAATAATTTTTGCGTTCAATGCTGCACCAGTATAATTGGTATGGGTGTGGTCAAGGGGGAAATAAGTAGTTACCTCCTTCATTCCAATTAGTTCATAGGCACTTGATACAAGTTCATTTAAAGGAATAAATAAGGCATGCTCTTGTTTTGCAACTTCACTGGCCCATAAAGCATAAGAATCATTGTGTCTAATTACTTTGCCCTGCTTCCAATCATTTCTTGGAATTAAAGAACATACAATAGGAATAGCACCTTTAGCTTGCGCCTCTTTGATATACTTACGCATATAATATCCATAAGTATAAACAAGCTCTTGTTTTTTTGTAATTGGATTGTATATTTCTTTAGTACTGGAATCAATGCCATCAATGGTGCCTCTTGCTCTTGCGGTATCGTCAAGTGGTCCAGCATCATTATGCCCAAATTGCATGAGCACATAATCCCCTTTTTTTAAAGTGGAAAGTACTTTATCCCATCTTCCTTCTGTAATAAAAGTTCTACTACTTCTTCCTCCAATGGCTAAGTTTTGTACTTCTATTTTGGTGGTATCAAAGTAAATACCCAATAAACTGCCCCAGCCCCACAGATTATTTTTACCAGTGCCATCTCCATTTTTTACGGTAGAATCACCAATGATGTATACAACAGGTTTTTCTGTTTCAAGAAATACAAAAGCAGAGCATATAGTTATCAGAAGTAATAAAGCAATTTTTTTCATTGTATAATAAGATTATTAGTTGCTAATTTTAAAAATAATCAACGAATTGAATATAGTGCCACTTCCCCCTCTAATCCAGCTGCTTGAACTTTCCAAGAAGAGGCGTCAAAGGGTTTATAATTAATATTAACGAAATTAATATCTGTAAACTTTCTCCATTCCATTTTGTGTTGATCCATGTATCTTATTCGATTGGCCATTAGATTGGCTACTTCGATTGTAATTGTATTTTTTCCTTGTTTTAAAAAACGGCCAATAGATAGTTCAAAAGGGAATGACCAGCTAATGCCTGCCTCTTTCCCATTTACAAAAACCTTAGCAGACTCGTTTACTTTACCAAGTTTTAAAATAAAATCTTGACTATTTTTTTTATCAACGACTACACTTGTTTCATATATACCTATACCCGAAAAAGTATACAAGAGCGTATCTTTGTTCAAGTCTGTCCAATTTTTTAAATTGGGTAAAATTTGCTTTTGAGGCAAAACCGGGCCACCCTCTTTAAAACTTAAATTCCAGCTGCCATTCATATTTATTTTTTGTGCAAGATCTCCATAAATCCATTTGGGAACAGATTGTTTATGGGTCAGCTTGGCTTGAACAATCAAGGAAGCCCCCGAAGCCAATTTTACTCTAAAGGAACTGCCTTGAGATGTACTTACCGATTTCACTTTACCCCATTGACCATTCATTGGGTTTAATAAAACAATTTGCTGAGACGAGGTATGTAAAACAATTTGCGTGTCAATTAATTGATCAGTGGCATTCACAATGAAATAATTTTTATTGCCCGCTACCTTTCTTTTGATGTACTTTAAACCTAATTGTGTAATATTTTCTTCTTTATGGATGCCTAGGTACTCCATGGCATTTTGAACTTGCGAAGCCAACAAACATTTTCCTTTGCCATACTTGGCCACCATAAGTCCTTGCTTTACTTCTGTAAATGGTAACAATTCAAGTTGTTTTTTTAATGCAATTCTTCTTTGATCCAAATTAAATAAACCAGGCACATCTGTTGGTAGTGCTTCAAAAATTACCGTTGCCCCTTTGTATACATTTTGCAAAATAGAAGCCAAAGTTTCCAATGGGATAAATTCGCTTTTGGAGACCAATAATACAGGATAGGAGGCCCCTTTAGTAGCAATGCTCCATTGCCCATTTTTGTTGTTCGCATTTTGCAACATTTTGTCTGAAACAAAATCAAATGCATATCCTTGCTTTTTTAACAGTTGCATATTTTTATAAAAACTAGAAGGGTGTAACCACTCATCTACATCATGTACTTTTAGTTGCTTTTCAAGCCCAACCGGTTTGCTCCATATATCATAAATAGGCCAATAAGCCAACACTTCATTATCAGGTTTGCCTTCTTGTAAAATGGATTGTGTTCTGGCAATATAATTATTCAGCCCTTTGAGATGAGACCATAAACTATTGGCTGGTATAAATTCTACAGACGCGTAAAACAACCATCCTGGCCAAACAGCTTCTTGGGGAGAATAGGTAGTGCCATGATATACAACATGATTAACGCCTGATAAAAAAGCTTGATCTATTTCAGGCTTACATTGCGACCAGGAGGTTTTAAAATGTTCTGTTAACCAAGTAAAGGATTCGCAAGAAACAAGTGGCTTTCCCATCACATGACTTGCAGAAGAGGCAAATTGCAACATCATAGGATCCGGATCCACATTTCTGATATCAGCAGAATCTCTTCTTAGACCTGGATAAGGAAAGTAGCTAGAACCAAAGGTTTCAATTTCGGGTATATCAACTGCCGCATACAAATCCAATAAATTACCTGGGGAACCATGCGCTTCGTTCAAGGATAAAGTTTTTTTACGCTGTGCAAATTGATGGTATGGATTGGCAAAATTTTGAAGTATTAAATCAGAGAGCGTTTCTCTATAATCAGACTTTACTCTTCTAACAATCTCTGTATTTTCAGAAGAATTTAAATAATTTAAAAAGGGCTTAAAATCATATCCTCTTTTAGTTGCGAAATCATTCAAAAAAGTGGGTGTCCAATTGGCATTTTCCACTTCATAACTATCATTGTAAAATGCTTTTATTCCATGTGCGTCATTTTTAAAAAGGGTATCCCATTGTTGAAGATAAGCAGGCAAAGCATTGAGTGAGAAATGATCAAGCGTATAACCTTCTGCCCCTGGCGCTGCCCTTTTTACTTTTTGTAAAGTTTTTGAAACAAAAGCAGCCATTAACTTCCAGCTTCCTTTAGGCGCAGTCCAGGTTAATTGGCCGTCTGCATTCACAAAAGAAGTAATGTCTTTAACTTCTGCGTTATCACCGTATGCCATTATAAATGACAATTTCGCAATGGATTTATCTTTGCTACGAGGCTGAATTTTTTCTGTAAGCGATTGACCCTCCTTGACAAAAAACGATTCCATGGTTAATTTAGTTGCAGCGTTCTCTAAACTTACTTGAGGTCCTCCGATAGGCCAACCACTCCCCATAGCAAGGTATACTCCCATATCCAATTGATTGGATTGTTTAACCGTATAATCCAACATTTGCATCCAAGATTTGGATAAATAAGGAATGAATTTTTTTTCATAGCCCTTGGCACCATAGATAGGAACTATTTCCACGCCACCAAAACCCACTTTCTGTAAATCACACAACTGATTTTTAATGTTGATGGAATCCACTGCATCGCCCATCCACCACCACCTTGTCCATGGTTTGGCATCTTGAGAAATCATAGGCCATTGCGCATTTACACATTGAGAAAAATATAAAAATACAATGATAAAAAAATATTTTTTTCTCATGGCTTTAATCTGACTAATTATTTAAAGCGTGTATCGCACTATCATTTACTTCAAACTTATGGCTATTGATTAAGTTAATCATTTCCGCCCCTGCTAATAATACTGGCCCATATCCATGCGCTGCATAAACACTGGTAGGTCGATAATAATAAAAAGCAGGATCAAAAGCCAAGCCTGTTCCAACACAAGTTCCCTCCACTTGACCTTCCTTATTTATTTTACTAGCTACTGCATTCCAAGCCAAGATAACCATAGGACCATAGGCTTTTGCCTCTATCCAATGATTGTTGATGGCTCTAGCAATGGCATAACAATAAATCGCTGTGGCAGAAGTTTCTAAATAGCTGTCATTTTTGTCTAATAATTGATGCCAAAAACCCGAGGCAGTTTGTTGAACAGATAATCCTTTTATATGCAGCAGCAATTGTTGTAAAATTGTTTCTCTTCCTGGATAATTTTTTGGCAACACATCTAATAATTCAACCATGGTTAAGATGGCCCAGCCATTGGCCCTGGCCCAATAAAACTCGGGGTGTACTTTCATAGATGCCACCCAACCGTGCATGTATAAATTTTTATCTTTGTTAAACATTTTTTCCGAAAATTGTAAAACTTGTTTAACTGCATCATCATAGTAACTATTATTGCCTGTAAGCTTTCCAGCTTGAGCCAAGGCAGGCACACTCATAAATAAATCATCCAACCAAAGTGTATTAGCTTGAGGTCTTGATCTGGCCAATGTACCGTCCTCAAGTCTTTGTTGTTTTTTACTTATATATTTTAAAAAATTATCCGCCAAGGGTTGTAAATTTTTGTCTTGGTTGAATTGAATTGTTTTTAAAATGGAAGCGCAAATGGAACCCGCATCATCTAATGCCTTGGGATCAATAACAGAACGCAAAGGGTTGTTTTTTTGATAGTTTTTGTCATAAAGCATTTTAAAGCCTTGATAACTAGCTCCAATAAGTCCAAGCCTATCGGAAGTATAATTCGAAAACTTATTATCATTCGTTGCTTTGCCTACCGCCAACATGCCTGCATAAGTAACTCCCCATTCATAACTTGTTAACCTAAAATCTCCGGGTTTAAATATGGTATTGCTGTCCAAACTATTTACATCCACCATTGCTCCTGTTTGTTTATGAATTAACTGGGCAGGGGTTGCAGTGTTTAAATAATTGTAGATAATAGTTAATTTCTCTTTTACATTTTCCACGGTGGGTATTTCATAGGCCACTGGATAATTTGGCTTTAGGGCATGTAAAGGAGTATTGGCATCGGTTGATTTTTGCGCTTGGATGCTAAAAGGGGTGCAAAAAATTAGCACCCATAAAAAATTGAAACTACTCTTTTTCATTATAAAAATATTTATAAAAATGCAATCGTTAGTGGACCTCCTATAAAAATAACGAAACTTT
>Ga0209829_10004008_pt1 | contig 10520 bp, 8 predicted proteins | sample C_140205_EF_Meta_FD_187311 | JGI IMG/M metagenome (GOLD analysis project Ga0209829, IMG submission 187311) | Freshwater microbial communities from Lake Croche, Canada to study carbon cycling - C_140205_EF_MetaG (SPAdes) (version 2) | ecosystem: Environmental > Aquatic > Freshwater > Lake... | reverse complement strand
ACGCCTCCTCCCAGCCTTGTTTGACGATGGCGCAATAAATATGGCAGGCCCGGCGGGCAGCCTCCTCCGCGTCGCTGGTGCCGAGCGGGAAAAAATAGCCGTTCCCCGCGTGCCCAATCCGCGCTGTAAAGGATTTGTCCGGCTCCCCCGAACCGGGAAAAAGATAGCGACGCAGAAGAAGCTGCTCTTTCCAATAAGAGGCGTCCGTTTTGGAAAAGCCTGTCTGATTTTTCTCATGGACCAGGGCCTTGTCCCAGCCTTCGGCCACAATGGTGTCATAGATCGCCTTGGCCGCTATGGCAGCGGTGGCTTTATCCGAAGCACCCAGCGAAAAAGTCCGGCGACGGCTGTGATGCTGGATTTTTACCGACCAGCTATCCACCTTGAGCCGCTGCCCGTCGCGCGTGGAAGTATTTTTAAAAATGCGCTTGATCCAAAACTTCTGAACCTCATGAGATTCAGGGTTTTGAGCACTCAAATCCCCGCTGCTTGGATGCTGCTTGGACATTTTTTTAATAAACTTCTTTTGCAGTGGTTTGTCAACAGCTTCAAAAAGGGTTCATTGCAACCGCGTTCCAAGGTGTTGCATCTGCATTTTAAGGGGTATCGGGCGAGCTGCGGAGGCTGGCTCGGGGGCTGGCAGAGGAGGACAGCTGTGTCCCCACCGGGGAGAGGAGCGATGTCCTTGCTGACTGCCCAGGAATACCATGCTGGTAAGATCCGCTCTTCTGCAATTGAGCGGCCGCCGGCCCATCCAGCACGAACGTGCAGGAGGAATGCAATTGCAAGGCACTGGCGGTCACCATCCTCGTCAGCGGCCCCTCAATCGCCTGGGCCACGATATTCGCCTTCTCCGGCCCGATCGCGAGCAAGAGGCAGCGGCGCGCTTCCAATATGGTTCCCACTCCCATGGTGATCGCCGTCCGCGGCACCCGCTTCGGCTTTGGAAAAAACGGCGCGTTCTGGTCCAGCGTCACCTGCGACAGAAGCTGCACGCGCGTGCGGGACTCGAACGCGGACGACGGCTCATTGAATCCAATATGGCCATTGAGGCCGATGCCCAGCACCTGCAAATCAATGCCGCCGCTGGCCGCAATGAGGCGCTCATAGCGGGCGCACTCGGCATTCAGGTCGGACGCCATGCCATCCGGCAGATGGGTGTTCCGCGGGTCGATGTTCACCTTGTCAAATAATCGCTGACGCATGAAATCGTGGTAAGAACACGGATCCTCCGCTGGCAGGCCCACATACTCATCCAGGTTAAAGGTGCGGCAGCGGGAAAAATCCAGGCCCTCTTTCTGATGCTTGCGGACCAGCTGTTCATAGACCGATTCCATCGTGCTGCCGGTGGCCAGCCCGAGCACCAAATTCGGCTTGTCCGTCAATGCCTGCGCGATGAAATCAGCGACGGCCTGCGCCGCCCTTCCAGCGCCTGCGGATTGAATAATGACGTCCATTGAAAATATGATTCACACCTTACTGGATTTGAGAAGGCTGGAAATCCCCCCGTATTGGGGGTTTCCCAGAATAGGGCGCTCCGATCTACAATCGGACTGCAGAAAATTGAAACCCATGCACTGCGGCAGTTCTTGGCAACTTTGGGACAGGTAGAGCGCTCCGTGCCCGCCGGCGCGGTAAACCCGCACGTGTGGATTGACAGCCGCGGCGGGCAGAGGACTGCCCGCCCTACCCGCCGATGTGCCCAGGTTCAATTGATCTGCCATAATTGAACTTCCATAACGCCAATGTGGACCCCAAAAAATAACAACACTCGCATTCCCCCGGCCCCCTCTCTTTATAAAAGTCTCCTGACGGGGTGGCTGGCACTGTGCTGCGGGATAGGATGGGGCCCTCCCACGCACGCGCAAACTCTGCCGCCCGGCAATCCCAAGAGCCCATCCCACCCCTGGCGGGGCGTCCATCTCTGGATCGACCGCGAATCCAGCGCCCAGCAGCTTCTCGGCACGCTGCCCCGGCTCGCGGCCGCCGGGGTCAATGCTGTGGTCCTCGAGGTGAACTACAGCTTTGAATTCAAAGCGCACCCCGAATTGCGCAAGCGCCACTCCATCACCGGGGCCACCGCCCATAAACTCGCCGCCGCAGCCCGCCAGTGCGGCATCCGCCTGATCCCGGAATTCAACTGCCTCGGCCACCAGTCGTTCAGCGGAAGCATCGAACCGCTCCTCAAAGCTCATCCCGAATTCAATGAGACCCCGTCGCAATCGCTGACGAATAAAAATATCTACTGCCTCGAGTGGTGCCCGCAATCCCCCGGGCTCAATGCGATTGTTTTTTCACTGATCGATGAAATTGCCGGGGCGTTCGAGGCCGACGCCGTTCACGTGGGCATGGATGAGGTCTATCTGCTCGGCTCCGGCGAATGCCCGCGCTGTCGCGGAAAAAATCCCGTAGCCCTTTTTGCCGCCCAGATCAACGCCCTCCACCAGCACATCGCCGTTGAGAAAAAATGGCAGATGCTCATGTGGGCGGACCGGGTGATCGGCCCCAAATTCCAGGGCTATTCCAAATACGATACGGCCCTCAACGACTTGGGCGCTGCGGAGGAGGCGATTCCGCGCGACATCGTCCTGTGCGACTGGCATTACGAATGGCGCAAAAATTATCCGTCGGTCCCCTACCTGACCGGCCGCGGCTTCCAGGTCTGGCCGGCGGGGTTTATGCCATTGAAAGCAGCGCAGGCGTTCAGCGATTTTTCCCAGCGCCAAACCAACGCGCTGATTCTCGGATGGCTCGCCACCACCTGGAACGAAACCAGCATCACCAATTCACCGGACTGGCCCCCCATTCGGGAGATTCTCCCGCGCTGGCGCAACTCTTTTTGAAGGGGGGAGATTGACCGCTTTTAAGACATCAACGCCTAGCGTCAGGCAACTCAGAGGCTTTCGGGGGGTGGAAGAAAAGCGCCAGCGCCACCACCGCCGCCAATCCGCACACCAGCGGGACCAGGAATAGCCCGTGAAAATTGGTGACCCCGCCCGCAGTAAACACGTGCTGCCCCAGGTACGGACAAATTGAATTGGCCAGCAGCGCTCCGCCGCCCAAAATCATCACGTTAAATAAACCCTGCGCGCTCGCCCGGGCGTCCTTGGGGAAATAGGCGTCCACAAAAATATAGACCGTGGCAAAGAAGAAGGCGTAGCAAATACCGTGCAGAATCTGCACCGCGATGATGAGCCAGGGGTGCCCCGGAAAATAGGCGTACACCGCAAACCGGCCGACATGCCCCAGAATGCCCACGATCAGCGTCGCGCGCCAGCCGAGCCGCTTGAGAGTCGCCCCCAGGATGAACATCGTAAGGATTTCCGCAATCTGGCCGATGCTCATGACCGGCATGATCCAGTTGCCGGGAATCCCCACCCCGCCCGCCGCCGCACTTGTCCCCAGAAAGCTGCCCGTCCAGTTGAAATAGCAGTTGTGCACGAATGAATCCACGAGCGCGACCAGCCACAGGACCAGTACAAACGGATGCTTGAGCAGCTTCAGCGCCTCCAGCCACGCCAGCTTCTCGCCGGCCGATTTTTTAGGCGGCGTGGGCGGCAGCACAAAGCTGAACGCCGCCAGCGCCAGCGACGCTATCCCCGCGACCCCATACGTCCAGGCCGTCGCCGCCTTTAATTTTTCGCCGGTCAATCCGGAGCCGAGCACCGTGCCCAGCCAGGCCACCAGCCCCTGCGCATTCGCGGCGCGCACCTGGTCCCAGTCCACCAGAATAAAGGTGAACGGCCATGCGGCGAGAATCCAGCCGATGGTCCCGCCCATGCGGACGAGGCCGAACTCTTTCTGCGCATCCTTCAAATTGGCGAAGGCAATAGAATTCACGATGGAAATCGTGGGCACATACAGCAGGCAATGAACCAGCATCAGGCCAAAGAACGGCCAGAAGGTTTTGGTGAAAACCAAGCCGATCATCGCCAGCCCCCCGACCAGATGGCTGAAGGCGAGGAATTTTTCCGCCGCGAAATTGCGGTCGCAAAACTGGTTGCTGAAAAACATCCCCACGATGGCCGCCAGCGGGAATGCATTCAGAATCCAGGACTGTTCCGCCGGCGAAAAGCCGAGGCTCGGCAGATAGCCGAAGATCAGCGGGAGCCAGGCGCCCCAGATGAAAAATTCCAACGCCATCATCACAAACAATTTGAAACGCATGCTCATAGATTCCCGATTTTATTTTTATAGTTTGATCCACCGACCCGTCCGCACCGATTTTTCTTCCGCCTCGCAGATTTCCAGCGCCGCCAGCGCGTCGCGGGCCGTCACGATCTCTGGCTTCCGCCCGCGCGCCACGCAGTCGACGAAATAGCGGATTTCCGCCTCATACCCGTCGCCGCGATCCAGCTTGAGGGTCCGCGTTTTTTTTCCCGCCTCATCCACGCGCAGCGCCTCCGCGCCGCGGGCGAGGTCGAAGTCCAGCGTGGCGCGCTCGCAGTGAAGGGTGAAGCTCATGTGAAACCCGCGCGCCAGAAGCCAGCTGCCCTCGGCGGAAACCGCCGGGCCGCCGGGGTAATGATATTGCGTGATGACGTGATGGATGGCGCCCGCGGCGCCGGCCGATCCGGTGGAGAAAACCCCGCGCGGACGGCCGAAAAGCCAATGAACAAAATCCGTGTCATGGATGTGCAGATCCAAGAGAGCACCGCCCGGATGCGACCCGGCATTGCCCCATGCGGGCATCTCCGAGAGCCTGCGGAAATTCGCCGCCCGCACGGCGCCGTACGTCTTGTCGGCGACCACTTTTTTCAAGCCGCTCCAGCCCGGCCAGAATCGCATGCACATGGCCGGCATCAGAAAAGAACGGGAGGCGGCGGCCGCTTTTAAAACCTTCCGCGCCTCGACCGCCTGTTGCGCCAGCGGCTTTTCGCAGAGCACGTGCTTGCCCCCCGACAGCGCGGCAATGGCCTGGCTCGAATGCAATGCCGTGGGCGTGCACAGGTCCACCAGCTCCACCTCCGGGTCGGCCAGTAGCTCTTCATACCGCCGATAGACCCGGACGTTTGCGCCCAGCTGGATGTCGTCGGATTTCTTGATATTGCCGGCAACGCCGCGCAGCAGCCCGTTCTCGGGCAGCCGCCCCAGGCCGCACACGGCCACCACCCGGGCGGACGAATTTTTTAAATAGGCGCGCAGGTGGGTGACGCCCATGAATCCCAGGCCGACGACCGCCACATTCACACGCCGTTTTTTGATGGAAGAGAGGCTCACGTTATGAATTCAAAAGACGCATTACCAGTTTGCGGGCGGTGACAATGTCCGCCACGCGCTGATCACCCGCCTCGCGCTCGATCACGAGATTACCCGTGTAATTAAATTTGCGCAATACCGTAGCAAAGGCGGGCCAATCCACCTCACCGGAACCCGCCGGCACTTCCGCTCCCCACGTCCCGGGAATTGCAGTCCGCACCGCGTCCTTGATGTGCACCTGGCGCACCCACGGGGAGAGCGCCCGAAGCCCCTCCACGGGGTCGCCCTTGCCGTAAAGAATCATATTGGCCGGGTCAAAATTCACGCCGACATTCGGCCGGTTCAACTCGGTCAAAAAAGCCGCCAGCGCCGGGGCCGTTTCCTGCCCCGTCTCCAGGCCCACCGCGATTCCTTTGGCGGCAAACAGGTCGGCCACTTCCCGGAGCCGCCCCACCATTTTATCAAACGACGGATCGGATTTTTCGTGAGGCAGAAAGCCGGCGTGGAAGGTCACCAGCCCCAGCCCCAGCGAGGCGGCCATCTCAGCACTCGCCTGAATGTCCTGCAGATTTTGAGCCCACGTCGCGTCCGGCGCAATGCCCCCGGTCGCGCGGATGGTTTCCAGCGTGGAATAATCCTCGCCCCGGCAGCCAAACATGCCGGAGACAATCTTGATTTGATGCTGGCTCAGAATGCTTTCCGTCTCCGCCCACAGCGCCGGCGATTCGCGCAAGGGATCCAGCGCCAGCTGGATGCGCTGGATGCCGGCGGCACCTATTTTTTCCGCAAGCGCGCGGGGGTTCTGCGGCTGCAAAGACCAACTGCAGACAGCCACGCGGCCGACGAAATCAGAGTGAGGTTGAATCATGGGGTGGTCGATTTCTTTGTGGCGCCGCCCGAATAGCCCGGGCTGCTCGGGCTTCTATTTCCCGCCGCCCGCGGCGAAAGCAGCGGCGCGGAGTTCTGATTAAGAATTTTCCGGGCGCCGCCGATGACGCGCTCCCAATCAAAGGCGGGGCCGGGATCGTTTTTGTTCGCCTGAATATGATAATGCCCCAGCACCCCCTGATAGTGTTCCAATTCGCCGGCCGCCAGCGCGTACGGCACGAGCTGACCGGCAGCGTCCGCGGGATAGCGGCACTCCAGCTTTGGAAACACCGCGCACAGCGCCGCCGTCAGTCGCGTCAGCGCCTCGTACTGCTCCGGCGTGAAATCATATTGCACCAGATCCTCGCCTTGAATCAAGCCGCGCACCGGCTCATTGCGCGCGGGGCGCCCGGCAAAATTTTTTGTGCGCTGGCCGCCGTCGCCGAATCGTTTGGGAATCGTGATGGAAACGGTTCCGCCCGCGTCCGCCTGATACCACTGCGCAAAGGGATTATTGCCGGCCGGCGGATACGCGCCCATATTCGCAATTTCCACTCCGATGGAGCGGTCGTTGGACGTGATCGCATGCCAGCCGCGCTCCTTCAGGTCCAGGGTCTGATAAATCGTGCCGTCCAAATCCAGCATGAAATGCACGCTCAAATCGCGCTCGTCCTGAAGCACCTTGAAGCATGTCCGGCTCGTGCCGCACACATCGAAGTGCATCACAAATTGATCCACCACGCGTTGCAACAGCGGCAAATCCCAGCCGCCCCCGCGGACTTTTTCCATCTGCTCGGGCGTCAGCGATTTCTGGCGCAGCCCGTAGCGGTTGGGTGTTCTCAGCGTTTTCACTTCGGCGCAGGAATTCGACCAGTCGGATTTTTCCAGCGGGGCAAAGCGGCGCTCGACGCGATACGCATCGTAGCCTCCGGAATCCATCCACAAGACGACGCGCGTCCCGGTGTGGAAAAATTGTCCCGCAACGACAATCTCATCGCCGCGCCGGGGCTCCAGCTGGCCAACGCTTGTAACGGTGCTGCAGCCGCTGGCCAAGAGCACCCCAGCGAGACCAATCAAAAAACATTTTGCTTTCATGAATTCAGTTAAAATGGATGAGCCCGCCTGGAAAAAACTCGATGCAACCCTCCCCGTCCACGAGGCGGGTTGCTCGCCGCTTGTTCACATCCTCCCCATATCAACGTGGGGGGCGCCCCAGGCGCTGGCATAGTTTGGCCCTCACGTCCGCCTCGAATTTCCCGATGAAGCCGGCAACATAATCCACCAGGTCCACCGACTCGTTCACCACCAGCGGCGTGAGGTCCATCCCGAAAATCACCTGCGTGGCCGCGTCCGTCGAATGCGAATCAAAAAAAGTCGCATTGGCCGAGCGGCGCCCCAGCGTGGCCAGGTCGTAGCGCTTGCCGCCCGCGATTTGCGAGTCAAAAATGCCGTTCAGCTTCGCAGCCAAGGAATCGCGGCCGCTCACGTCCATCACCACCTTGTCGGCATCCGCCAGCCAGTCCAGATCGCGCCAGACTTCGCAGCCGATGACGCGCTTGGGCTGCTGCGAACGCGGCAATTCGCGCAGCGCCTGAATGACCGCCACCACCACGCCGATGTGCGTGTCGTGCTTGTCCGCCAGATTGTGGGTGTAAACCATCTCCGGCCGGGTCGCGGCCAGGATTTTCTTTAAATCATCCTTGAGCGAGGGATCGGTTGGGCTTTTCACGGCGCTGCTGGGGTAATCGAGCTGCAGCATCACGCCGAAGCGGCCGAGCTTTGCCGCCTTGTCCTGCTCGCGCCGGCGGACGGCCATCATCTCCGCATCGGTAAATTTTTTATATTTCCCCACCCGGGAACTGCCGGCGCCGTTGGTACAGGTCACGCCGCCGAACCATTTCGACCGGCTGGCATAGCATTCCAGAATCCCCTGGAACGCCATAAATTCCAGATCGTCCTGGTGAGCGCCAATGCCCAGGTGCGTGATGCGCTTGAGCGCCGCCCCGAGAGGCTTGCCATCGGGCACCCGGATTCCCGCCGTGGGCTGGTGAAATTTCATAAATTATTTTTCCTCAATGCCGGCAGGCTCGCAGCGGCAACGGCCTGCCCGACACGCCGCGATTTTTCGTCCGGGACCCGCAATTCGATTTTTTTGGCGACCTCGGGGAAGTGCTTTTTCAAGATTTTCCGGGCCGTTTCAATCACAATGTCCCCCCCCTTGCCGGTGGTGACGCGGCCTAGAATCAGTGCCTGCCGGAACGCGTAAAATTCAGCGTACTGCGCCATGGCGCATCCGAGGTACACGCCGATGGTCTCATAAATTTTCGCTGCGCGCGCGTCGCCGCGCGCCATGAGTTTTTGCACTTCCTTGAGCCGCTCCGGCAACCCCATTTTTTCCGGCAGCCGGATTTTGGCGGCCGGCAGCAGCTGGTTCACCGCCTGCTGCGAGAAATACATCACGCCGGTGCCGCGGTCGCCCGACCATTCGTCCGCGGGAGCGGCAGGATTGTAATCGACCGGCACAAACGCCAGCTCATTCAGCCAGCCAAGAATCCGGCCGGAGGGATTCATGAAGCCCGCCGCCTGGCTCGAGCCCATGGCGATACCCAGCATGCCGCGGCTGCCGAGCGACAGCGCGCCCGCCAGCGCCGTGACGTCGCCGTCATTCATCACCACCACCGGCACATTCCATTCTTTCTGGATGCGCTTGAAAATTTTCGATGCCCGGGGGAAGTCTTTCTTGGGGACCGCGCGCAGCAGGGACGCCACGCGGATTTCGTTGTCCACAATGATGCCCGCAGAACTGCCGCCGATGGCGTCCACCCTCGGCAGATAGGCCGCCGCGCGGTGCAGCGCCGAAGCCAGGTGATGGTAATGATATCCGGGATCCGCCTGCGACTTCGGGTCCCAGGGGACTTCATCCGTATAAACCGCTTCGCCATCGATCACGGCGGAGAATTTGTAATCGCTCGCCCCCAGGTCAAATCCGATGCGGCAGCCTTTGAGGTGGCCTCCGGCCGGCGTCTGGAGTTCTCTGGCCGCGGGGACTTTTTCCGCGGTGGAGAGGGCGACCTGGAATGGCTTCCCGTAGGCTGACGTCATCATGGCGCAGTCAAACCGGCGGGGACCGCGCGCCGAATATTGGTGGCGGATATGTTCCCCAATGCTCCTGGGTCCGCCGACGTGCAGCTTCCACCCCCCGCGCGCCCACAGCAAAAATTTCACCAGCCGTTCGACGTACCGGAGCGTGGCCTCTCCGGCTTCCGGCAGAACGACCGTCTCGTAGCGTGAGACCAGCTTGTTTTCGCGCTCGAGGCCGAGGACCAGCGGCACCGCCCGGCCGGTTTTTTTCACGGCGGCGACATAATGGCGGTTGAAAAGGACCGCCGGCTGAAACTGCGGGTCCAGCGGCGCCGGAAAAAGCGAGGACGGAAGATTCATGGCAATAACGTTTTTAATCAGTCTCGGATCATTAATCGGGCATGGATAAGGGGCGGTAATTCACTCCCATCGCATCCAGGCGTTTTTCATTCTGAGCCGCGCGCGATTTGAAATTCTCCCAGTCGCGCGAGGTCTTGGGCGACCAGTCCACCTCCGCCAAGGCGCCCAGGCGAGGGAACATCATATATTCAACCTGGCGCAGGTTCGGAACATATTCCGTCCACAAATTTGCCTGCCCGCCCAGCACGTGTCCGGCAAATTCAGGCGCGAGCTTTTGCGGCACGGGCTCAAAGCTGTAAACCTGGGCCAGCGGAAGAAGGCCGCCGATCGCTTTGGGCTCCGCCGCGCGATTGGTCGATTGGTAATGATCAAAATAACAAAACTTGCCAGGGGACATCACCACATCGTGCCCGCTCGCGGCCGCTTCCGCGCCGCCGCCGATCCAGTCCATCAGCGCCGCGCCAGGCGCGAGGCCGCCCTCGCGGATTTCACTCCAGCCGATGAGATTTTTGCCGCGCGCGCTCACTATTTTTTCAATGCGCCGGATGAAATACGCCTGCAATTCCTTTTCATTTTTCAAACCTTCGCCCTTGATGCGCGCCTGGCATTGGGCGCAGGCAATCCAGTTCGATTTGACCACTTCATCTCCGCCGATGTGGATGTACTTGCCTGGAAACAGCGGCATGACTTCGGATAAAACATTATTGAGGAAAGTGAATGCCTCATCGTTTCCGGCGCAATAAACTCCGGTGAAAACGCCCCCTTGCGTGGGCATGGCGAACTTGATGCCCGGGCAGCCAAACTGTGGATAGGCCGTCAGGGCCGCCGAGGAATGGCCGGGCATTTCAATTTCGGGCACAACCGTGATGTGCCGGGCCGCAGCATAAGCGACGATTTCCCTGATTTCTGACTGGGTATAAAAACCGCCGTAGCGCCCTTTCGAGTCATAGGCCGTCGCGCTATTGGAAGCCAGGCCGAAGCCGATGCCGCTGCGCCAGGCTCCCACTTTCGTG
>Ga0209829_10004007_pt1 | contig 10523 bp, 11 predicted proteins | sample C_140205_EF_Meta_FD_187311 | JGI IMG/M metagenome (GOLD analysis project Ga0209829, IMG submission 187311) | Freshwater microbial communities from Lake Croche, Canada to study carbon cycling - C_140205_EF_MetaG (SPAdes) (version 2) | ecosystem: Environmental > Aquatic > Freshwater > Lake... | reverse complement strand
ACCCGGCAAACGCGGAGCCGACCTGCGACCGCAGACCCGCAACCTCAGTCGCGACAGCATCATCTGCTGCCCAACTGCGCGTATCGGTAACGGTCACGGGACTCCAAAAGAGTGGGATGGACACTGCACATCAACCCGCCGGCGCACCCGCAAAAACCCTGCGGACCCGACTCCACTCACCCGAGACTTTCAGCCCCGGTGCTTCTCGACCCTTGCTGCCCAGCCCAACGGCTGCGACCAATCAAGAAACTCACTACGTATAGAGGATATTAATAGCACTCCAGTACGAAGTCAAGTACTTGTGCAAACAATTTTCGCGAGATGTTGCCGCAGGACCCATCGGGCGAGGCGTGCGTCGTGGCTGTGTAGGCTTGCCCCTGCCCTACGGGGCACTGGGGCCCATAGCTCAGCTCGGTTAGAGCGCTTCCCTGATAAGGAAGAGGCCGGTGGTTCAAGTCCACCTGGGCCCACGTGAAAAAACTGTTGCTCGTCGTGGCCCTTGCGGGGGTCGGCTACCTCGTCTACCGACAGATTCAGGCCAGCAAGGCTGAAGATGATCTGTGGACTGAGGCAACGTCGGCTCCCGATCTGACCTGATCGGTCGGAATTTACCCGAGCTCACACGCCCGGGGGCTTAGCTCAGCTGGTAGAGCGCTGCCTTTGCAAGGCAGAAGTCAGGGGTTCGAGTCCCCTAGCCTCCACCACCACGTCCAGTGATCGATGCTCACTATTCTGAATGTCTTCCGCAAGAGGTCTCAGCCCCCGCTTTCCCGTAGGGGATTATTACTTGATGCGGTCACAGGCAACTCCCCAGCAGAGGATCACCGCTGAAGTGAGTCGTTGTGGACGATTGAAGTTTGTCGCTGGTTGCTCCGCAGTTTTTGACGGGACAGATTGCGATAGCGAATTGATTCTTGTTTTGGGTGGACGCCATGCCGAGTACGTCCTTGCCGGATCAGATGGAGGGGTCGAGGGCTACTGGCCACGAGTGTGGGCGACTAGGGGATTCCTCCACTGCTATGAGCCAAGTGCCGATGCCGCTCTTGCGGCAGGACTCAGCCATGAATCCTGGCGCGTCAGAGAAATGGCATTAAAGGTAGTGGCTCGGTATGCGATTGATGCATTGTTCGAGGAGGTCGTGCCACTTCGCACTGACGACGTGGCAAGAGTCCGAATCGCTGCAGAACGGGCGTTACGACACTTGCGTATGGCTTGATCGCACGCTGGCCAGCAGAATTATGCAATTTTACGTACGTTCACACCACTCGAATATCTATGATGTTCTGATGGGAACATTGGTCATCTTTTCCATTAACGTACGACGCCTCGCAGATTTTTATGAAGCAGTCGTCGGAGTTAAACGGAGTCCTTCCCCCGGTGACAATGGGAAAGATATTCGCCTTCGCAGCGACAACGAAGAGATACTCATTCACTCGATTCCTGCCAAAATTGCCAAAACTATTTCTCTTCAGTCCCCGCCAGAAGCGCGAGAAGACACCCCGATCAAGCCCGTGTTCGATGTGGGCTCTCTCGTAGAAGCCTTGGCGGAGGTATCTCTTAAGGGTGGAGTCGTCACGGAAAGAACGTTTGAGTTGGATGGATTAACTCGCCATGACGTCTTGGATACAGACGGCAACGTGATTCAACTCAGAAGTCCAAGTGGCCGTTGATCTTCCGCCATTGACCCAAGTCGAAGTAATCCTCGCTGATTTGTTCAGAAGTCACTGAGTGTGATGCCTTCGCTGTGAAGTCGCCATCGACTCGTGAGTTCATGATCACCAAGCGCTGTATTTCTGCGGCTTTTCGCAGAGTTACAGCCGCGGGCGTGTCGGATGACGCAGAAGAGACTTCCTCGAGAAGCACGACGTTTGTCTCCCGAATACTGTCGACAATTCTGCGAGCAACACTGATATCGAGACCGCTAGCAGCAACAAGCTCACTGACTGGTGCGTGTGAATTACCGAAAGTCATGCGGTTAAGGAGGATTTGCGAGTCTTCCATGAGAACGTTCATGGGTAGTAGTTCACCGCTCCCATTGCGCCCGTGAGCCGAGATAACGACGCGCCCTACACCTGGGACGTCAATCTGAAGTGGAGCGCTATGCGCGCACTGAGCAGAGGCATCGGCGAATCCGTAGACCACAGCCATACTGATCGCATCGCGATTGCGACCGTAATCGAGGAAACATTCATCACCATGGAGCGCCTGCGCCTGCGCTGCGAATCCACCAGCAGCGGGTTCTGCAAGTGCGCCGCGGCTGTGATGGTTCATTAACTCAAGAATCGGTACGGCTACGGGTTCGGGGGCGCTGCCATCAAAGCTTGTACGAAAACACCGCGTGCTCCATAGCAACGAGACTGGGTCAGGTCGGGCTGAGCCAAAACTTGGGCGTAGGGCGGACACAGCTTCAACCACACGCGGCGGTAAGTCATCCGCGAGCAGGGGATGAGTGGCGAGCAAGTCAGGAATCTTCGCGGTTTGGTTGAGAAGTCCGATCAGGACAAAGAGTGCTTCGAGTTCGAGGCCATCAATTTCGGGACTAATCGCACCGGGTGTCAGGAGTCCATCGCTGATTGACCAGTCGACGCGACCTACGCGTACGAGTAATTCGGCAGGCACCCGCAGCAGCAATTCACCTGGCTCCGCCGATGCGTGGACGGACAGTTGACCTGCCCGGGCGACGAGACGTGCACCGGGGTGAAGCCAGCCGCCACCGTCAGCCAGCAACTCCAGTAGGCCACCGAGGAGGTCGGTCGTGACAGCATCGTCGGAATCAAGCACGTGTTAACCCCTCAGGCGATGGTTGTTGACGGCACGATCGTAGGGCTGTCGTAGAGTGTTCCCGGCCGCACCGTCGATAAGGAGAGTCTCCGTGGGTGACACCTACGCAACACTGCACACCAGCTTGGGCGATATTCGCTTGATCCTGTTCAAAGACCAGGCTCCGAAGACTGTGCGTAACTTCCTCGAACTTGCCGAAGGCAACAAGGAGTGGACCGATCCGCGCACCAAGTCGAAGACCACTGCCAAGTTGTACGACGGCACGATCTTTCACCGCGTCATTGCTGGATTCATGATTCAGGGCGGCGATCCACTCGGCAAGGGCATCGGCGGTCCGGGTTACAACTTCGCCGATGAGTTCAACTCCGAACTCACCTTCGATCGCCCCTACCTGCTGGCCATGGCAAATGCCGGCCCCAACACCAACGGCTCGCAGTTCTTCATCACTGTCGTGCCGACAGCGTGGTTGACCATGAAGCACTCGATCTTCGGCGAGGTTGCTGATCAGGCTTCGCGCGATGTGGTTGATGCGATCGGTGCTGTCGAAACTGCCTCGCAGGATCGACCGAAGGTTGATGTCGTTATCACCTCGGTGACCGTCGAGCGTACGGACTGACACGTCTGTGAGTGAGCAGCCACCGGCAGCGCCGACCTGCTACCGCCACTCCGCCACGACAACGTGGGTGAGTTGCACTCGCTGTATGCGGCCGATTTGCCCGCTGTGTATGACGTCCGCTTCAGTCGGCTTCCAGTGCCCAGATTGTGTGGGTGTCGCGGCAGCGCAGCAACGCCAACCGGTCACGCCCGTGGGCGCACCGATCAAAGAGAAGCCCACGGTCACTTATGTTTTGATCGCGGTGAATGTTGCGATTTTTGGGCTCGCGTGGATGTCGGGCCTCGATGCGGCCATTAGCAAGTGGGGGATGTGGCCCGCGGGCATTGCACAGGGCGAGTGGTGGCGCCTGTTCACGTCGGCCTTCCTGCATGGCGGCTTCCTGCACATCCTGTTCAACATGTACATCTTGTTTATCGTGGGTGCACCGCTCGAGCGGCTGATGGGCCATCTGCGCTTCGGGGTGCTCTATGTTGCAGCGGCATTTGGCGGTGCGGTGGCGTCCTATGCCTTCAATCCGGTCGGCACGCTGTCTGTCGGTGCAAGCGGGGCGATCTTTGGCCTGATGGGCGCATTTGCCGTTGCAGGTGTCAAAATGCGCTACGACATCAAGCAGATCTTGTTCCTCGTCGGCTTCAACCTCGTCCTGGGGTTTGTACTCGCAGGAACTGACTGGAAGGCGCACGTGGGCGGGCTGATCGCTGGCGTGCTCGTGGCCGCTGCCTTCTTTTATGCCCCACGCAATAAGCGCACATTGGTGCAGGTGCTGGGGGTCCTTGTGGTGCTGGGGATTCTGGTGGGAATCACGATGTGGCGAACATCAGAATTGCTTGCACTTCCGATTTTTTGATTACACCGATGTGATTCTCCCCAGCCTGTGGATAAAGCTGGGGACAACGAACTAGCGCCAGCGAGTTGCCAGCACGAAGCCGGCGATGATGAATGCGAATCCAATGGCCACGTTGACGAGGTTGCCCAAGCTGCCCATCGCGACAGTGATGGCATTCATAAAGGGGATGCTGGGGCCGGCGAGGTAGAACGCCACGATCCAGGCCAGTCCGATGACGAAGCAGATGACCATGACTGGAGCCAGCCAACGGGCAGAGTCCAAATTCACCGCTTCCCGCTTAGTGGGCGGTGGGGTGTAGACGTCCTTTTTGCGCTTATCGGACTCGGGCATCGCTTCTGACCTCCTGGCGGGCAACTCGCCTTAGCGTACGGCCTAGGCGGTCGATTGCGCTCATCAGGGATGTCCGACGTACGGTGTGAACGTGAAGCCCTACGCGATCCTCACCGGAGTGGTCCTGGTTGGGGCTGGCGCGCTCTTCGCCGCAAGCGCAGTGACCAGTGGCGGTCAGGACCTGCGTGCTCAGCAAACGACCGAGTTGAGTGACCTCATCATGCAGCGCCAACATGACCTCGTCACGCTCAATGGGCACGTGACGGATCTGCAGGCAGAGGTTGATGAACTCGCTGCGCAAAGGGCCAGTGATCCGCAGATCGCAGCGGCCCGCGCTCGAATCGACGAGCTGGGACCAGAAGCTGGAACCACCGACGTGTCGGGCACTGGTGTACGAGTCACGCTTGATGATGCTCCGGAGGGATCCAACACTGGCGAGTACCTACCTGATGACCTGGTGGTGCATCAGCAAGACGTCCAAGCGGTGGTCAACGCCCTGTGGCACGGAGGCGCGACCGCGATTCAGGTCATGGACCAGCGACTCATCGCCACGAGTGCCGTGCGATGCGTAGGCAATACCTTGATTCTGCAGGGCCGCGTCTATAGCCCGCCGTATGCAATCACCGCAATCGGACCAAAGCTGGAATTGATGGCCTCGTTGGCGGCAGACCCTCAGCTTGCGATCTATCGAAGTTGGGCCAATCTTGTGGGTCTTGGCTATCAAGTGGAAGATTTGCCCGAAGTGACCGTACCTGCCTACGACGGCAGTATCGACCTCGCGTGGGCCACTCCCGACGGCAGTGCGGCATGATGGGTGACGTGCCCGTGCGCATCCTCGTTATAGACAACTACGACTCATTCGTATTCAACATCGTGCAGTACCTCGCCCAACTTGGCGCCGAGGTCACGGTGGTGCGCAATGACGAGATTGAGCCCGCTGATTCCATTGGCTACGACGGCATTCTCCTTTCACCTGGACCAGGGACTCCGCAGGACGCTGGCATTTGCATGGATGTCGTGCGCCTGGCGGCCGGCAAGACTCCAATCTTCGGCGTGTGTTTAGGCCATCAGGCGATTGCTGCTGTTTATGGTGCTGTCGTCGATCGTGCGCCAGAGTTGCTACACGGCAAGACATCTTTGGTACACCATGCAGGTCAAGGTGTCCTTGAAGGGCTACCTAACCCATTTGTTGCAACTCGCTACCACTCACTCGCTGTAGTTCCCAATACCGTGCCAGCCGAGCTTGAGGTGACCGGCACCACAGACACCGGCGTCATCATGGCAATCAGGCATCGTGACTTCGCTGTCGAAGGTGTGCAGTTCCATCCAGAGTCAGTTCTCACCGAAGGTGGCCATCGATTGCTGGCCAATTGGCTCGCTACGTGCGGTGATCCTGATGCTGTTGCTCGATCTGAAGGCCTGCACCCTGTCGTAGGTTAAGTAGTTGGCGCCGCGCTCGTTGTGGGTGCCGGTGATGACGTTGTGGGAGTAGGCGTCGGTGTCGGCGTGGGCGTGGGCGTCGGTGTCGGTGTTGGCGTGGGCGTCGGTTTCACGATCGCCACGTAAATGGTGATGGTGTCACCTTTCTTTGCATTAGTTCCACCAACGGGGTCTTGATGAATAACCGTTCCTGCCGGAACAGTGCCGGACTCTTCTTCCATAATCTGCGGAACGAAGCCTGCAGTCGAGAGGATGGATAGCGCCTCAGAGGAGGTCTTGCCGGCGACAGAGGGAACCTGAATTTTGCCCGTCGATACCGTGATGTTAACGCTGGCGCCCACTTCGACCTTTTGGCCGGCAGGGATGTCCTGACTCAGAACGTAGCCCGCTGGTTGGTCAGAGTCCTTCTCTATGGCCACGCCGAGATTGAGCTTGGCATCGCTCAGTGCCGTCTTCGCATCATCAACGGAAGTTAAGCCTTGGAGCTGCGGCACGCTAGTTTCTTCCTTGCCTGCGCTCACCGTGACGTTGACTGCTAGCCCCGTTCCGATCTGCTCACCGGCCCGAGGAAGTTGATCAATGATCGAGTCTTTGACTTTGTCGGAAGCAACATAGGTGGGTGTCCCAAGACGTAAGTTGTACTGCGATAAGAGATCACCAGCTTGTTGAATCGAAAGCCCAGTGAGGCTTGGCACACTGACCTTCTCTACGCTCGCATCACGATTGAGAATAAGAGCGGTGGCGAGAACGCCGGCACCGAGAATTGCCGCCACAGCCACCACAATCGCGATGATGAATCCCACGCTTCGCCGGCCACGACGTTGGTTGCGGGCGACTCCGGCACCAAAGTATGTTTCGTCAACTGTGAGAATCGCCTGAGTGTGATCGGCGAGCACCGGGGTGAATGCTTGTGTCATTGGGCCGCCGGCTAGCGCGCGATCGATATCGGCTTTGAAGTCGCCAGCGGACTGGTAACGATCGTCGGCGTTCTTCGCCAACGCCTTCAGCACGACAGCATCGAGTTCGCTGGGCAACATCGGATCCATCTGTGAAGGCGGAAGCGGCGGTTCGCTCACATGCTGATAAGCGATCGCGACGGGAGAGTCCCCGGTAAAGGGCGGCCGTCCGGTGAGAAGTTCGTAGAGAAGTACTCCTGTGGAGTACAGATCACTACGGGCATCAACAACTTCACCTCGAGCTTGTTCAGGCGAGAGGTATTGCGCAGTGCCCATGACGGTCAAGGCTGAGGTCATAGTGGTGGAGTTGTCGTTGAGCGCTCGCGCAATGCCAAAGTCCATCACCTTGACGTCGCCGGAGCGCGTCAGCATCACGTTTGCTGGCTTGATGTCCCGATGGACGATGCCATGACGATGTGCATAGTCGAGCGCATCAAGTGCGCCGCCAATGATTTCGAGCGATCGCTCCGGCATCAATCGTCGACCACTGCTGATCAACTGACGCAAGGTGACGCCATCGATGTATTCCATGACGATGTATGGCGCGATCGCACCATCGTCGAGAGCGTCCTCGCCAGTGTCGTAGACGGCGACGATATTGGGGTGGTTCAGCGCGGCAGCGGATTGGGCCTCGCGACGGAAACGAGCCTGGAAGGAGGGATCACGCGCAAGATCCGATCGCAATTCCTTGACCGCGACGCGACGGCCAAGACGGATGTCGCGACCTTCCCAGACATCGGCCATGCCCCCACGGCCGATGACCTCGATGAGCTCATAGCGCCCACCGAGAATGCGCGGCTGAACCGGGCCCTCAGTCAAGTTTTCCTCCTAATTGCGCCCTATTGTCTCAGGCGATACCGAGGAGACGCAGCATCTGGTCCCCGCGTTCCGTTACTGCTGCAGGATCGCCTCTAGAACGCTGCGGGCAACGGGTCCTGCAATCGCGTTTCCACTGACTTCTGCCTCGCCCGGGCTTTGAATCATCACGGCCACTGCGACAGTCGGGTTGTTCGCGGGGGCCATGGCAATCATCCAAGCGACCGGAGGACGGTCAGGGCTTGTCTGGGCCGTGCCGGTCTTGGCTCCGACACGTACGGGGTTGCCATTGGCATCCATGATGCCCTGCAACGTCGTCGCAGTGCCGTGGTCGACTACGGCGACCATCATGTCCTGCAACTGGGTGGCATGTTCAGGTGTGAGCGCGCGACCGTACTCGGTGGGCTCGAAGGTCTTTAGGATTGCCAAGTCAGGGCCGCGAATCTCCTGGACCAGGTAGGGGTTCATTACGATGCCGCCGTTGCCGACTCCAGCTGCAACCATCGCCATCTGAAGAGCCGTCGCTCGCACGTCGTATTGCCCGATCGCGCTATAGGCGGTCAGTGGTTCGTCGGGGTTAGCCGGGAATTCTGAGGTGGATGCCCGAAGAGGCACTTCGAAGGCTTTATCAAATCCGAACCGCTCAGCCTGCGCCCGTAGTGCGTCCGCGCCAAGCTCGTTGCCCATCCAAGCAAAGGCCGTATTGCAGGACTGGGCGAGCGCCTCGATCAAAGTGACCATGCCTTTAGGTCCACAGTCCGCACCGGTCCAGTTGCGCAGTGTCTTCGTTGAGCCTGGCAAATCGTAAACAGCGGGACCGGGCACTAACGAACTCGGAGTGAACCGACCGGACTCCAACGCAGCGGCGGCAGTCACGACCTTGAATGTTGACCCAGGTGGGTTGGTGGTGACAAGCGGGCGATTAAGCATGGGTTCGCTGGGGTCATTAAGAAGGTCGTTGTAGTAAATCCGCATTGCTTCCGTGTCGTGAGTCGAAAGCTTGTTGGGATCGAAGGACGGAGACTGCACGAGAGCGAGGATGCGACCGGTCGCAGGCTCGATCGCCACGACGGCCCCGATCGTGCCCTTGATGCCCTGCCACGCGACTTTCTGTGCCACGGGGTTCAAGGTGGTGGTGACGGCCCCACCCTTGGGCTTACGGCCTGAGATCAACTGATCGATGCGATCGAAGAAGAATAGGTCCGAGGAACCAGACAGCACATCGTTCTCCGTTCTTTCTAGGCCGGTAGCCCCGTACAGGATCGAGTAAAAGCCTGTTGCTGAGACGTACATCGGGCCTTCGGGGTAGACACGTTCGTACTTCAGCTCACCACCTGTGTCGACAGAGCGCGCGATGGGCTCAGAGTCCACCAGAATTGGACCACGCTCTCGGACGTACTCCTCAAGCAGTACGCGCTTGTTATCGGCTTGGTTGCGGTAGTTGTCACCTTGAAAGACTTGAATAAATGAAATGTTCACGAGCAATGCGATCATCAAAAAGATGAGTGCAATGCCGATTCGGCGAATGCTTCTACTCATGATGAATTCACTTTGCCCTTGTAATGGGGACGACCTGGGTGAGGGCATCGGGTTCTGAGTGCTGCACGGCAACGGGTTGTCGGGCGCGATGAGACATCACCATCAGTAGGCCAACAATGATCCAGTTGGCGACAAGTGACGAGCCGCCATAGGACAAGAACGGCGTGGTCAAACCGGTGAGCGGAATCAAACGTGTGACTCCGCCAATAATGACGAATACCTGAAGTGCCATCGTGATCGAAAGGCCTGCCGCAAGAAGTTGGCCAAATGGATCGCGCACGGCGACAGCTGTGCGCAAGCCGCGCTCGATTAACACGCCGTAGAGCAGAATAATCGCGAAGAGGCCGGTGAGCCCGAGCTCCTCACCGAGCGCCGCCACGATGAAGTCGGTGTTTGCGAAGGGTACGAGTTGGGGATAGCCGTTGCCCAGGCCCGTACCAAAGAGACCCCCGTTGGCAAACCCATAGAGCCCCTGCACGATCTGGTAACCCGCATCTTGGGCATAGGCAAAGGGATCGATCCAAATCTGAACTCGGACCCGTACATGTGAGAACGCGAAGTAGGAGCCGACAGCGCCGACGGCAAAAAGAACCGCACCGAGACCGAGCCACACTCGTCGCTGCGTGGCAATGAAAAGCATGGCCACGAAGAGTCCGAAGAACAGCAAAGACGTACCGAGGTCTTTCTGAAAAACAAGAACACCAAGAGAGACAGCCCAAGCGACCAAAATCGGGCCGAGATCACGCGCACGGGGAAGCCCCACGCCTAGGAATTTGGTGCGCACGACTGCGAGCGAGTCACGCGTCATAACGAGGTAACCAGCGAAGAAGATAGTGAGCAAAATCTTGGCGGCTTCACCAGGCTGGAATGTGAATGATCCGACGTGCACCCACAAGGTTGCGCCGTTGACTGTGGAGCCAATGATGGGAAGGAGCGGAAGGATGAGAAGTAGGATGCCGAATAGACCGCAGGTGTAGGTGTAGCGCTGCAGACGTCGGTGATCGCGAATCAGGAACACGACCGCGAGAAACAGCACCGTTGCGACGGCATACCACGTTAATTGCGCATAGACATCGGGCGTGGATGGGGTTTGATTCCGTCTCTCGGCTGATTGCGCAGCGGCTACATCCAAGCGATAGATCATGACCAGGCCGATGATGGTCAAGGTTGTTGCGACCGGAAGCAAGAAGGGATCTGC
>Ga0209829_10004006_pt1 | contig 10524 bp, 9 predicted proteins | sample C_140205_EF_Meta_FD_187311 | JGI IMG/M metagenome (GOLD analysis project Ga0209829, IMG submission 187311) | Freshwater microbial communities from Lake Croche, Canada to study carbon cycling - C_140205_EF_MetaG (SPAdes) (version 2) | ecosystem: Environmental > Aquatic > Freshwater > Lake... | reverse complement strand
ATTTAGTTTAGATACGATATAATAAAAAATATCTCGCAAAAATATTGAAACTTTATCTATAAAATCGGCGTTTTAAATGTCCAAAGGTGTAAAATATATAAAAAATTATATATTTGTATAAATTATATAATGATGCCTTGCACAGTAAGTTGTTCGATATCTGCAGTTTTCATTATAGGAATGATGTATATGAATTACTCAATAACACAAAGTCAAATAATTTTACAATACAAATCGCAACTTCCAGAAAAATTGCAAAAAATCTATGAACAAATAACAGCCGAACGAACAACAATTTATTATCAAGGATATGTTCTAGGTTTTATTCTTTCCCTCTTTATCATTTTTGGAAATGTATATTCAGACCACAAATTGTTATCAACGACATCAATGGTTTGTTTAGTTTTAGCGGTAAGTTTCATAACAAATTATTTTTATTATATTCTCTCACCTAAAAAGAAATGGATGTTGAATTATATTGAAACTCCGGATCAAACAAAATTGTGGTTGCAAATGTATAGAGGTATGCAAGTATATTACCATACGGGTTTGGTTTTGGGTATCATTGCTGTGGGAATATTTGCACACGCTTTCAGACCTAGAAAATAAAAACATAAAATAAAAACATAAAATAATCATATAAATCTATATAATTATTATCTCCTGGTTATATTTTATTTTTTTTAGTGACTCTTTTTTTTTTATCACTCATCGTATGTCTTCTCGTTTTTTTAGCTTTCCTTGTCGAATCCACACTAACTAAGTCTAATAATTTCGCGTGAATATCATCTGATAATATTTGAGGTTCTTCTGAATCACGAGCATACGCGTGTTTATTACCACCCGATTGTCTCATTTCAATATATGATATTCCAGCAGGAACACCCAAATTTTGAAATAGGTGAGATAATTGTCCACCTCCACCACCAATAATATTATTTTTTGACGACATTATAGAACCACCCTTTTTCAATAATAATGAATCGATACTAAACCCAGCGCTCATTATTTTATTCCCTTCTTTATAAAATACTAATTCGGAATTATCCATATACATTATAGGCATATAAATTAATTGTTAGAAATCCGCTTTATTTCGGGAACTAATTTTGTCTCTCGTTTTTGTTTTAAATAATTGACTATTTGCTGTACCTGTTTTTCGTTTTTAATAACTTCGCCTAAAGTTTTTTCCACATATTTAAATGTTAACGGCGCTGTAACTTTAGTGGTTACAAATTTAATTTTACCATCACTTATTTGAATCGTGGCGTTTTTCAAATTATTTGAATCAATATAAGAAGTTAATTGTTCACCAATATTATTTTTATTATCTCTCAATTCGTGTAATTTTTCAGTTAATACTCTAATTTGATTATCGACTGAAACCCATTGTTGTACGTGTTGTTCAAAACTAGTCATTTTTCGAGTATATATATATTTATAATATTTATAATAATATTATAAATTAGATAAAACGTAGTTATAGCTTATGTTTTTTGATGAATACTAAAATATTTATTTACGATTCTTTTTAGTTCTTTTTGCGTATGCGTTTTGCATTCCTAATAATCCAAAGGGGACTAATGCTTGGTTGATAATGTGACCCCAATATCCTCCACGTTTACTTCGTCGGCTTCTACTTTTACTGCTTTTACGCTTTCCTCCCTTATGAGCCATAGCTTGAACCGAACTAGAGTGTTGTTGATTTATAATTTCATTGCCAAATGCTGGATTACCCGTTTTAAATACGGCATCCCATTGTGCGTCTCCATTACCATATTGACCTAACACATATTCGGCAGCACCGGCGCCACCACGTCTAGATCGTCGTCCTTTTCTTCCCTTTCTTCTTTTTCCTCCAGCCAAAGCCATTGACTTGCCCATGGATGCAGCCATTGATCGAGTTGCTGCTAAAGACATACGAGTTGCAGATGGTCTTCCTCTACTAGAAGACTTAGAAGAAGAGGAAGAGGAAGTAGAAGTAGAAGTAGAAGATAGTGGGTTTTTCTTTGTCTTATTCATTATATAGATAAATGAGAAAAAATTAATTAAAAAATTTTAGATATTAAACTTTTATTACGCAGAACTAATATTAATAATACTAATATTGCTAAATTCATTATAAAAATAGAAAAAACGAGAAAAAGTGTAATATACATGTATGGATTAATTTCAATAAAAAATAAATCTATTACTGGTGAGAAAAACCGTTTAAGTTCATTTTTTATATCATCCCTTTTTAATATATCTAAACATTGTTGAACAATGGTTTCTTTCATAATATAATATTTCAATATACAAATTTATTTTATTTTTAGCGAAACTTTTGGAGGGAACGCGTAGTTATGCGTGTTATTATATTTAAAATTTTCTATATAACCAATAATGGAGAATATTTATGAACCAAATGAAACTTTTGATTTTGCTAATATATCTTTAGCTCACCCTATTGGAATAACGGGTGGTGCTTATTTTACTAAAATTCAAATGAATGGAACCCCACTTTATATTGAGACCCCAAAATGTTTAACAAAACAAGGATTTGTTAAAAGTGGTAAAAAAATATACTCGGAATTAATGTTTGATAATAACGATGAACAATTTATCCATTGGATGGAAAATTTAGAAATAAAGTGTCAACAATTAATTTATGAAAAAGGGGAATCGTGGTTTCAAAATCAACTGGAAATGAATGACATTGAAACTGCGTTTACGTCACCAATGCGTATTTATAAGTCAGGTAAATTTTACTTAATACGTGTGAATGTTAAAATGAATTATATTACGAATATACCACAATTGAAAATATATAATGAAAATGAAACTCCTCTCTGCATTGATGATGTTACTGCTGATACAAATATAATATCTATTGTTGAAATACAAGGTATAAAATTTACTAGTAGAAATTTTCAAATAGAATTGGAACTTAAGCAAATAATGGTAATAAATACAAATGAAATATTTGAGAATTGTTTAATTAAAACAAATACACATATTCCTGCAAAAATGAATAAAATTGCAGTAGATAACAGCACGTTTATGTCACATAAATTAGATTTTAAATTATTACCAGTAGTGCCTAAAACAGAAGAATTTATATGTGATAATGTGGAGAGTTTAGTCAATGATGAGAATGTAGTCAATGATGAGAATGTAGTCAATGATGAGAATGTAGTCAATGTAGTCAATGATGATAATGTAGTTAATGATGATAATTTAGTTATTGATAATGTAGATGAATTAAAAAATAGGTCTCTTCTAGAGAAAATAAGTGAATCAATTATAAATGACATGGATACAGATTTTAGGGGATGTGTAGAAGAACAAAATCCGACAACTATCGTTTCTGAAAATTTACAAACTCCTTTGGTGGACCTTAGCATCCAATCACCAAATGTGGTGCAGGTTGTAGAAAACATTGAAGATTGTAATAGTATCGAAAAGCAATTGGAATCCGGAGTTCCATCGCTCCAAAAGAGTTTATACATAGATTCTTTATTGGATAATCAAAATGATTTAAAAGAATTTATTATTAATCCAAACTTTGATTCTTTAGAAACAATAACGTTGAAAAAACCGAATCAAGTTTACTACGAAATTTATAAAGAAGCCAGAAAAAAAGCAAAACTAGCAAAAAAATCTGCGATTGTTGCTTTTTTAGAAGCAAAGAATATTAAGAAAACTTATATGTTGGATGATTTAGATGAAAGTGATAGTGATAGTTATAATGATAGTGATAATGATAATGATAGTGATAATGATAATGATAGTGATAGTAATAGTGATAATGATGAAAATAATAATGATGTAGAAATAATGATGTAGAAATATTGAATTCAAATAATTAAAGATTTACAATTTTTATTTAATTAAGGATAAATGCAAATTGTTAATCTAATTAAATGTATTCAAAAAAATTTTTTATCCCTAATTTTATATAATGAGCATCACTTTGAAAAAGCTTTGGTCGGATTACGGTATTGGCGCAATTGTTGTTTTACTAATTGTAGCATACGGTGTTAGTTTGTTCGCGAAATATTTAACATCCAAAGGTAGTTACGGGTCAGAAAATATGAATTCATCTCCAAATTCTGCGTATAAGAATTCTGATCCTATGCCTGGAACCGCACAATCTTTATCTACTGGTCCTATTCCATCTGAGAGTATAGGGCGAAATGAAGTATTTTCTTCAGTTAATGGAATATCATCACCTTCTCAAGGCGCATCATCGTCTTGTTCTAAGTCAAATGTCCAAAATCCTGCCGATTTATTACCCAAGGACTCTAATAGTCAATGGGCTCAATTAAATCCCTCTGGAAAGGGTGAATTATCGAACATAAACTTGTTGAAGGCGGGTTACCATATTGGTATTGACACCATTGGACAAACTTTGAGAAATGCAAACTTACAAATCAGATCTGAACCACCAAACCCTCAATTATATGTTGGACCCTGGAACCAGAGCACAATCGAGAGCGATTTTATGCGCCCTCCTCTTGAAATTGGTAGTGGATCTCAATAAATTATTTACAGAATATAGAATAGTGGAGGAAAACGGAAGCTTAAGCGCAGCAAAAGCCGAAGTTTTCCGAGGGAACTCAGTAGACGTAGTCGAAGGAGTTTGAATAGTGAATAATAGATAATAAATTTATATTATATTTTTTATAAATTTATTCTGATATATATTTAATTCAAATCATATAAATAAATACCCATATTTATTTATATAATGTTCTCGATTATTCCAACAAATCAAATAATAAAAAATCTATTAAATCCTGTGTGTAAAGACTGTGTGTATCTAAAAAAAACAAGTAACATTACATTACTATTCAATCAATGTATGAAATATGGTGAAAAAAATGTTATTACTGGTGAAATTGTACATGATACTGTTCATTCTTGCAGGACAGATGAAGCCAAATGTGGGATAAATGGTCACGGTTTTGAAAAAATAAATGCTAATAATCATATGGTAAAATATAATCATATTAGTCATATAATTCATAAATTCGATAATCCTGGCTGCTGAATCAATATTTTGTAAAATAATAAAATAAATAAATAATATATAGATGTTTAATGATATATGGAAAAGTGACATTTTAGTATATGTCATAATCGGATTTGTACTTTTAATTTGTTTAAAAGTATATTCTGAATCCGATGTCTATAATTTAAAATGTATCGTATCCACTGTGGATGGTAATAAATATTGTGTCCGAGAACGTGAAAAGATTAATGACGCGGCAAATTTATTGGCAACAGTTACAGAAAAATGTAAAGCGTTGGTTATATATCTCAAAGAAAAACATTCCGATGACGATGATGTAAAGCGACTTATTGACGGATTTAATCCTAAAAAAATAAGTGAAACCCTTCCAACAAGTGAATTGACTGCATATAGTGAAAATAAAGGAGAAAAAATAGCGTTTTGTTTAAATAAGAAAAAAAATGGTACAAAACTAATTGATATTAATACGTTGACATTTGTTGCAATACACGAGTTATCTCATATTATGACAAAATCGATAGGACATAAACAGGAGTTTTGGCAAAATTTTAAATTTTTACTCCAACAAGCAAAGGCGGCAGGATTATATATACCAGTCGATTATGAAAAAAAACCGGAGAGTTATTGTGGAATGACTATCACAGATTCGCCCTATTTTTCCAATATCTAAATATCTAAATATCTAAATCTCAAATATTCAAAAATTTTATATATGAAAAATTATATATAAAAAACTATTAATAATATATACATGTCAAAAACAATACCAACACCAACACCATTCAAATTAAATCCAATATATAAAGTAAATTATTTGAATGGTACAACATCACCCCAATCTATTTTGGTGTTTTTTGGAAATAATGTAGATATAGAAGACCCCGAAGAATTGTTTAAGAGAGAACCAACTAATCCAATATTTAAAAATGTATTCAATAAAAAAGAATATCAAAATATAAAGGATCAGAATATTCCGGTTAAGTTTTCAAAACAACAAATACATTTTGATGATACTATTGGTGTAATAAAAATGAAAATCGCCATTGAATTTTCAAAACAAATTTCATTGGAAGAAATATACATGTTTTGTTTGAAAGAAGAAACTATCAACCCAATTATGTTATTTCAATCATTAACACAAAATAATAAATTAGATTTAACCCGAGTGAGATTAGACCAATTTTTATTTAATGTGAAAGATGAAAATGGTGAATCAATCAATTTTAATATTCCGGAAAAAAATAAATATGAATATGATGATATTATTGCACTAAATCTTACAGGCAAAAAATACTTAATAAATAAGGTTTTAGGACAAAAAATCGTCCTTGTTTCGAATGAATATCCGTTTGTATGTAATCCATTTCAGGTGATAGAATATGATAATTTTATCGAAAAATCCGCAAGAAAGTCGTTAACTACATTAAACAGTCATTTACTATTAAATACTGGTGACATAGTAGATAACAATATATATTTATGTCTCGCAGCAGATGTGCTAGCAAACGCAATTAATAAGAATTTGTCTGAACCAACAACCATTCAATTGTATTATCCATTATTATCTAAAAATCCAGCTGACATTCAGATACAGTCTTTAAATGATCTAGAAAGTAAAAAACAATTTCTTCTAGAAGAGAACAACAAAAAATATTTTAATAGTGATACAAATGAAATATTTCAAGGGATTGATCTCTTTTATGATATATACAAAGAGAGAACCAGCGAATTACACTATAAATCCAGAGGTATTAAATATATCAAAGCAGTTATACATCCAACGTATAAAATTAAAATTCCGTTGGATATTGTATTCAAATTAATTCACGCAACGGAAATGAATCCTCTTATTAAGTTTAACCCCGCGTCAAGACAGGAAAATATTTTTAGGTTATATGCCGACAAAACAGCAAAAGATGGTAGAAAAATACCGTTTCTTTTGAAACCGGACATTTTAAAACTTATGCGAAATATTGGCAAGTCAAAATCAGTGGTTGTTATTATTAATTCATCTGTGAATGATAATAAGATTCATTCGTTATTATGTGAGTTTGAATATAATGGAAATATTACCATTGAGTGTGATTTTAAAAAAATTGTATCTCTCGAAGAAGCAGAAGAGATATTTAAGAAATATATTAATCCTATTATAAATGAAGTAAAAGTATATTTGGAGCAAAGTGGATATACGATTAATTTATTTGAAAATTTGTATAATGAAAATGTTGAAATTAAACGCATTGATTATCAAACTGTTATTGAATTAGCAGATGATGCAACATTTGATATTAATGATATTATGGGGTGTTTAACTAATATATTTATTGTTGAATCCAAAAATTTGGAGAATGGAATAGATATGAGGTTTAAAAGAATTGCGAATTTTAATAAAATGACCAGCCAAGAAGCGTTTGTTATTGAACAAGCAAATGATAAAAATGGATTAAGAGGTAATGAATTAAGACGAGCGTTAATGGAAAATTATAAAATAAAAGATGCGGTTGCTAATGAATTGATAGCAAGAATGGCGAGCGAACTTCAAGTTGAACGTGGGATAAAGGGGAATGATATTGAATTTAAAATGAATCCTGGGTTTAAAACCACTATTATTGGGACGCGAAATTTGGGAATTATTACTATTACTGTTGAAAATATTAACGATATTCAATATTTATCAACTATTCCTATTTATTTAGATTCGTTTATTCGCCTTACTCAAGATACCCCAAATAAAAGAAGTACTCGTGTACCATTAGAGTTGGTGAATACGTTGTGTTCTGGCGATGAAAAAAAAGAAATAACAATGATAGATATTATTTCTCCATTAGAACAAGCATTCCCAGACCAAGAAGTAGCCATTATTGAAGGTGATACTATTATATATAAACCTTATGATGAAAATGATTATATATCAGATGACGAAGACACTGGAAAAAGACAAAATGCGCTTGATTTACTTTATGGGAATGATGATGAAGAGGAAGAGGAAGAGGAAGAAGACGAGGACTTAGGGGGAGGCTCACTCCATCGTGGTGGTGTTGGTGGTGAAAATACCAAAAAAACATTTAAAAGTATTGACGGAATGAAATTAAATAATCCGAATATTTTTCAAAAACGAATGGAGGATAGGGATCCAAAGTTATTTAAAATAACTGGACAAAAATCATACGCGAGTATATGTAATGGTAGCAAAAGTGGACGACGTCAACCTGTAATATTAAACGAAGAAGAATTAAATCAAATTAAAACAGAACAACCGAATTTATTAAAAGGGGACGATGTAATTAAATATGGGTCGGACGCAAACAACCCGAATTATTTTATTTGTCCCAGATTTTGGTGTATTAAAACAAATAAACCAATTGACCCATCTGAAATTATAGAAGAAAAAAATTCGAAGGGGGAAGTGGTTAGAAGATATCATCCTACGTGTGGTGAGGTTATTTCTCAAGATGAGAAAAAAATTAAACCTGGTGCGTATATTTATGAATTTTTCTCTCCGGCTGAACACGGTACTTTAACCAATTATAAAAAACACGTACCTGGTGTTCAAAAAGCGAGTGCACATCCAGAAGGATTGTGTTTACCGTGTTGTTTTTCGGTAGGTAGTCAAAAAATAGACTTGGAATTGGTGAATTTATTACTTTTAAAATTCAAGTCGAGTAAATTAACTGCAACTCAATTACTCGAACCAACTGGTATTAGTATCGTAGACGCGACAAAATCAATGTCACCCAGTAAACTTAAAAATACAAATGAAGGTGTAGAATTAGTTAAAAACGTGTTTTCAAATAGATTATCTGAAAGTGTTACTGAAAATGACGCATTTCAATTACTTAAACCTTATGGAATTAATAAACCAGAAGCAGCAACAATACTTGCAAATAATTATATAGCTATTTTTAAAAATATGCTTTCTGGAGAAAAAAATATTTCACAGAGTATAAAAGAACGTATAAAAGATCTTGAAGAAAAAAATGAGTCGAGTACATTTGAAGAGAAAAAACGAGAATGTATACAAAAGGAAGATCCAAAAAAAATAAAAGAAGCACAATCAGAAGGACAAGAGAGAGAAAATGGAGAAAAAGGAGAAAAAGGAGAAAAAGGAGAAAAAGGAGAAGAGAGAGAAGAGAGAGAAGAGAGAGAAGAGAGAGAAGAGAGAGAAGAGAGAGAAGATGATGAAGACGAGGACGAATTATTAGAAAGAGTACCATTAAAAAAGAAGGAAGATAAAGATGATTATATCCAGGGCTCTGAAAAATTTCCAATGGAGCCTGTCGGAAGATGGGGACGGTTGCCTTTAAGTATTCAACATTTTTTTAAAGAAACAGATTCACCGTGTCAATCAAATAAAACAGTTACGTCCATTAAACCAAATCAAACGTGTTTACTTAGACACGCCGTCGAAAAAAATAGTAAACAATCGTTTATTGCGTGTATTGCTGACGCAAGATTTTACGGTGAATCTAAAATCCAAACAATTGCTGAAATGAAAGAAACTATTATAAAGGCTATAAATATTGATAGTTATATTACATATCAAAATGGAACTATTTTAACAATGTTTACACCGAAAGACGCAGTTGAAATGAGTCAAGAAGATATCGATAAATATTCTGAATCAAAAATTTACAAAAAAATATATAAAAAAAACAGTCCAAATGAAGATAGATATTTTAAAACAGTCGTAGCATCTTTTGAAAATTTTATTCATTATTTAAGAGATAAAAAATCGTTTATAGACTATACATATTTATGGGATATTGTATGCAAAGCCGATATCATATTTCCAAAAGGAGTCAATTTAATCATATTAGAAATTACAGGAAATGAAAATATAAATATAGAAGAAACAAATATAGTAAAAATGATTTGCCCGACAAATCATTATTCAAATGAATTTTATAATGAGGACAAACAAACACTTTTTTTAATAAAGAATAAAAAAAATAATTGTTATGAACCGATTTACGCATACACAAATAAAGAAAATAATAAAATAAAAATAGATAAAACGTTTAGTGAACATTATCCACAATTATCTAACGTAATGAAAAAGATATTTACAAAAGTAATTAAACCTGTGTTGCGTGATATGTGTGTACCATTTTCAAGTATGCCAAATAATTACAATAAAAAATATAAATTTAAACACGCTATTATTGCGAGTACTCTTATTAATAATTTAAAGAAAATAAAATATACAGTAGAACATCAAGTCGTAAACTATCAAAGTAAAGTGATAGGAATTATTTCTACAAACAACAGTAACAGTAAAGAAAATTTTGGATTTATGCCGTGTTACCCATCTTCAATAAATTATGATTATGATTATGTCTACATGAATGAAAATAATTTATATTCAACTTATGAAAATACTGTTTCTTTTTTGACAAATTTATATGAAGATGGTAAGGGTAAAATCCCAAGTAGCCCTAAATTTAAAATTGTAGATGATTCAGATAAAGAATCTGGTGCGGTTGTTGTTGGAATATTAACAGAAACAA
>Ga0209829_10004005_pt1 | contig 10525 bp, 19 predicted proteins | sample C_140205_EF_Meta_FD_187311 | JGI IMG/M metagenome (GOLD analysis project Ga0209829, IMG submission 187311) | Freshwater microbial communities from Lake Croche, Canada to study carbon cycling - C_140205_EF_MetaG (SPAdes) (version 2) | ecosystem: Environmental > Aquatic > Freshwater > Lake... | reverse complement strand
AGCATACAATCCAATTGTAAAACAATTAACCATTGCTAAAAATAAACTTCCAAATGTTTTAATTTTTTCCATATCTTATTTCTTTTTAAATTGTTCAAATTGTTTACTGTTTCTATCCATAATAACTTCTACAAGTGCCATTTCGACCTTATTGTTACTATTAGAAAGAAAGTTAGCAACACATTCCCAAGCAAATTGTTTCATATCTTCCTCACTATAACTTTGTTGTTGCCATTCATAAAATAGCTGTTCTATTTCATAAGCACAACTAATAGCATCCATTGCATCTCCATCAACATCTTTTCTTGGTATTTTTTTTACAACTGAGTAAATAGAATTAAACAATTCAGTTCTTTCTACTTTCCTAACTTCTTCAAGTGTTTCTTGTTTAGGTTCATAATAAGTTGGAAGTCTAACAATAGTTGGTTCTTCTTTTGGAATGATGATTTTGTAATCTAAAAAGTTATAACCATAAGCAGTCCCATCTGCAAATCCTTTTTTAACTTCAACTCTCTCACAACTTGGATTCTTAACTATAAATTCTAAAAACTCATCATCAATACTCTGTACACCATCCGTTATTAAGTCTTGGTTGTCTGTTAGGATGATTTTTTTAAATCCTATATAATGATACTGTGGCATTGAACCTTGATAATAAATCAAATCATCATCCCAAGTACTTTTAATAGTATTAATACACCAACAAGGTTTAGTTTGTTGATTAATTTCTTCATCAGAAGTGACGTAGATGTTTTGGTTTTTAGAATTACCAATTTCAGGATATGAAGAAGTTGAAAAATCAAAAGAACTATCACTATTTCTTTTATAGAACCTACTTGGTTTATCTGTTGGTAATATGTGTATGTTTTTCATAATGTTTCAAATTTAATTATTTCTATTTGGTTAATTTTGTCCTGTTCTAAAATTGATAACAAACGTTTATCACTTTGACCTTTAGCTTCAATTTTATTAAATGCTTCCATCATTTGAGCATTATCTGCGATGTTACCACCAAGAGCAGCAAACCAATTTTGGAACTGCTCACATTCTTTTATCCAATCTTCCATTATCTTTTAAGTTTATTAATTATGTTATTTATTTTTAATTCAAAAAAAATTAAATTAGTTTGCTTTGCTAAATCGTAAATCAATTTTAAATCGTTTTTAGCTTCTCTAATTTTGTCTTCGAGTTCTTTTACATATTCTTTAGAAGATTCTGTTTGATGGTCTTGATTATGCCAAAAATTATCTTCAATGCTCAACTCTGTTTCGTAATCTTCTGTCGGATCGTTATACATTTTTATATTTTTTACAGATTATGTCTATTGCTTTTTTTATTTCAGGGAATGCTAACAAAGGTAAATACTGATGAAATCGTTTTAACTCTATTTCTTGCTTCCATTTTTTTGGTCTGCCAACTGGGTTTTTATTATTCATTTTTAAAAGATTTACCGCACATTTGGCAGTGGTTAATTTCAAATTCTAAGTGAAAGTGCTCTTGTCTTAATTTATAATACCTTTCGATATCGTGAAAGTATCTACTTGCTTCTTTTAAACTTATAGTAGCATTTCTATTTTCTAAACTTTCCATTTTTTTCTCAAGACTTTTTAGTTTTGCTTTTGGTGTCATAATTTAAAAATTTTATCATAATATTCTTTTCCTATTAAGTTTTCATCTTCACATCCTGCATCGAATGAATTAATAATTTGTTCTTTTTCTAACTCAAAAAATTGATAATAATCATTTATAAATTTTCTGCCCTCTTGCGTATTAGTATTAAATAAATTCGGATGATCCGTTTCTAATTTACTAAATAATTCTTGCATTGCTGTTTTCATACTCTTGCGATTTGTGTTATAAAATAAATTAATACTAAAAATGCAAATGATAATTGCGATTTGCGATGTTGTAAAAAGTGTTTCATATTAAAGTCCTTTTGAAGTTAAAAAATTATTGAACATTACATCCATTTGTCCTGAAGTTAAATTAACTCTATGATTAACCCATTTTTTTAATAAAACTTGTAAATCATTTTCATTTGTTATTTCAAATTTAATTGCTTTAGCAAATTCTTTTAAATCATTAATCATTTTAAAATCTTGTGTTGTAAATGTTGTTGTCATAATATTTGTTTTTTTGTTTTGCTTTATTGCTTGTACAAATATAAGGCAAATAATTTAATGCACAAATATTATTTAATTTATTTGCATAAAATTATGTAATTTATAATCATTCTAAATAACTTGTCCCAAATAATCAGAATATAAGGGACAAAAAAAACCACCTCGTTAGAAGTGGTTTAAAAATAAAACATATTTTAATTAACTTAATTTGTGAGCAAACATTTTTATAATTGTTGTTGGCTTGATAAACTTACAAGCTAAACGCAAAAAGAAACCTGCGTTTGTTGTTGATGGACTTGAAGCATACTGTGTCGCTGCTTCATCTAAAATGTTTTTTACTGGTTCTGGAATTTCATTCATAATTTAAAAAATAAAGTGATTAATAGTTTTTTGTTTTTCGTAATAATTAAAAGTTGTAAAGCTGCTCAATGTGTTTTTAAAATTTGTTTTCACCCAATCCGATGGCGGACTGAATGCTCCAAAGTTTTGATATTCAAATGATGTGCTACTTGTATGGTCAAATAACAATTGGTGACTATCACCTTTGCTAAATTCTATTTGATACTGATGCAATTTATATTCATCAATATAGTTTTTAATCTTTTCAATCTGAACTGCATCTAAATTCGGTTTAAAGCCAAATTTTAAACTCTTTTCATCTTTTCCGTGTGTAAGTATAAAACAACGATTATCTATTATGTAATGGTCTATAAACTTGCGTTGATTAATTACTTCAATGTTATTCGGATATTTCAATTCGATATAAGTTTTAAATGCTGAATTAACAATATATCCGAAACTTCCTGCGTGATTGTCATTACAAATATTTACTAACTTAATTTTACTATAATGTAAAAATAAAGCATCAATTAATTTAATCTTAAACAACAAACCAATATCAAAAGCTTTCTGATTATCCATATTTTGTGGAAGATGATGTCCGCCTCTTGTTGTTTCACCATTCCAACCATCCAGAAAATCTGCTAAATCATTTAAAAATAAAGTATCTGACTTTTGATTTTGTATAATTTCATTTACAAATATTTCAAGTCGTTTAAAGATTTGATTTTCGTTCCATTCACCATCGTACAAACTATATCCATCCTTATTTACATCCATTCCAATATGAACATCGGTAAATACTGCTCTGTCAAACTTTGCAGATGATTTGAACTTGTGCTTAATTTGCAACGGTTCAATTTTATCCTTAAAAATGCTTAAAAAATCAATTTCCTTTTCAACATTAACCTCTTTAATAGGTTCAGTTATTACCCATTGTTGATTTGTTGCAACATTTGTACTTACTCGTCTTATCTGATGGTTTAAAGGTATTTCAATTAAATCCTTTGAAGTAAGTTTCTCAACTTTTGTAATTACTTGCCCATCTTTATTTAAAGTTCTTTTAACTTCTTTAAATTCTGATTGGTTTAAATTACGAAGTTTTAAAAGTTCGTTTTGTTGATTTTCAGATAAATAGTATCGTGCATAACCTCTACTATTTTTTTTATAGTTTGGAGTAAACCCTAAAGCTATCGCTTCGTATGGTTTTAATCTACAGCTTTTTTTTGACATTTACTCTATTGTCAAATAAACTTTACCAAGTTTCAATGCAGCTTCTAATTTAGGATAAAATTTGTCTATTGCTAAACGTGATCCGCTAATTAAATCAATACTGCGAGTTTGTCCTAAAAGTACACAACCTTCGGTCTGTTCTGCATTATTCCCGCTGTGGATACGTACTCCTTCATATCCTGGAACATTTAACAATAAAGGCATCATTTTTTTAAAGCGATTTGACATTGTCATTGTAACTTCATAAATGCCTTTTGGAATTGCAGTTTTTCCAAAAACTTTAACATCACGCTCTACATCTTCTAATGTATAGCATTCAAATTTTCCATCAATAGACAATTCACCAATAGTTGATTTGTCAGTTTTGTGCAATCTTTTAATTGTTAGTTTCATTTTTTTTGTTTTTAGTTTCCATTAAATACCATCTACGCAAAGTATAACCTATTGCTATGAGCAAAGATATAATTTTAAGTGTAACTTCGACATCCGTAAAAGAAAAATATAAAACTGCTATATTTAAAAGCCAAAGTTTAAAGTTTTCAAGGTTATGCATCGGTACTTGTTTTTTTAGTACTACCAAAATAGTAACCAATTACACTACCCATTAAACCGACAACTGCTATTTTAACATCATTTGTTGGATTGGACCAACCTAAAATATATAAACCTACGCTTATAATTAAAAGAGCGATAATTCCTTGAATGTTTGCTTTTTGTATCATTTTTTAAATATTATAAGATGCTATTTGTCCACCTGTTGTTGCTACTGTTGCAGCATTTTGTAATCTGTCGCCAATACTATCGGCAGTAAAACCACTTGCAATTAGATAGTTCCAAAATTGTGCTGGAGTCATTAATAATGTCCCTGTTGTATTATCAACTAAAACACCACTTAATACGTTTGCAGCTGTTGGAACTCTTAATGTACCTGTTAATTCGCTTGATGCTCCGTATGTTGTTCCAAATCTTACGTTTGCTATTGCAGGATTTCCTAAAGCTACACCTGCTGCATATAAAGTTCTGTTTCCACCTGTACTAACTTGAAATAACCAAGATGATGTATTTGTATCAATAGTAACTCTTGGTGCTACAATAGCCATATTATTAGTTGAATTAACTACGTTTCCACTTACTTTAACTAATGTTCCACTTGCAGTATTTGTTGTGTACGCAAAAGATGCTAATATAGCTGGACTTGTACTACTTGCAGTTGCAGTACCAATAACTGATATTGTAGCTGCTGTAGTAGCATTTGCAATAGCCGCAACACTTCCTCCTGTTACATTTCCTGTTACATTAATTATACCTGTTGTTGCATAAATACAAGGATTAACTCCACCATTAATATTTCCTGTTATATTTATTGTAGCATTTGCATTAAGATAAATCGTACAAGCAGCATTTAAAGCTGCTGATGTTGAATTTGAATTTACATCTCCTGTTATATTAACTGTTGCAATAGAATCTACTCTTAAAGCATTTGATGCTGTTGTATTTGAACTTAAAGTATTGTTTAAATTTCCTACTATATTTAAAGTTCCTGTATTTGTAACATATATTATTTGTTTAGTAGCAATATTACCTATATCAGAACTATAACTTCCATTACAAGTTAATGTACCTGTTCCTGATAATTTAATAGCATTATAGTTTGTAACATTTGTAATTGTTAATACACTTCCATTAAAAGTAGCAGTATTAGGACTTGCTAAAGTCATCTCTAATGTTGGTGTTGTTGAACCTACATAAATAGCTTGTGCAGCACTACAAGTTAAATTACCACCATTTGCATAAATAAATTGTCCACTAGCTACACCTCCAAATACAGTACCTGTAGATTCTGTCATTTCAAGTTCTGAAACAATTGGATTACTACCTAATGTTTGTACTGCTAAAATATTAATTCTATAATATGTATATGAAGTTGTATTAGATAGTATACCACTTGTATAAGTACCACTTGTTGGCATTGTATACAAAGTAACTGTTTCTAATGTTGTATAAGTTGTTCCATCATTTGATCCTTGAAATGTCCAAGTAGAAGGATTACCAGATGCTGATATATTATATCCCTTTATGTGGTATCTTTTGATAACTTTTCCACTTGAAAATTGATAACCTAATACTCCTGTATTAGTTACTGATCCTTGCCATATAGTAGTAAATCCATCTTGATTAAAAGCATTCCAAGCAGCATTAGATCCATTTACTGAACTTGCAAAAGCTGTTCCACTTGGAGTATTGTTTGAAGTCATTGCAGGTGTTGCAATATTTGGTACTAAAATATTAGTTGCTGTATTTCTTATTGATTGTGCTGTGTATGTTCCATCAATAGTAACTGTAAAGTTATTTGCATAAACATCATCAGCACTTGTGGGAACTGCTCCATTATCCCAAATTGCTGTATTACTATAATTACCTGTTGCTACTGCAAATCTTGTTGCCATAATTAAATATTTTTATCAATTATAAATTGTTGGATAGCAGCCATAATTGAAACTGCTGCTTTTTTAGCATCAATATCATCGCTTTCAAAGATATCCATATAAGTCAAAGGAATTGAATTGTCTTGTAAATCTTCAATGCTTTCATCTTCTAAAACTCTGTAAGGAGTTAATTTCATCGCTACACTTCCACCTATATCAGTTGCTTTAACTAATGGTGATATTGCTAAATTTACCATAAAATTAGGATAAATATTTCCTTTTATTTCTATTGGATTTGTACTTGTAATTGGCATAATCTTAAATATATGTTGCTGATTGTCTATTTGTCCAAGCTACGTTTGTAGCAGTTGCAGTAGTGATTGAACCACTTGCACCTATTGTTAATCTTGTTATAGTCCATACTGCTGAACTATCACTTACTCCTGTTCCTAAAGCTACTCCACAATAATTTATATTATTATTTGATGAATTATTTGCATTTCTTCTTGAAGATGCATTTTGTTTAGCATTCCAAGTAGCTGCACTTGCTATTCTATTATCTGCAATATTAACTCCATTCCAAGTTGCCCCTGTTATTGATCCGACATAATCAAATGTATTAGTACTCCAACTAACATTTGATGGAGCTTGAAAATGTGCATCCCAACTTCCAGCAGCAATTGAATTATCAATTAATGTTAATACTAAATAACCACCAGAAGGTATTGACTTAACTAATGTATTGGAGTTGTTATTTACAGATATAGCACCACTTGATTGATTGTTATTAAAATCATAAATTGCACCATTTTGTAAAGTAGTAGCATTTGGTAATTTTATAGTTTGCCCACCACTACCGGTAACTAAATAAGAAGGTGTTGAATTTACAGTTAAAGTTATTAAAGTTGCAGAAGCAGCAACCGAAGTAAATCCCTGAAATACATTATTAACTTTTAAATTTTTAGTGTTTAAATCAACATCAGTACTTGCACCAGTATAAGGAACTAAACCCGATAAATCTTGGTCACCTGTATTAGTTCCGATTGTATTACTTAATTTAGTAATTTCAGCACTTGTTATTAATCGTGAACCTGTAGCTAATAATGTAGTCAAACTACTTACAGCATTATCATAAGCAGTTTTCAAAGCATCAGTTAAATCATTTTTAGTCAATGAATAACCTGTAACTTTATCTACTTTATTTGTAATTAATAAACCTACAGCTGTTGCAAAATCTGAAATTGTAGCAGCTAATTGTGTACCTGTATGATTTGCTCTATTTTTTAAATTAGCATCCGTATCATTTGCTGTTGCTCCTGCTTGAATTCCTGAAAGTTTTGTTTGTTCAGCAGTTGTATAATCGTTTGTACTTAAACCTTTGCCTGTAACTTTATCTACTTTATTAGCTAAAGCAGGAACAGTTGGCAAATCAGCAGTACCGCCTAAATCATTAGTAAGTTTTAATATACCCTTTAAACTTGCAGTCGCATCATTAACAGCTGGAATGCTTGAAGCGGTAATAAATGGATGTACCCCATCGGAACCATCATTTATTAAATCAGAAGTTTTAGTTGGATCTTGAATTGAAATAGTAACATTGTCAATATTTTCTTGAACTACAATATTAATGTTATCTACATTCTCAACAATTTGTATATTTATAATTTCTTCGGCCATTATACTGTTGGTTGTGTTACATCTTGAACAACGTTAAATGATCCGCCAAAATAAGTTTTTGTTTTACCACTTGGATAAACAAATTGTACATCGTAATAATAAGTTAAATCAGCATCCCAATCAACTATGAAATCACCTATTATAAATTGGTTGGCTGTTACTTTTGTAATTATGGCCTCACGCATTAAATCACCTGTTTTAGATCCTTGGCGAAATTGACAACGTATTGTCAATGAAGTAATGTCAATTGAAATATTAACTGTTTTTGCTCCAAAGCTATCGCCTTTTATGCAGTCTGAAAAGTTTTGAATTATCATAATCTTATTGCTGATATTAAACCATGAGTATCGTCATAATACAAATAAGTACAGTTAGCACTTGCTCCATTTGCAACAGTTATCGCTGATGCCGCAGCTTCTGCAGAATGATATACGGGTAATGAATTATTTGAAAAAATAGTCATTCCGTTTAAAGTATTTCCGTATCCCGCTTGATAACCAAAAGCATTAACATTGTCGCAATTATTTCCAGTTAAAGCGCCTGCGCCAAAACCATTATTATTACGCCCATTATTTTTATCACCTGCGGAAGTACCTTGATAATTTCCTTCGTTTGTTAAACTATGATTATAATTTAAAAGGTCTTGTAATGTTTGTAATAATAATTGAGGAGTAATTTTATAAGTAACTCCGCTAATTGAAATAGGAATGTCCCCTACCGGATTGTTGGAACCTGTATATGATGGTAATTCGCTTATTTTAGTACTCATATCAAAAATAAATTTCCTGCCTCGCTTTTTAAAATGTCCGAGCTTTCGATTAATAAATAGTTTTCAACTGTAACCGGTGAACTGCTAACAGCTAACTTCCCTGTTACAAATTTATAATTGTTTTTTAAAATATCATTTTGCAAAAATTCATCAGCTACAAAATCAGTATCATACACAAATACATCACCAATGCTTGTAACTCTATTTAAATCCTGAATATTATTATCTAAAATTAACTTTGATAATAAATTTAAACTGCAATAAACGTTTAAACAAACATCTAAAATGGTGCATCCTATACTTGGCTTAAACGATTGTAGCATTTGGATAAATATTTAATTTGCCATCTGTTCCAAACTCTATTATTGGATTGTCAACTTTGTAACCATCCTTTTCAAGTTCTATTTTTATTTTACGAGCCAATTGTTGCGCTCCTCCTGCTGAATTTTGATAGTAACCTATTCCAACTCCATCGGTAGGGAATTCCTTCCACCATCCAACGTATGCGTTTATTGTATCAGCTATATGTTGTTGATTGCTTTCTACAATTGTGAAATCACCATTTGCAAAATCTAAATCATTATTTTTATCCAATCCAAAATCCATTCTTGCCATTACTCACCGTGTTTGATTACTGTATTTTCAATGTCATTTTGTATTGTTGGAATTAAATTTCCAACTACTAAACCATCTGTCGGTAAATTAAACCCAGAATGTCCGTGTAAATTGTAAGCTGTAATTATATCGTTAACTTTATTTTCCAAAGCATTTAACTTTTGAGTTAATTCAATCACCTTAACTAGTCCACCTAATTCACTCCCATTTATAGACAAAGATACTACATCACTATATTGTACTATAAATGGTAGCGTATATTTACTCATCAAAACATATACCATTGAGTCAACTAATGGCTCTATTAATAAACCATCTGCAATACCCGCTTGTAGTTGCACATCAAAATCAATTGTACTCTGCCCGGTAATAGTTGTTACATTTGCTTTTCTATTTGCTAAATCAACACTATTAACTTTGCATTGCAATAATTTTACTTTGTCGTCATTCTGCGCTCCTGCAATGTTTTGAATAACCGATATTATATTAAAATCACTCATATATTTATTTTGTAATCTAATTCAATAATTTGTCGCATTCCCTCAATTCCTCCGCTATATTCAACACCTTTAATTTTATAGGTTCCGTTTTGCTCGGGTAATTTGTTGTTTATAATTTTACATTGATCCCCAAATTGAACGTAAGGAGTTCCAAAGGTAGTAAACTTTCCTTTTAAACCGCTATAGTAATATTTTTTTAGAGCTTCTGTTGCCAAAGTGATTAAATCATTTTCGGTTTTGGCTTCTAAAAAAGTAAATGTTCTGCGTTCCCCATCTGTGCTTTCGGGTTTATCACCGGCCTTTATAGATTTAGAAACTACCTTATCATTTTGTAATGTTACCAATACTTCAATCCTGGTATTTTTAGTTTTTACGCTTCCATCTTTTGCAGTTCCTACTTGCTCCTGGATGTGATTTGTTGCAACTGCCGACAAAATTAAATCATCAATTCTTTTAAAACTTAAATCCGAACTAATAATATTATTTTGAAATTCAAAAGTTTTAGTTTTTGCCTCCGCATCTACATAAATGGTTCTGCCAACTCTTAAAGTATTTCCACGAAAATAAGTAAATATAAACGCATCCTTTTTTAATTTAGATAAAAAACTTGCTATTGTTTCATTTTCAGATATTATCAAAGAATTTTCCCAAGTGATTAAAGTTGATGATGTCGTTTCACATTTAAAGCTAGTTCCAAATGTGCTATTTGTTAGCTGGAGCGCATCATTTAAAATGCTCTCAATGGATTGACTACCGTTATATGCTTTGTTAACCATTGGAGTTTTTTTAAGCAAATACATATTATCTTCAAACTCAATAGTTATAGGAATTTCAATTTTTACG
>Ga0209829_10004003_pt1 | contig 10525 bp, 9 predicted proteins | sample C_140205_EF_Meta_FD_187311 | JGI IMG/M metagenome (GOLD analysis project Ga0209829, IMG submission 187311) | Freshwater microbial communities from Lake Croche, Canada to study carbon cycling - C_140205_EF_MetaG (SPAdes) (version 2) | ecosystem: Environmental > Aquatic > Freshwater > Lake... | reverse complement strand
TGCTGGCATTTTTAACGAGGCATGCGAGCTTGCTGAGTTGCTAGGCGCTGCAGTCTATCAAGAGTCTGTCGGTTATAACGCGCGTTACCCCACCTCGCACCCAGCCTGTATGGGCGATTTGTCGCGCAATCAGAAAAAAGTACGCTCGATTCTTGAGCAGTACGACTTTTTGCTTTGCCTCGGTGCCGATCTGTTGCGTATGTCGCCGATGAGCACGGTCGAGCCTTTGCCACCCGAAATGCCTGTAATGCACATCACTGAGCGCGAGTGGGAGCTGGGCAAAAACTACTCAACTGAAACAGCGGTGCGTGCCGATGTCAAAGAAACATTGTTGGCGCTGTTACCTGTCTTGCGTGCAGCACGCAGCGCAGAATACGCGCAGGCGGCTACGGCACGCATTCAAGCCTTAGCTGCTAATAACTGGTCAGCGAAGCGCGACAAAACTCGTGAAGAGTTTTCAGCTGCTGCAAAATCTAATCCGATTGACCAGCGCTACTTGGTGAGTCAGCTGGTAGAGGTGTTGCCTAAAGACGCAATCGTCGTGGATGAGACCCTGACGGCTTCGCCCGCGATTGCTGCGATGCTACCGATGGATAATCCCAAAGCCTATTACGGACTGGCGAGTGGTGGTTTGGGGTTTGGGATGGCGGGTGCCGTTGGCGTAAGTTTGGCGCAACCCGGGCGCCCGATTGTGGCCACGATCGGCGATGGCAGCGCCATGTACAGTATTCAGTCGCTCTGGACCGCTGCTCATCTGCGTCTGCCGATCACTTATGTCATCATCAATAATCGTAGCTATCGCATCATTAAAGAGCGGCTGCTCGCGATGCGTGGCACAGATGCGTTTGTGGCGATGGATATGAACGATCCGCCAATCGATTTTGCGGGTCTGGCCAAAAATATGGGGATGTCATCGCAAATCGTGACAGATCCAGCGCAGTTATCAGCCGTGTTGAAGGCCGCGATGGCGAGCGGCGTGCCTAATTTGGTCGAAGTGATTGTGTCGAAAGGATTTGGCGAGTAAGCCTGCGAGGTCAGCGTTTTCGCAAAAGCCGACCGCGTCGGCCTTTGCGTCTTAGTTAAACCGGTAGCCGCAATCGCTTTGCGCAAGCGCAGCCGCTTGTGCGAGTTTTTCTGGATCACTTGCTTGTAAGACGTACAGTAAGTCACCGGCGTTGACGGTTGCGCCTACACCGCAGATCAGATCAACGCCGGCGAGTTGGTCTGCAGGCGCACCGGCGCAACGCCCAAGCCCTGAAATGACAAAACCATCAAGGGCCTGTACGCGGCCATTGCGTGGTGCACGTACTTCGTGTTTCAGCACACCTGACCAATTGAGTGGTGGTTGGGCACCTTGAGCGGCAATGATGGCCTGCATGGCGGTGCTTGCAGCGCCGGTATTCAGTAACTCGAGCGCGCGGACACGGCCGTTGGCAACGCTGCCGACCGCAGGGTCAAGTGCCAGAATCTGGCTGGCAAAGAATAAAGATTTTTCTAACAGATCGGCCGGCGCTAGTGGGTCGCGCTCAAGCACTTGCAGCACATCGCGTGCTTCGAGCGCAGGGCCAATACCGCGGCCGATCGGCGCTTGACCGTCTGTGGCAAAGGCCTTGACGACGAGCCCTAAGGCTGCCCCCACCATTTCAAACAGTTGAGCGAGCTCATGTGCGGCGGCTTGGGTCTTGACCTTGCCAGCACTTGAGTACGGAATATCAATCACAACATGGGTTGCGCCAGCCGAATATTTTTTTGACAAAATCGACGCCACAGACCAGCGTCGCGTATCAAGCGCCAAAGGTCGGGTAAGCGCGTTCATTACGTCATCGATGACGGAGTGGTTGAGCTTGCCGTTCCAGGCAATGCAGGCGTTGGTCTGCGCTACGCAACGCTTAAGCTGTTCGGGGGTCAGATCGACCTTTGCAAGAACCTCCATCGCATCTGCGCTACCCGCCGCAGAAGTGATGGCACGCGACGATGTTTTGGGGATTAATAACCCATGTGCCGCCACGATCGGAATCACCACCATTGTGACGCGGCTGCCTGGTATACCGCCAAGCGAGTGCTTATCGACCACCATCTCACGGCCCCACCAAATGCGTGGCATCAGTTCGCTGCGACAGCGCGCAACTGCAATGAGTTCATCGTCTGACAAAAGCTGAGTACAGGCAATTAAAAAGGCTTCGAGTTCAGCGCCAGAATATTGTCTGTGGTTGATTGCGGTAAGCAGGGGGCGGTATTCGGCCTCGGTCAGCACAGACCCCGCAATTTTTTTGTACAACGAACCGAGTGGTGCAGGGGTTTGCCCAAGCCTCGTATAAAGCGTGGCTAAAAAGCGGCTGATGCCGATAGCAGGCGTTTGATCATTGATTACCCGAAGCACAGGCGTGCCGTCAGGATAGGGCTCGGTCTTGCGCACTAAGCGCTTGGCGACATCGGCGGCAGACTCGCGGCCTCGTTGAGAGAGCCGTTGCGCTAGGATCTCAGGTGGTGCGCCGATTTCAATAACCACTAAATTTGGGACGCGCGCGCTTAACTTCGCGACCATCGCGCGTGAGCCGTTGGCAATCACATGTTGCCCTGTGGCAAGCGCTTCAAGCAGGGTGTTTGGCAAGCCGTACGACAGCTCATGGGCTTGCCAGGTGATTAAAAATTTACCCTGTTGCTCAAGCAAAGCGAACTCAGCTTCGGTACAGGCTCGATGGGCTTCACCCCCCGAATCAGCAGGGCGAGTAATGGTGCGTTTGGCAAAAATGAACTGGCTAGGGTCGAGTTGTTGCCGCGCCCCATCTATCAGGCTGTCTTTGCCAGCCCCACTGGGGCCGACAACAAAAAAGAAGCTGCCAGTTGCCACCCAAGGTCTGCTTATTCGTCTAAGCCAATGTCGACCGCTGGTGCGGCCTGGGTGATTTTGCTGGTTGAAATGTAATCTACACCCGTGAGCGCGACATCGCGAATCGTTGCGATGCTGATTCCACCCGAGGCTTCAATTTTGGCCCGACCCGCAACATATTTCACTGCTGTTGTCATGTCAGCAATCGACATGTTGTCAAGCATGATGACATCGGCACCTGCTGCTAAAGATTCTTCTACTTGCTCAAAGCGGTCGCATTCGACCTCAATCTTGGTTAAAACTGGCAGCTTCAGTTTGGCACGCGCCACCGCTTTGCCAATACTACCCGCCACCGCGATATGGTTGTCTTTGAGCATGACGCCGTTGTCGAGCCCCAAGCGATGATTCAGCCCACCACCGCAGGCGACAGCATGCTTTTCAAGCATACGCAGGCCAGGCGTGGTTTTACGTGTGTCAATTAATCGCGCACCCGTACCAGCGATTTCAGCGTTGTAGCGGGCTGTTTCAGTGGCGATGCCACACAGACGTTGCAAAATATTCAAGGCAGGGCGCTCGGCGGTCAAAATGCTGCGAGCGGGGCCTGACACCGTCAAGATTCGGGTGCCTTTTTCAACTTTGTCGCCATCTTTGGCTAGTTTGGTCACGTTTAACGCGGCATCGTAGCGGTTAAAAATTCGTGCGGCTACATCAATACCCGCGATGTACATGGGTTCGCGGGCATTCATGTGAAACGTGCCAACGGCGTCTTCATCGATCATGAGCTGCGCGGTCAGATCACAAGACCCAATATCTTCGGTCAGCCAAAGATCGATTAAACGATCGGTCTGAAAAACGTCATACATATCGGGTGACCTCGCAGGCAGTGAGTCAAGACAATTAACATGAAAATGTAGTGTTTGCTACATTTTCATGTTAATTAAAATCACTCAATTATGCAAGAGCAAAATTACAATTTGAGTCAAACTCACCGCATTTGTGTACCACCGTTCACGTCCATGATGGCGCCCGACACAAAGCTTGCTGCGGGTGAGCACAGGTAGGTCAACATGCCCGCGATCTCTTCGGGTTCACCCAGGCGTTGCATGGGGTATTCGCTGCCGTTGTAGCCTTGGCCGGTAGTCATGCCGGTATCAATGGGGCCAGGCGCTACAGCGTTAATGCAGACATGATGAGGCGCCGCCCGTTGAGCAAACCAGCGTACCAAAGCGTGAACGCTGCCCTTTGACGCGCTGTAATGCGGGCCAGCCCGTAACCCCCCGGTCCAACCCGCGATTGAGCCACACAGCGCGATCCGCCCGTGCTTGCGCTCAATCATGCCGGGTAACACCGCGCGTACCAGGTTAATTGGGCCTAACACATTGACTTGCATCACACGCATAAAAGCGGCTTCGTTCCAGTCTGGCGCCATCCAGTCGTCTTCAAAGGGGCAGATGCCTGCGGTGTCAGCCAGCGCAGTAAACGGCTTGTGTCGACGCACTAAACTTTCAACAGCGTCGCGTTGTGTGACGTCGCAGGCTTCGACAGCGACTGAGCCTTTGAGCGTGTGGGCAAGCGCCTCGAGCTTGGCAACCGGGCCGATATCCGTCAATACCAGCGACGCACCCAGCTGACTGCACAGCCGGGCAGTGGCACTGCCAATCCCACCTGCAGCTCCGGTGATCCAGAGGTGAGTGCCGGTCATGTCAAAAGCCTGTGAAGCGTTAATTTTTGAAAGATGCACAGCATTCCCCTAAGTGGATTAAAGCCTTCCCGCAGAACGGGAAGGATGTTGTGCCGACGGATAGCGTTGTTTAACAGGACTGGCGGCTGTTATACCGACAGATAACGCTGTTTGATATCGGCGTTGTTGTTGAGTTCGTGAATCGTGCCGCAAAACACATCGGCGCCTTTGTCGATCACCACCGCTCGATCGGCCAGGCCTAAGCAAAAATGTAGATTTTGTTCGGCCAGTACGATTGTTTTACCAAGCTTGTGTAAGGTCTCGATCAAGTCACCAATCTTTTGTACCATGATGGGGGCCAAACCCTCGCTGGGCTCGTCAAGCAGCAACACATCGGGATTACCCATCAGCGCGCGTCCCACGGTGAGCATTTGTTGTTCGCCGCCAGATAACTGCCCGCCTAAGCGATCTTTCAAGGGGCCAAGTAACGGTAAGGTGTCGTAGACACGTTCTAGGTTCCAGTCGTCTTCGCCGTTGGCCCCACGCTTAATCGCGATGGTGAGGTTGTCGTCGACGCTTAGATCCGGAAAGATCTGCCGATCTTCGGGCACATAGCCGATGCCAGCCCGCGCGATCAAATGCGCTGAACGACCCGTGATGCGTTTGCCGTGCAGCTCAACACTGCCCATTTTTGTTGGATTGACACCCGCAATGGTTTTCATGGTGGTGCTTTTGCCTGCGCCATTGCGCCCAAGCAAAGCCAGTGTTTCGCCACGTTTAACTTCAAATGACAATTTAAAAAGTGCCTGACTCAAACCATAAAAAACGTCAATCTCTTTTACCTTCAGCACGTAATCGTCAATGACCTTCAGCACGTATACGGATTCGCTCATGCCTGCACCTCGCGTGGTTTGCCTAAGTAGGCCTCAATCACAGCTGGATTGTTGCGGATTTGTTCGGCGTTACCTTCAGCCAATACTTTGCCGTAAGACAGTACATGGATATGTTGTGACACTCTGAACACAATCTCCATGTCATGTTCGATCAGTACCACGGTCAAGCCGCCTTTTTTCCAGAGTGCATAGACCGTCTCGATCATTTGTTCACGCTCTTCAGGGCCCATGCCGGCAACGGGTTCATCAAGCAGTAGCACTTTTGGTTTGAGCACCAACGCCAAGGCCATGTCTAGTAGTTTTTGATCACCGTGTGACAAATTACCGCTGATGAGATGAGCCTTTGTGTGCAAGCCTAGTTGCTCCATCACCTCAAAGGCTCGGTCGCGTGTTTGTGCGAGCGGAAAGCGTCCGTGCATTTGCGCTGACCGACCTAAAGGTGACATCAGCGCGCCGCGTAATGACTCTTCAACGGTCAGTGTTTTAAATAATTTCGCAACTTGAAACGCACGGCCAATGCCTTTATGCACGATCACGCTACTCGGCAATCCGACGATGTCTTCCCCATCTAACAAAATACGGCCTGAGTCGGGTTTGAGCGCGCCCGAGATGAGGTTAAAAAAGGTTGTTTTGCCTGCGCCATTGGGGCCGATGACTGCACTGAGTGACTCGGTCTTGAAGTGAATCGACACATCAGATGTTGCCACCACGCCCCCAAAGGCCTTGCAAAGATTTTCGATCTTTAGCATCAGTGGCCTCCAGTAGTGGCTTGAGCGGGCGGCACGCCGCCGTAAGTTTGCCAGGTCGAGCCGGCCAGCCAACCTGCATCAACTGGCAAGTTAATGCCCGTGATGGCTTTGGCGGCGGGCGACAACAAAAAGCCAACCGAGTCGGCGATCTCGTCTGGTGTCACCATGCGCCCCATGGCAGCTTGCGAGGTGAGGTCTTCAGGATTGCGATCGCCGCGGTCAATCGCCGCTTGCAAAGCTTCGGTCAGCACGTAGCCAGGTGAAATCGCGTTCACGCGCACACCCGAGCGGCCCCACTCGGCCGCCAGACACGCAGTCATTGAGGCCACGGCGGCTTTTGCCGGCGCGTAAGCATGCAAAGGCACAGAACGTAGAGAAGTAATCGACGCGATATTGACAATCGCGCCTGCGCCCAACTCAGCCATCCTAGAGCCAAATACTGCACAAGCAAGGTAAGTGCCACGTTGGTCGACGGCGACCACGCGATCCCACTCGGTCATGGTGAGTTTGTTCGGCGGCAGACGATGTTGCAAAATGCCGGCGCTGTTGACCAAGGCCGAAATTGGGCCGTGCTTGGCTTCGATCATGGCGGCGACGTCTCGAACCGCTTGCTCGCTTGTGACGTCGCAGGCGTAAGCATGCACGCCAAGTTCTTTCATTTTGGCTTCAGACCAGGTGTCGGGTAAATCGAGTGCGATGACTAAGTCGCCGCGTTTCGCTAAGTGCCTGACGCAAGCTGCACCAATGCCACTTGACCCACCGGTCACTACACTGAGATATCTTTGCGTCATGGTTGCACGCGCTTTTTGGTGAGAGTGTTGAACAATTGACCCACAAAGTCTGTGATGCCACGTTTAAAGCCTAAGGCAAAGACCAACACGATGACGCCCAACGCTAAACCGTGATATTCGGTGTTGCGTGTGATGATGTCGTTGAAAATATTCAACAAACCAGCGCCAATGATCGGCCCTAAAAACACATTAATGCCACCCATCATGATCATAAAAACGGCTTCGCCCGACATTGTCCAGTAACTGAATTCTGGGTAAGCGCCTGACACAAACAAGGCCATCAATGAACCGCCGATGCTGGCAAAGGCGCCCGCCAAAATAAAGGCATACAGGCGGATACGCCACACATCAATGCCTAAAAACCGTGCCCGATCTGCGTTGTCGCGCACCATCCGCAATGTGTAGCCAAACGGCGACTGCAAGATATAGCGCATGACTAGCAGGCTGACTACACCGATGATGACGCAAAACCAGTACAGCGTGTTGGGATCAGCGACGTTGATGCCACCCCAGAAGGGTCTGCGTGGAATTCCACCCATTAAGCCTTGGTCACCGCCTGTCAGTGCTGTCCAGGTAATGATGACGCTGTGGATAAGCATTTGAAACGCAAGCGTCAAAAATGAGAAATAAATTTCTTTCAGTTTGACGCAAATCATGCCGACCACCAACGCGAGCATCGAGCAAAAAACAATCGCACCTAACAGCGCGACTGGGATTGAGACGTCGGTGCGTTGCATCAGCAGACCAAAGGTGTAGGCTCCACCGCCAAAAAACATGGCATGACCAAACGACACCATGCCGCCGTAACCCACCAAAATATTCAGTGAAGTGGCGAAAACGCCTAAGGCTGCGAGGCGGATGACAAAATCAAGTGTGACCCGCCCGGGTGAAAGCAGCGGCAATGCTGCTAAAAGCGCGAGTGCGGCCAAGCCAATCAGCAATTCTTTTTTGAACCCGTTGTTCATGAGCGTGACCCCTGTAACAAGGCGCGCTGCGCGGCGCGGGTGACGTGAGTCGTTTGGGTGTGAACAATCATGGCCGTGGCTCCTTGCCCAGGAGGCCGCTAGGTTTGAGGATTAAGATCAGCGCCATCGCCAAGAACATCGTGCCCTCGACAAACAACGGAAAGCCAATCGAACCAAACGAACGCACCAGGCCGATCAATAGGGCGCCGACTAAGGCGCCGCTGACCGAACCCATCCCACCGATCACCGTCACAATGAAAGACTCGATCAAAATCGAGAACCCCATGCCAGGTGACATCGAGCGTACCGGTGCAGCGAGCGCACCGGCTAAGCCCGCAAGCGCACCGCCAAAGGCAAATACACCGGCATAAATCCAGGTGGTGTTCAGACCTAAAACCGAAGTCATCGTGGGGTTGTGCGCAGCCGCGCGCACGACTTTGCCGATACGCGTGCGTGTCAGCACGTACCACATCACTAAGGCGATCACTGCAGCTGCGCAAATCATGAAAACGTAAAAGACTGGCACGATGCCGTCAAAGATAAACAGGGGCGGTGCCTGAAAGGCCGCTGGCATGCCCATTGACTGAAACTCTGCACCCCAAATGATTTTGACTGCGTCGTCCATGATGAGAATCAGGGCGTAGCACACAAGCAGCTGCAGTAGGACTTCGGCTTGATAGACGCGACGCATAAAAAAGCGTTCAAAAATTACGCTAAATAAGCCCACGCCTGCGCCAGCAATGACTGCTGACAGTATGTAGCTGTCTGTGATGCGATAGGCTGACAGGGCGATGTAAGCACCCAGCATGTAAAGCGAGCCGTGCGCAAAATTAATCACGCCCAGCACACCAAAAATTAGAGTCAAGCCAGCCGCAACTAAAAAGAGCAGCGAGCCAACAATCAAACCTGTGCTGGTTTGAGTGACGATGCATGACATAGAGGTCAGGCATTCATATAAGGCGATGGGATCCACGAAGGTCTCCGAGAGGGTGGTGCGGTTGATACAGCCACAGCCAAGCCGTTAAAGCTTCTTGCTGCGGTTCACACAAGCTGTGGTGACGACAAGCTGTGATTAACACAAGCTTCGGGTTCTATAAGTGAAGGCCTCTGCTTGAACGTTCAGGCAGAGGCCTTTAGACCTCAAAGCAACACTTTGCTTGGCTTATGCCCAGCCTTTGCGCTTCTTCCACTCAGCTTCGAGTTCGAAGATTGTGTTCCAGTTACCGTTGACCTGATTGGTCATGTACGGCTCTTTGTTGGTCAGTGCACCGTAGCCAATTGCGTAATTCACCATCGTGTTGTCTTCGGCGCGGATTGTGAGCGTGCCGTCTGCACCAAAAGGTGAGTCGATTTTCATGCCACGCATCGCTTCGGCAATTTTTTTGCCGTCAGAGCTGTTGGTTTTTTTCATGGCAGCAGTCAAAAACTGAATGCCTGCGGCGTTTTGCCATGACCAGTTCAACGCCAGTTCTTTGTATTTAGCAAAATATGCGTCAGACCAAGCGGCGTTAGCTGGGGTATTTGGAAAGCTCTTGAGGTAGCGATTGCCCGAGTGCATGTTTGGGGGCACGCTCTTGACGGTTGTCAGCACAGCGTATTCAGCCAGATTGGGCGAGAAAAATTGCTTGTCTTTGAATAAGGCGTAAATGCCGGCTTGGTCGATAAACGAAATCATATCCCCACCCCACAAGCATGAATACACGGCTTGTGGCTTGCCTTGTAGCAAGCGGGTAATGTTTTCGCTGTAGTCAGCCTGAAATAGTTTTGGCCACACTTCGCCAATGACTTCAATATCTTTGTTGAAATGCTTCAGGTATTCAAAGAATTCAGCGGTGGTGTCACGACCGTAGGCGTAGTCAGGCGAGATGCTCATCCAGCGATTGAGTTTGAGGTCTTTTGCTTTTTGCGCACTGTAGGCGCCGCCAGTGATTGCGTCGTGGATCCCCTGCCGAGCAATACGAAAGGCTGTTGGTACGCGCAGTTTTGGATCGGCCGTCAGAGACGAGGTCTCTGAACAGGTGTGCACGACCATCACACCCAAATCTTTTGCGACTTCATGCACAGCAAAAGCGCCTGAAGAGGCTTCCGCATCCCAGATAATTTCACAGCCATCGCTGGTGACCAGTTCGCGCGCGACGCGTGCCGCTTCTTGGGGTTGGCCTTTTGAATCGCGCACAACCATTTCGATCATGCGTCCGCCCAAACCACCTGCGGCGTTGAATTTGTCTACCTCAAGCATCACGGCGTTACGCGATGACAGGCCCAACATGGCCACACGACCTGACAAGATAGTGGGCATGCCGATTTTGATCGGTTTGTTTTGCGCCAGCGAAATCGCAGGCAAGCCCAGGGCGGCCAAGCCGGCAGCGCCTTGTAAAAGCTTGCGGCGCGAGGCCTGAACGGCGGTCTTTTTGGTCGTAGTACTCATGTTGTCTCCAGGTTTTTAAATGCAACGCCCGACTTTATCGCAAGTTAGAAAGTTGCGATATAGGGGAAACTCGGGATGTTGCTTGCCCCTTGTCTCTGATTTTTTAGCCTGAATTGGCGCGAACCTTCTCAATTGAAGCCTGCTGACTTTGGGCGTCTAAGGAATGTTTTCGATCAAAACCCTAAGAT
>Ga0209829_10004002_pt1 | contig 10526 bp, 7 predicted proteins | sample C_140205_EF_Meta_FD_187311 | JGI IMG/M metagenome (GOLD analysis project Ga0209829, IMG submission 187311) | Freshwater microbial communities from Lake Croche, Canada to study carbon cycling - C_140205_EF_MetaG (SPAdes) (version 2) | ecosystem: Environmental > Aquatic > Freshwater > Lake... | reverse complement strand
CGTCATGCCCGTCATGCTCGTCATGCTCGTCATGGTCCCGATGCTGCTGTCGCTCACGGACAGCCGCGCGGCGGAGCCGGCTGCCGACGCAGCCCCCGCCGATGCGTGGCCGCTGGCCCGCGGCTGCATTGCCGGCACCGGTCGGTCGGCGGGCTCCATCCGCCTGCCGCTGGTGGAGAAGTGGCATCGAAGCTTCGAGAAAACCGCCTTCGGCGCCGTACCCGTGATCATCGATGGCACCATCTACCTCGGCGATCTCGACGGCACGTTTCACGCCCTTGCTCTCGACACCGGCCAGACGCGGTGGACGTTCAAGGCCGAGGCGGCCGGGTTTTCATCGAGTGCCGCGGTGTCGTCTGAGCTGGCCGTTCCGGCGACACCACTTCCGGCTGAAACAGCGTCAGCCGTACCGACGCCATTCGTGGTCGTCGGCGACGACACCGGCGTGGTGCGGGCCTTCGAGCGGGCGACCGGAAGGGTGCGATGGCAATACGAGACCGCCGGTGAAATCTCCGGTGGCCCCACGATCATGCCCGCGGCAGCCAGCGGACCGCGAGTGCTCGTCGGCTCGCAGGATGCGTCGCTCTCCTGCCTCTCCCTCGCCGACGGCACGGTGCTCTGGAAGCATTCGATTGCCGACCAGATCCGCTGCTCGCCCACCGTGGCGAAAACCGCCGCTGGCGACCGCGTCTTCCTCGCAGGCTGCGACGGCAAGCTGCACGTGCTCGATGCGAACAGCGGCGACGAGACGGCTGCCGTGCCAATCGACGGCCCGACGGGCACCACGCCCGCGGCGGCCGGCGACCAAGTCTTCTTCGGCACCGAAGGCGGGGCTTTCTTCGCGATCGATTTCGTCAAGGCAGACGTGGCCTGGCGGGCGCAGGCCTCGGCCAACGGCCAGTCCTACCGATCGAGCGCCGCGATCACCGACAACCTCGTCATCGTGGGCTCGCGTGGCAAGGCCGTCGAGGCATTCTCGAGGCCCGATGGTGCCCGACAGTGGCGGCACCCGATGCGCGGCCGCGTCGATGCGTCGCCCGTGGTCGTGGCGGAGGAGGATCGCACCCTCGGCGTCCCCGACCAGGCTCCAGCCCCGCCCCGCTGGCTCGTGATCGTGGCCGACTCCGCCGGCAAGATCGTGGCCCTCGATGCCGCCGATGGCGCGACCGCGTGGGAGTTTGACGCCGGCGGCGGCTTTTCCGCCGGTGCGGCCGTGGCGGCAGGCCACGTCGTCTTCGCCTCCGACGACGGCACGGTCTGGTGCTTCGTGGCCCAGAACCGCTGAGCAACCCAAGAGCAACCCAAGAGCAACCCAAGAGCAACCCCTGAGCAACCCAAGAGCAACCCCTGAGCAACCCAAGAGCAACCCCTGAGCAACCCAAGGATCCCCGCGCATGGCATGGCTGCAGTGTGAAATCCGGCTCCCGCCGCACCGTCGCGGATTCCATCTCATCACCACCGAGATCGAGGCGGCGGTGCCGTCACTCACTGCGATCCGCATCGGCCTGCTGCATGCCTTCATTCAGCACACCTCCGCCAGCCTCGCCATCAACGAAAATGCCGACCCGGACGTGCCCAGGGATCTCGAGATGGCGTTCAACCACATCGCCGCCGACGACCTGCCGTACGTGCACACAGCCGAGGGCCCCGATGACATGCCGGCCCACGTGAAGGCCGCGATGATCGGCAGCTCCGTCACCGTGCCGATCAAAGCCGGCCGGCTCTGTCTCGGCACGTGGCAGGGCATCTATCTCTGTGAGCACCGTGATCACGGCGGCCCGCGCCGGCTCGTGCTCACCGTGCACGGGGAGTGAATGCATGCCGACCGAGCCGGTGCCTGCCTTCGACGTTGAACGCTTCCGCCACGAGGCTCGTGCCGTCGTCGATTGGATCGCCGACTACTGGCAGTCGGTTGGCGAACATCCGGTGCAGTCGCGGGTGGAGCCCGGCTGGGTACGGTCACAGTTGCCCCTGCACGCGCCCGAGCACCCCGAGGCTCTCGAAGCCGTGCTCGCCGATATTGACCGAGTGATCATGCCCGGCCTGACGCACTGGCAGCACCCTGGATTCTTTGCCTATTTCCCCGCCAGCGCCAGCGGCCCGTCGATTCTCGGCGAACTGCTCTCGGCCGGACTCGGCGTGCAAGGCATGCTCTGGTCCACGTCGCCCGCCTGCACCGAACTGGAAACCCACGTGCTCGACTGGCTCCGCGAGTTGCTGGGGCTTCCCGACCGGTTCGCCAGCACCGGCCCTGGGGGCGGCGTGATCCAAGACTCCGCTTCCAGCGGAATGCTCTGTGCCATCGTGGCTGCCCGCGACCGCGCCACTGCCTTCCATGCCAGTGCTGGCGGCGTGACGCAGGATTCCCGACCGCTCGTCGCCTATGCGAGCATCAACGCCCATTCCAGCGTGGAGAAAGGGCTGGGGATCGCCGGCATCGGCCGGCACTGGCTGCGAAAGATCGAGACCAACACCCGCGGCGAGATGGATGTCAGCGCCCTTGCCGCCGCCATGGATACAGACGCGCGGGCCGGCCGGATCCCGTTCTTCGTGGCCGCCACGGTCGGCACGACATCCTCGGGGGCGTTCGACCCGGTGCCGCTGATCGCGTTGGCCGCCCAACCACACAATGCCTGGCTGCACGTCGACGCCGCCTGGGCAGGAGCGGCGGCCCTCTGCCCGGAATTGCGTGGGCCGATCGTGGACGGCGCGGAGGCGGCCGACAGTTGGGGATTCAATCCCCACAAGTGGATGCTCGTCAACTTCGACTGCCACACGCTCTGGGTGGCCGACCGCGGCCCGTTGATCCGAAGCCTCTCCACCAAGCCCGATTATCTCCGAAACGCCGCCACCGAGAGCGGTGCCGTCATTGACTACAGCGATTGGCAGGTGCCGCTGGGCCGACGGTTTCGGGCCCTCAAGCTCTGGATGACGCTGCGGATGGTCGGGGCTGCGGCCCTCCGCCAAAGGATCCGCGACCACGTGGCCTGGGCGGCCGAGTTTGCAGAAATGGTGCGTGACGACCCGCGGTTCGAACTTCTCAGCGAACCGTCGCTGAGCCTCGTCTGCTTCGGTCTGCGGGCGGGCGACGAGGCCTCGGAGGCCTTGCTCGACCGAGTCAACCGGCAGGGGCGGGCGTTTCTCAGCCCTGCCCGGATTGCGGGTCGACAGGCCCTGCGGCTGGCCATCGGCGGCACGCTCACGCAACGGCACGATGTGCAGGCTGTCTGGCGGGAACTGGCGACCCTCGCCTGACGCCCCCGCAGCGGAATTGCAGCGGAAATTCCAACTATCAGGCTCGATTTACGTTGGAGTTGTCCCCGGCATTCTGTCGATCTACCCAAATTGCGGACTGTGGGGGCGTCGACCGAACCATCTCCGTGGACGGCCCGTAGTATTGGTTGCAACCTGGTCGAGGATGGTCTCGGAACGGCCTTCCGACCGGGCGAGGAGTAGCACCATGCCACGAAAAGATTCTCTGTTGAATTTGCGGGCGATCCTGATCCGCCGCCGGGATGCGTTGCGAAACGCGCTGGCGGGAGACCTGTCTCTGCTGAAGGAGCTCCGCAGCGAGTCGCCGGGCGACGTGATCGACGCGGCGTACGACTCAACGCAGGACGAAATCAGCTCACAACTCGCCGAGGTGGAGAGCCGCGAACTGTCCAGCATAGAAAACGCGCTCCACTGTATGCGGGTTGGAAAGTATGGCTCCTGCGAGGTGTGCAACGGCAAGATTCCGATGGCCCGCCTGAATGCGCTGCCCTACGCCACGATGTGCATCGAGTGCCAGCGGGATCTTGAGCGATCCGGTGCGTCGGGCGGGTCGCGGTATGAGAGCCCCGAGGAACAGGCCGAGGAATCCGTCACTGGCGAATTTGAGTTGTGACCGCGATTCGTTGTTGCAGTATGCTGACGCTCGGTGTTTCACACCCCTGCGCGAGCGTTCCATGATGCCTGTCGATTCGAGCGTGAAAAGCATCGTCTCCCACTGCGTGTCGGCCGTTGCGCTGCTGCTGGTCATCCAGACCGGCCGCGCTGAAGAACCGTCGGTCAGGCTGGCGCCGATCGAACGGTCGGCGGCCGCGAGCGGCGGGCGTGTCGACCCGATGCGATCGGTCCGGTTATCCAACGCGGAGCGAGAGAAGCTCTACGATCAGATCACTCGCGACGCCGAGGTGCTCGAACGGCAGGGCGCCCAGCTCCGGCGGCTCACTCAGCTGCTCCGCCCCACGGTTGTCCACATCGACGCCAAGAAGCCGGCCTTGCGGCCCAAAAACGGCAAGGCAAGCGAAGACGAGGCGGGCTCGGGCGTGATCACGCTGGTGGCGGGACGGACGGTGGTGATCACCAACCGGCACGTCGTCAATCGCGCCGAGCTCGACAACATCACGATCCGCCTCGATGACGGCCGGGAGATCAAACCGACGCGGCTCTGGTCCGATCCCCTCACCGACATCGCCGTGATGGAGATCGATGGCGAGGATCTCGAGCTCGCCCGGCTGGCCGCCGGTGACTCCCTCCAGATCGGCGACACGGTGCTGGCGATCGGCAGCCCGTTCGGCCTGTCGCACTCCGTGACGCTCGGTATCGTGTCGGCCAAGGGCCGCCGCGACCTAGAACTCGGCGAGGGGGGCGTGAAATTCCAGGACTTCATCCAGACCGACGCCGCCATCAATCCCGGCAACAGCGGCGGGCCGCTGGTGAATCTCCGCGGCGAGGTGGTCGGGCTCAACACGGCCATCGCCAGCAATTCCGGAGGCAGCGAGGGGATCGGCTTTGCGATTCCGATTTCGATGGTGATGTTCGTAACGCAGCAGCTGGTGGAGACCGGATCCGTGTCGCGGGCCTATCTCGGGGTCACGCTCAACCACGTTTTCTCGCAGAAGATAGCCAACCGTCTGGGCATGGTGCGGGCCGTCGGGGCACACGTGTCGGGGGTGACCAGGGGCTCCCCGGCCGACGTTGCTGGCATCCAGTCGGACGACGTCATCCTGGAGGTGGACGGCGCGGCGATTGAGGACGACAACCACCTCGTGAGCCTGGTGAGTGTCACGCCCACCGACCGCACGGTGACGCTCATCGTGTTTCGCGACGGCCGGCGCATGTCGCTGCAGATGCCGGTGGCCAGCCGCGAGCAGTTTGAGTCGCAGTAGAATCCCGGCCGGTCTTTCCTGCTGCCTGCTCGGCTGAAAGGCGGCGTGGTTCAGGTGGCCGCCGCCGCGGTGGCCAGCGACCGGAGGATGCAGTCCTTCACCGCAGTCGCGTCGCAGTTGACCAGGAGGTCGGCGTTGGGCCTTTCCTGGCGGAACTGTCGGCGATCGATCACCAGCATGCCGGCCGTTAGATCGCCTGCCGTTTCCACATCGGCCACGACCGCCGATCGCTCAAAGAGCTCCGGATTCGTTGCCGCCACCAGCGCCACCACGTCGTGCAAGCAGATCCCTTCGCTACCGAGCAGCTGACGGTGCGCGCGGAAGGCGTGCGGCAGCATGCGGCGGAGCAGCATCCCGGCACGTGAGCACTCGTCGGGCAGCTGTTCGAGAAAGTCGAAATCCAGCACGACCTGCTCCGCGGTCTCCAGCGGCACGAGAGTCTTGGCAAACGGCTCGCGAAGCACATGCCGCGCGGCCACCGGATCACAGTAGAAATTCAGGTCGGCCGTCGCCGTCATATTGCCGGCACCATGCAGAGTGCCTCCGGAAATGATCACCCTGTCAATGATCTCCACAATGGAAGGATCGCGACGGAGCAGCCGCGACAGATTCGTGAGCGGGCCCAGCGCTATGATCGTGATCTCCCGGGGGTTGGCCCGGATCGTTTCCCACATCACCTTCTCCGACACGTGCCCGCCGTGGAGCTGTGCCCTCGGCAGATCGATGCCGCCCAGCCCGTCGCTGCCGTGCAGGTTGAACGGCTTCTCGGAAAGGTGGATGTCGGCCGGGGCGAGGCCGATGCGGGGCAGCCGCGGCGGGTCGAGGTAGGTCACGATCGCCTGCAGGTTGCCGCTGGCCTGCTCTGGGAGCACGTTGCCTCCCACCGCCGTGACCGCCACCACGTCGAGCCGCGGATCGAAGAGGGCCATGGCCAAGGCCACGGCATCGTCGATCCCCGGATCGACGTCCAAGATCACCTTGCGGGACACGGTGGGTGGCTCCTCCGGTTTTTGACCGGTGTCTGGGGCGTGGCGGGGTGGTGTAGGCTGCTGGGGAATGGTATCCGAAATCAGCTGGTGCTGCCGTACGGCTTCGCTGTGGCCTGCAGGATTCCCATGAATCGACCAACAGACACTTCCGACACCGACATCGCCGCCTCCACCGATCGGCTGCGCCGCGGCATCCACTGCGGCCGCACCGAGACCCACCGCCTCATCGACGGCGTGCTGGGGGGCAGCATCGCACTGGAGCCGTTTGGCCGGTGGCTCGTGGCACTTGCCGAACTGGGTGAGTCGGCCGACGAGATCGCCGGCGTGGCAGACGCCCTGCGAGCGCGGATGATCTCCGTGCACTCCGCCCAGCCGCTGGTGGCCGACACCTGCGGCACAGGGGGCGACGGCTCCGGTTCGTTCAACATCTCCACCGCGGCGGCTGTCGTGGCGGCAGCGGCCGGCCTACCGATCGCGAAGCACGGCAACCGTGCCGTGTCGAGCCGCACCGGCTCGGCGGACGTGCTCGAACAGCTCGGCGTGCGGGTCGATGCGCCGCCGGAGACATCGACCCGCTGCCTCGACGAAGCGGGGTTTTGCTTCTGTCTCGCGCCGGTGCACCATCCGGCAATGGCCCGCGTGGGCCCGCTGCGGCGGTCGCTCGGGCGGCCTACCGTATTCAATCTGGTGGGGCCGCTGTGCAACCCGGCCGCTGCTGCCGTGCAAGTGATCGGCGTCGGCCGTCCTGCCGCGCGGGAGCCGGTGGCCCGTGCGGCACTGCTGTTGGGCGCGCAGCGGGTGCTTGTCATCTCGGGTCGGATCGACGATGGTCATGATCGCGCGTTCGACGAGGTCAGCCTCTTCGGCTCCACCGACGTGATCGACGTGTCGGCGAGTGACTCCCGGCAGCTTCGCTGGGTGCCGGAGGATTTTGGGATGGCGACACAGCCGCCGGCGCGGCTGGAGGATCTGTCGGTGCCAGGCCCCGAGGAGAGCGCGACCGCCATCCGGGACGTGCTCGCGGGCAAGGGTGGACCGCGTCGCGACATCGTCGTGCTCAATGCCGCCGCCGTGCTCTGGGCCGCAGGCCGGGCCGTCGACCTGCCCGCCGCGCGGGCTGCCGCTGAACTGGCGATCGATTCCGGTGCCGCGGCGAGAAAGCTCGGGCAGCTGGCTCGGCTCTCACAGGCCGATCCGGCGGATGGACCGTCCTGATCGACCGCTGCCCGATCCAGAGACACGGATTCCGAACCGTCCCTGATCGAAACCACCGCTGCAGGTAAGCAATAGCAGCCTTTTTTCGGCGTGGTGACGACGCCGCAAAGCTGGTACCGTTCCGCCCCCACACACACCCAAGGGCCTGACCATGCCGACAGCGACCGCCGCCATCCCGATGCTGCAGATGCTGCGTCGTCGCCTCGCCGTGCTGTCCGCTGTTGCAGTGCTGCTCGCGACCGGAGGCTGCGGCACCACGCGGCTGAGCGACTCAAAACGCACCGCCACGGAGCAACTGCTCGTTTCAGGCGCGATCGAGCGGGCCGTGATGCGGATCGACATGCAGTCGATGGCCGGGCAAAGCGTGTATCTCGATGCGACGTGCATGGATGACGTGAACGACGGAAAATATCTGGCCAGCGCGCTGCGGCATCAGCTGCTCGCCTCGGGCTGTCGGCTGGCCGAAAAACGCGAAGACGCCCAAGTGATCGTCGAGGCCCGGGCGGGAGCCATCGGAACCGATCGCAATCAAGTGGTGCTCGGCATACCATCGACAAGTCTCACTGTGCAGGGCAACGAGACCTCAGTTCCGGAACTGGCGATCGCGAAGCGGTCGGAACAGCGTGGGGTGGTCAGGATCAGCCTGTGCGCCTACGAACGGGACACGGGCCGGCCGCTCTGGCAAAGCGGCGTGGAGAACGTCGCCAGCCATTCACGAGATCGCTGGTTGTTCGGGGCGGGGCCGTTCCAGGACGGCGAGATCCACGACGGGGCCGAGTTTGCGGGGCGGCCCACGAAATCTCTCTTTGCGAAAGATCAGCCCGAGGAGCCGCCGCAGACCGTCGCCGGAATCATCGACCTCTCGAAGCCCCACGTTTTTGCCGCCAGCCCTGCGGGCACCGGGCCCATGGCAAACCGCCCCGTCGTCGCAGACCAGCGGCCGGTGGATCTCACGCCGGTTCGCTGAGCAGCGAAACGGACGTGCCGCACACGGTGCGCACCGTGCGCACGGGGGCTCCCGACGACGGCAACCGCTTCCGCTCGCGTCGTGCCACCGCTCGCGTATAGTTGCTGAATAGCATGCAACTCGACGTCATCCAACCCGGTTCGGTGCCAGAGCCCGTCAAGCCCTGCTGCGCGAAGGCAGCCGCGGGCGAATACGGCTGGCGGTGCCCGATGCACCCCCAGGTGACAAGCGGGTCGCCAGGCACCTGCAGCATCTGCGGGATGCCGCTCGAGCCGATCGGCCAGGATCCAGGCGCGGGGGCGGCCCGCAGCCACGACCTGCGCCGGCTGGTGATCTGCGGCGTGTTGGCCTTCGTGCTGATGGCGGTGGCAATGCTCGGGATGACGGGCCATGGCACGCACGGAGACGGGCACAACACAGGCCTGGCCCCGGCTTCCAGTCTCTCCGCCTGGCTTGCCGGCCAGGCAGCCAACTGGCTGCAACTGCTCTTGGCCACGCCGATCGTCTTCTGGGGCGGCTGGCCTATTCTCTCCGGTGGCCTGGCGGGATTTCGCCGCGGTCGGCCCACGATGTTTTCGCTGATCGCACTGGGCGTGCTCGTGGCCTGGGTGACAAGCACCGTGGCCACGGTCGTGCCTGGCATCTTCCCCGAGGCGTTCCGCCGGCCGGACGGCAGCGTGGAGGTGTTCTTCGAATCTTCCGGCATGATCGTGGTGCTCGTGCTGCTGGGCCAGTTGCTGGAAAGCCGCGCCCGCCGCGGCACGACGGCCGCGATCCGGGCTTTGATGGATCTGTCGCCCCCCACTGCAGAACGCGAACCGGGGGGGGAAACGATTCCGCTGGCCATGGTGCACGCTGGCGACCTGCTCCGCGTGCGGCCGGGCGGCCGGATCCCCACGGATGGGATCATCCGCGAGGGCTCGACGACCTGCGACGAGTCGCTGCTGACAGGCGAGCCGATGCCAGCGGCCCGCGCGGCCGGCGACCGCGTGCTGGGCGGGGCGATTAACGGCTCCGGGGCGCTCGTCATCCAGGCTGAAACGGCGGCGTCTGGGTCGCTCGTGGCACGGATCACCCGCCTCGTCCGCGAGGCGCACGAGCAGCGGGCGCCGATCGAGCAACTGGCCGACAGGATCTCGGCCATCTTCGTGCCGATCGTGCTGGCAATCGCCCTGCTCACCTTTCTGCTCTGGTCGGCGCTGGGGCCGCAGCCACGGATGGCCCTGGGGCTGCTGTCGGCGGTGAGCGTGCTCGTGATCGCCTGCCCCTGCGCGCTGGGCCTGGCCACGCCGCTGGCGATGACCGTGGCCATTGGCCGAGGCGCCAGGGCGGGCATCCTCTCCCGCTCCGCCGAGGCCCTGGAGAAGCTGTCGCATGCCGGCACGATCGTCTTCGACAAGACGGGCACGCTCACGCAGGGCCGGCCGCGGATCGTGGCGGTGGTGGCGATGAGCCCCGATGGGCTCCTGGCGAAGATCGACAACACCGCCGACGCGGCCGAGGCCATGGCAGCCGAACCGTTTCGCACCCTGCTCTTCCGCGCCGCCAGCCTGGAGGGATCGAGCGAGCATCCGCTGGCACGGGCCTTCACGGCCGCGGCGGCCGCGGCCGGCATCGACACGGTGCGGGCCGATGCGGTCGAGGCAATCGTCGGCCGTGGCGTGATGGGAAACGTACAGACCGCGCAGGTGCTCGTGGGCAATCAGGCGTTTCTGGAGAGCCGCGGCATCGCTGTTCCCGACACGCACAACCTCTCCGCCGCATCTGGATCATCTGGGGCACTCGATGGATCAGCGGGCGCTCCTGCTCTTCGCGGGCCGCATGCCGCCGGCGCACCGACTGTGGCGACCGCCGTCGGCGGCGGCTCGCCAACGAGCATGTCGACGATCCACGTAGCCGTCGATGGCCGCTTCGCAGGCTCCTTCGGCGTGGCCGATCCGCCGCGGCCTGAGGCGGCGGCCGTGATCGCCGACCTTATCCGCCGCGGTTACAGGCTGGAAATGCTCTCCGGCGACACCATGGAGGCCGCGAGACAGACGGCGGCGAAGGTCGGGATCGGGCGGGCCACCGGCGGCCTCTCGCCGTCGGACAAGGCAGAGCGGATCGCGGCCCTGCGGGGCGAGCACGCTGGCAGCGGCACCGTGATCTTTGTTGGCGACGGCATCAACGACGCTCCGGCCCTCGCCGCGGCCGACGTGGGCA
>Ga0209829_10004001_pt1 | contig 10526 bp, 27 predicted proteins | sample C_140205_EF_Meta_FD_187311 | JGI IMG/M metagenome (GOLD analysis project Ga0209829, IMG submission 187311) | Freshwater microbial communities from Lake Croche, Canada to study carbon cycling - C_140205_EF_MetaG (SPAdes) (version 2) | ecosystem: Environmental > Aquatic > Freshwater > Lake... | reverse complement strand
CTGCGTTTTACGGGCGTTTAGAGCCTCTTGCTTTTCACGCTCGGCTTGTTCGGCTACCATCGTCTCGTTGCAGGGATCGCAGGTGCTGATGCTCCAAAGCAGGCGTTCACCTAAGAAGATGTCCTCGGTGTCAAACTCGGCTGTGCAGGTATTGCAGGTCTTTTTCATGTATTGATTTATTTATGGTTGGCTAGAATGCGTGATCGAACTCAGATGGCGAGGCTTTTTTTGCCGACGATGATGAATTTGACTTTGCAATCTCTCCAGACCAGTTGTTCAAAAGGGTTGGCAAATCCCTCCGGCGATATCGAGAAATTTCTTCATCGGTTGATGAGTATCTAGCCTCTAGCAACTTCCATTCTTCTTCAAGCGTTTCCAGAACTACTGGCTTTGCAGATTTCCAAGCGGCTGTTAGCGATTTATCCATTGGGGTTGACTCCCTCATCTTAAATAATGCCCTTGCACGCCTGAGAGCTTCAATCTCTTTCTCATCCCCCTTGGGGGTAGGGGGTATAACTACCGCAGTATGCAATCTGCAATCTGCAATCTGCAATGTTGGTCTTTGGTTAGTACCATCAGTCAAGCATCTTTGAACCACCGTTGAACCACCCTTGGATTTACTCTTTTGTAATGCCCTTTTTTCGGCACTCTTTTTTCCTCCAAATGATGACTTTTCTGACCATTCTGACTGCTTGCTTGACTCCTTAACGAGCCTCTCGTTGGTAAGAAAACCTTCTTTAGTGGGATGGGCAATGAACCTTTCTCTAACCAACTTTGAACCACCGTTGAACCACCCTTCGCCAAGCCTTGAAAGTACTGCTAGTTGATTGTCATCGTCAGGTATTGAACAGTCTCCAGACTCCCAGCAAATGCATAGAAGGCGGATGTACGCGCCCTCTTGAGCTGGACTCATAAGCATAATCGGCATACTTGAAAGCCATTCCTTGGAGTAAAACTGAAACGCTGGAGATTTATTCATGGCAGTAAATATTTGGGTTAAAATCCTTGCCTCCAGCAATTCCTGCATCGGCAACCATTTTGGCGTTTCTAGTATTTCCACCACACCAATATTTAATCCACCCCTGAGCCTCCATAAAACAAGATATTTTTACAGCGGCAGTATCGTCATCTCCGTAATCGTCTCCGTCGTATTTCATGGCTTTGGCAAAACCAGTAAGTTCGGCTATATCGAAATCACTAAAGTCTTTAATTGTTAATTTAAGGGATTCTTTGCATTGCTCAGTTTCAGTATGGCAATCCTTGCATAACGTTTCAAAATTATCGTCTTCATACTCCCATGCCATTCTTCCTTTCAAATATATCTTATGATGGACATGAAGGGTTTTTTCCTTTGATTCACATGATTGGCACTTAAATTCATCTCTATTTAAAATTTCTAGCCTTTTCTTTTGCCATTCGGGTCTTGCGAGCTGTTCCATATACGTTAACTTTTTCATAACTTTAATTAAAAAACAAACCCCAGCTCCTGTACGGTAAGAATTGCAGCCATGAAACTGCTCGTAGAGAAACTGGGGCTTAAATTGTTCTTCATGGTAATTAATAGGCTTCTTACGACCTGCAAAAGATTTACTGATTTAGTGTGTCTAGGTCAAGAGGTTTTCCCAAGCTCGATGCCTACCTTGTCAACAACCGCCGCGCAATAGTCAATAGCGGCCTTGTAGCCTGCAAAGTATGCCAGCTTCTGGTACTCCTCATGGTGGTTGGTTATACCCTCAGTAGGGTATACAGGTGTACGCACTCCATCTGTGTTATACCACTGTTTGAATCGTTCTGTTAGTTTCATATGTTTATTAGTTCTAATTGTTTGTTTTGATGATTTGATTTTAATATATTATCTTTAGACCAAAGCGGCCTAAAATTACTGTAGTGGTTAAACTTTAGAATCTCTTTTTCTGTAGTTGCAGAGGATATAGGAATAATATGGTCAAGATGCCATTCAGATCTATTCTCCCATGTCATTCCTTCTTTAAACCTTTGCTCTATATAGTTTTTAAAAAACTCAAATGAACATCCAAGTATTTCATGTGTTCTGCTTTTCTTGGTATATCCTTTTTTTCCTAATGCCTGTCTTATATTGCAACTAACTCTTGTTTTCAATGCAAATAATTTATCAGTCTTTCTTCTTTTATTTTGATAAATAACTCCTTTTTTACTTAATTCGCATTTGTTTTTTTGGCGATATTGTTTATTAGCTGATAATATATTATATCTATTTCTAACAAAGTATTCTTTCTTTCTTTGACTTACCTTCTCTTTGTTGTTTTGTTTATATTTAGAAACATTTCCTTTTACCTTTTCTTTATTATTATTATAATATATAGACGCACTTTCTTTTATTTTTTCTTTATTATTTTTTCTGTATAATGATTTTTGATTGAGGATTCTTTTTTCATTTTCTTTTCTCCATTTTGAACCTAGTAATTTTTTTTTGGTTTTTCTGTCGAGGAACTTCTTTTCAGATAACCATACTTCTACCTTCCTTGAATCCTTTTGCCAAAAAATTAATCCGTCTTCACGTACATCTCCGCGCTTGTAACGATGCGCGGGAGGCTCTAAAGTTTGAACAGCTTCGGTCATAGTAATGATATGGTTGAGGTTAGAAGCCACTCGGAGCGTCAACTCCCTGTGGCTTTGTTCATTTAATACCTTCTATAGACTCAATTGCAATCTCAATCTTTCTCGACCAAAAAAGATTTAGTCAACGACTGAACTTCTTATAAGGAAGGCATCCTGTAGGTCAAATTCCTGATCCATAACCAATCTGGAATACGGTGCGCGAAATTCATTTGGGAGCTTGTACTCCTCCTCTGTTTCCACGTTCATATAATAATTCCACCTCAATGTTTCGTATAACATTGCGATTCCCATCTTGCGATTCTGATTGCCACCCTTACGGCGGAACTCGCGTGCGAGGCGAACTAGGTTGTCGTAAACGCTGGGATTGTCGGCATGGAACTTTTCAAATCGCCTGTAAAGACGGCTCTCTGGTGGCTCCGGCTTAATTGGCTGAAAAATCAGCTCAGATTGCGTGAATGGTATTTTCATTTGATGTATTTATGGGTTTAATTGTTACTTCTATCTTGGGCAACTCGCCCTTTGCGGCATGCCACTTAGATACATTTAGCTCGGTTATGCTGGCATCGTCTAGCCAGAAACCTTGCAGTGCATCGGTAGTGCATTTCGCCATGTTGTCACAGTCGGGACGCTTATCGCATGGGATGCGACCTTGATTATGCTTCTTTCCATTGAGTGCCACAGGCCGCTTCATGACAAAGCATAAAGTAAGGCTGATTGGGCCATCAATGAATTGTGCAGGGACATGAGGATTTGCGTAGAATCCTACTACCTTGATCCATGCCTTGGCTTCGGGAGCCTTGTAAAAGATGGCCCGACCTCCCTTGCACATGACCTTGCGTCCAGAGTTTTGTAAGCTCTTTGGCTCGGTCGGAATTACAAAGGAGATCGGACTCATGCTTCTAGTAGTTAGCCCAGATGTCGTCTTGGCAGTCGGCACACCGATAGCGATTATTGTTTGGGTTGCTCCTGTCCTCCTTCACATAGTAAACGAATTCTCCGTTTATTACGCGAGTGCCGGAGATAGGATCACTACAATCATCGCACATAAATGTGTCGGTGTCCTTAACGCCTTTCTTTGGAACTACTTGGCTCATTTTTAGAACGGGATGCCATCGCCATCATCGTCCGGCGTGAACTTCTGCTTCGGCTTGTATCCATCACCCTTCGGTCGTGGTAATTCAACCTTTAGAGAAAGGAAGTCTAGTCCGCCCTTAGAAGTTTTCTCCCAAATGCTGACCTGATATTCCTTTCCGTCCACGTTCAAAGGGCCACTCCACTTCGGAGCCTTTGGATTGACATTCTCTTTCAAGAACGCCGCGCCTGTATTTTTGTTGTCGTATTCCATGATTAGTAAGCCCTCTCGTCGGAATCCTCGTCCTCGTCTGACTCGTCACAATCTTCGCACTCTTCCTCCCCTTCCTCAATGCTATCAAGCACTGCATCAAGAGCGACATGAAGGATCGTCCGAACCATCTCGGAATCCTCGTCAACTTCGATTAGCTCTGCGTCAACCAATAGTTGAATCCTGTCTTCAACGATTTCTACTGCAAGAGCTACATCGCTCTGCAATACCTCTAGTGCCTCTGCCGCTATAGCAGAAACGATAGCTAACTCTTTTTCTGTCATTTCATCAGACATATATGTGTTTTGTTTAGGTTTACTTATCCTCTTTTTTGCATCGTACCATCATGGCAGATCCAGTCTTCGTCACTAGCACATCCTCTAACAATTTTCCAAGAGAGACTTTCGCCTCCGCTGGTTTCATGTCATTGGCTGTGGCAAAAATCTTTTCTAGTTGCGGAATTGAAACCTTGCAAGCAGAAGTGAACTCGGAAGGGGTCAAGTACTGTTCAAGGGCTTTAAATGCTTCTACTGGGTCTTCAACGCTCCGGCTGGTGCGCCCTGATGCCAGTTTACGTCCGGCGATCTCATGTCCTTGAAGCAACCTCGTCTTGGCCTCGTCGCGGATTGCCTCAATAAAAGCCTCTACCACATCGGCCTTATCCAGAAAGTCGGCTATCGACTCGTTGCTGAGTGCCGGAACCTGCGCTGGTGTGAATACCGCCAACTCGGATGTAACTCCTCCGGCCTCTGGGCATTTGCTCTTAGCCCTGCAATACTTGCAAGCTGATGGGCTTGGTGTCCTTGGTGCTTCTGGATGCATTGCGGCCTCCACGATGCCCTGTATCTGCGTTTCGGCGGCAATTAGGTCAGACTCATCATAATGGGCAATCGTATACTTCTGCGCCATAGGCTGGACGATGGCGACATATGCCTCCCGAATGTTCAGATTCTTGCGAACAAGAACAGCATAGGCTCGGAGCTGGATATTGTCGGCGGCAGTGTTTCCTGTCCCGACTCGACCAGTCTTCCAGTCAATGATCAGAACCTTGTCGCCCCAGTGTAGGATCAGATCAATCTGACCGCTCCAGATATCTCCGTACCACAGACGTTTTTCAATGGTGACATGATCCGGCTCACCGAAATTAAGCGTCTCAAGGATCTCTGCGTACTCTTCCTGACAACGATCAGCGATTGACTGCTCCTCGTCGTTCAAGGTGATCTCCTCTCCGGCTAAGAAAGCATGGATTCTCGTCCCCATGTCTGCCGCTGCACCGCCCTCGCTAGGAGGGCAGGTGATCTCTAATTGGAACTTTCCGGCGCAATCGGCGTAGGTCGCCATTGCACTGCCGGACATTTTGTTGGCTCGTTCGTCCATATTGTTTATTTAGTTTCTGACATTTCGTATGCGTCTAGCAATGGCTCAATCTCTTGTATAATCCTATCCGCTAACAGATAGACATCATCCCATTGCCATTTGTATACCTCATCAAGTGCATCTGGTGTTAAGTTCTTGTAAGCAGCTAGATAAATTTTAACGATGTTTTCTTGGGTCATATAATTACTTGTTAAGGCTGAATTCGATTACCTCGGAGAAGATTTCGACCAGACGCTTTGCAACAGACTCCTTTATGTCTGCTACAAACTCCGGCACATCCTTCATTCCTTTGGATAGGCAGAATGAGCGAATCTCCTCCTCGGAAACTTTGTTGTCATCCATCAGGCCGAATAGTGTATCTAGCGAGTTTTCTAGCTTGATTACTGGCTTGGCAATCACTGGCTTGGCAATGACCTTGCTAGGTGTGCTGGCCTGCTGTCCATCGTCGTCCTCATCTGATGCGATGCCAAGCACTGCGGCGGCAGAGTAACGTCGAGCGTAGCTGATTGCGCTTCCGACTCCCTGTGCCGACTGGTCGCGTAGGGGTAGGATTAGCTTGCTCTCCCTGTTCTCGCCAGAGACATGGATGATGCGGGTGACGACTCCAGCCATGCCGTCTTCAAAGACTGGCTCCTGTGAGAGAGCTAGGCCATGCTTGGCAAGTACTGGGCGAGTTGCGTCGAGGATCGCGTCGAGGCTTGTGAAGCGCGACTTGAAGTGTGGGTTGACCTTGTCTTTGGCAAGGTTGGTAAGCTCGCTGAGAGCGGATACTAGGGCTGCGTTTAGTGTGTCTTTCATGTGTGTGTGTTTGGGTTGACTGACTGGGTGAATTTAGCGGCTTTGGTTCTGGTGTCTATGTTTATTTTTAGCATCCCCTCCCATTCTGGATGAGGTATCCGGCGATAAACTCCGTAGCTTCTGAAAGGCTTTTAAAGCTGTAACGCTTAGTAACGTCTGAACGGCGAATTTCTACGTTGAAGAATCCATCAGCGAATGTTTTGTGGCTGATCTCAATTTTGTACAATGGGTTTTTCATGTGTGTGGGTGGTTGTGTTGGTTGTTTTGACTACATCCCCACAATAGTACCAAAGCCGCTTTGGTGTCAAGCGATTCGGTGAAAATAAATGAAAAAACTTTCATGGCTACTAGAGCCAGTAATTATGCCGCTTCCGGCTGGGGTTGGTTACGCTTCTGCGCGTGCCATCCACCTTTTTTTGCGTTCTCGCCGATGGATTTCAGCTTTTTCTCGCTCTTGCTAGATCCGCCTTTTGCGCCAATCATGGCGAGGTATTCGCGGACTTCGGATGGGATCTTTTTCATTTTAGTATTTATAGGTTGTCTTTCCGGCTTTGACTGCAACGGCCTTCCCTCGCATTGGGCCTTTCTTGATTTTATCAATATTCTCTCGGAATACTGCGCGGTTCACAGGACGCTCATAGTCGCCTTTGCCTGCGCCTGTTCCAAATTGGTTTTTAGCTATTGGCTGACTCATCGCTCTTGATTTTCATGCCCTTGGCAAGTCCGCCCAGCTTACTATTCAATTTCTTTCGTGTATGCTTGTGAATCCGGCTGTTCATCAATTCGTGGTACGTCTCCGTTTTCAAAATGTGACGCTGTAGGTGAGGGTTTTTTTCTTTCATTTGGGTAGTGGTTTCTGATGTAGGCAATAGCCGCATCGGTGCATTCGTTTTCTTGTTTATGAGTTGGATACATCGTTCTGCCTGTTTGAGATTGCTGCTCTGCGGAGGATGTCCATGCGTTGGGGATTGGCTTTCTTTGCCTTGTCTCCGGCAGGCTCTTCTGCGTGAGAACGTGGTGAAATCGCTTCATCTGCGCCGTCAATAGCTTTAGCTGCTCGTTTGTATAAATTATTAGCCTTCATTTAATGCAACTATAAGCGAAAGTACCAAAGCGGCAAGAATAAGAAATATGCAAATAGCTGCCGGAATCCAAAACGGGGCTAATACCCATAGCCATGACCATGTGATGACTTTAGTAATCTTTAGAACAATAAACACTGTGCCAAGTAATGCAGGAAATGAAATTTTCATATATTTATACCCCTGCGGAGGAAGCGATCTCCTAGAAGACCACCTCCTCCACGGGCAGATTATTTAGACTACCTCAAGTTCAGGAGTGACAACAGGAACCTCCTCCTGTGCAGCGGCAGCAGCAAGGTCGCGGATCTTGACCCGCTCTGCGATGCCAAGGGCAATCTGTGCGGTGATGGCGACATTCTGGATGGCTCCGATTAGTTCTCGGAAGATTTGCTCAAAGGTGACTTCGGTAATATCAATTCCGGCAATCATCTCCTGTAGCGTTTGCTGTGGGGGCACGGTCTTTGGGGCTTCGGTAACACCGCCAGCACCATCAATTTCATTTACAGGAACACCAGTCTCTTGGCTAAGAGCCTCTAGCGACTCAGGGTGAATCTCGCTGGCTGGGATTTCTGATGTAGTTGTTTTGTCGGACATATGTTTGTTTTGTTGGTTTGTTTTTACTGCAGTGATTATTTGACCTTTGGCATTTTTACTTTTGGTATACGGGCCTTCTTTGGCTTAGGCATGATTGACTTCTTATCCTTTGGAATCTTATCCTCTCCCATTCCAGAACGGCGTGACGCTCCATCGAGTCCGATACGAATCTCAGGAGATCCCATCTTAATACTGGATGAGGAACTAGACTGACCTGTAGCGTTGTAAGGTGCTTGCTTTGCCGGAGCTTTTGCAGGAGTTGATACCATTGGGTTCTTTTTATTGTGATGCCACATATTATTTACGGTTCGTGTACTGACGCTCCTCAAGCATTGCGTCTGCAAATGCGTAGGCTGTCTCAGCAACAACTTCCGGCTCTCCGGCTTGCTTATCTTTAGCAAGGGAAGCGAGAGCGGCAGCTGCAAAGTAATCGCGGATTCCCATTCCGCTATTAGGCCGGACAATTGGGTTAGTTTCGTCGCCAGCGTATGCGGCTACAGGAAATGCAGGATGATTAATAGGTTCACGACTCATAAAGTTATTTTGTTACTGGTTGCTTTGGCGGCATTTTTACCGCAGGTCGCAATTTAGGTACAAATGGGCCTAATCTGTCAAGCATGACCCATACATAATTAATGCAAGGACGATCACCGAAGTATTCTTTAGCTTTCATATTTATTTATTTGGAGGGGTACAGCATGAATCACAGCCATGAACCCAGCCGTGATCATCCCTCATTATTTGGTCGGGATCTGGATGGCCCACGCCGTGTTCGCAGACTCGCTCCATGATCTTGCGATCTTCGCGCCACACTTGAGGCCAGTCAACCATGTGATGCTTGCTTGGATTGTGTATACAGCAATACTCACCCTTACAGGCTTTCTTGCTATGTACATTTATTAAGACCTGATCGGATTTATGTAATTTATATTTTGCCATCTATTTATTCGCTCGCTGTTTCTGTTTGTTGAGACTTCTCAATTTCTAATGCCTGTGCCTCGCGGACATCAAGGATAAATCCCTTGAGTGCATCGCAAACCACTGAGTCTTTTCCATGCCACTTTTTAAGGAAGCAATATTTATCATACGCTAGGGCAAGAAGCTCCTCGCGCATATCGTTCTTTCCGGCCTCGTATGGGTGTATGTTTTCCATAGCTGTTTCTGTAGCGGCTTTGGTTTCAGAGTCAACACTTAATTGCATTATTTGCAATGTATTGTGTCGAGACGGTTAAAGTATGCAGGGTCTTTTTTTTGCTTAGTTACGGCCTTGGCAATCCTGATATCGGTCAACAGCTCCTTAGCCCTTGCCAAGCTAATGTGTGGAAGCGTTGGAAGGCCATGAGCTTTTGCCATTGCGACTTGTGATGTGAATAGGGCTTCTAGAGTGCTGAGTAGGTATTGTGTGTGTGTGTTCATTTTTGTGGGCGGTAGATGAGGTGGATAACTGCGAATGCGATTAGGAGTGGCAGAGCAGCTTGGAATGCGCCCTGTAAAAACCAGAGGATGTTTTGGATGATCATTATTCGACAAAGGTTAATGCGTGCTTCTCTTGGCAATACTGCGCCCATTCGATTTCACCCTTAAGGTATTTTGCTGTGTACAGGGCTTCGCGCATAGACATCCCATGAGCCATTTCAGCGGCGTTTAGGATCTTGCTGAAGCTGGCAATTCTAGCTCCGGCGCGAGCTTCCTTCAGGTTGCCATTAATTAGGTTTTCTATGCAGCGCATTATCGTGATGGGTGTGCGAGGATTGCGTTTACTAGGTCTGCGATTGCTTTAGTCTTCCCTAGCGTGTTGAGCGTCAGGATCTGGCATAGGTCTTGGTGCAGGGATTGGATCTCGGCCTGAAGGTCGAGGTTGTCCTTGCGTACTTCGTCGCAGGTACGCTCAATCTGAGCGAATTCGTGGTGTTCGGCTATTGTCATGGTATTTATTTATGGGTTGGTGGTTAGACTAGGGTGGCTTTTCTAAGTGCGCGAAGTGCGGTGATCTTGCCTCGAATTGCAGAGTTCCAGCAATTAGCGGAAACGATGCCGGAGGAGGCGCGGCGTATTTCCCAGAGGTGTTTAATGTACAACTGGAGTCCGGCGCGAGCTTGGACGAGTTCGTCGAAGGTTAGGGTGACTTGGTAGTTCATGTGTGTTTTATGTGTGTGTTGTGTGGCTGACATTTAAGAGACTAGTACCAAAGCGGCTTTGCGTCAATGGGATATTTTGATTTATTTTTATTGGCTGTATACCTAGCGTTTATGCGGCTCTGCGGCCTGCATCTTCAGAAGCACCCTAGCGGCTACCTCTCCCAGATGCGTAATTGTGGCCTCGTCGATCTGGGGCAAAACAGCGTGTGCAACCTCATGGATCACGCACTCCTCTAGGCTACGCACCCTTCCGCTATGCGCGGAGTGGATGACGATCCTGTTCGTGGCGTACCTGCACACGCCATCGTCAACGACTCCGGCGGTCTTGCCAGTAAAGCCGAAACCTACGCTCCAGCGTTTGCCGTTGATCATAGCGGTGCAGACTTTGCGAAAGCTCATAATCGCGCGAGGATAGGCTATGTGCGCGATTTGATCAAGAAATCGAGTCCTCGTAGCCGATGGCCTCCAGTAGCGATTTCTATGGGCTTCTCGTAGCCGTGGTAGTCACGTTCAGCGCGGTCAAAGTCTGCAATTCCAGTAGATTCACCTATCTTGCGAACTTTTCGGATTGGTGTGGTATGATTATGAACTTGGTGA
>Ga0209829_10004000_pt1 | contig 10533 bp, 7 predicted proteins | sample C_140205_EF_Meta_FD_187311 | JGI IMG/M metagenome (GOLD analysis project Ga0209829, IMG submission 187311) | Freshwater microbial communities from Lake Croche, Canada to study carbon cycling - C_140205_EF_MetaG (SPAdes) (version 2) | ecosystem: Environmental > Aquatic > Freshwater > Lake... | reverse complement strand
CAGCACAGTTGCTGAGCTCAGGTTATGCATACTGAAAGCGTCACAAGAGGGACGACTTAAACCGCGTGGAGGAGAAGCCATAAGGACAGCATTTTTCGACGCTGTTCGTGTTCAGCATATCGTACTAATAAAGGATGAAACCGAATCGTTGAAGGAGGCATTTCCCACCACGGCTCGCCAACACATCGCCGATATTAGTCCAATTACATTTCAGCATCTCACTTTGGCGTGCGATGGAGGCTTCACATATTTCGTTACCTGCAATGACAAGGAGGCCTTTATGTGTCGAGATTGGGGGCTGCGTAAAATATACCCCAAGGAAATTTTCCTACCAATCGACTCATTTAGGGACCGAGTATCCAGGTGCCGCTATTTGTTTTCATCACTCCATGCATCAGCCGAGGATTTACGGTCGGAGCTTGATGCTGCCTCATCCGATGTGAAAGCGGTGAAAAATGCGGACCTAGATGCGGCATTTGAGGATTTTTCCGACGAGCTAAGCAGCCTAGATTTACATGAGCTCGAAGAGTCTCTTGAGGTCCTGGAAACCATGGTTGAGTAGTGGCTCCAAATTGACTGTCGGCTGTTGTCAAAAATAAGTTCATCGGGGTGGGGTGAAACTCGGATTTGGCGGCGGGTGCCAGCACACAAAGTAATACGGCTTCGCCTCCTTACTTTGGGCTGGCAAGGGGCGGGCTCCGCCCTCCCCTTGACCCCTCCTTTGGCTGTCGCTTCGCGATGCAAATTCGCCGGCGGTGGGTAGGCGCAGGGAGCCTGGCGATAGGCAGGCTCCCCGATCATACGGCCTGCCTCTGGTAGAGCTTGTCACCCGGAAAGGGTTTTGCGGCATGCGGTGTTTTCATGGCCGAAAAGAGACGACCTCGGCACCGTGATTTCAAACCACCACTGCAACCGGGATCGCCGCCTGGATCGGCGTGTAGATGTCAATCGCTGCTCCGGTAGTTTCGAGAGTGAGGATCAGGCTGTAGCGGATGCGTTGTTCGTAGCGCTTATGCTGTGGACGCAGTTTCCACCATCCGTTTACGGGATAAACGATAAGATGCTCCATCTGGGCGAGGTTGGCCGCGGTCCCCACCCACGTATCAGAATGCAGCGAACCACGGCGGCGCAACAGATCGCCGACCGTCCAGCCGTCGGCAATGTCCTCGGGCGCCTCATAGCCGGCACGTTCCTCGTCGGTGATGGAGTCGGAAACGCGCGCAATGAAATTATTCATCCGCTCGGTCGGGGTCTGAACCTTGAAACGGAGGTTGCAGCCCGCATAGCGGTACTTGGTGTTGGGGATGCGTGAGCCCGGATTCGGCTCGATAAAATACGATAGCGTGACTCGAAGGCGGACTTCGGCTTCGGCGTGCTGCTGGAGCAATGCTTTCGGCCAAGGCAGCCGGTAGAGCATCATGTCCCGGGTGACCACGCGCGAATCGCGCTTCTCGAAGGGCTGGAGCGAGTCCTGAGCGATAAGCGAGGCGCGGCTCCGCGCCGAGGCCAGAGCACGGCCGAGATTCGGGACGCCAAAGCCGAACCGACGCATGACGTATGCAACGTCGGACTTATTGTGCAGGTTCACGCCGCGCACCATTTCCGCGGTCCAATCCGCCGAATGAACCATTAATGCCCGCACCGTTTCCGGCCAGTAAGTGGGATAGGAGGCCTGGACAATGGCAGCAAAATTGGCCCCCAGCGCCGTGGCCGCGCTCGTCGCATTGAAGGACATGAGCAGACGCTGCTGGATATCGGAGTTGGTCGAGAGGACCGAAAGCGAATCGAACGTGCTCGGGAAGCCGCCTGCGTCGGCAGCGCGATTTCCGCCTTCCATGACGATGTCCGGCTTGACCGGCCATGCTCTAGATTCACGGCCCGACCAAAGGACACTGGTGCAGCTCTCCGGGCACAGACCACCCTTCCGCGCCAGAGGCGTCCAATCCGGCATCAGGTTGCCGTGCTCGTCGAAAACATGCTCCCTGTCGGTGTAGGCGCCAATCGTCAGCGCGTTCCAAGACTGTGCTGGGTCTTCGATTGATGACAGCTCGTTGAGGCTGGGGTATTGGTTGGCCTGCACGAGTCCGCGCACGTTGCCGGCACTGACACAGACCAACCGTTTGGGTGCATCGTCCTCCAGATAGCCCGCAGTGTAGCTGTCCAGGGCGGCCGACCACGCGCTGGGTTTGCCGGTCTCCTTGTATTCCGGCGCGTCAGTCGCTGTGACCGCGAGCGAAAACACCCGCTGGCGACCCGGCGCGTTTATCTCGGCCTGCGCCATGGCTTGCTGGGTAATCGAGCCATAGTGTTCGGGTTCGTTGTGACCCAACCGAGGCAAGATCTTCACCGATTCCAAGTGGTGGGTGATCCGCACGGGACCGTTCCCAGCGAGGTGCGGAGTAAGGTCACCGTAAGCGGCCAAGCCGGCCATTTGTGTACCGTGACCTGAGGGGTGATGATCGTCCCGGCCCCACTCCTGCCGGACGGTATCATGATGAATCTCAGGCAGCAGGTCTGCGAGCAAGGGGTGGCCACGGTTGACGCCGGTATCGAGCACGCAGACGGCGGTCGTGGCGGGCTCACCGACGGGAACGATCCGGGCTATGAGCGCCGCAACCATCGCCTGCTGCTGGGTGGGGGGCTGTTCGACAAAGTGAGCGGGCGTCAGGGCGGGGTGACGTAGTTCGCTGACAAAGTTCAGCAAAACAATCGCCGACGCCAGGGTTTGTCGGGTCGTCTTGACCAGCAGCACCGAGTGTTCGGGCAAAGTAAGCCGACCAGGCTTGACCGCCATCTGCAGGCGCTCGGCGTCCGCGATGACGGCGGCGACGAACGCATCCCGCTGGGCGGGCGAAGAGCCGGCCCGGACCCAAACTTCCCACCAAGTATCGGCGTTCAGGTCTGGCAAAGGATGGCGCGAAGTCCAAAAGGCCGTCACTGCGGCCAATCCTATGGATTCAATATTCGCGACAAAGGGCTCGTGGTCGCGCGGGGCTTCGGCCGCGTAAGCTGCGATTCGCTTGAAGAGATACGACAGCTTGCCGTGCCGAACAAACACAGTGGCGGCGGTGGCTTGGGCAAGCGTGCCGTCGGGGCGCGCCACCTCTATCGTACGAACATTCTTGAGAACGATGCCTTGGCTGGGCGAGTCGAGTGGCTCCAGCTTGAGGGGGGCGTTGGGTGCACCAATCACCTCCAGATTGACTCCACTGTCCTCCTGATACTGGGCCAGTTCAGCATCCAGCTGCAGGCGCTCGTCCTCCACCTGAACCGTCATGAGCTGTTGCTGAAGCTTATGGGCGTGGGCAGCGCGCTGCCGGGCTACCAACTGGAAATCCACTCCGCGTCCGCGCTTGGCCGTATACTCTCGCCGCCGAGCCCTGTTGGAATAGTCGAGGTGGCGCAATGCGGCCGGGTTCGCCTCGGGCATAGGCGGTTAGGCGTGATGCCGCTTCTCAAGGAAGAGCCGGCGCTGGCTGATAATATTGAGCAGCGTCTCGGTTTGTAGCGCCGACTTGTCGTGCAGCAGCATGTCCTTGATCGCCTCCTCACAAACCCGCGTAATCTCCGCGAAGCTGAGACCTTCCGATGCCTGGGCGATCTTGGCCACGTTGAGTCGGTGTGTTTTCTGGCCTGCGAGCCTCTCCCGGTAAGTCCGGTCGGCTAGTTCCGGTGTGGGCAAACCGAGTTCAATCAGGTCGTCGAAACGCCGAAACAGCGCCCGGTCGAGCAGATGTCCGTGATTGGTCGCAGCAATGATGATGCTGTTTCCCCGGTGGTTCTCCACGAACACCAGGAAGCTGTTGAGGACGCGTCGCATTTCGCCGACATCGTTCTCCGATCCGCGAGCGATGCCGATCGAGTCGAATTCATCGAATAGATAGACGGCACGCGTCTTTTCGACCGCCTCAAATATCATGCGCAGTTTGGCGGCCGTCTCTCCGAGATAACGGGTCATCAAGCTTTCCAGCCGAACGATGAAAAGCGGCAACCCCAATTCGCCGGCGATGGCAGAAGCGGTCAGCGTTTTGCCGCAACCTGGCGGACCCGTGAGTAAAACCGTCTGCCGAGGCCGAAGTCCGTGGGACTTGAGTTTCTCCAAATGGCGCTGTTCCATCAGCACGCGCTGCAAATGCTCACCCGACGCCGCATCGAGAATCAGATCGGAAATCTTGGTGGTCGGCTGGCGGACAGAAAGCAGGTCGGCGACCTCACCTTGCGGCTGCGCAATCTGCAGCAGATTTTCCTGCGCGTCATGTCGCGCTTCACGTTGCTTGCTCTTATCAATCAGGTCGCGCAGTTCCTTGGCCAGGTCGGGATGCCCCTTGCGCGCCTCGCCAGCTGCGACCTGAAGGGCAATCGCATAGAATTGCGGGTCATCGCCATCGGCGTGACTTTTCAGCAGGGCTTTTAACTGAGCGGCGCTGGCCATGGTTTCAACACCAAGGTAACTAATTCGGATCCGGGCGACAAGAAGCGATTCTGTCGAACACTCGATTGAGGTACGACCTGCGGGGCCAACGGGCGCACCACCCCTAACCAGGTAGCGACCCTCGTCAGCGTAAGCTCGAAGGCAAACCAGCCTGGCGGGACGTTCGATGAAGAAGGGCTACTTCGCAGACAAATCCTTTGGGTGAATTTGGCGCTTCGCGCCCCAAAATATCTGGGCGGTATGACCAAAACACGAAAGCAAATCGCATCCATCGCCGGAAAACCCGCGGCCCTATTGCAACAGAGCCAGTCACAGTCCCCATGCCTGCAGCTGCTCCAACAAGAGGAAATTATCCGAGCCGAGCAGCGAAAGACTGCAGCCGAGATTGAAGGGCTGTGCGCGAACCTTTGTCAGCTTATGGCCAACCCCAAAATTTGTCGGTCGGAACTGCCACGGTGGCAGATGATGCAGAAAAATCTGCAGCAGTTACTCAGGAACCCGACCTATCGAGCCCACTCCGAATTCCGCTCTATCGCAGGAAAGTTCATTGCGCTTGATCTGGCGAAAATCCCGCCGAATCAGGATTGAATCATATCTACCCTTGAGCCTCCTGCATAGGCGCAAGCTGCTCGATTACGAGAAGCAGCCAAAATCATGGACATCGACCTTCTCGACTACGTTGTCGTCGGTTACGCCGAAAGCGACCCGATGGGCCGCGGCTATTACTCGTTTCGCGAGGCCGGGTTACTTTGATCGGGCATCGCCCACCTGCCGCTCGCGGCAGGTTCCGTGAGCGACACAGAGCGCTACAATCCGCCGGTACGCTCCACCCATCGCTTTAACCAAGTCGGCCTGCTCCTTCCTTTTCAGCGGCTTCGTCCGAACTTGAGTCTTCTCGTCATAGGGGTGCGAACTAGGCAGCTCGTTGCGGCGCTTGTTGCAGGCGCCAAATGGACCGGCAATGAGCGGCTCGGCCACCGGGAAAGGATGCGGTGCTTTGAGCATCGAACCGTACTTCACCAAGCTGCCATCACCCCCGACCGTTTTACATGCTCCAGGCAGCCCCAATCGGTTGAGGTGTATTTGGAGAGCCAGGAACAAGGCGTGGTTGAAAGAATTCTGGTAGTTCAGCCACTCCGACCTACCCATATCGAACAGCGCCTCGGCTCGCTTCATCTGCTGAACTGCATGCCCGTATTCGACGCCAAAGAGGCCTCGCCAGACCGGATCAGCACCGCAGCCGTAACGTTTATTCAGGATCTCGGCGACCGGGTCGGCAGTGCCTGCCGGCCCCGGAGAAATTCCGAGTGCAGCAAGCAAATGCTGGATTTGCGATGGGGTCTGTTGCGGGTCGACGCCCGCTGACGCTAGGGAAATGCGCTCGGCTGCAATGCGGGAAACGAAGGCCAAGCCCGCTTCCACAGACGTCCGATGCGCGAACGATTTTGCCCGAGTATCGGTGAGCGTGGACAGGGGAAGTGACTTCATCGACAGCGCCTGCACGAACCCCGGCTGCCAGAACACGAATCGCGAATAGTTGCCGAGCCCAAGCTCCTGACATTTACAGAGGAAAACAATTGCGCCGAATTTCGCTGAGGTTCCCGCCTGCTTATCCTTGGCCAGTCTTACCGCGAGATCGACCAAGGGCTTGGCATCCGCGCGGCGCCTGATTGCGCCGGCGAGAAGCTGGAGCAGTTCGCCCGCAACGTAGTCGAACGGAGTTTTCTTTGCACTGTCGGAGCAAATGCGAAGCAACCTAGGGCTCCGGCGGAATTTGCGAAGATAGAAGGCAAAAGCATCGATATGCTCAGGATGCCGAGGGAGAAGTTGGAGGACGTGGTTGCGAATCTTGGTCGAGGCAGGCGCTCTAAAAAGAACATAACGCGCCTTCGATTTGTCGCGGATGCGCTTGGGGCGACCGCCGAGGGATGCGGTGAAAATTTTCTCTGCTTCCGCCTTCTGAATCCCAAAAATATTCGAGGCCTGATCAGCGTCAGGATCACCCAGGCTTGGTAACGATCCCAGTGCATCATTTACGCTGCTGGTCTGTAAGATTTCAAACTTTTGGCTCTGCGGAATCAAACCCCGTTCGCGACAGAGCGCCTCTAGCTGGCGGACGGCCTTGAGGACCTCGACCTCTGTTTTTCCGAAGAGTCGAATGTCATCAACGTACCGGACGTAGCGGTGGAATCGTCCCATGATCTTGTCAATCGGGAGCAAAAAAACCTCGGCAAAGAAGTCCGAAGTCAATGGCCCCTGGGCAATCCCATGGTGCAGAGGCCAAGTTTCTCTGGGATTAGCCCATTTCTCAAACCACGCCTCGATGGTCACCCAATTTGCCGACCGATTTAGCCCACGGAACGCCGTGCGGAAAAGCAGTTCGTGGGAGATCGTGTCGTAGAAGGCGGCGAGGTCGAATTGAGCGACCCAGCGATAACCCTGATGATGCAGTTTCTTTATCTGTTCGAGGTATTGGCGATAACCAGTACGCCAGTCCTGTAGAAAAAATATGCTGCCGGCGGGCTTCGAGAGCTGGTTACTGAAAACGGTCTTCCCAGCGAACTCGTCACGCTGTTCCCGCACTTTCTCGGCCACGATATTGGCTACCGCCTGATACACGATTTGGTCTTCGACGTGCAGGAGAGAGATGCCGCGCTGAAGACCTGATTTCTTTGGAACGAATATCCGTTCAGGAGGGAGCGGAGTGTAGCTGTTGCCGGCGAGGCGATGGTGGAGATCCTTTAGGTTCTCGACGACAGCGAGTTCATAGACGTGAAAAACATCCCTAGAAAATCGCTTGTAGGCATAGTTGCGTGCTGTGGTAACGCGACGCCAAGCCAACTCCAGATTCTCCGGAGAAATTAGTCGTTTGAAGTCGGCTTCGTTCACGCGAAAAACAGGAGACGCTGATTGCAGTAGAACGGGCCAACTACTCGACCAACATCTTGAAAACGGCGTCGATGCTGTCCCGGTAGAACTCGATGGTCAGTTTGGTCCAGTATTCGTCAGGCAGGTCGTTCAGCTGACGCCTGGCAGAGACCGGAAGCAGCAGGACTTGGGCGCGCTTATCGATGGCGAGCTCTACGACCTTCGCGGCGTTGGGAAGCATCTCCACCGAGCCACCGAGGTTCAGCGAGCCGGCGACGATGGCGCCACCACGCGTGTTCTTCCCGAGGAGCGCACCACAGAATGCGACCAGCGCCGGCAAGCTTAGGCCGGCCCCCGTCTTCTCCGAATCGATGGCCCGCATCTGAATCGAAAACTCCTCCTCGCGCGGGTTGCGGTCACCGACGAGGTCTTTCGCCCGTGTGTAGAGATTCTGTTCAGCAACTTTGACGCTCTCCCGGAATGGCGGCGGGGTTGGCTGGTTGAGGACGCGCACGCCTGATCCCGGGCCGCAGGTCACTTCCAGCCGGTAGAGCGCCGGCCCGGTTTCGGGGGAGCCGGGATTGCCCACACCTGGCCCGGCGGCAGTGGGTCGGTCTCGATGGCTTCGTCACTGTGCAACTCTGGCGTGGACACGAATTGCTCCACACCGTCCGCGCCGAGGATATAGCTGAAGTGCGTGTTGCGAAATTCGCTCTTAAACACCCGCTTCTGCTGCTCTTTCACGCGGCGGCGCGATTCCAACGCCAGACGAACCATCCACTCCAAGTCCTCATCCGATAGCCCTTGGCTGGCGTCAGGGAACACCAGCTTCAGAAGGCCGTTCATCGTCTTGTTGACGGCTTCAATATCACGACCGCTGAGTGCGCCGCCGAGGTGAACCCGCCCCTGCAGTTGAGCGAGGCGGTTGCTCGACCGCAGGCGGGTCCATGCCTCACTTAGGAAGTCGCTGACTAGTCCAAAATGCTCCGTGAGGTGCTCGTTCGGGTTGAGCTTCGGGAAATCCCATCCCGAGATGTAGCTGTGCAGGCGATCCATGAACGCCGTGTCGTTGCGCATCTCCGGTGGAAGCGGGCTGAGCAAGTGCGCGATTCGCTGCTGCTGCTCCACGTCCACGTCGAGGTTGCCGACCATCACGATGCTGCCTTCGGCGCGGATGTTGTCCTTGGCCCGGCTAAATTGGCCGGAAGCCATGTAGCCCTTCATGATATTTACGCCGTCCTTCTGGTCGAAGGAGATGCCCGACACTTCGTCAAAGCACACCACATCATATTGGCAAACGAGCCCGCGTTGACCCGTGGCATTATTAACGAACATTTTTGCCACAGTCGCCTTGCCGCCCGAAATCAGGTGCGCGTAGGGCGAGATTTGCTGGAAGAGGTGACTCTTGCCCGTGCCGCGCGGCCCCAGTTCCACCAGGTTATAGTTACGCTCCACGAATGGGACCATGCGCAGAAGCGTGACCTTCTTGGCCCGATCCGTGAGCGCGCTCGGCTCCAGCCCGATGGACCGAATAAGAAAATCGATCCACTCCTGCGTGGTGAAGGCCGCCCGGCCTTTGCCGTAGACCTCTAGGATATCGGACTTCGACATTTGTATCGGGCGGATGCTCTCGATACTGAACGGCCGGCCGTTCTGCTCCTGAGCGATGACGGCATCGTAGCCGAGGGTCACCTCAGCAAAGAACCCATCCGTGAGCATGCGTTCGTTGTCGCGGACCATCGGGCCGGCGATTCGCACATCACGCAGGGCGAGGCTTGGGAGTTCGGCCACGTAGCAGTCGTTCTTGGCATCGAGCCTCGCTTTCACGAGGTCGATAATCCGCACGGAGCCTTCTTCTTTTGCCCGGGCCTTGAACAGCTCCTCGTCACCAGTGCGCACAGTGCGGTCTTTGAGTTGCTGCTCAACGATAGAGAGCCCCTCAGCGATTTCCGCCTCGTTCACGCTGGCGCAATAGCGGCCGAGGAGAAATTCGACCACGTAGGTGGGCACGGGATATTGCCGCGCGTATTTACGCACCAAGTCTTTCCTGACGAGGAATCCGTCGTAAGTCTTGGCCGCAAGTTGATCTAGGTGGTCGAGTTCCATGCTCATGAAGTTTCTCCGATGGTGGTGGGTTGATGATCGATGACCTGGCCCGCGGCATCCAAAAGCACGACACTCGCGGCGGAGCCTTCGAGGGCGTCATCGCGGACGGCTAGGCTTCCGACGCCCTGCGCATCCACTTCCTTGGCTGCGGCTGCGAGGGACTTCGCCTGTTTCCAATTCTGCCGCAGGTCGATTCTCAGCCCGGTGCTGGCCCCTTGGATTTGCACGCGGCAGCGGAGCCCTCGCCATGAGATGGCTCCGATCTTCGCCGTGATCTTCGCGGTGGTCCGCTCAACCAAGATGTCGGGCGTGATGCTTTCCTGCGGACTGATACCGCCGTGGGAGTATTCGTTGCCGGCGAGGAAAGCTCCGATGCCATGCGGAATCGCGATTCGCACATGCGGATTCCAGAACCAACCATACTCCGGCACGGTGCTCGCGGACTCTCCCTTGAGCGTGGCACATCGCGCCCATTTCGAAGCTGCGAGGTAATGAGGGAGATCCACCTTCGGCAGCCCACCGGGCAACAGCAGCCACCCGTGGTCGGTGATTACCCGCACGGCACTCCATCCGCCGTTGAGGAGACTTTCGATGCGCTCAACCAAGGCCTCGACTTGGAGATCGAGGTGCCGGGGCAACTCGCCTTGCAGGGAATGCCCCAGATGATCGAACTGCCCTGATTCACTCCATCCGCCCGCCTCGGTTCCGACCGGCATTTTCATTTCGCCCGGTTCGATGACTTCCACGCCCTTCTTCGCCATCGCATCCCGCAACCGCTGGGCTGAGGCAACTTGGTTAGAGTCCCGAAACAGCGGCTGAAAATCCTCCGTCGCCTCGCGGCCTTCAATTGATTGCCGCACCGGCGTGGCGGCCGGTTTGGCCGTGGCCGTGACGGTTGGCACCGTGGTCAGCCGTGCCTTGAGGTGCGATTTCAAGCCGCGGGCACCCAGACTACTCAGCAACCGCTGGGCAATATCGTAGCGCAGTCCGTCCACGAACAGCAGACATACGTCCTTCTCCGTGCTTATGTCCCCTACGAGTGAAGCCGGCGCCCGCTCCTTCCTAAACGCGTCTTGAAACGCTCGCGCCGAGCGGTCCAGCCACGGCTCGTAGAGGGAGCGCACTGC
>Ga0209829_10003999_pt1 | contig 10535 bp, 12 predicted proteins | sample C_140205_EF_Meta_FD_187311 | JGI IMG/M metagenome (GOLD analysis project Ga0209829, IMG submission 187311) | Freshwater microbial communities from Lake Croche, Canada to study carbon cycling - C_140205_EF_MetaG (SPAdes) (version 2) | ecosystem: Environmental > Aquatic > Freshwater > Lake... | reverse complement strand
CAGATGTCTGCGCTCTGCCCATGCCCTGTTTGTCCAATGCTCCGGCTGTTCGGGTTCAACCTCGGTCAGGCGCCTGGAGATCTCAGCCATCTCCATCCACTTACCTTTGTCTCGGTAGATGTAGGCTCTCATCCGAAGGACAATGGGGTGAGCACGGTCCTCAGCAGGGATCAGCTCCAACTCCTCCCAGGCTGAATCTGGATCGCCTAGTTCGATGTATCCCTGTGCAGCTCTGAGTTGGTGATACACCCCTCTACTTCCTCTTAAGCTCCTGGACTTCGGCGCAAAGCTTCTCAAACTCCTCCTTGAGCTGCAGGTGCTTCCTTCGGAGATCAATGTACCCCATGATAATGACGGTCTGGATCCCCAGGAAGACGAGGAAGTATACTAGGAAGACAATCTGATCAGGACTGAAGTGCATGAGGTTAAGCGTTACGAATTATGGGATGCGGGTCAACAAAGGCTCTCAGAACCTAACCCTGGTAGTCTTTAGATCCTAACCTCTTCCCGTTTGGCTTTCCCGGGGTAAATGCGCTTTGGAAGCTCTTCTTATTCCATGTGAAAGCTTGTCCGTCTTCCCATACAAGCCAGTCGGTTAGGATGAGAAACTGAGGGGGTGAATCACTGCCCTGCCTATATCGCAGCCCGTGCTCTCCTGTAGCAAAAAGATCATCTTCAAATGCAACTCCGGGAGCCTTGGCAATCTCCTGGGAGTTGGTGCCGGTGAATTGAACCGCCCTTACCTCTGCCCTGTCACTATTCCTCGTGTAGAAATTCCATCGTTCTGGGTTCATTGGAGGTATTGTACGGTCAATTCCTCGCCTGATACGGCTCCGAATGTCCTAAATGCTCTTTCCAGTTGGCCGTATACCTCTGAGCAAGCTCTGGAGCATTTGAGATCACCAGAAGATTCTCGGCATTCCCTTCCTCCGCACTCTTTGTGAAATTGAATGAACCTGTGATCACGATATTCCCATCGATCACCATCAACTTGTTATGGGCGATCTTGTGAGCCGCATCGATGAAGACAGGAATTCCTTCGTTGGAGAGGAATGTTGCGCCTGAATACCTCTCGGTTCTTTGACTCTTGTCCAAGATCACCTGAACATCCACATGCCTCTTGTGAGCCTCTACGAGTGCCTTGGCAATAGGTGAAGAGGTAAATGAGTACGCTTGAACCAAAATCGACTGCTGCGCCTTATCAAGGGCTTCCACGATGGCATCCGTGCATCCTCCTCTTGGACTGAAGTACACCCTGACTGATGGAGAAGAGGCGTTTGGTGCTGCTTCAAGTGGAATAGAAAGAAGCAGGAGTGGCAGGAGGAACCTAAAAAGAAGCGGTTTCATTGATGGGAAAAGGTGAGGTAAGAACACAAAAGGGTTATGACGGAATAAAAAGCAAGACGAGAGCTTTCCGTTATTGCCTGTTCAACCCAAAAAGGAGCAGACTCCAATACCCCGATGAACAAGACCGCTATAACCGCTGGATGCGTGGTTGCTGCAATCTTTGCCTTTGTTGCTGCTGCTGGAGGTCATCCCTACTCCTTCTACACCACAACGAGATGGGTGGTATTTCTGGTATGCTGTTGGGGCGCATACCAGAACCGTGAAATGCGGCCAAAATGGATTTTTGTTGGATTCATTGTGATTGGAGTACTCTTCAACCCCTTGATCCCATTCCGCTTTAAAAGGGATTTGTGGCAGGTGATTGATATTTTGGGTGGGATCGCTCTTATTGCGATGCCTCTTTGTGCAAGAAAATAATAATCTAATTAATATTAATATGATTATGAAAAGATATATAATTACAATATGCGCATTGCTTATTTCAATAACTTCAAATTATGCAGCAGATCAAACTAACGGCAATAACATTGATCAGATAAGAGCAAAAGCAGAATCTGGCGATGCAGAATCACAATGCCGAATGGGTAATAAATATGATTCAGGTAATGGAGTTATTCAGGATTCTGCACAAGCTATGAATTGGTATCGAAAAGCAGCTGATCAGGGCTATCCAATGGCTCAGTATAATATTGGACATGCTTATTTAACAGGCAATGGACTATCTAAAGATTCAACCGAAGGTGTTAAATGGCTTAAGAAGTCTTCAGATCAAGGATATGCACCAGCTGAATATGCGCTTGGTGTGTGTTATTCAAAAGGTATTGGCGTTGATAAAAATGATCAGCTAAGTACTGAGCTATATAGTAAAGCAGCAGATCAAGGGAATACAATGGCGCAGGTAAACCTCTCTTTAGCCTACATAACAGGAAAAGGAGTGAAACAAGATCCGAAGGAGGCTGCCAATCTTTTACATAAAGCAGCAGATCAAGGATCTTCAAACGCACAATACGGATTATCAGGATTGTATCAAAAAGGAATAGGTGTAGAGAAAAATGATCAAGAGGCTTTTAAATGGGCGTTAGAATCAGCCAACAACGGTTTTCCTCCAGCGCAGTTTTATGTTGGATATTCTTACGACAATGGAAATGGAGTAGATAAAAATAAAGTCGAAGCAGCAAGGTGGTATGAAAAGGCAGCAGAACAGGGTGAAATAAATGCAGCAGTAAACCTTGGCTATGCTTATGAAAGAGGTGACGGAGTTGCCAAGGATAATACCAAGGCCTTCAAGTGGTTTTTTAAAGCAGCACGAAGAGGCGATAGGGAATCTCAATTCAGAGTAGCCCTCGCATATATAAAGGGAATAGGTGCTCCAGAGGACAAAGTAGAAGGTATGGCTTGGATGTATATTCTTTCATCCAATGGATACAATAAAGACACATGTCAGAAGCTAGAAAACGCATTGGATCGAGCAACAATAGAAAAATCAAAAAATCGAGCGAATGAGATTGAAAAAGACATTTAATAAAAAATATAACATAGTATCATGAAAAAAATAATCTCTATAATTATATTTCTTGCCACTTGTATTAACGGATTCTCTGAAACTAGGGAAGAGATGGCACAATGGATTCGGAATCTAAAACTCCAATCAGGTAAGGTAACGCTCAATAATGGATCAGTAACAATAGATCTTCCTAATCAATACAGATTTATTGGTGAAAAAGATGCAAAAAAGATTTTAACAGATTTATGGAACAATCATCCTGATAAGGCCGTAGTGGGCATGATTGTTCATAAAGATTTTTTAACTGATGAAAGTGGTCAATGGGTGGTAATTATAAAAGATAATCCAACAGGATATATAAGCGATAAAGATGCATCTTCGATTGATTACAACGATATGATGAATGGGATGAAAGAAAAAATGCCGGAAATGAACAAAGAATTGAAGAAGAAGGGATACAGAACATTCGATATTATTGGTTGGGCGGAGCAACCATATTACGATGAATCATCACATAAACTATATTGGGCCAAACAGATTAGGGCACAAGATGATGATACGGATACACTTAACTATGAAGTCAGAATACTTGGAAGAAAAAACATTCTTGAGCTAACCGCTATATCAAATCTGAATCAATTTCCAGATGTGAAAGATAAAATGCCTTCCATCCTGCAATCGGTGAACTATGAGCAAGGTAATAGATATGTAGACTTTGACCCAAAGATTGATAAAACTGCAGGTTATGGATTAGCTGCACTTGTTGCAGGAGGTGTAGCAGCAAAAGCTGGATTATTCAAAGGTCTGCTAGTGGCCTTGCTTGCGTTCAAAAAAGTTATTATCGGTGCTGTCATTATATGTTTGGCATTTTTAAAGAACCTTTGGGATAAGTTAATTGGCCTATTCAAAGGAAAAAAGAAACTTGAATAGAGCATCCCTGTGGAGTTCTCACTTCTAAGTTTCCTCTCATGGTATTTGGTATTTCTATTTTCATTGATTTGCCATGAAGCAGCACACTCATATGCCGCATGGAAACTTGGCGATTCTACGGCTCACGCTAGTGGACAAGTAACGCTTGATCCCATGCCACATATAATGAGGGAGCCTTATGGCACAGTTATTATTCCTCTACTGATGTATTTCCGCAGTGGATGGATGATCGGCTGGGCAAGTGCACCCTATGACATCGAATGGGCAAGGCAATACCCCAAGAGACACGCTGTAATGGCTTTAGCAGGACCAGCATCAAATCTTGGAATTGTAATTATTTCACTAATCCTTATAAGAATAGGATTGGGATTAGGATTTTTTGAAACTACGAGAACTTCAATACCAGAATATTTGGTAATATCAAATGGTTCTATTGTTGCTTACACCTTTGCAAGGGTGCTGAGCATTGCATTCTATCTTAATTGCATTCTTTTCCTATTCAATATTCTCCCAATTCCTCCATTGGATGGATTTAGCATATTAAAACTAATTATACCCTCATCGATAATGGGGCTGTATGAGAAAATTGCTATAAACAACGTATTTAAAATAGTAGGTATTATTATTGCATGGATACTATTTGCCTCCATTGGTATTCAGATTACAACTTTGATTCGGACGCTTATCTAAATCATTATAAACCATGGAAATCTCTTACATAATAGAGTTATTTATCATTGGAGGTGTTGGGTATACAATAATTGAATATTTCTTTAAAAAGAAAAATGGAAATTCAAGAAGAGAAAAATCCTCTAAATCCCAATCCCAGACAGATAATGAAAAACAAAAAACTGATTCTGAAAAAGAAAGGAATTATAATTCTAGCAGTACAAGCAGCCCAATAAAAAACGATGTCTACTATGGTCGGATTCTTGGCCTTTCAGGTAAAATCACAAGGGAAGATATAAAAAAGTACTATAGGAGGAAAGTTGGAGAATACCATCCTGATAAAGTTGCATCACTAGGAAAAAAACTACGGGAAGTTGCAGAAGAGGAAATGAAACAGATAAATGAAGCATACGATTACTTTCGAGAGAAATATGATCTGCAATGATGATTGTACTATCTTAAAGAATCTAATATATAGAAATCTCTTATGTCATGGCGAATGTTCCAACGTATTCGAACTGGCCCTGTAAATTGGAATATATCCAATCGTGGAGTTTGCTGGAGCATTGGAATTTCTGGATTTCGTTACGGAATGTCCGCTACTGGCCACAAGTATATTTCCGTCGGCATTCCAAATACAGGTATATACTGGATAAAATATCTAGACAACCGAGCTTACGGGCATACACCAACCACAAAAAAAACCTCTCAAATAAACAATTAAGTAGTTATCCTATAAATACAAACCCAACAAAAACTGCAATTGTATCATTAACCCCAAACACACCAACCAAAAATATGTCCGAACAAATTCCCTTTATTGATGTAGAGTTTATTGATAATCCAGAGCCACGTTGCCCAGTTGTTTTGCTTCTTGATGTTTCTGGATCAATGTCAGGAGCACCAATCAATGCACTGAATGAAGGAGTGGCGCTTCTTTCTCAGGAGTTACTCTCCGACAGGCTTGCAAGTAAGCGTGTCGAAATATCTATTTTCAGTTTTGGAGATGGAGTCAAAGAAGTGCAGGAGTTTGTCTCTCCCAATGCGTTTTACCCTCCACAATTCGAAGCATCTGGTACTACCCCAATGGGTGAGGCTGTTGTGAAGGCATGTGAAACACTTGAGATTCGAAAAAATAAATATAAACAAGCAGGTGTTGGATATTACCGTCCATGGATCTTTCTAATAACAGATGGTGCGCCTACTGACTACGATACTCACTATTGGAAAAGCGCAGTGGATATGGTCAGATCTGGTGAACAGTCAAAGAAATTACTATTCTTTGGCGTAGGTGTTGAAGGTGCGGACAGGGGCAAGCTAAATGAACTGTGCCCTCAAAATCGTCCCTCTATTGCCCTTAAAGGGCTAAGCTTCAGAGAATTGTTCTCATGGCTGTCATCTTCATTAAAGAGTGTGTCATCCGAAAATCCGGGGTCATCACAATTAGCCTTGCCAGCACCAACTGGCTGGGCTGCTATTGATATTTGAAATGTGGCGAATCGCTTGTGCCTCCGTCAGAGGTACATCACACGAGAAAAATGGCTTGCCGTGTCAAGATAGCAGTTTGGCTGAACTAGTTGATAATGGTAATACTGTAATTTGCGCATTATCTGATGGTGCAGGTTCGGCTAAATATGCAGAAGAAGCATCCATGACGCAGGTCGAAGAAGTTGTTCAATATTTTAGATGTATTCTATTTGACCACCCTAATCCCATCGAATTAATAAAAGAATTTGATGTAACGGATGGGATTAAAGTACTCGATGAAATAAGACAAAAACTATCTGAACTTTCGAAAGCAAATGGAGTAAAAATAAATGATTATTCGGCTACTTTATTATTTGGAATTATCAATAAAGAATGCTCTGTTTTTTACCAAGTTGGTGATGGCTGTTGGGTTATCAAGAAAAACAATATATATTGTGCAGTAACTCAACCAACACAAGGGGAGTTTGTGGGGCAGACTGTTTTTGTATCATCATCAAATTATTCGCAAGAGATTCAATTTGAGAAAATCCCATTCTCAATAGATGCAATAATTGGCTTTACCGATGGAATAGAAAGGTTGGCTTTGGATATAAAAAACAATGCCCCTCATTATCAATTCTTTAACCCAATCGTAGAATCATTTATTCAAGAGGAGAATAGGAAGAGCTTTGAAGAAAGGATTTCTTCATTCTTGAATTCTGAACGTGTATGCGATAGGACGGACGATGATAAAACCATTGTTTTAATTGCTCAATGATTTTCTATGATGGTGCACAAAATGTGTTTGAAACCACCTCTGAAGTAGCAAGAGGTGGAGAGGGAGCTATATATCGTATTAAAGGATTAAATGATTATTGCATAAAGGTTTATCACAGTAAACCAACACCCCAAAAAATAAAAAAACTTCAGATTCTAAGAAAAAATGGTGCCTCACTAAAAGACTTTGGTGCTTTTCCTACATCATTCGCATATGCGGATAAAAATAAATCTGATGTTTCTGGTATATTCTTACCATTTATTTCAGGTCATGAAATTTATGAACTTTATGGTCCCTCATCAAGAATTCAAAAGTTTCCAAATGTAAAATTCAATTTTTTGGTTCATGTGGCCATAAATATTGCTTATGCTTTTAACAAAATACATGAATCTGGCTTTATAATAGGTGATATTAATGAGCAGAATATTAAGGTATTGAACGATGGCACTATTAGATTTATTGATACAGATAGTTTTCAATACATAACAACCGATATTGCATTTACGTGTAATGTAGGAACTCCAATTTGGACCCCGCCAGAATTACATGGAAAGGATCTTCGATCCCTTGTTAGAAATGAGAACCACGATTATTTTGGGTTAGCTCAAATAATATTCCTAATTCTATTTTGTGGTAGGCATCCTTTTGCTGGTAGGCCGAGGGATTCACGGCATCTCTTACCAGAAGAGGCTGTGCGAGAATATGCATTTGCATTTGCACCTTCGAATCATAACATTCCTCTACTGCCTCCTCCGGGATGTATTAAAACAGATTCGTTTGATTCCAATATTTATTATTCATTCTGTCGTGCTTTTCTCAAGGGAGCGGCAGAACCAAATGCTAGACCAAACTCGTCTGAGTGGATTACACTCTTATCTGCTTTAAAAGACTCTCTGATTGGATGCTTAAATCGTGCTGAACATATTTACTGGAAGGGTGCCTCTTCATGTCCATGGTGTTCTGTTGTAAATGAAACTGGAATTGATTTATTTCCAAGACAGTCTTCAGTAAATGCCTTTTTATCTCACAATAGTTCAAGAGACTTAGAATCTATAAAAAGACTTAATAATCTACGTCCCACAGAGTTTCCTATACCTGAACAAGCGACATTCTCCGATATTATTGCTGAACCATTACCGCAAGAGCCTACTGGTTTCTTTGTCGATGTTCAGAAGTTTCTCGAAATGTCATCATGGAAAAAATCTTGGCTCACACCTCATATAGAAAGATTCACCAATAGACTTAAACTTGCACAGGATTCGTATTGGGTAAGTGTTGCAGCACACAAAAAAGCTGTTGGTGAATATAAAAAGCGATTTAATGAACTCCTTGCTGAACTTAAGCCAATTATTCAACAGGCCACTAGTCCTGAGAGATTAAAAAAAGAAATATATGATAATGCCATTCAAAATCGCAGGGCACATGAATTAAAAATATATCTTACTACAATTCAAGTCCGTAACTCAAATATACAGGATATCGGATATGGTAGAAAAGCAACACTGGCTTCTTATGGAATTGAAACTGCCGCTGATGTCACTAATCAGAGAATATCTGGCATTTCTGGCTTTGGTTATTCTTTGACAAAAAGACTATTAGATTGGAGAAAAGAAGTCGAAAACTCCTTTAGATTCAATCCAAATGCACCAACACCCCGTTCATTCCATGACGAAATTGACAAGATGCTTTCAGAAAAGATTGACGCATTAAAGAAACAGGTCTCAATTTTAGAGGGTAAGTTCCGGCAGTCAGAGTCTTTTACCGCTGATGTAGTTCGCTCTGAAGCTAGCAAAGCATTCCAAGCATCTCGAACGATTGCTCAAATGAATAAAAATATTGCTTTTTATTCGTCACGCTTGCCAAAATGACACTAGATATTGACAAGGTATACAAACACCTTAAAAATTATACATATTATGCCCAAAACCAAACCCACCGACATCCTAAAGCAATTCGCCAAACTTCAGAAGCAAGCGGAGAAGCACGTCCTTGTAGCCAAAAAGGCTATTGAGAAGAAGATCGCAAAGGAAGTTGCCTCTGTTCACAAGAAGTATGCTGCCGAACTTAAGAAGCTCGATGGCGTTCTTGGTGGCTTCACTGGCAGTGCAAAGGCTCCTAAGGCTGTTAAAGCATCTGGTACGGGCAAACGTACCCGCAGGAGCCTCCCCAAGAAGTCTGATCAGGAGATCAAGGATTCCATCTCAAAGATCGCTGCTGGTGGCAAGAAGGTGACTTCTGCGCAGATCTTCGATGCTGCTGAGATCACCCGTCCCCGCTTCAATGCATTCCTGAAGGCCAATAAGGGCTTCCTCAAGGTCGAGGGCAACAAGCGCAGTACTGTCTATTTCATCAAGGGGTAGAACCTAATCGCCGACTTGCTAGCTGTTTTTTATGAGTCAATGTTGTAAAAAATGTGATAGACCGATGGGCAATGATTCAATCTATTGCCCTTTTTGTGGTGAGGAAAATATACCTTCAGCTGTTGCTGGTGCCATTTTAGTAATCGTTCTTCCACTAATATTGTTTGTTATATTTAAGATCTTCTGGAATGGAGACCCAAGTATAGCGATTGGATTTGGACTAGCTTGCTTATTGCCTTGCGTAAAATTCATCAAAAATAACAAAGTGTATATAATAGCCTGTTTTATCGCATCTGCGTTTGTTTACTATGGGGTCTATCACGTAGACACACCAACCATGAAACAATGTCCAAAAGCATTGCTTCTAGGTTTTCCGTTAGGTGCACTGATGATAGGACTATCTAAATTTTGGTCCAAAGAATAATATTTATATCTTATGAGGCGTAAATGTGACTCTTGCGAGACCGTTTTAGGAAAACATGATATAAATTGTCCTAATTGCGGGAAAGTGGATATACCTCCGTACGTTTCACAGTTTATACAAAGTCTTTTCTTAAGCGGTGCAATTTTGTTAGTCTATTACAAGTTTTGGTTGGAAAACCCACTTTACGCAGGTGGAATAGTATTTGCTTTTCTCTTGCGTTGGTTATTTCCGGTAGAAAAAACCTTTCAGTATATAATTTTAACTTTATGTGCTGCAGCATGGACATACTGGGGTGTATACAAAGCCGAGAAATTTATAGTACTGCATCCTCACTTGCCTGTTGCGTTTGTGGCAACAGCAGGAATTTTATGGATAGGTTTAACCAAGCTAAATAGATAATTATCTTACTAACTGAAACGCCCCTGTTTACTAAAACTCTTATGCCTAAAACCAACCCCACCGACATCCTAAAGGAATTCGCAAAGCTCCAGAAGCAAGCGGAGAAACACGTTCTCACAGCCAAGAAGGCAATAGAGAAGAAAATTGCTGCTGAGGTTGCCGCTGTTCATAAGAAATATGCCAAGGAATTGAAGAACCTACAAGGAGTTCTCTCTGGCTTTGGCGGCACTTCAAAGGCTCCTAAAGCAGGGAAGGCTCCTTCCGCTGCCAAGAGGACTCGTAGAAGTCTTTCTAAGAAGTCTGATCAGAACATCAAGGATGCGATTGCCAAGATCGCTACAGGTGGCAAGAAGGTCACTTCTGCCGAGATCTTTACTGCTGCTGAGATTACACGACCACGTTTCAATCAGTTCCTCAAGGCAAACAAGGGATTCCTCACTATCGAGGGTAACAAGAGGAGTACGGTATACTTCTTGAAGGGATAGAACCGTAGTCCCAACTACCCCCTTCCTTCAGGCTCTTGTCCAGGATCATCTGAACATCCACTCCCCTCTTCTTGGCATCTACTAGAGCCTTGGCAATGGGAGCACTGGTAAAGTTGTATGCCTGGACGAGAACAGTCTTCTTGACGCTATTAAGAGCTGACACAACTGCCTC
>Ga0209829_10003998_pt1 | contig 10536 bp, 7 predicted proteins | sample C_140205_EF_Meta_FD_187311 | JGI IMG/M metagenome (GOLD analysis project Ga0209829, IMG submission 187311) | Freshwater microbial communities from Lake Croche, Canada to study carbon cycling - C_140205_EF_MetaG (SPAdes) (version 2) | ecosystem: Environmental > Aquatic > Freshwater > Lake... | reverse complement strand
GGTCAGCGCCGAGCAATATGCCGGTGCCACCGCCACCCAGGCGCAAGACACCGCGACCAACCAGTTGACCCGCTTTGCCGAGGGCGATGGACTTTCAATTCAGGGGATCTTCTGCTCGAACCAGACCAGCACCTATGGCATGCTTCAGGCCCTTCGCGGCAAGAATCTTGCTGGCAAGGTGAAGTTCGTCGGCTTCGACTGCGATGCCACCTTCCTCGATGCGCTCAAGAAAGGTGAGCTTCATGGCACGGTTCTTCAGGACCCCGTCAACATGGGTTACCTCGGCGTGAAATCGGCGATCGACAAGATCAAGGGCAAGCCGGTCCAGGCGGTGGTCGACACCGGCGCGACAATGGTCACTCCGGAGAACATGGCTGATCCGAAGATCGACGCGTTGATCAAGACTCAGGTTCAGTGAGGGTCGTCGCTTCGCAGTCCTACTCCCATCGCCACGATGCCCAGCGACCCGCCCCCGCGTCTGCAAATGCGTGGCATCCGGAAAACCTTCGGATCCACCATCGCGCTGGGCCGTGTCGATCTGGAAATCCTGCCCGGCGAGGTTCATGCCCTCGTGGGTGAAAACGGCGCGGGCAAGTCCACCTTGATGAAGGTCCTCTCCGGGGCCCATACGCCTGACGAAGGAGAAATGCTCTTTAGCGGTGAGCCCTATCGCCCACGAAATCCCCTCGAAGCCCGTGCCCGCGGCGTCGGGATGATTTATCAGGAGCTTTCCATCGCCCCGCATCTAACCGTGGAGGAAAACATCGTGCTCGGCATGGAGCCGGTGATGGGGCCGTTCATTGATCGCAAGGAAATGCGGCGGCGTGCCCTCGAGGCCCTCGCCCGCTTCGAGCACCCGGATCTCCGGCCCGACATGCGCGCGGGTGATCTTTCGGTTTCCGCGCAGCAGCTCATCGAAATCGGTCGATCGTTGGCGATGGGCTGCAAGGTCCTCGTCTTCGATGAACCGACCTCGTCGCTCGCCCAGAAGGACATCGAACGACTCTTCCTCCTGATCGACCGTCTGCGCGATCAAGGCATCTCGATCATCTACATCTCGCATTTCCTGGAGGAGGTGAAGCGCCTCGCCAGCCGCTTGACCGTGCTGCGCGATGGTTCGGTCGTCGGGACGCGGGACGTTGCCACTGCCTCCACGGACGAGATCGTCGCCATGATGGTCGGCCGCAGCGTCGAGGACCTCTACCCGCGCACCGAGCGCACTCCGGGAGAGACGATCCTTGAAATCCACAAGCTCGCGGGAGCCACCAAGCCGGTCTCCGCCGACCTGACTCTCCGTCGCGGCGAGGTCGTCGGCATTGCGGGTCTCGTCGGCTCCGGCCGCACGGAATTCCTGCGCACCGTCTTCGGTCTCGATCGCGTTCGTTCCGGCGAGATCGTGATGAGAGGTAAAGCGGGCAAGGCCTCACCCCGCGGGCGCTGGCAGCAGGGGATCGGCATGCTCAGTGAGAACCGGAAGGAGGAAGGTCTCGCGCTCAATCTATCCATCGCCGACAACGTCACGCTCACCTGTCTCGACCGCTTTGGTGTGGCGGGAACGGTTTCACCGAAAAGACAGCAGGCCGCGACCCAGACCTGGATCGAGCGCCTCGGCATCAAGTGCCAGGGCCCCACGCAGAAGATCGGTGCGCTTTCCGGTGGCAACCAGCAGAAGGCCGCGTTCGCGCGCCTGCTCCAGCACGATGTTGATATCTTGCTGTTAGATGAGCCGACCCGGGGCATCGACATCGCCGCGAAGGCCCGCATTTACGAGGCGATCAACGAGGCGGTGACCGACCCGCAGCGTCCGCGTGCGGTGATTCTCATTTCCAGTTACCTGCCCGAACTCTTCGGCACCTGCGACCGCATCGCCGTCATGAGCCAGGGCCGCTTGACCCGCGCGGTGCCCGTTGGGAAACTGACTCCGGAAGACGTCATGCGCGTCGCCACCGGGAAAGCCGATGACCTCCCCGACTCCTCGTCTTGAATCTTGAATCTCGAAATCTTGCGTCTCTCTCCATGTCCATTCGTTCAATCCTGACCCTCCTCGGCCCTTTCCTTGCCCTCGTCGTGGTGTATGGGATCTTTGGTGCGATGAAGCCCGCGATGTTCACGCCCGACGTCGCGCTCAGCGTGCTGACCCAGACCGTCATTGTCGCGACTGCCGCGATCGGCATGACCCTCATCATCATCTCCGGCGGCATCGACCTTTCCGTCGGCTCAATCATTGCGATGGCCAGTGTCGCGGCGGCGACATTCGTGACCAAGGGCTATTCACCTTTCATCGTGTTCGCGGGCACCATCGCCTTCGGAGCCCTCTGCGGCATGCTCAACGGCGGACTCACCGTCGGCCTGCGACTGCTGCCATTCATTGTCACGCTCGGCACCATGCAGATCTTCCGCGGAGGAGCGAAGGTTTACGCGAAAGGAACGCCGGTGAATCTTCCCTTTGACAACACCCACTACAAGGCCTGGATGGGCGGCAGCGGTCTTCCCCACGGCGTGTGGATGATGGTGGCGCTCGTCATCGTGATGACCCTCGTGCTGCGCTTCACGCGATTCGGCCGCTACGTGTTCGCCGTCGGCTCGAATGAGAACACCGCCACGCTCTGCGGGGTGAATGTCGCGAAGGTCAAAATCCTCGTGTATGCCTTCGGCGGTGCCATGGCTGGACTTGCCGCCGTGATGAACATGGCGAAGTCCTCGCAGGGCGATCCAACCACCGCGATGGGGCTGGAGCTCGATGTGATTGCCGCCGTTGTCATCGGCGGGGCCAGCCTATCTGGGGGCGAAGGCTCTGTCCTCGGCGCGCTCATCGGTGCGCTGCTGATGACAACCATCCGCACCGGCTGCGTGCTTAACGGCATCCCAACTCCGTGGACTGAAGTCATCACCGGTGCGATCATCGTCATCGCCGTGATCATCGATCGCCTCCGCCATCGCCGCGCGGCTTGATGCCAAAGGCAGTGATGGATTGGTTTTTTCAACCACCGATGGACAGGATGCACACAGATGAAGTGGGTAGTCGGATCGCCTGAATCCAAAAAGACATTGGGATCAGCGTAAAGCGGAGCAAGGACTGATTCTACCCAGAGTGGCCTTCATGGATTCCCGAGCGAGCTGCTGATCGTGGTGGGATTGGAGATTGAGCCAAACCTCGGCTGGCCATCCAAAGTATCGCTCGAATCGCAGTGCAGTGTCCGCTGGATCTCCCGCAAACCGTCGCTCAGCGCCGCTTCTTTCTTGCTCCGGGTGCTTTCGCCTCGGGCTTGGCTTTTTTCCCAGCGGGCGGTTTCGGGAACGGCTTTTTCCTGGAGTCCTTTGAAGCCTGCTTGCCGGCGAATTTCGCAGGCTTCGGACCAGCGGGTTTCGCGGCTGGAGCGGGGCTTTTCTTTTTTCCCTCCGCCGAGGGCATGCCTTGGGAAATCTTTGCGTCGCGATCGAGTGCGATGCGGAAATCCACGAAGCGTCGGACACGATCCACGCCGATGACCTCCATGGGCAGACGCATGCCGGTTTGAATCAGGTCGCCATCGTAGCTGGCCCAGGCCCCGCGATGGCCTTCGAAACGCCAGCGGCCTTCAGGAAGGTCCTCGCGCTTGACCGCGCCGCGGATGCCGAGGTTCGGCACCTCGACAAAGAGACCCATCGGCCGTGCATCGGTGATGAGTCCATCGAACACGATCGGCTCTTCCAATTCAGCGACGCGACCGAGGAATTCCATCATCTTGAGTTGTTTCGTCTCACTCTCGGCCTCGGCGGAAACACGTTCGGTGTCGGAGATATGTCGGGAGATTTCGCGCAGCTCGGTTTGCGATGGCGTGCGGTCGATCTTTGATGGCGCGTTTTCCAGATAGGCCTGCATCGCGCGGTGGACGATGAGGTCGGCGTAGCGGCGGATCGGGCTGGTGAAGTGGCAGTAGTCGGCTTTCGCGAGGCCGTAGTGGCCGATGGCGTCCGGTGAGTAGGCGGCGCGCTTGAGACTCTTGAGCAGGCCGAGCTTGATCGAGTGCTCCTCCGGGCTGCCTTTCGAATCATCCAGCAGCTTCTGGATATGGGCGCGGTTGGTGAGGTCGCCGGGCTTGTAGCCATGGAGCTTCGCGGTTTCGGCGAATTCGTAGAGCTTTGAAAAATCCGGATCTTCGTGAATGCGGTGGACGGCCGGTTTCTGGCGGCCCTTTAACAATTGCGCGACGACTTCGTTCGCCGCGAGCATGCACTCCTCGACGAGCTGGTGCGAGGACGTGTGCTCCACCGGGATTAGTCCGCAGGCGCGACCATTCTCATCGAGCTTGATGCGGATCTCCGGCATTTCGAGGTCGAGTGCGCCGTTGGCGAAACGCAGCTTGCGCAGCGTGGACGCCATTTTCCAACCCTCGCGGACCATGTCCTCCAGCCCGTCCTCGTGGCCATCGGGGGCATCGCCGCCATCGAGGATTGTCTGCGCTTGTTCGTAGGAAAGCTTTGCACGGCTGTGAATCACGGCGTCGAAAAAGCGGACCTTCTTCACTTCGCCATTCGCGGCGATGTCTAATAGCGCACACTTGGTGAGGCGATCCACGTCCGGCTTCAGCGAGCAGATCCCGTTGCTGAGTTCCGGCGGCAGCATCGGCAGCACGCGGTCGACGAGATAGGTGGAGTTGCCGCGTTCGATGGCTTCCTTGTCCATCGCGGTACCCGGTTTCACGTAGTGGGAAACGTCGGCGATGTGGACCGCCAGCATCCAGCCGCTCTTGGTTTTTTCCAGCCAGATCGCGTCGTCGTGGTCCTTCGCGTCGGCGGGGTCGATGGTGATGACGAGCTTCTTCCGCCAGTCCGAGCGACGGGCGATTTCCTGTTCGGTCGGAGACTCGGGCGTGCCGCGAACCTCCTCGATGACCGCATCGGGAAAGGAGGTGCGCAGGCCGTTTCGTTGAATGACCGCGACGATGTCCACGCCGGGATCGCCGGGCCAGCCGAGGACTTCCAAAATGCGGCCGCGCGGGGCGAGCGAGCGGGAATCCCATTGCTCCAGCTCCACGACGACGAGTTGGCCTGGCTGTGCGGTGGTGTCGCCCACGAGATCGACCGGCCCATCGACTGCGACGTCCGAGCACTGCACCCACGAGTGCTTGCCCTTTTGCTGGAAGGTGCCGATCAGGCGGCCGGAGCGACGTTCCAGTATGCGCTCGACCTTGCCTTTCGCCTCTTCATCCGGCTCATCACCGACCACGCGACGGTCACCGCGCTGCGGCTTCGAGCGGCGTTCGGATGGGAGTTGGATCGTGCAGACCACCTTGTCGCCATCGAGGGCGGTGTTGCAATCGCGTCGTCCGATGTAGATGCGGGAGAATTTTTTCAGATCGATGCCGGTGGCAATGTTCTCCTCATCGGTGAGGGTTGGGAAAAACCAAGCATTGCCTTTGGGGTGGAAGCGCAGGGTGCCGGTGAGTTGGTTGCCGGTCTTGCCGCGGAGTTCGTAGCGGGACTTCCTGCCCTCCACGATGAGACCTTCCTGAATGAGGGCCATCACGGTGGCCCGGAGTGCGGCGCGTTCGCCAGAGGGGATTTCCAAAAAGCGCGCCAGCTCGGAGCCGGTCATCGGGCGGTATTTTGGTGAACGCATGCATTTCAGCACCCCATCCCGCATCAAATCCTCTGCCATGCCTCAAGCTGTGCCGGACTCTCCGTGGCGGCAAACTCAAAGCGCAGCTTGGAAAAAAGATTGCCGAACTAGAGAAGTGGGCGATGGTATTTACCATGTCACTCCTCGTAAAGGGGGGTTGTCAGTGCTCAAGAAATCGGCTTCTCTCCCGTCTCGATTCATTCAATCTCCGATCCACCATGAAATCCCGCCTGCCCCGCCGCCGCCGCGGCTTCACTCTGATCGAGCTTTTGGTCGTCATCTCGATCATTGCGGTTCTGGCCGCCGCGGGTTTCGCCGCCGGCATGGCCGCCATCAACAGGGCCAAGAGGGTTTCCTGTCTTGCGGTCGCGAACGCCCTCGAAACGGGGGTGAACCAGTTTTACAATGAGTATGGTCGTCTCCCGAATGGGACTGTCGAAACCTGCACCACTGACAAACCAGCAGGCGTCACGCTGCTGACCATCCTGCTCGGCAAGGAGACCACGACCCCGATGGAAAACACCAAGCAGCTCAATTTTCTCAGCGGCTTGAAGGAAGGTAAATCCAACAAAAACGGCCTCATTTACGGGTCCGGAGGCACCATCACGGGTCTCTATGATCCCTGGGGCAATGGTTACGAGGTCAAGCTCGACATTGATTACGACGAGGAAATCACCGACCCCACCAGCAGCAACACCACGCTCCGTGGCAAGCGCGTGGTGGTTTGGTCGAAGGGCGCCGACAAAACGATGGGCGGCACCGATGACGTGAAGACCTGGTAATCCACTCGACGCGATTAGCGAATTTCAAAGCCCCGTGCGGATCCTCCGCACGGGGCTTTTTATTTCAGACCTGGATGGGAAATAGAACCACAATGGCAGCGCAGCGAACATGGACAAACTGACTGAAAAAAAATTCTTCGTCAAATGGACACGAATGGACACGAATTTTGAATGAGTGATGTAAAAGGGACAGTTCACCCAGTAGGTGATCGAGTTGATTCGCTCAAGCCGTTTACATTCAGACTCTTATTCGCGTCTATTGGCGTTCATTCGCGGTCTCAAGGGGGTTTAAAGGAATATGAACCACGGATAAACACGGATGGACACTGATGGTGTGGATGATGGTTGATTGACGCGGTTTTTGATCACGAACGCCTGTGAATCGGTCTGCTTTCTTCCACCACAGAGCACTGAGGAAACGCTGGGATTGGCGAGAGATCCAAAAAACGTCTTCTCCGTGACCTCATCCTGCCTCTGCTCGGCGGAACAAGGGCCCACCGATCACGATGATGAAGGAGTCTTCAGACAGCCTCGAATGGCGCGTAGTTCACAATCGGTTTCTGAAATTTCTTCTGCCCCAGAGGGGCTTCGGAGATTAGCCGGGGCGCGTCAGCCCGCGGTTGGCTCGCTGAATATTGCGCCCTGACGGGGGCGCTGGAAAGGCTCTCAGTCCCTCGGATTCCGACGCCCCTCCGGGGCTCAATATTCGTGGAACCCCATATCCGGTGGCTGACGCACACCGGCTAATTTCCATGGTCCCGCCGGGACAAAGAGAAGAGGATAACCACCTTAACTAAGCGCCATTCCAGACAGCCTCTTGACGTTCCCTGTCTCAATCCTCCGGCGAACGCAGATTTGGGCACAAAAAAACCGGAAGCACCGCGAGGCACCTCCGGTTTTCGGAGATTCAACGATCAGCTCTTTTTGGTCGGAGCGAGGATCGTCGGGGTGGCGGTGGTGTCCCAGACGGTGTCGGCGCCGGTATCAAGCAGGGTCTTTGCCCCTTGAATCACGAGCTTCTTGTCGGTGGTGCGGATGGTGTAGGTGACCGCGCTGTTGTCGATGCGGAGGACGATGCCCTTCGTGTCGAATGGATCTGGGTCAAACGTGCCGTCGGTGGCCGCATTGAACAGCGGGCTCACGGCGATCGGGCGGGAGGGATTGCCCGAACTGCTGAAGCCCACCGTGCCGTTCATGAGATAGCCGAAGCCATTCTCACCTGCGGCAAGGGCCGTGCCAGCGCTGTTGTATACGTTGTCTGCCTTCTTGGTGTAGGGGGTCTTGGCGTAGAACATTTCCTCGGACTGGGAGATCCCGGCGGCGATGAGCTGGCGGAACATGTCGTTGGACGAGCTGCCGGTCAGGGTCAGCGGCGAATTGGTCGCGGCGGTCACTGCGGCGGCGGTGGTCGCGTCCGGATAGCTCGAGTACTGGCTGTCGAAGTCGAACAGCGCCAGGCCGATCTGCTTCGCGTTGGAGGTGGCGGTGATCATGTCAGCCTTCCTGCGGTTACGGATCAGCATGGGAGCGCTGAGGGCTGCGAGGGACGCGATGATGATGATGACGACGAGAAGCTCCACGAGTGTGAAGCCCTGCCGACGTTTGATGGTCGTTTTCATACGTTTATGGTCCGGTTTTTGTTTGTGCTATTGGATGGGGCAATCGCCCCGGTTTTAATGTCCCTTGACGAAATTTCGCCTCGGGGTCAGGTGAACATAGGCCTCGGAGTGAGGACTTCAAGGGGAAAGCTTGGCGGCTAGGAGCGGCTGAAAGCGCTGGCCAGAGCCGCCAGATCGCCGGGACTGGCGCGGTCCGCGTCGAGAATGGCCTGCTTCTGAAGCTCAATGAGTTCGGTGATTCCCTTGCGGGCCAGCGCGAGCATGTCGGCGGTTTCCTCGGCCGAAAACACCGCTTCCTCGCCGCTGCCTTGGATTTCAACAAACTCGAACTGTTCTGTCATGACGACATTGAAGTCCACGGCGGCGTCCTTGTCCTCCGGGTAGTTGAGGTCGAGGATCGGCGTGCCGTTGAAGATTCCGGCCGACACGGCGGCGACGAGTTTTTTCATCGGGAAATGCTTCAGCTTTCCGGCGGCGAAGAGGCGGTTCAGCGCAATGGCCGCCGCGACGCAGCCTCCGGTGATCGAAGCGGTGCGGGTGCCGCCGTCTGCCTGTAGGACATCGCAGTCGATCCAGATCGTGCGCTGGCCGATCTTGGTGAGGTCGATGGCGGCGCGGAGGGCGCGACCGATGAGGCGCTGGATTTCAGAGGAGCGGCCATCGAGCTTGCCCTTGGAAATGTCGCGCTGCTTCCGGTCGAGGGTGGAATAGGGGAGCATCGAATACTCGGCGGTCAGCCAGCCGCCCTCGACCCGCTGGGTCTTCATCCAGCGAGGGACATCGTCCTCGATGGTGGCGGCGCAGATCACCCGGGTGTTGCCGAACGAGACCAGCACCGAGCCGGTGGCGTAGGGGGCGACATTCGGGATAAAGGAAATCTGGCGGAGTTGGTCGGGCTGGCGACCGTCGGGACGGGACATGAGGGGAGGAGAAGGCGGCAAGTGCCAAGTGGCAAGTTCCAAGGAGGAGGAAGACGCTTGCCAAGGCCCGGAGGGACGGGAGAGTGGGGGAAATGTTGGAAATCTGCCTCGACGGGTTTTCGTGCGCCCGCTCCCGCGCAGTGAAACTTCTCATTCTCCCCCTCTCACCGTCAGGGGCTCGGAATGACGCTTGGCAGGACTGGGTGCGATGGCCAACCTGAGCACGACGATGAAAGAGCAGATCGCGGAGCTCGAACGCTGGGGATCAGACGTCATTTTCGGGCGGGCCAAGGGCTTTCGCGCGGCGATGATGCGGATGCTCATGCGCACCCTGTCCGGGGTTTACCGCTTGATCGTGCAGATGCGGCTCATGGCCTATCGCAAGGGCTGGAAACAACAGCACCACCTCGGCACGCTGGTGGTCAGCATTGGCAACCTCACCGTTGGAGGCACCGGAAAAACCCCGGTCGTCGAGTTGCTCGCAAGGACCCTGCGCGACCGCGGTCGCGTCGTTTCCATCCTCAGCCGTGGGTACAAGAGCAAGAAGCTCGACGAGATCCAGAAGTGGAAACGCCCTGACGGCACGCTGTTTCCGGCCGACCTGATGCCGAAGGTGGTCAGCACGGGGCGGGCGATTTTATTGGAGTCGAAATTCGCCGGCGACGAGCCCTTCATGCTCGCAGCGAATCTCGATGGCGTCTCGGTGGTGGTCGACAAGGATCGTGTCAAAGGCGGACGCTTCGCCATTTCCGAACTGAACGCGGACACCCTGCTGCTCGACGACGGCATGCAGTATCTCAATCTCGCGCACGGCATCGACATCGTGCTAGTGGATGCCACCGCGCCCTTCGGCACCGAGGCCCTGCTGCCGCGCGGCACTCTGCGCGAACCGAAGCGGAATCTCCGTCGCGCGAGTTATATTTTCATCACCAAGTGCGACGGCAGCTCGAACGAGGCCCTGATCGAACGCATCCGGAAATACAATCGCGTCGCCGAGATCATCGAGTGCACCCATGGCCCGAAGTACCTCGAAAATGCCTTCACCCATGAGCGACTGCCACTGGAGGCGCTTCAGGAGAAATTCGTCGCGGTGATCAGTGGCATCGCGGTGCCGGAAAATTTCGAGCGCCAGGTTGAAAAGCTCGGCGCGAAGATCGAGATCAAGCGCCGCTTCTCCGACCACCACCGCTTTTCACGCAAGGAAATCGCCAAGTTCCTCCAGCGCTGCGTCGAGCGCGACATGGAGATGATCGTTACCACGGAGAAGGACGCCGTTCGTTTCCCGCGACCGAAGGAGATCGAGGTGCCGGTCTATTTCCTGCGGATCGAGGTGCAGATCCTCAAGGGTCAAGAGATTTGGGAAAAGCTCATCGACCGTCTTTGCGCGCCGCCACCCACGGGCGACCATTTGCTGAGATCGCGGGACGCCTATCCGGTTTGAGAGGCTGCCTGGAATATCGGCTCAATCATGGGCTGCGGCAGGTTTCTGCAGAGGTCACAGAGAGTGGGTGAGGGCGCCGAGGACAGGAGATTTCGATTGATCCGCGACCTCAGTGTTTCTCCGCGGCTCTGCGGTGAAATAAAGCGGACCGCATCACCAGAACGTATCCAAG
>Ga0209829_10003995_pt1 | contig 10537 bp, 9 predicted proteins | sample C_140205_EF_Meta_FD_187311 | JGI IMG/M metagenome (GOLD analysis project Ga0209829, IMG submission 187311) | Freshwater microbial communities from Lake Croche, Canada to study carbon cycling - C_140205_EF_MetaG (SPAdes) (version 2) | ecosystem: Environmental > Aquatic > Freshwater > Lake... | reverse complement strand
CTCCCGCTTGAACAATGCGGTTGCCTGTTGCAGTAGAGCCCGTGAAAGAAACAGCGCGCACATCGGGGTGAGCGACCAACGGCTCACCCGCAGATTTACCGTAGCCATGAACGATATTGAGTACGCCTTTTGGAATGCCTGCTTCCATTGCCAATTGACCCAAGCGATTGGCACTCATCGGTGAGAGTTCGCTCATTTTTAAAATAGCTGTGTTGCCAAATGCCAGGCACGGTGCAATTTTCCAAGTGGCCGTCATAAAAGGCACGTTCCACGGACTGATAAGCGCACACACACCCACTGGATGAAACAAGGTGTAGTTGAGATGCGTGGGCGTAGGATAGGTGTGTCCATCAACACGTGTGCACATTTCTGCGAAGTAATGAAAATTGTCTGCCGCGCGAGGCACGAGTTGTTTGCCTGTTTGAGCAATCACTTGACCGCAATCTTGCGTTTCAATGTTGGCAATTTCTGGCACATGTTGTGTGATGAGGTCACCTAGTTTTCGCATCAATCGTGCACGCTCAACGGCGGGTGTGTTGGCCCATTGTGGAAATGCTTCTTTGGCTGCCGCAACCGCTGCATTCACTTCGGATTCGCCGCCCGCTGCAACTTCGGCCAACAACTCTTGTGTGGCGGGATTGATGCTGGCGAAATAGTCTAGGCTGGTGACGGACTCGCCGTTGATGAGGTGGTGGATTTGCATGGTTTTGATTTTGTAACAGGGGTTTTAACAACAAAGACTGTTTAAATCAACCGCTGAGAGGCGGATAAATAAACAGCACTTTTATCACGCTTGCCAACGGCCTCAACCAAAATGGTGATGGTTTTATCGCTGACTTCGTATACCAAGAGATAACCAATGCTGCGAAGCTTGATTTTGTAACGGTCATTATGACCGCTCAGTTTGGCAAAAGGCAATCGCGGTGTTTGTAAGTGCTCAATTAACTTTTTTTAAATTGCTCTTTGATGTTTGCATCTAACTTTTGCCATTCTTTGAGTACCTCTGTATAGAAATCTAGCTTATAGGTCATGGAGATTGATTCGGACTTTGGCCTGTCCATTGCGCGCATTGGCAATCTCATTGAGATCTACATCTTCGATATATGCGTGGGCTGGAAAAGGACTGTCGCAAACCCGCCACAAATTCATTATGATGGCAGGTTGCCCATTTTTTAAAGACCCCCTAGCAGTGAACGCACCAAAAGACGGTACTTACATGGCCCAAGCCATTCAATCTCGAGAGGCGGGGCGGGGTGTGTTTGGCACGATTAGCATTCGTGGTGCGCGCACCCACAATCTGCAAAACATCGATTTGGATATTCCGCGCAATCAATTGGTGGTGATCACGGGCTTGTCGGGTTCTGGCAAATCAAGCTTGGCGTTTGATACCTTGTATGCAGAAGGCCAACGTAGATACGTCGAAAGTTTGTCCGCATATGCGAGGCAATTTTTACAACGTATGGATAAACCCGACGTTGATTTGATTGAAGGTTTGTCGCCCGCAATTGCTATTGAACAAAAAGCCACCAGTCACAATCCGCGATCCACGGTTGGCACGGTAACCGAGATTCATGATTACTTGCGTTTGTTGTTTGCGCGTGCAGGCACACCGCATTGTCCCGATCATGGATTGCCATTGCAATCGTCAAGCGTGTCGCAAATGGTCGACACTGTTATGGCCATGCCTCTTGACACCAAATTGATGTTGCTCGCACCCGTTGCACGCGACCGTAAAGGCGAGTTTGTCGAAGTGTTTACGCAAATGCAAGCTCAAGGCTTTGTGCGTTTTCGAATCGATGGACAAGTGGTGGAGTTGGCTGATTTGCCGTCTCTTAAAAAAACCGACAAACACAGCATCGATGTGGTGGTCGACCGAATTAAAGTGCGAGAAGACATTGCGCAACGATTGGCAGAAAGTTTTGAAACAGCAATGCGTTTGGCAGACGGCAAAGCCATTGCATTCGACATGGACACTGGCGTTGAGCATGCGTTCAATGCGCGATTTGCGTGTCCCGTTTGTACATATTCCATCGGCGAATTAGAGCCGCGATTATTTTCATTCAACTCACCCATGGGTGCATGCCCGAGTTGCGATGGTTTGGGTGCGCAAGAATTTTTTGATCCTGCGCGCGTGGTTGCATTTCCATCCTTGAGTTTGTCCAGTGGCGCGATAAAAGGATGGGACAAACGCAATGCGTACTATTTTGTAATGCTGCAAAGTTTGGCCAAGCATTACCAGTTCGATTTGGACGAGCCTTTTGAAAAGCTACCGGCGAATGTTCAACACGCCGTGTTGTATGGGTCGGGCGAAGAAGAAATTAAATTCAGTTATGTGGTGGAGTCTGGTGCCAACACAGGGCGCAAGGTGAACAAAAAGCATCCATTTGAAGGCATCATGCCCAATATGCAACGGCGTTTTCGCGAAACCGATTCGGTGTTGGTGCGCGAAGAGTTGTCCCGCTATCGCGGATTGCGCTTGTGCACCGATTGCGCAGGCACGCGTTTGCGTCGCGAAGCACGACACGTGCGATTGGGCGAGGGCGAGCAAGCGCTCAATTTGCACGATGTGAATCAAATGACGCTGGTCAATTGTTGGCATTATTTTCAAGCACTCAAACTGATTGGATCTAAAGCAGATATTGCGGACAAAGTGGTGCGAGAAATTGCGTCGCGTCTTCAATTTTTAAATGATGTGGGTTTGAGTTATTTGAATTTGTTGCGCAGTGCAGATACTTTGTCAGGTGGTGAGGCGCAACGCATTCGATTGGCGTCGCAAATTGGGTCTGGTCTCACGGGTGTGATGTATGTATTGGATGAACCCAGCATTGGACTGCATCAACGTGACAACGATCGGTTGATTGCCACCTTGCAACACTTGCGAGACATTGGCAACAGTGTGTTAGTGGTGGAGCACGACGAGGACATGATTCGTGCGGCCGATCATTGCATTGACATGGGGCCCGGTGCTGGAGTGCATGGGGGGCGCGTGATGGCGCAGGGCACGCCGCTTGATATTCAAAACAATCCGCAATCATTAACGGGTCAATACATGTCGGGTGTTCAAAGCATTGCCGTGCCATCTCGCAGACGTGCGTGGTTGCCTGCAAAGGCCGCCGCCGTTGCAATGCCCTCGGCCAAAAATGCATTTGGTGTTTCTTCTGCTGATCGACAACAAATGCAAATGAATGCGGACAGTTTGGCAGGTTTGCAAGCATTAATTGTGCAATGCGCACGTGGTAACAATTTAAAAAATGTATCCGCTGCATTCCCTGTTGGATTACTTACCTGTGTGACAGGCGTTTCAGGCTCAGGCAAATCAACGTTGGTGAATGACACTTTGTATACCGCTGCCGCGCGTGCGATTCATCGCGCGCATGATGAACCCGCTGCACACGAGGATATTATGGGGTTGGATTATTTCGATAAAGTCATCAACGTCGATCAGTCACCCATTGGTAGAACACCGCGCAGCAATCCTGCCACTTATACTGGCTTATTCACTCCCATTCGCGAGTTAATGGCCGAAGTGCCGATGGCGCGTGAGCGTGGTTATGGGCCGGGGCGGTTTTCGTTCAACGTGAGCGGCGGACGTTGCGAAGCGTGTCAAGGCGACGGTGTGGTTAAAGTTGAAATGCATTTTTTACCCGATGTGTATGTGCCTTGTGATGTGTGTCACGGTTTGCGTTACAACCGCGAAACATTAGAGGTTCATTACAAGGGCCGCAACATCGCTCAAATTTTAAAAATGACAGTAGAAGATGCGCATGCATTTTTTAGCGCAGTACCCGCATTGGCACGCAAACTTCAAACACTTATGGATGTGGGCTTGGGTTATATCCGCTTGGGGCAATCGGCCACCACCTTGTCAGGTGGTGAAGCACAACGCGTCAAATTAGCGCTTGAATTATCGAAGCGCGACACGGGGCGCACACTTTATATTTTGGATGAACCCACAACAGGCTTGCACTTTGCAGACATCGCATTGCTTTTAAAAGTATTGCAACAATTGGTTGATGCGGGAAATACCGTTATTGTGATCGAACACAACTTAGATGTGATTAAAACAGCAGATTGGGTCATTGACATGGGACCCGAAGGCGGCAGTGGTGGTGGACAAATAGTGGGTGTTGGTACACCCGAAACACTCGCACAAAACAGCGCCAGTTACACGGGCCGTTACCTTGCTCAAAAGCTGGGTTAATTGCAGTTAATTGGGGTCGACCCCAATTATCTAACCCTAATTTAGAACTCAATTACTGTTTTGCAGCATTCAAGCTGTCGCGTGTTTGTATGGCCGCGAGTCTCGCTGCATTGGCAAACAGCTCATCCGATGACGCGTACAAAATCGCACGTGATGAATTCACAATAATGGGGGCATTCGGTCGCCATCCCGAACGAACCGTTGCGACTGCGTCCCCACCTTGCGCACCCACACCCGGTATCAACAATGGCAACGTAGGCGCAATTTGTCGTACACGTTCAATTTCTGCTGGATAAGTTGCACCCACCACCAAACCGAGCTGCCCATTTAAATTCCAAGGACCTTGCGCTAACTTGGCCACGTGTTCATACAACAAAGGTGATCCATCAACAGAAGACAGTCGTTGAGTTTGCAAATCGTCACCACCTGGGTTGGACGTGCGACATAACAAAAATGCGCCTTTGTTGTGATATTTAAGATAAGGCTCAATCGAATCAAATCCCATAAATGGAGACAAGGTCACCGCATCTGCCCCATATCGTTCAAACGCTTCAATCGCGTATTGCGCGGCTGTGCTTCCAATATCACCGCGTTTGGCATCTAAAATAACAGGAACTTGCGGCGCAGTTTTGCGCATGTGTTGCATGAGCTTTTCGAGTTGATCTTCGGCGCGATGCGCAGCAAAGTATGCAATCTGCGGTTTAAAGGCCATGCACACATCGGCTGTAGCGTCCACAATGCGCGCGCAAAAATCGTAAATGCGAGACGTATCGTTTTTGTAAGACGCCGGAAATCGCGAGGGCTCGGGGTCTAGTCCCACGCAAAGCATGGACTGATGAGCAAGGCCGGCGTGATTCAATTTGTCAATAAAAGTCATCCCACTATTGTAGGAGCCAGGCCAAGCGGGTCAATCAACAAGCCGCTACCATTGGCGCATGTCTATCATTACTCGAAAACAATTGATTTTGCTCGTGATCCTCACCTTGGTGTGGGGCATCAACTGGCCGATATTAAAAATTGGAGTCACCAATTTTCCGCCTATTTTCTTTAGATCAATTTGTATGTGGATTGGTCTGCCATTTTTAGGGCTGGCTTTATGGAAATTAAAAATTTCTTTTGTGGTTCCGCGCGCGCAGTGGAGAGAACTCATCATGCTTTCATTTTTTAATATGTTTGTTTGGCACGTGATGGTGATTGTTGCGTTGCCGTATATGACAAGCGGACGTGTTGCGATTTTGGGCTACACCATGCCAATTTTTTCTGCTATTTTTAGCGTGTGGTTTTTTAAAACGCCGCTTCAATCGCGCGCTTGGTTGGGCGTTGCTGCGGCAACTTTGGCGGTTGTATTTTTGTTGTGGCATGAGTTCACGCAATTGGCAGGAAAACCGATTGGTGTATTCATGGTTTTATCCGCAGCGGGAGCATGGGCATACGGCATTCAACGACTTCGTCGCACAGAGATGACGGTTTCAACGCTGACGATTTCATTTTGGATGACGGCCATGACCGCTGTTGTGATGGCCGTTTTAACCACTCTTGTTGAAACCGAACGATGGGCCATGCCTCGTACAGAAACATGGGGGGCAATTATTTTTAATGCGTTTGGCGTGTTTGTTTTTGCTCAAACAGCATGGTTAATATTGGCGCGTGGTTTGCCACCAGTGGCCTCAACATTGAGCGTGATGTTTATTCCAGTACTTGGCGTTTTTAGTGGTGCTATTTGGCTCAATGAAATTTTGCATTGGCAAGATTGGGCAGCCGTTTTCTTGATTGTGATTTCAATTGCCTGCGTTTTGTGGCCCACTCGCGACACGAAGAGCCAGGCATAAATCTCGCCATGCTTTTGATTTATCGCCCGCACTTTTTAACAAATAACTCGGCGGATAAGTCACGATAACTGGAATATCTTGATAGCGATAAATTTCGCCACGTAATTTTCCTAAAACCATTTTTTCTATATCGGGAACGCTTTCTTTGAGTAATGATTGAATCGCAGATTGACCCATCGCCAAAATAACGCGTGGTTTGATGAGTTCGATTTGTCGCTTGAGATGCGCGTGACATGTTTGAATTTCTTGTTGCGTGGATTTGCGATGATTAGATGGTTTGCATTTGATTGCGTGAGTCACAAAAGCTTGAGGCTTTGCAATGGGCTGAGATACATCGGGTGCGCGTTGCAAACCCATGGCTTTGAGCATGTTGTCGAGCAACTCTCCCGCAGGACCTACAAAAGCTTGCGACTCAAACTCTTCTTGATCGTCCGCATGTTCGCCCACGATCAACCAGTTGGCATTTGATGGGTTTTCAGCCAAAAGCTTTGAGCCAAAAACTGCGCTAACGCGCCCCTCACATAAACCGCAAGCATTGCAAGTGGATACCGCTTGTTGCAACTGTATCCAATTCATTACGTTGATGCCGCTAGGCAAGCTTCGTTCAACAGTCGGGAGTTTTGCAATCGTTTCGACAACAGGTTGAGCAATGGGTCTAGCAATCGGTTGAGTAATAGGCGCGGCTTTTCCAACAACTTTCGTCTCGGGAGGTATCGATTTATTTTCAGCCGTTGGCAACCATACCTTTATACCCATTTCGGCCAGCATAGCGCGTTGGCGAGCGTCGAGTTGAAGGCTCATAATTGAATGCGCATCACGATGGCGTCCTCACGTTCTGTGGCGCTGACAGGATAATAATTTTTTCGATCGCCCACCGATAAGAAGCCGTATTTTTGATAGATCGCAATTGCGCGTAAATTGCTACGTCGTACTTCAAGCCACAAACACGATACGCGACGCTCACGCGTGTAATGACACACCATATCGAGCATGTGTTTGCCCCAGCCTTGACCTTGGTGCGATGGAGCAACGGTGATGTTGAGCAAGTGCATTTCATCAACGCCACGCATCGCAACATAGTATCCAATCAACTCATCACCCCAATGCAAAGCAAGCATGTGATAGCCCGACAGCATCGAGTCTTGAAAATTACCGCGCGTCCAAGGATGTGAATAAGCGGCCTGCTCCACGCGCAACACATCGTCAAGACACTCTTGCGTCATTGGCGTGAATAAAGCGTTGGCGATGGACATGGGTTTTTAAAGAGATGCTTGATTTCGTTCGGCAGTGGTTTGAGCGACTTTATCGCGTATGTAAACTGGAAAAGCTTGATCGGGATCCATTGCATGGCCGTTGCGCCACGTATGAGGCGCAAGCGTCAAAAGAGCCAATGCATTGGGCAATGAATAAATAGGGTCAGATAATAATTTTAATTCATTGCCAATATGAGTTTGATGCGCAGCAAAAGCATTACCGCAGACGCGTTTGTGGTCATCGTCATGCCAATGGGCGGGCCAACTGAGTTGCTGCGGTTCAATCAACACGGGCGCCATCGCCATTGACCATTGGTTGTTGTGCCATTCATAGGCGCCCGCATACATTTGATTCATGCGCGCGTCCATCAAAGACAAAAAACGATTGAATTGCGGATGCTCGGATTTTGCATTCTGGGCCATCGCAAGCAAACTATCTATTCCAATTACGGGTAAATCGGCGCCCAATGCAAGACCTTGCGATACAGCGCAAGCAGTACGCAAACCCGTGAACGATCCTGGCCCGTGAGAAAAAACAATCGCATTCAAATCTTTTAATCCAATGCCTGCTTGTTTTAAAACAAGCATCACCATTGCAATTAAATGCGCAGACGATTGAGCGCCTCCAGCGCCTTCGTCGTGAAAAACCTGGTCATCGATTCCCACTGCAACCGACATGAGCTCGGTACTGGTATCCATGGTTAAAAATTTCATATATCGGTATTATCAACGCTTGCGTTCCGGCCTTGCCTGAATCGATTGATAATCAAACCATGGTCTTATTAATAGTTTGGACTCGTCGACTCTTTTTTGCAATCGCGCTCATGGTGTGGAGCGCTGGGTTTGTTGCGGCTCAGGCACCCACTAAACCATCGACTTGGTTGCCACCCAACGTGATAGAAGCGATGAGGCGCGCGCAAGTGCCGCTTGACGCCCTTCATGTGGTGGTGATGAAACCACAGCCCACCAGTGCAACGCCTTGGACACACAACGCTCAAGAAAAAGTCAATCCTGCTTCGCTGATGAAGTTGGTGACGACCGCCGCCGCCCTCGATATTTTGGGTCCCGCTTTTGTTTGGAATACGCCAGTTTATATTGATGGTGCAATCAATGAAGGCGTCCTTCAAGGCAATGTTTTCATCAAAGGCCAAGGCGATCCCCGATTGGGCGTAGAAAAATTGTGGCTGTTGATGCGACGTCTTCGCGGCATTGGTATTACGCGCATACAAGGCGATATTATTTTAGATCGCACCGCATTTGATTTGCCACCGCACAACCCCGCAAGTTTTGATGGCGAACCTTTAAGGCCTTACAACACCTCGCCGGATGCTCTGCTAATTAATTTCAAATCCATGTTGATTTATTTTGTGCCCGACTTGCAAGCCAAAGTAGCGCGCATACACACCGAGCCGCCGCAAGAAGGCGTGAGCGTTGCATCTACCGTCCCAATGATACAAACCGATTGCAGCGATTATCGAGGCGCGCTCAAAGCGCAATTTCAAGATCCACAGCGCATTGTTTTTTTAGGCGGGTATCCTGCCGCGTGTGGAGAAAAAGTGTGGCCAATTGCTGCGCAACAGCCCGACAACTTTGCTGCAAGAACTGTGGCTGCTTTATGGTCAAACGTCGGTGGGCAAATCAACGGAAAAGTGCGCGATGGCGTTGTGCCTGCAAATCTCAAACCCGCTTTTCAAAATGAATCTGCCACTTTGTCCGAAGTGGTGAGGGACATCAACAAATTCAGCAACAACGTGATGGCTGAACAATTATTTTTAACGCTGGCCTTGCAAAAATCGGGCACGGCCAATTCAAAAAATGCGCGAGATGTGATTAATTCATGGTGGTCAGAAAAATTTCCAAATGTGACCGTACCACACATCGAAAATGGATCGGGCTTAAGTCGCGAGTCGCGCATTCACGCCATGGGCTTAGCTCAGTTATTGCAATGGGCTTGGCGCTCGCCCATCTATCCCGAGTTGGCGTCATCATTGCCAATGACAGGAATGGACGGCACGCTTAAGCGCATGAAAACCCAAGCCAGTGCGCATTTAAAAACAGGAAGCTTGCGGGACGTCGCAGGTGTTGCAGGTTATGTGGATGGACCTTTGGGTCAGCGGTGGGTTTTGGTTGCCATCATTTATCACAACAATGCCAATGCCGCGCGCCCCGCATTAGATGCATTGATCAATTGGACGGCACATCAACCATAAAAAGCTTTTCACTTTTAGGATGGCTGTTGATATGAATGCACCACATAAACCTCACCAGCCTGAATAACCGCGCATGGTGTTGTAAACCATGTTACCCAATAGGCGGTGCATAACAGGTGTGGGATATTTTTCCGTGGCGTATTTGTAGGCGGCGTTATTGGCGTCGGTACATCCAGTATTACCAGCTTCAACTTTTGGATTGGCGAGCTTATTAACACTACCATCACAAAATTTAGAATTTAACATGTTGATACCCAAGCTAACAAGAGTGGTTGAACTCTTAAAGGCATTGTCTGAATAAAAAGATCGAACACCTGATCCAGCGGGCTGGGTTCCAAACTGCTCAAATAATCCAGTATTGAATGCATCGGTGATGCCAATCAGTGCCGCCTGTAGGGCGGCGCCACCAGCTATTTGATAAGGACTTCCATCTAAGCTGGGCACACTCAACAACATGATGTGTTTAACATCGGTGGTTGCAATTAAGTTCTTCACATAATCTCTTAAAGCATGTGCCTGTACTTTTGCTCCGGCTTCTGCCGCTGCCTGTGTTTTTGTTGAAGCAACAACTTCTTCAGCCAACTTATATATATCAACCACGCCACCATTGACTAAAAGCAAATCAGTGCTTGCCAAAGTAATAGAAGCGCAATTAAGCTGCCTAATAATGTCGGCCACTTTAAAATCTGTTTTAGTAATGGCATCGTAACTTGTAGGTGTACATGGTGAAGTCGCACTATCAACAATCCCACTCACAATCTTTCCATCAGATATTTTTTTACTAAGTGAATACCCACCCGCAATTTGTAAAACCCAATTGTTGACGGTTGCCCCACTAATGGCATCTGCGGATGCTCCTTCATTGACGGTGATGCGATCTTGGTAGTTGTTTAGTGAACGCCCCAAATAGCTATATGAATCCCCAATCACCACAATGCGCGAAGGAATGAACTCATCAACCTTTGACGAGCTTGACCCACAACTCGCCAAGCACACCAATACAAATGCAGCGAGTGAGGTAAACAAAACGCGACCAAATTTAGA
>Ga0209829_10003993_pt1 | contig 10539 bp, 10 predicted proteins | sample C_140205_EF_Meta_FD_187311 | JGI IMG/M metagenome (GOLD analysis project Ga0209829, IMG submission 187311) | Freshwater microbial communities from Lake Croche, Canada to study carbon cycling - C_140205_EF_MetaG (SPAdes) (version 2) | ecosystem: Environmental > Aquatic > Freshwater > Lake... | reverse complement strand
TTCGGCAGTCGCGATGGACTGGTGGCCGGGGTGATGATTCGCTACATCACGCCGATCAATGACGAGCGCTTGGCCCGCATCGAGGCGCTGGAGCGTCGATGGCCGGGGAAAGCGGTTCCGCTGGAGGAAATTCTCGATGCTTTTGTCCGTCCGCTCGCCACCCAGGTGCGCAAGTCCGATCTCTCCGAGCGGCTGTTTCTGAAGCTTGTCGGTCGGATGTTCGGGGAGCAAGCGGCAGCCATGCCGCCGGTGGTCGAGGAGCAGTTCAAGCAAGTGCTGGGCCGATTCTCAAAAGCCCTGTCCAGGGCCCTGCCGACCTTGGCCGTGGACGAGATTCTGTGGAGGATGCACTTTGTCATGGGCGCGATGGTGCACGCGATGGCTCAGGATGAAGTGCTGCTGCGCATTTCTGAAGGAGCCTCCGGAAATCCGACGGTCGAAGCCACTCTCAGCCGCTTCATTCGCTTCGCCATCGCCGGTCTGCGCAACGGCCTAAGCGAAGAAGTCTCTGTCAAGCCAAGCCCACAAGCGACTTTCAATTTTTGAATGTCGAGCTGGAGCAGGCTTTGTTAGAGTAATCGGACTCTGGACAATCAGTGAGCCCGCGCCATCCGGGCGACTACGTCGGTTGGGTACCTGCTATAGGTGAACAAAGGCGATTTTCGTAAAACACAAAGTCCGCCCGAGGAGCGACCCCGAGCGGACTTTCTTAGTCGTTGGCCAGAGGGTCGACTGCTTAAGGCTGGGCAGGAATATACAACTCCGAACCTTTGGCCAAGACCGTTCCATTGCTGAGAGAGAGTCCGTTGAGCTCGTTCAAGCGGTCGGGAGTGGTTCCGTGACCGGTGGCGAACTCGCTGTAACTGGTTTCGTCCCCGACGATGACCGAGCGGACGGTGGTCTTGGCATTTCCCGTCGGGGTCGAGGCTAGCGCAGGGGCAGTCTTGAGGGCCGGAGCAGGAGCGGGACTGGCTTCCTCTTTTGGCTTCGCCGTCTCCGATTTTTCGGGGGTCGTGGTTTTCGGAACGCTGAGGGGAGTCGGGTTGGAAATCGTCCGGATGGCGAGAGTGGGCGGCGAAGAGCTGCGGACAGGGCGGGCGGGCTCGGAACGCAGCATGGTTTCGTGTGTCGGGGCGCTTGGCTTGCGGAGCTCGATGATCTGGCCGGTGCGGAGGCTGGTCGCTTTTGCCTTCGGATTGGCGGCGATCAAGTCGCTGACGCTGACTCCGGCTTTCTTGGAAATCGCGGTGTAGGTGTCGCCATCCTTCACGGTGTAAGTGGAAGCGGTGGCGGCGGGGCTTGGGGCAGAAGTGATCGGAGCGGTGGGTGCAGAGGCAACCGTGGCCGCGGTCGGAAGCTTGAGTGTCTGGCCCGGGTGGATGATCGAGGAGGCCTTCAGGCCATTGATCTTGCCGAGGGCGGCGAGGCTGAAACCGCCGCGACGGGCGATCTGCTCCAGTGAGTCATTAGGCCGGACGGTGTAGGTGGAAGCGCTGAATTTTTCGGCCAAGGCGGTAACCTTCGAGCTTTCCTTGGAGCCTTTCAAGCGATCGTTCTCGCTCCGGAGCTCGGCGATTTTTTTATCACGCACGGCGCACTGCTCGCAGCGGGATTGATTCGCCGAGTTGGCGAATGCAGCGGATGAACCTAGCACTAGGAGGAGGGTAGCATGCAGCAGGGTCGCCTTCATGGGATTGGTTGTTTCAAAAAGTTTTAGGGTCGACAAGATAAATTTTAGATTTCTTAACAATCAAGTGTTTGAAACATTTCTGGCCGTGATGGATCGATCCGGTGAACGTTGCCCCGGCTTGACCATCAGGGGGCCGGGGCGGCATGGTCCACGCCATGCGAATTCTAACGGGCCTGCAACCGAGCGGGAAGCTGCACGTCGGCAACTACTTTGGCGCGATGGAGCCCGCGGTGCGGCTTCAGGAGCAGGGCGAGGCGTTCTATTTCATCGCCGATTACCATGCGATGACTTCGTCGCAGGATCCGGTGGCGCTGCGGGAGAATGTCCGCGAGTTGGCGATCGACTTCCTGGCCTGCGGGTTGGATCCGGAGAAAGCGGTGTTTTTCCGTCAGAGCTCGGTGCCTGAGGTGACCGAGCTGGCGTGGATTCTTTCGACGGTTTGTCCGATGGGCCTGTTGGAGAAATGTCATTCATACAAGGACAAGGTCGCGAAGGGGATTTCTCCCAATCACGCCTTGTTCGCTTATCCCGCGTTGATGGCGGCGGACATCCTGCTTTATGACTCGAATCTGGTGCCGGTCGGGAAGGATCAGAAGCAGCACCTCGAGGTCACCCGCGATCTGGCTGTGAAACTTAACGAGGCCTATGGTGAGGGCACTGCCGTCCTACCCGAGCCGATGATCCGCGAGGACACGGCGGTCGTGCCAGGCACGGATGGTCAGAAAATGAGTAAGAGCTACCAGAACACCCTGCCGATCTTCGGCGAAGAGAATGCGCTGAAGAAGCTCATCATGAAGGAAATCATCACCGACTCCACGCCCTTGGAGGACGCGAAGCCGACCGAGAACTCCACGATTCTTGGGCTCTACAAGCTTTTCGCCAGTCCGGAGGCCTATGAAGTCATGGTCAGCCAGCACCGCAGCGGCGGCTTTGGCTACGGGCATTTCAAGAAGGACCTCGCGGAGGCCTATTGGAACTTTTTCGCCCCGATGCGGGCCCGTCGCGAGGAAATCATCGCCGATCCCGGCTATGTCGATGCCGTCCTGAAACGCGGTGCCGAGCGGGCGAGGGAGGAGGCCTCGAAAGTCCTGACCCGCGTCCGGAAAGCAGTCGGGCTCTCTTGAAAAAATCAAACCACGGATGAACAGGATGAACACGCATCAAACCCGATCATTCCAATCCTTCAAAACAAATCCCTTCTTCATCCGTGTGCATCCTTTTCATCCGTGGTTCCCTGAATCCGTAATCAAGCAGTAGTGACCAACGACTCCCCAGAACCCGCCACCGAACCTCTGGTCCCGATTCCCGGGCTTCGTCAGGACCTTGCCGTGCTGATGAAGGTGCGACTGAATTTTTTTGTCCTGATCACCGCGTTTTTCGGCTTTCTGCTGGCCTCGCGCGGCCACCCCTTTGACTGGATCCGGCTGCTCGACACCTTGGCGGGTACCATGGCGGCGGCCTTCGGTTCGGCGGCGTTCAACCAGCTCATTGAAATCGATCTCGATGCGCGGATGAAGCGCACGGAGAACCGTCCGCTTCCCTCGCGGCGAATGGACCCGCTGTTCGCCTTCGGGGTTGGCTGGGTGCTTTCGGCCCTTGGCATCATCCATCTCGCGGTGCGGGTGAACGAACTTTCGGCCTACCTCACGGCGGCGACGATCGCGATCTACGTGTTTATTTACACGCCGCTGAAGCGCTTCAGCACCACGAATACCTTGGTCGGCGCGATCCCCGGCGCGATTCCTCCGGTGATCGGCTGGGTGGGTGCGGGTGGCAAGCTCGGCTGGGAGGCGCTGTTCCTGTTCGCCCTGCTGTTTCTCTGGCAACTGCCTCATTTCATCGCGATCAGTTGGCTCTGCCGCGAGGAGTATGAGAAGGCGGACTACAAGATGTGGTCGAACGGCGATCTCAGCGGCCGGAAGAGCGGATCGCTCGCGCTGCTGTTCTCGCTGGTGCTGGCCGGGGTGTCGCTCCTGCCCTCGATCAAGGGCTTCGCCGCTTGGACCTGGGGGATTGGCGGGACCTTGCTGGCGCTGATGATGGCGGCCCTGGCTTGGCGATTTCTGAAGCAGGGCGAGCGGCCCAATGCGCGACGCCTTTTCTTTTTTACCCTGCTGTATCTGCCAATTTCACTTGGTTTACTTGCCATCGCGTGGGTCTAGGCTACGGTTCGCCGCCCAATGGCTTTGGACACGAAAACGCTCGAACCTGCGATCCGCGATCCGCGCAAACTGCGCCGGACCGCCTTCATTCTCGTCGCCATTATGGTCGTCGGCGGCATCGGCATTCTGGCTTCTTATTCGAAGAGGGCGAAGCAGGACGCCTACGATCCGCGTCCCCCGATTTACGGGCGCCTGAACCAGAATCTCGCGGTCGTGCGGCAGGACGGGACCAGCGCCGGCTTGCTCGATCTCGACAACTGCGTGTGGCTGGCCTCCGCCGTTTCCGTCAACCAGCCGGATTCCTGGAAGCGCAGCCGCGAAGTGATGCAGCGAATGCAGAAACGTTATGCGGGAAATCCCGAGGTCCGCTTCGTTTGCCTGACGATCGATCCGGAGAAGGAAACCTCCGAGGTGCTTGCGAAAGCGGCGGCGGAGATCGGTGCGGAACTGCCGACCTGGTGGTTCGCCGGAGCCGGGCAGGAGTACATCCACCGCTACCTCAAGGACAAGTTCAAGCTCGGCTCCATGCCAAGCTACGACGGCAAGCAGTGGAGCTACAATGCCAAGATCCTCGTCGTGGATCGCAACCATCACCTGCGACAGGGCAAGAACGGCCGCGCGGTCGTGGACTTCGACTTCGATGCCGCTGCCTCATACGACGAAAAGGGTCTGAAAAGCGGCTCTGACAAGACCAACGCCGAGCTGATGGAGGAGATCCTGGGCCGCACGATCGACGCCTTGCTGGCTGAACCCCACGAGAATTCATGAATCCGAAATCGAAGATCATCCTCCTCTATGCAGGCGTGGCCGTGGTCTCTGCCTCGATCATCTCCGCCGCAGTGTATCTGCGTTCGGGGATGTCGAAGCAGGAGATGCCGTTGATCAAGAACGCTGGCAAACAGACCGCGCAGGAGTGGTTCCCGATCCAGCGAGACCTCACCGGCGTGAACCAGGCAGGCGAGCAGGTGAAACTTTCCGATCTCAAGGGCAAGGTTTGGATCGTCGCCGAGTTCTTCGCCATCTGCCCGCACTGCGCCCAGCGCAACGGCGCAGAACTCCGCGCGATCTACGATGAGTTCAAGGGCAACCCGGATTTCCAGATCGTCTGCATCTCGGTCGATCCCAGTCAGGACAGCGTGGAGCGACTCAAGGAATACGCCGCCGCCCTCGGAGCCGACTCGAAGAACTGGTGGTTCGTGAACGCCGGTGATGAAAAGGCCACCCACGAATATATGGAGAAGGAGCTGAAGTTCTTCGGCATCCGCGAGCGCACCAACCCGTCGGACATCGACGCCAATGGCCGCTTCTCTCATGACCTCGCCTTCATGATGGTCGACCGCAACTGGCAGGTGGTCGGCAAGTGGCCGCTCGCCGAGGCCCGCTCGGAGGAGGCCCAGAAGCGTCAGCCCGAGCTCTATGAAACCCTCAAGACCGACCTCTACGGCCGTCTCCGCGCCGAACTCGGCAAACCCTCTTCCTCTGGCAAATGATGAACGACGAACGCAAGGCGTGGCTGTCACGTCCCGCCAATGAAGCCCTCTCGAAAAAGCTCGGCATCGTTTCCTGGATCCTGACCGCCGTGGTGCTGCTGCTGGTCGGCCTGATGCGCCGCCCGGAAATGCACATCACCCTGCCGGAAGGCTGGTCGTTCACCTTCCTGCCGCCCGTTCACGCCGTGCTCAACTCGCTCGTCGCCGTCTCGCTGATCGGAGCCATCGTCGCCGTGAAGCAGGGGAAGATCGCGCTGCACAAGAAGTTCATCAACGCGGCCATGGTCCTCTCGATCCTGTTCCTGCTCTGCTACGTCGCCTACCATTTCACGACGGTGGAAACGAAGTTCGGCGGCACCGGCACGATTCGCTCGATCTACTTCTTCCTGCTGATCACCCACATCTCCCTCGCCGGCCTCAGCCTGCCCTGCATCCTCTTCACTTGGATCGCCGGCCTCACCAACCGCTTCGCCACCCACCGCAAGCTCGCGAAATGGGTCTTCCCGATCTGGCTCTACGTCGCCCTCACCGGCCCGATCTGCTATCTGATGTTGAGGCCGTATTATTGAGATGGGGGCGTTCAGCTTTTGGTTGTCAGGGGATAGAAAAACGGCGGCAGGGCTGTCGGTGGACCCGGGCTTTTTTCTTTCATGATCCGCTGCTTCGGTTAGACTTAAAAGTAACCAGTCGAATGGTTGCTGATTCGATGTCAGTCCGAACCAGATGAACAGGAAAGCCCTCAGCAGACGCGATATCTGCTCAAAGTTCATCACGCCAAATCTCGTGGCGGCGGGTTGGTGTCTCGATCGCCAGGTCCGTGAGGAAGTGGGCTTCACTGATGGTAGGATCCATGTGCGAGGGAAGATCCACACTCGCGGAGCGAAGAAGCGGGCCGATGACATCCTCTACTACGGGCCGAAAATGGTGATGGATACCTGCATTGGCGTTGGTGGCCGTAACATGGATGGTGATTCGTCGCCGTAGCCCCTCGATCTGAGTTTCAATCATGCAGCTGCTTTGTTCTGTGTCGTGGAGGACAGACTCGTGAGTTGAAACTGGATGTCTTTTCAGTGAGGAATTCTCGTAGATCACTGGCTTTCAGGCCGATAGCCCATCTAGGCATTCCCCAATCCACCCCGGGCTTGACTTGCGGGGCTCGGTCGGGCGGGATTCGCTACCTCATGGCGAAACTCTCGATCCGCGACCTCGATGTAACTGGCAAGGAAGTCCTGATGCGTGTGGACTTCAATGTTCCGCTCAAGGATGGCGTCATCACCGACGACACCCGCATCCAGGCCGCCGTTCCTTCGATCAGGCACCTCATCGCCGGCGGCGCGAAGCTCGTGCTCTGCTCGCACCTCGGCCGTCCCGATGGCACCGCGCAGGCGAAGTTCTCGCTCGCTCCTGCTGCGGCCCGGCTCTCGGAAATCCTTGGTCAACCGGTGCCGCTCGCGCCGGATTGCATCGGTGAGGAAACCGCCGCCTTGCGCGTCGGGCTTGCTGCTGGATCGGTGCTGCTGCTTGAAAACACCCGCTTCCACGCCGCCGAAGAAAAGAACGACGCGGCCTTCGCAAAGGACCTCGCCGGTTCCGCAGAAATCTTCGTCAACGACGCTTTCGGCACGGCGCATCGCGCCCACGGCTCGACCGAAGGCGTGACCCACTTCGTCGCGAAGAGCGCGATGGGCTTCCTGATGGAGCGCGAGCTCGAATATCTCGACGGCAAGCTCCAGAACCCCGAGCGGCCCTTCCTCGTCATCATGGGTGGCGCGAAGGTTTCCGACAAGATTCAGGTCATCACCGCCCTCATGGAAAAAGCCGATGCCTTCCTGATCGGCGGTGCGATGGCGAACACTTTCCGAAAGGCCCAAGGCTATCAGGTTGGCAACAGCCGCGTCGAAGCCGACAAGCTCGACCTCGCGCTCGACATCCTGGCCCTAGCGAAATCCAAGGGCGTCAGCTTCCTCCTTCCTGCCGACACCCGCGTGACGCAGGAGTTCAAGGAAGGCGCGGAGACCAAGGTCACCGATCCTTATGAAAAGGGCGGCTTCACTCCCGAAGGCTGGGAAGGCATCGACATCGGCGACGTCGCCATCGAGGAATTCTGCGCCGAGATCGCGAAGGCGAAGACGATGATCTGGAACGGACCGATGGGTGTGTTCGAGCTCGATTCTTTCGCGAAGGGCACCAAGGCGATTGCGCAGGCGATGGCCGACAGCACTGGCGTCACGATCGTGGGTGGCGGCGACTCGGTCACGGCCGTCAACAAGTTTGGCCTCGATGACCAGATGACTTTCATTTCAACCGGCGGCGGTGCCTCGCTGGAACTTCTCGAAGGCAAGGAACTACCCGGCGTCGCCGCACTTTCCAAAGCCTGATCCTCCCATAAACTCAAACATCACACCCAATACGATCCCATGAGCCGCAAGCCGATTTTCGCCGCCAACTGGAAGATGAACAAAGGTCCGACCGAAACGGAGGACTTCGCGAAGAGCTTCATTTCCAAGGTGCAGCTTCAGAATTTGAACTGTGACGTGGTGATCGCGCCACCGTTCGTGTCGCTCGCGAAACTGACCGAAGTCCTGCACAACCACCACGGCATCCAGATCGCCGCGCAGAACTGCTCGCAGTTCGATTCCGGTGCCTACACCGGCGAAATTAGCGTGCTGATGCTGCGCGAGTTCTTCATCCACTACGTCATCCTTGGTCACAGCGAGCGTCGCGCGATTTTCGGTGAAACGGATGCCGTCATCAACGCGAAGATCAAGAAGGCCCGCGAGGCGAACCTGAAGCCGATCTTCTGCATTGGTGAAACCCTCGCCGAGCGTGAGGCTGGAAATCTTGAGACGGTCCTCCGCGCCCAGGTCAATGGCGGCTTGGAAGGCGTCAGCGAAAAGGATCTCGGTGACATCGTCATCGCCTATGAGCCCGTCTGGGCGATCGGCACCGGCGTCACCGCCACTTCGGAGCAGGCACAGGAGGCGCACGCCTTCGTCCGCTCGCTCATCGCCGACCTTTACGGACCCGATGCCGCCGCGAAGATCCGCATCCAATACGGCGGCAGCGTGAAGCCGAACAACGCCGCTGAACTGATGGCCTGCCCGGACATCGATGGAGCCCTGATCGGTGGAGCCGCGCTCGATCCGCAGAGCTTCCTCGACATCATCCGCAACGGCACGGCAGCGGAGTGATGGAGCTGAGGGGCTTTCTGAAAAATGGGGCTCCCCGATGGATTTGAGCTGTTTTGACAGGATTAACAGAATTTCCAAAATTCACAGAATTTGCCCCAAATCCTGTCGATTCGGAGTTTTCATCTGTTTGTAAATTTTACGGAATTCTGTAAATTCTGTTAGAAGATGCCCGGCTGTTTCATTCGGCTCGATTTCAAGACAGACTCTGAGAGCGCTCGGTCCGGTCATTTCGTCAAAATCAACTTCGCTCCAGCGATCAGGAGCACGATGGACAGCAGTCGCTTGATGGCGGCGGGTCCGATCCGCTGGCTGCCGACGTAGGAGCCAGCGGTTCCCCCAATGACTGCGGCCACCGCGAGGATGGCGGCGAAGGGCGGGAAGTGCCTGGTGCTGCTGAGATTTCCGAGCAGTCCGGACACCGAATTGACCAGGATGAAAAGCGCGGATACCGCCGCCGCAGACTTGGTCCGTGCCCAACGCTTGAGAAGCAGAAGCGGTGTTAGAAAAATACCGCCCCCCGTGCCGGTCAGTCCGGCCAGCAGTCCGAGGAAGCCGCCGAGTGAGATCGCCACGGGTCGGGAGGGTTCACTTTCCACCGGATCGTCTGCAGAATGAAAGAGGAAGCGCCCTGCGGAAAACAGCAGAACCACGCCCGCCAGGATTTTGAAGACATGGGTCGGCAGCGTGAGGTAGCCGCCGACGAAGGCCATCGGGATCGCGAGCACCGCAAAGGGCCAGAACAGCCGCCACGAGAAATGGCCGGCCCGCCAGAACTGCCAGGTGGCGATCGAGGCCACCAGAATGTTGAGCGCGAGAGCGGTGGGCTTGATCACGTCCGGAGCCAGGCTGAAGAGCGACATCACCGCGATGTAACCGGACGCCCCAGCATGGCCGACGCTCGAATAGAGAAAGGCCACCACCAGGATCGCGGCGGTCAGGAGTGGCAGCTGCTCGGCGGTCATCGGCCCAAGGCTACATCAGGCGGTCGGAGTTGGAGAGCAAATAGGGAGCGAAGAAGACACACAAGGATGGTGGCTTGGCACTTGGAAAGCACCGCCACGGTGGCCAGGATCACAGCATGGTGCATGAGACCCCACCTTCCTTTCCGAGTTTTCGCGAGGCTCTGCGATACTGGCTGAAGCTCGGCTGCATCAGCTTCGGCGGGCCGGCGGGGCAGATCGCGATCATGCACAAGGAGCTGGTCGAGAAACGCCGCTGGATTTCCGAAAGCCATTTCCTGCATGCGCTGAATTTCTGCATGCTGCTGCCGGGACCGGAGGCGCAACAGCTCGCGACCTATCTCGGCTGGCGTCTCCATGGTTGGCGCGGCGGTGTGGCGGCGGGTGTGTTGTTCGTGCTGCCTTCGATGTTCATCCTCTTCGGCCTAAGCTGGCTCTACATGGCGGGTGGGCATCTGCCCTGGCTGGCGGCGATTTTCCACGGCCTCCTCGCGGCGGTGATCGCGGTGGTGGCGGAAGCGGTGCTGCGGATCGGGAAGAAGGCGCTGAAGAGTCCCACGCTGTGGGTGATGGCGGCGGCTTCGTTCATCGCGATCTATTTTTTCCATGTTTCGTTCGTGCTCATCATCGCGTCAGCGGCGTTGATCGGATGGATCGGAAAGCAGGTCGCGCCTTCGCAATTTCCGGCGGGGAAGGGGCATGGCTCCGGATCTGGTGGGGACGATGGATTTCTCGTGCTGCCGCCATCGCCGGTCGCGACGTGGAAGCGCGGCTTCGGAATCGTCTCGCTCTGCCTGGTGCTGTGGTGGCTGCCGATTCTCGCGCTTGGAGCCTGGCTCGGCTGGAGCGGCACCGGCTTTCAACAAGGCGTCTTTTTCAGCAAAGCCGCACTGGTGACCTTCGGCGGTGCCTACGCGGTGCTGCCCTATGTGGCTCAGCAGGCGGTGGAGAAATACGGCTGGCTTTCGCATCCGCAGATGATGAGCGGACTCGCGTTGGCAGAGACCACGCCGGGGCCGTTGATCATGGTGCTGCAGTTCGTCGGCT
>Ga0209829_10003992_pt1 | contig 10542 bp, 12 predicted proteins | sample C_140205_EF_Meta_FD_187311 | JGI IMG/M metagenome (GOLD analysis project Ga0209829, IMG submission 187311) | Freshwater microbial communities from Lake Croche, Canada to study carbon cycling - C_140205_EF_MetaG (SPAdes) (version 2) | ecosystem: Environmental > Aquatic > Freshwater > Lake... | reverse complement strand
ACCCATACATCAGCGCAGATGTTAATTTACTGGCGTCGTTAATGGCTGTAAATAGATTCATACTCTGTGATTGATCTACATATGGTTGGCGTTTAATTGCATGATCTATTATATCTTTCATCTTGAGTTCCCATACTGTTTTATATCTTTCTTTAATATCATCAGGAATACCTACAATATTCTGTACTGAACCATTATTAATAATCAATTGTTCTCGAATTTCTTCTGACCAAAGATTTAATTCAATTAATTCTGTTAATAAATGCTTATTAATCATAATAAATTCTCCAGCAGATGTTCTACGAGTATAAATATTAGATGTAATTGGCTCAAAACATTCATTATTACCCATAATTTGAGAAGTAGATGCGGTAGGCATTAACGCAATCATTAAACTATTTCTTACTCCTGATACTTTAATTTTTTCTTTGAGTGTGTCCCAATCATTATATATTCTCGGTTTAACACCATAATATTCAAAATGAAACTTTCCATTACTCAAATCGGATCCATCAAATTTATCGTATTTACCATATTTAACTGCTAGTTCATTTGATGCCTCTAAACTTGCATGATAAATTGTTTCCATCACATTTTGTTCTAACTCTAATGCTTCTGCACTTGCATAACCTAACTTTAACATATGAAATAGATCTGCTACACCCTGAATACCAATACCCATCGGTCGATCACTTAAATTTGTTGTTTTACATTCATCTGTTGGATAAAATGTCACATCAATTACACGGTTAATATTATGTACAATTTGTTTTGTAATCTGATGTAATTTCTTATAATCATACGTTTTATCTTCTTTTACAAATTTGTTAATTCCGATAGATGCTAAGTTGCAGACTGAATATCGTGAAGAATTTGAAACTTCTACAATTTCACAACATAAATTTGATGACATCACCGTTCCAATATTTTTCTGATTCGAGTGTAAATTCACCGTATCTTTAAATGCTATATAAGGAACACCTGTTTCAAATTGAGCTTCTAGAATCTTTTTCCATAGATTTTCAGCAGGAATAATTTCTCTGTACTTTTTTTCATCTATATATTTCTGATATAATTCATCAAATTTATCACTATAAACTTCATTTAATCCTGGTGACTCATCTGGTGACATCAAATACCAGTTTTCTTTATTTTCTACTGCTTTCATAAATCTATCAGGTATCCATAGCGCTAAAAATAAATCTCTTGCACGTAGCTCTTCAGCACCAGTTGGTTTGCGAAGATCTAAAAATTCAAATACATCGCAATGCCATGGTTCTAAATATACGGCAATTGATCCATTACGACGCCCAGACTGATTTACATATCTAGCAGTTTCATTAAATACTTTTAACATTGGTACAATACCATGTGTAATACCTTTGGTTGTTTTAATTTCACTGTTCTTACCACGAACATTACTAATATGAATACCAATGCCACCTGCCCATTTACTAATCTGAGCACAATCACTTAATGTTTTATATTGTCCTACAATACTATCATCAGTACCAAGTAAGAAACAAGAAGCTAAATTTCCTAGTTTTAATCCAGCGTTAAATAATGTAGGTGTTGCATGAGTAAAATATCCTAATGTCATATAATCATATGTATTTTTAATATTAACTAGAATATCTTCTAGTTTTTCTCCATCTGCTTTTTCATCATGATGGATGGCTACTGAAACTCGCATATACATATCTTGAGGTCGTTCTACAATTTTATTGTTTATTTTTATAAGGTAACTCTTTTGTAAAGTCATGAATGCAAAATATCCAAAATTTAAATCACGGTTATAATCAACCATTTTATTTAATGCTTTGTTATTTGCACGAACAAATTTAACAAACGATGGCTTCAAAAAATCAGAATCTTGTTTGTTAATGTATTTTACTTTATCCGAGAAATTATGTAACGTCTCTTTATGCAAATTACTAGTTAAAATTCTACCACCTAAGATCTCGTAAAAATAATGTTTGGATGCCCTAGATGCACATATCTGCGCCGAAACATTATCCAATTCTATTGTTGAAATTTTATCATAAATACTTTGACTTGCATCTACAGCAATAGAGCAAACACTAATTTGTTCTTTTTCTTCAGGAGAACATAAACTTGAAATACGATGTTCTATTTTTCCAAGTTCGCATTTCTCTAATTTACCATCACGTTTGGTGACAAATTTAGCTTCAGTTATACGTTTCATATTATCTTGTAATTGATAACTATTCATGGATTAATCTTAGATATTTTTATTTCAAATTTTAATTTTATATATCAATTTTTTGAAAGATTCAATGAGAAGTTATTAATAAAATTATCAAATGTAGGTTGAGGAAAAAATACAATACTTCTCTTACTTTTCATTAATGCTTTTCCCATATGTAATCCCATATTTTTGTACTTTAATAAGTAACATAATACAACTGTTGCAGATCGTTGCACACCAGCCCAGCAATGAACTAATACACCAATATTGTTATTTAAGTATAAATTAATTAAAAATAATAAATTATTAATATCTTTTTCTATTATTGTATTTGATTCTTCGCTGTTAATATCATGTATATCTAATCTAATAACATGAACATCATTATCTGCAGGGTAATTAATATCTTTTGTACAATTAATAATTAATTTAATATTATTCTTTTTAAGGTTTTCATGTTCTAAAGGTGCGTTTCTATTACCTAACCATAAATTTTTAATTATCTCATCGGCGTGTTCCATAATAATATATTAGTTTAAATTTTTAAATAATATTAATATTAATAATAATATGATTTTAATATATGGTTCAAATGGTTGGATCGGTACTCAATTTATAGATATATTAAAAAAAAATAATATATCTTATATTGAAGGTGTAGTTCGTGCAAATAATTATGGCGAATTATTAAAAGAAATTGATCAAATTTCTCCTATTAATGTTATTTCATTTATTGGTAGAACACATGGTAAAATAGATAATAAAATATATAGTACAATAGATTATTTAGAACAAGATGGTAAATTAGTTGAAAATTTAAGAGATAATTTATATTCACCTTTATTATTAGCTGAAATATGTACTAAATTAAATATTCATTATACGTATTTAGGTACTGGATGTATTTTTAAATATAAATTAAATTCATTTGGATTAGAAGAAAATGGGTTTACTGAAGATTCTCAACCTAATTTTTTTGGATCTTCTTATTCTGTAGTAAAAGGTTTTACTGATAGATTAATGCATTTATACGATAAATCTGTATTAAATTTAAGAATTCGTATGCCTATTACTGGTGAAAAAAATTCACGTAATTTTATTACTAAAATTACAACCTATGACAAAATATGTTCCGTACCTAATTCAATGACAGTATTACCTGAATTATTACCAATTGTATTAGATATGATGCAAAAAAAATTAACAGGTACAATTAATTTAACAAATCCTGGATTAATTAGTCATAATGAAATTTTAGAAATGTACAAAGAAATAGTAAATCTAAATTTTAAATGGAAAAATTTTAGTATTGAAGAACAACGTAGTATATTAGCTTCAGATAGATCAAATAATTATTTAGATACTACAAAATTAGAATCATTGTATCCTATGGTTAAAAATATAAAAGAATCAGTAAGAGATTGTTTAGTAAAGTATAAAGAATATGTTGAAAATAATAAAGAAGTTAATTTATTAATAACAGGTGGCTGTGGATTTATTGGTAGTAATTTTATTAATTACTATTTTTTAAAGAAAACTGTAACTAAGTTAGTTAATATTGATGCACTATATTATTGCGCGAATGAATCTAATATATTAGATACAATAAGAAAAGATTCTAAATATATATTTGTAAATGCTAATATAAATAATTCTGAACTAGTCTATAAATTATTAATTGATTATCAAATTACGCATGTAATTCATTTTGCTGCACAATCTCACGTCCAAAATTCATTTGAAGATTCTATTAAATTTACTTATGATAATGTATTAGGAACTCATACACTCTTAGAATCCTGTAGAAAATATGGTAGAATTCAAAAATTTATTCATGTTTCTACAGATGAAGTATATGGAGAATCTATGAATACAATAGATGAAAAACATAAAACCGAACATTCTATTTTATGCCCTACTAATCCGTATGCAGCGACAAAAGCTGGTGCAGAATTAATAGCCCAATCATATAATCATTCATATAAAATGCCTATTATTATCACTAGAGGTAATAATGTATATGGTCCAAATCAATATCCAGAAAAAATTATACCACTTTTTATTAAATTGCTTAAAGAAAATAAAAAGGTTACTATTCAAGGTGATGGTTCATCAGTAAGAGCATTTTTACATGCATCTGATACGGCACGCGCATTTGAAACTATATTAGAAAATGGTGTAATTGGTGAAATATATAATATTGGTTGTGATGAAGGTATGGAATATTCTGTAATAGATATTGCAAAAATATTAATTAAATTAATTAAAAATACTGATAAATATGAAGAATGGATTGAATATATTGAAGACAGGCCATTTAATGACAAAAGATATTATATCAGTAATCAAAAAATAAAAGATATGGGATGGTCTATTAATGTTGATTTAATGACAGGGCTTAAACATTTAATTAACATATAGATATCTGCTGCAATAATATCCATTAAAATTATGGTATTTATCCATTTTGTATATTTTTTGATATGGTGGTTTGCATATACATGTTGCATCTTTAGATGGATTTTCTTTATTATCATTACATAATGGTGCAGTTACTGCTAAATTTGTTGATATTGTACCAAAGGAAGTATTCCATGATGTTTTTCCAGAATTTGTAACAATATTACTATCAACAACACTTAATCCTAAATATTTTTTTGATGGTGGTAAATTTGCAAATATTTTTGATGATTCTAAATATGGTCTATCAAAATTAACAATTTGTGACATTTTTCTTTATATAATAGAATTATATTTTTTTATATATAATTCTATCACTAACTAATTCTTATTGACAGAAATATCCCATCATTGGTTTATCATTACCATAATCTGCCATTATACTTTTTTTATTAGATGCAATTCCTGATTGTTTAGGGCAGTCGCAATCTTTAAATGTAGCTAAAATAGAATTAGTACTGCAAGTTGGTTTTGATGTAAATGATTCTACATTAGCTTTGCAGTAATAAATATCTTTACCGTTCATACCCATCGTTTTAGTTACTGTTTTTCTTACCATATTTCCCTTATTATCTTTATTTGTTAGAGGACAAATGCACGGAGCACCAATAGATGTATCACATTGAGGTGGAGTTAAATCATTAGGGTTTAAACAATAATTGCCAATTACACCATCAGTATTAACAGTGCTAGTTAATACTGTGTTTTCAGGGCATACACAATCAGACATAGGATTCATTGGGTCAGAAGAACAATTTTTTTGCATTTCTTTATATACTATATAAATATATTTTTTTAGTTATTGTTTTTGCAAAAATATCCACCATTAGGATCAGCAGTTACAGTAGCACCTACTGGGCACATGCATGACGCTTTTGATGATGTGGCACAGCTGGGCGGTGGTCTTTGTAAAACATTTTGGCAAAATTTACCAATAACACCTTTAGAATTTACAACACTCATGGGTCCTTGTGCTGTTCTAGAATTTTTAGAGGAATCGCTGCAATTTGATTGTGCTTGATTACTTAAACTTGTTGATGGACATACACAATTAGTAGTAGTTGGGTTACTGGGATCGGAAGAACAATTGGTTTGCATTTCTTTATATATAATATATATAAAGAAATTATTTAGATGGTGTATTTAATTCGCATCCTTTTGATCTAATATTATCACCAGTAAGTTTATCTTTTCTTGCTGTTGTACCATTAGCATTGGTATCTGTTACAAATGGATTAGCTGTGCAACATTTATTTTTTTCTTCACCCGACCATCGTGTGCAATCATTTTGCACTGGCTTGGATTCTGGGCATAAAACCTTATATTTTATTGATTTTCCTGAAGTATCTGTAAAAACAGCAGGATATTGTCCGTCTTCACATTTGCAATCAGTATTATTTTTTTCACCACGTCCTCCAACTCTTATATCTGTTACTCCATTTATAGGTTCTGGTTTAACAACACAATTTCCACCTGATGCTACATTACATGTAACAGATGTATCGATATTTAAACTAGGACTACAAAGTTTTGTTGCTGCTGGTGCCATAAGATGTTCTACAATTCTGAATTTACCGCTCATTTCTTTATATATAATATATAAAGAAATTAATTTCTAGATCTTTTTTAATTAATACTTTGCACTACACCAATATTTAAATCCTTGTGCGCCATTTAAGATACCTTCGGGATTAGATTGTTTCATTTTATCTGCTGGGCAACTGCAGTTTGATTTAGATTCGTTAATATATGTTGCATCTTTATATGTACCGCAATCTGGGCCATTATTTACTGGATCAGCTGATACGAGTCTTTTAGCTACATAGGAATTTGTGTTTGAAGAATTTGGGTTGCCTGATGGTGAGAAGTTACCACGCCAATCTGTGTTATAGCCGTAATTTTGTTTATTAGACATTTCTTTATATATAATATATAAAGAAATTAATTAAAGAATTTTAGTGAAGATAGTAATCAATTATTATTTATTTACATAATTTTTCGTTATATAATAAATTATTTTGTGGAAATAAACAACATTGATTCTTATCATTTGGATTAGGTAATTCAGGAGGGCAAGTATTAGTATTATGTTCAATAATTTTACCTTTATTAACTGCTTTTACCTTTTTTGTATCTTTATTATCTACAATTTTACCTTTGCCGCTCATCTTATATACTATATATAAAGAAAATAATATATATTAAGTAGATATTTTTAAATGGATAAAATAACAAACGCAGGCTGTCTATTTACCAACTACAATCATGTTTTAGCTGGTTATCAACCAAAAAAGAAAATACCTTTTATTAGTGGATTTGGTGGTAAAAAATTAACATACGAAAATATTATTGAAACTGCTATTAGAGAAACTATAGAAGAATTATTTGATATTAATTATGTACCATTTGAATTAATTTATAGAATAAAAAAAATTAATCCAACTAAAATTGTTATGCAAGACAATTACTTAATGTTAATTTATTCATTTGAACAATTACTAGATATTTTACGTATATCTAAAGAAATTATATCTACTAATTTATATTTATCTTTTCCTACTACTATACCTGATCTTATTATTAATAGAATTATTAATAACAAAGCAGAAATAGCTCAACTATGTTTATTACCTTACACTAAAAATATTAAAATTGATCCTATTTTTATTCTAGATATAAATCTTATTTAATATTTATTTTATAAAATGAGCGGTATTATTTTAATATATTATTCTCTAACTGATCAAGATAAAAATAATGAATGGCAATATGATGATACTAAATTTCCACCAACATGGATATGTTCTGGGTTTGGTGAATTAACTAATAATCAATATAATTTCCTAGAAGAATTTAGAGGTGATCTTGAACATGAACCATTAATGCTTCAATATTTACATGGATTTTTTAATGATTTACATAATAAAAAAATTGTTAATAAATATACTTTCAAACTAATATAAATTTTTTCTCAAAATTGTCTTTACTTACTACTTCAACTTTTAATTCCAATGCCTTCACTACTTTACTATTAGTGCCTTTTTCTATCGCATCTGACGTTGTTACCAAATAATTTGTTTTACTTGATATCGATGATGAAATTTTTCCACCATGTTTTTCAATATACGCTTCCCATTCTTTATTCCTAAAATCACTAAATACAAAACTCTTACCACTAATCTTACTATCTTCTACAACTTCTATTTTACTATTATATTCCATAACTCTTTTTTGAATATCTTTGGGTAACTTCATTACTAACTTCTCATATTCACCAATATTATCAGCAAAAACACTTGCTAGTGTATCTTCAAATCCTTCTATTTCTTTAATACTGGATTTGATCTGTTCTTTTGTCTTGCTTTTTATCCATACAATTACCTTTGGATAAATTTCAAAGATTTTCTTTAACCGTTTTGAACCAAAGTTATGACCAAAAATATTAGAAGCATGTGCTAAAGTTAGAATATCGACTTCTTTTATGCTTTTTTGAATACTCTCAAATATCTTCTCCGACATCGTCTCTTTAAAATTTTCTAATTTCATCAAATTATCTTTAGTTAATACTAATATTTTCTCAATTGTATTATATCCTTCATCATACAATTTACTAACCGTTTGCTCGTTTAAGAACTTTATATTCATGTGTGTTACAAAATATGTTAATTCACTAATTCTTTGTTCTCTAATTACTGACTTATTTTTATTCTTTTCTTCATCTACTACAATATCTACATTTGTCTCATTCCACTTATACGGAAAATCAGGCATATCTGCTTTAGTTGCTTTTATTACTTTTAATATATGCGGAATTACATCACCAGATCTAGTAATCTCTATTATACTACCCTTACCAATCTTATTGTCATTTATAAATTTACCATTAAATCCAGTAGCACGTTTAATTGTCACTCCAGATAATTTAATCGGTTCTATCAATACCGTCGGTTTAATATATCCATCTTTACTAATATTCCATTCTACTTCTATTACTGTTGCTTGTGATGTTAATTTATCTGGTAATTCTTTAAACGCAAATGCGTACTCTGGATTACCACTGGTATTTAAACTATGCAAATTATTATCCGTAATAATTATCCCATCCACTTCATATTTACTAGTCTTCTTTCTATCTATTAACAACTCAATTAACTTATCAAAATTAATGTCTTTTAATAATGTATGATGAACTGTTATAAATCCATAATCACTTATCTTTTTTAATTGCTCTGTGTGTATAAATCTCGGACTCATCATCTCATAACACACAAAATCTATTAACCCTATATCTTTTGCTATTAACGTTTTCTTATTAGTTAATCCTGCTACCGTTGCTCTAGGATTAGTTTTATCCCCATCATATTTATCATAATTATCTAATGAAATAATTAATTCACCTCTTACCGCTAAATCTACACTTAATTTAATCTTACTTAAACTAGGAATATACGGAATTAAAAAACTTACATCTGAACCCACCATATCATCACCTCTTTTATACAAACTTGCTTTACCATCTTTCCAACTAAACAATGCCGATACCCCATCTAATTTATCGGTTATGGTATATGGTCCTAAAAATTTGCTCATCCATGTATTAAAATGCTTAATATCCGATAATTTATATTTATCCATACTACCCATATGAAATGGTAGTTTTACTTTTTTAATTTCAGATACTTTGGGTAAGGGTGCTCCAATTTTACTCAATGTCGGGTGCTTTGGATCTCGCTTTTTTAATTCATCTGTTAAAAAGTCAAACTCATCGTCGGTCATAACCGCTTTATCATTATGGTATTTCTTAGTAGCATGTAAGATTATTTTAGAAAGTTGATCATCTGTAGCTTTTTCAATGAAAGTAATAGGATCTGCTTGGTATTTTTTTACTTCTCTATTCATTCTATAATATTATATTGGGTGTGTTTTTAAATTATAACATTTCAGTTTTTATAAAGCTATTTAATTTAATAATATTACTATTACATACTGGACATTTATCTATTAAATTAATACATGCATCACATACATTTTGATGTCCACACATCCCAACTAATCTACCAATATTATTAAAACAAATACAACAATCTTCTACATCATATCTTTTTATTGGTAATTTATATATATTTATTACATTTGATGCATACATCTTATCTGTTTCTATTAACACATTAAAATTAAAATGACATATTACATATGAACGATTACCCACTATTTTAACTTTATGGTTATTATAATTATATTCAATATTGTAATAATTCATATTTAATCTTCCACAATATATTATTTCTGATCTAAATTCAATCGCTACTAATTCTAATTTACATATTTCATTCATTTTAATGTATTTATTCTTTTTTCGATATAATATATATATAGTTAAATAATATATTAATACCGCATACCAAAATGGATACGTATTAATTATAAGATCATATATAAAAAACATCCATAAATTATACATTAACTGTAATTTATATATTTATTTTATTATTTTTAACTAGAGTAACATAAAAGAATTATTATTAAAATTTGATATATCCATAAATGAACTATTTCCATTCGCTGCCATTATTTCTGTTACTTTAGGTGCTTCAACTTTAGGTGATACTAAACCCTGATTACTTGGTCTTGGAACATTTACTACATTTACTTTTTTAGTTGGAATAAAATTTTCTTCTGGTGCTTCTTCTGCAACTGTAATTTCCGTATTCATATCTTTATTAATATCTTTAAACAAATTTGATACATCTACACTATCAGGCTCTTCTTTAAACAATTGTAACTCTTCTTCTAATAATTCTTTTACTTTTTGTTTTTGCATTAACTTACTCGATATATTATCATGCCTTTTCTTTTCTACATAACACCAACAT
>Ga0209829_10003984_pt1 | contig 10556 bp, 6 predicted proteins | sample C_140205_EF_Meta_FD_187311 | JGI IMG/M metagenome (GOLD analysis project Ga0209829, IMG submission 187311) | Freshwater microbial communities from Lake Croche, Canada to study carbon cycling - C_140205_EF_MetaG (SPAdes) (version 2) | ecosystem: Environmental > Aquatic > Freshwater > Lake... | reverse complement strand
ATTGAAGACTTTCAATATCGAATTCGTGCAATTGATTTTGATCAACAGTCCTATGAAGGAAGAAAAAATTTATACCTTCCTCAATTTTTTAAAGAAAATATTGCCTTCGTAAACCTTGTTAGCGAACATTTAGACAAAGAATCTATTGCACAATACCAGGCCGAAGAAAGGACCATGATGACATTTAGATTGGCCTCTGCAAGGTATAGAATGAACGATTTATTTGATATAATGTGTGCAGATACCATTTCCACTAGCGATAAAATTGATAGTCTAAAAGCAAGTCTCGCAGGACATTTCAATGAATCAACTAACTATAATAAAGCCAAAACAATGGGGCAAGTTGTAAAGAGACATTTGAAACAAACCCTACAAAAAAACTTATTGCTTATCCCAAAATCTTCTGCACGCAATAACGATTAGCAAAAGAAGCGTAAAGTCATTTTTTACTTTTATTTACTATGATGTAAATCATATTTTGCAATTTTTAATTTTTATATTTTTCGCTTTTAATTGAATAAACTTTAATCTTTAAGCGAAAAATATGTCAACTGTAACTTTTAAATCTGGAGCTCAATTATCAAAACAATCCATCACCATTTGGCGAATTGTTCAATTTGCTGTATGGCTAGTAGGTGCTGCTATATTAACTTGCTTATTATTTTTTCCAGCCTTAGGAATTTTATTGTTTTGGAATGTGCTTATTCCTATTGCCCCATTTTTATTTGTAGTAGCAGTAGGAATTTGGAGAAATGTTTGTCCATTGGCCACTACTAACTTATTACCCAGACATTTAGGATGGTCAAAAAGAAAAAAACTAACTGCCCAAGAGATTGGTATATTAAATGTCATTGCCACTTTTGCCTTATTTATAATTGTACCATTAAGGCATGCGCTGTTTAATAATAATGGCGTGGCCACTGGCATGATGATTATAATAATGGCAGTAATAGGGGTTAGTTTAGGTTTTTTTTACGAATGGAAAAGTGCTTGGTGTTCTGGTTTATGTCCTGTACATCCAGTAGAAAAATTATATGGAGGAAATGTTTTTATGTCCATGCCCAATGCCAATTGTGAAAACTGTATGAATTGTGTTATTCCTTGTCCCGATTCTACCCCCAATTTCAATCCTTTGAGTGCGCAAAAAACCGAATACCATACTTTAAGCGGGCTAATGATTATTGGTGGACTACCTGGTTTTATTTGGGGTTGGTTTCATGTACCCGATGTCAATACCATTACTTCACTGCGTAGCTTTTTAAGTGTATACGAAATACCCGTTGTGGGATTAGCGACTACTTTTATTTTATATTATAATATTGATAGGGTTATTAAAGTAAAATTCAAGCGCAAACTCATAAGTATTTTTGCAGCTGCTGGCGTTTCCTGTTATTATTGGTATCGATTACCTGCCTTAATAGGATTTGGTAAATTTCCCGAGGATGGTTTATTAATTAATTTAAGCATTTCTCTTCCTGTATGGATAGTACCCCTTATGAGACTTGTTTCCACTGGTTTCTTTTTTTATTGGCTGGTACTTAGAAAACCTAACAATCAAAGTTGGGTCATAAGGCCTGAATTTGATAAAAAAATAGCTTCAACGAGCATTTCTTAACTGCTAGATAAATGTTTCATTCAATAAAATATACTAAATTAGTAGATACTTAATTATTGTCTATTAAAAAATATTGAATGAATAGATTGCAAACCGCTGACTATCTTGTTTTTTTTCTCTACTTTATTTTGATTAGTTCCTATGGATATTACATATTCCAAAAAAAGAAATCAGGCACGACCAGTTCCACAGACTTTTTTTTAGCAGAAGGAGCCCTAACCTGGTGGGCCATTGGGGCTTCCCTGATTGCTTCTAATATTTCAGCCGAACATTTTATTGGTATGTCTGGCTCTGGCTTTGCTTTAGGATTAGCCATTTCAACCTATGAATGGATGTCTGCTTTTACTTTAATATTAGTGGCTGTTTTTATATTGCCTATTTATTTGAAGAACAAGATATTTACCATGCCGCAGTTTCTTTCCAAAAGATACAACGATACGGTAAGTACCATCATGGCAGTTTTTTGGTTATTGGTTTATGTGTTTGTAAACTTGACCTCGATAATTTATTTAGGGGCATTAGCGATATCTTCTATCACGAATATTAGTTTTGAAGTGAGTGTTATAGGATTGAGTGTGTTTGCTGTTTTTGTTACCCTAGGTGGCATGAAAGTAATAGGGTATACCGATGTGATACAAGTAATTGTTTTAATTATTGGCGGTTTGGTCACTACTTATTTAGCCATTTCTTTGTTATCAGAACAATACGGATATGGAGGGAATATACTAAAGGGTCTTGCGGTTTTAAAAAGAGAAGCCCCAACTCATTTTCATATGATTTTTGATAAAACCAATAAATATTACCCTGAATTACCAGGACTCTCTGTATTAATTGGTGGGATGATGGTGAATAATTTAGCCTATTGGGGATGCAATCAATATATTGTTCAAAGAGCATTAGGCGCCGATTTAAAAACAGCAAGAAAAGGAATTTTATTTGCAGCCTTCTTAAAATTATTAATTCCTATCATCGCGGTGTTACCTGGCATTGCGATGTATGTATTGCATCAAAGAGGAATGTTTCAAAAAGAAATGTCGGATGTACATGGGATTATAAAACCAGATCATGCTTATCCAACTTTAATGAATTTATTGCCAGCAGGATTAAAAGGTGTTGCATTTGCTGCCCTTACTGCCGCTATCGTTGCCTCCTTAGCCGGTAAAGCGAATAGTATTTCCACGATTTTTTCATTAGACATTTATAAAAAATTTATTAATAAAAATGCATCTGATAAAAAATTAGTACATATTGGAAGATGGGTGGTGATCCTAAGTATGTTGGTGGCAGCATTGGTATCACCTGCATTACGTTCCTTAGATCAAGCCTATCAATTTATTCAAGAATACGTAGGTTTTATATCACCAGGTGTATTGGCTATTTTTTTATTAGGGTTTTACTGGAAGCGAACCAACTCTTCCGCTGCCTTAGCAGGCGCCTTATTAACCATCCCCATTTCAACCGTATTAAAGTTTTTACCACAATGGACCAACAATGCCTTTCCCAGCTTCCCTTTCTTGGATAGAATGTCCATTACTTTTGGATTGATTGTAATAGTAATGATTGCAATAAGCTTGAGTCAACCAAAAAAAGAAAATAACGCCAATGCGATAGAAGTAGATACTGCCATGTTTAAAGTAACCCCAGGGTTTCTTATAGGATCGGTAGTAATTACGGGCGTTTTAGCAGCATTGTATACTGTATTTTGGTAGCTGAAATAGGGTGGAACACACTAGATATGCAAATAATTTGCCTATTTTATAGAAAAAGCCGAATTTTATCAAGCAATTAAAAAAAAATTCTATGGATAATAATAACCCTCTTGCCAATTTAGATGAATGGGAAATGGATGTCTTAAAAAGATACCCAGATCCTGATGCGATTGCAACGAATAAAACTACCGATGCCTTTAGAAATTATGAAGCAGAGGAAAGAGATACCGTAAAAGAATTTTACCGTTTAAATCATCAGTATCAATCTTTTGATTTTGTACTACGTAAAAAAACAGATTTTTTACAGTTCAATAAAAAAGAGATGGCCATTTGGAAAGCCTTTGATTTTTTAAATGAACTAGTAGACGATTCAGATCCTGATACCGACCTGGATCAAATGCAGCACTTATTACAAACTTCCGAAGCAATTAGAAATGATGGTCATCCAGATTGGATGGTATTAGTAGGTTTAATTCATGATATGGGAAAAGTATTGTGTTTATTTGGTGAACCACAATGGTCTGTAGTGGGAGATACCTTCCCTGTAGGTTGTGCGTATTCAGATAAAATAGTATACCCAGAATTTTTTAAAAATAATCCCGATTACAACCACGAAATATATAGTCAAAAGTTTGGCGTATACGCACCTAACTGCGGACTAAAAAATGTACATATGTCTTGGGGTCATGATGAATATGTATACCACATGATGAAAGATTATTTGCCTGAAGAAGGTTTATATATGTTACGTTATCATTCTTTTTATGCACAACATCGTGAAAGTGCCTACAATCATTTAATGGACGAGCATGATCACGAAATGTTTAAGTGGGTAAAATTATTTAACCCTTATGATTTGTATTCAAAAAATCCAAATCAAAAAAGTTGGGAAGAATTACAACCCTATTATAAGGCATTGGTAAAAAAATATTTACCTGAAACTTTGAAGTTTTAAATTTTTTATTATTCTATTTATAATTGTATCCTCGATTTTTATTGATACAATTGATTAAATAGCATTTTATAACTACTATGTGTTTGGCCTCTGAAAGTGATTTCTGGTCCAAATACCAACAGTTTCCCATTGCCTATTTTAGCTTCAAAAGCTGCAACACCATCTTGCAAATAGGCCTGCCCAAATGCCCAACCACTTCTTAAAGTTTTATCGCTTGCATACCAAGCCAAGGGTGTCACTTCTTTATGTGCAATTCCATCTGGTAATAATTTAAATACAGGACTAGCACTAAAATAAACATCGGCTTTTTTATTCATACCCCAATTGGCCTTGTATTCATTGTCCACTGTTATTTGCATGACACTTCCTGGAATGTAAAATTTTTCACCTGGTAAGTTCTTTTCTTTTCCAGCAACCATTTCCACCAATGCATTTCTAACTGGTGCATTTAAATGATAGGCCAAATTTGCACTCGAGCCAATCGTAATAATTTTTCCTCCTTTTTCTAAAAATTCTTGTAAGGCAGGGATAGACTTTTGGCTATTTATTTTACCCAACATGTAATGAAATTCCTGAGGAATTTCTTCGGCAATAGGTTCTTTGTCTTCATAAGGAGAAGCGGTTTCTGGCTTAAGGGCAGGAATCGCTCCTTCTACAAAAACAATTACGTCATATTCATCTTTTAATGCACCTGCATCAATTTGCTTAGGATAAATGAGCTTAAAAGGAAAATGATATTGTTCAAAAATCCATCTTACCCAACCGGAAGAAATAGATCCACCATATTTATCCCATAGTGCAATTCTTTGTACGTTTACTTTATCATTGATCCCTTCTGGCTTTTTATTTACACTGGTAAATCTGATTCCTTGTTCGGCACTTAATTTTTCTATTTGTGCTTCTACATTTTTATTGGTGGCCACAAAGTATTGGTCTTTGTTTTTAAATACTTCTACGCCTGTATTTAAAAATTCATTAACCGCCACATAGGCAGCATTTTCATTGGTAGGAAAAGTATACCCTACCCAGTCTTTACCTGTTTTATTAATTTGGCCTATTGGTTTTTGTAGCACACCATAAGGAATGGTTTCAAAAGGCCCTGTAAAATTATCTAGTATTCTATCAAACTCAATGCCCATCGTAAAAGCAGGGGTCCAACCTGCTGCATCATAAGGGCGCACTGGAGGACCACCAGGATATAAAAAATCATTGGGATGATCTTGCGGTTCAAACATATCTAATACATGGGGTCTAAAGGCTTGATTGGTTTTAACTACGTAAGAGCCCGCTGGATAATTTTTCCCTGCTACCTTAAAATCAGTAATTGCTTTTTCAATTTTAATCCCACTTTGAATTAAAATATTAATAAAAGCTACAGCCGTAGTTGATTGCGTAATTGGAATAATATAACCTCTCGGATCTCTTAACCCCGGATTTTTATACACTTTATCGAAATAAGTCAATGGAATGGTATCTGATTTTCCGTCTTTTTTATCTGCTTTAAATAATTCAGTAATCAAGTCTGATTTTTTGGGAGACATCGTCCAGCTGTCTTTGCTACCAGCTTCAATACTATTTCTTCCCATGGTGTAAATATTCAACAACAATTCATCTTTATACCTAGCTGCATAATTTAATACAGCATAGTTTAAAGAAATAGAATAATCCATTGAGTTTTTAAAATACCATTTTTGTGGAGTAATAGGAAAAGGGGTAGCACTATTAGGTATAAGTCTTTGAGGCACCAGCGGAATAGACATAGGTGTTGGGTTGCCAATAATTTCAGTTAAGAGACCAATAATATTATGATAATATGCGGTGGTTCTTAAACCTCCATTCCACCAAGTAGAATATACCGATCCGCCTTTCATCGTATAACCTGGTTTGCCTTCCGCATTCAAACGACTACTCATCGCTGCCCCCAAAGCATCTATCCCTGTAACTAATAAAGGATCATACACATAATTAAATGGATCACGATACGGAGGGCCCGCTACTACAGAGCCAGGAGGGCCCGCTTGATGGTGATTGTAAAGTATTTGTGGCATCCATTCGATATATTGTTGACGACTCATATTTTTAGACTCCTGCATATTGGTCATAAAAAAATCTCGGTTATTATCGTGCCCAATATATTTTTCATATAAGCGGGGTAAATTAGAAGTGGTTCTTTTTAAGGTATCACTACTTCTCATGTACCAATTGGAAACCAATTCTTGCCCATCCGGATTGGCATGAACAAATAATATAATGGTGGATTTTAAAATGCGCTTAGTTTCTTCATCTTCTCTTGTAATGATTTGATATATAGATTCTATCCATTGATGAATACCGGTTACCTCGGTTGCATGTAGGCCGCCATCAATCCATACTACCGCTTTGCCTTCTTTAGCTAATTTTGAGGCTTCCTCTAAAGATAAATTTTCGGCGTGTGCAAGTTTTTGTGCAATAGATTTATACTTTTCTAAATTAGCAAGATTGCTAGGATCAGATACAATCAGCATGTATTGATTGCGCCCCTCTTCTGTTTTGCCAATTACTTGTAATTTTACTTTTTTAGAAACTGCTGCAATTTTTTTCAAATACGTTTCTGTTTGAGTAAAATTTGCCAGTTGATAATTATCGCCTATGGCAAAACCAAAATGTGATTTAGGCGTGGGTACATTTTGTGCAGCTACATAAAATTGTGCTGTGATAATCCATAAAATCGAAAATATTATTTTACGCATGGTAGCAGGTTTTAATAAATGTATTTAAGATAGATTCTTTATAGTTAAAAATTTTTAGGCTGCATAAGCTTGTCTATCAATTATAAATTGGATTAAATCATCCAAAACTATATTGGCTCTAGCACAAGCATCTTCTATGTCTTCTCTAGAAACGTTGGCAGCAAAGGCTTTGTCTTTAATTCGTTTTTTAGCTCCTTTTAATTCCATCCCATGATAACCTTCTGGTCGCATTAAGGAATAAGCATGAATTAGTCCAGAGAGTTCGTCAAAAGCATAAAGCATTTTGTCCATTTTCGTAATAGGTTCCACTCCAAAATGAACAGGCCCATGAGAGGCGATTGCCCTAATAATTTCAGGATCAATCTCTTTTTCCTCTAAATATTCAATTATTTTTTTACAATGAAGTTCTGGCCATTGATCCCAATCAGCATCATGTAAAAGCCCGGCCATTTCCCATCGCCATTGATCCGCATCATTTAAATCTTCTTTTTCCTTAGCCCAGGATTTCATTAAATGGGCCACTTGTTTCATATGTAATTGAAGCTTAGGATTCAGCACCCAGCTTATAAATAAATCATTGGCTTCCTCCACAGACAAAACACGCCCCTTGTTAGCAGGGTTGCCAAATTCTGTTCTTCCTAAATTCAAAGACATACAGTTATTTTTCTAAAGTTAATACTCCTATGGATGAATATCTAAATTTTGAGTGAAAATTGGATGAAAATTGGAACTGTTTTAAAGCGCATCTAAATAGTAGATTCCATTAGAATCGATAGTAAGAAATTATACTAGTTCTTGCGTAACCATTAGGCTGTAATACACTACATTAAGCATTAAATTACTTGCTTTTACAATGGTATACCTAATTATAGGATTAGGAAAATTAGTAATAAAGAAATAAATTTTGATTAAATTTGAGATGGCAAAATAATTATTTTAAGATGGAACAAAAGGAAATACAAACAACAATGAAGCATTTTTTATTACTATGTATAAGTATCCTTATTACTATTACCTCTTGGGCACAAAGTGATAGTAACAATAATGCCTCTTATGATTCATTAAATGATATTAATTGGAATAGAAAATATGTAGCTGACCTATTAAATAAAATAGAAAAGCAAGAAGACAATGAAGAAAAAGTTATTGCCTATTTAAATATCGTTTCAAAATATGATTTTTACAAAAAAGATAGTGCTATTATTTATTCCTTAAAAGCGTTGAAGCTATCAGAAAAAATTAATTCAGACAAAGGGAAAATAAGAGCCTTAGATTTTTTACGTATGGAATTTACTTCCATTGGAAATTATTTTGAGGCAATCAAAGCCGGAATTGCCCAATTAGAGATTGCAGAGAAAATAAAAGATTCAAGTAAAATATTAAATGCTTACTATGGATTATCCTTAAGTTATAATGAATCCAAAGATTACGGTACTTCTCTCAAATATTCTATAAAATTAAAAGAGTATGCAGCGGCTATTAAAAATAAAAGTTTAAAGGATTTTTATTATATCAACGCTATCACCAATATAGGGGACAATTTTATGAATTTAAATAAAATTGATTCTGCTTTAAACTATTTTAATCAAGCCTACCAAATTTCATTAGGCCTTACCGAAAGTGAAAAATACATTCCATTGGGAAATTTAGGTGAAATTAATTTTAAACTAAAAAATTATGAAATAGCGCTCTCTTATTATAAACAGTGTATTAGCAAAGAGGCGCAAAGTTATATAGATAGAGAAAAGCTTTCTTATTTTTTCCAAGCAATAGCAAATACATTTTTCGATTTAAATAAGAAAGACTCTTCGCTACATTATGCAAAACTAGCCTATACTAGCTCTAAGGAAAGCCAATATCAAAAAGGGATATTGCAGTCAAGTGAAAAAATATCCGAAATATTTAAGGAAATTAAAAAATTTGATAGCGCTTTTTTTTACCAAGATGTATTTATAAAAACAAAAGACAGTTTATTTAACGATGAAAAAATAAGAATTCAAGAAAATTTTAGTTTCAGAGAGGAGATTAGGCAAAATGAATTAGAGGAGAAAGCAAAAGAAGACGCTATTGAAAGAAATAAAAATATTAAGCTTGGCTTCATCGCCTTTTTTATTCCAAGTTTTGGTATTGGCGTTTTCTTAATTGGTCTTCGCAATAGAAAAAACATTAAAATAATAGTTACCTTAAGCTTGGCTTCTTTATTAATGTTATTCGAGTTTATATCCATGGTCATACATCCGTTTATTGAAAAACTGACGCATCATGATGCAATATTAATGTATATAATTCTGCTGGTAGTTGCATTTATATTAATCCCAATACAACATAAGCTAGAAAATTTTGTAAAAAATAAATTTAAATAAACTTATTTGCTTGTTTTAATCATTTGAATTTTTCCATTCATAAAAACTTTTGCACTGGCTTGAGTAGCTGATTTTATTTTAACATTGGTTACCTGACCAGCACTCCAACTCATATCAATTTCATAATTACCTCTAGCTTTAATTCCTTTTACAGCACCAGCAGGCCATGCCTTTGGTAAGGCTGGCAATAATTCAATATAATCCGAATTAGACTGTACAAGCATCTCAGCCACTGCAGCAGCGCCTCCAAAATTGCCATCAATTTGAAAAGGAGGATGCGCATCTAATAAATTAGGATAAGTACCTCCAGCATTGGAGTAATTTTCTTTAGTTTCATCAGGAGGCACATACTTTAATAATTCACGATACATTTTATAGGCATGGTCTCCGTCTTTTAATCTTGCCCATAAATTAATTCTCCATCCTTTGGACCAGCCTGTTGTTTCATCTCCTTTAATTTCTAGTGTTTTTTTAGCAGCGGCGGCAATGGTGGGTGTTTTATCTACGGTCACATGGGTGCCTGGAAATAATCCATATAAATGACTTTGGTGACGATGCTTGGGTTCGTTGTCTTCCCAATCATAATACCACTCTTGCAAATTTCCAGCCTTCCCCACTTGATATGGATGTAAATTATTTAATGCAGTATTAATTTTTAAAGCAAAATCATTGTCATTCTTTAAAATCTTTTGTGCTGCTAAAATATCTAAAAATAATTCTCTTATCATTGCTAAATCGGCAGTGCCTCCAGAAAGAACCGCCCCTACATAACCAGATGGTGTTTTAAAAGTGTTTTCTGGTGAAGTGGAAGGAGACGTAATTAATTGACCACTACTATCTGGAATCAAAAATGCCAAACAAAATTCTGCAGCACCACGCATTAATGGATACGCTTTTTGTTCTAGGAAAGTTTGATCATGCGTAAATAAATAATGTTCCCATAAATGAGCTGATGCCCAAGTGCCGCCCATGGTCCAATTGGCCCAGCTGGGATCTCCATTACCAAAGTTACCTACTGGGTTAGACATGGCCCAAATATCTGAATTGTGATGAGCTACCCAACCTGGCATATTGTAAAATGTTTTAGCGGTAATTTTTCCAGTTGTAGAAAGGTTTCCAATAAATTGTAAAAATGGCATATGCATTTCAGATAGATTGGTATTTTCGGCCAACCAATAATTTTCT
>Ga0209829_10003983_pt1 | contig 10557 bp, 6 predicted proteins | sample C_140205_EF_Meta_FD_187311 | JGI IMG/M metagenome (GOLD analysis project Ga0209829, IMG submission 187311) | Freshwater microbial communities from Lake Croche, Canada to study carbon cycling - C_140205_EF_MetaG (SPAdes) (version 2) | ecosystem: Environmental > Aquatic > Freshwater > Lake... | reverse complement strand
TTCGGCTTCTGCCTCTGCAGGAAAGAAAGTCGCGGCTGTGATACGCTGTCGCCAATGTCCGACCCCATCTCAACTCTTGCCGATCTCGTACGACGCCCCAGCGTGAATCCAATGGGCCGCGACGTGTCTGGACCCGAGTATCTGGAAGGACGCGTGACAGATTATCTGGTCCAGCGATTCTCTACAGCAGGCATTCCATGGGCCAAGCAGCAGGTCGTGCCAGGCCGCGATAATGTGATTGCGAGGTTGGAGGCGACGGTTCCCAACGCCCCGATCGTGCTGTGGGATGCACATCAAGACACCGTTCCTGGCGACGGCATGACGGTTGAGCCCTTTGCACCGCTGGTGCGAGACGGCCGACTCTACGGGCGAGGCGCCTGCGACGTGAAGGGCGGCATGGCGGCGATGCTCGTGGCAATCGATCGGCTGCGGGCTTCCAGCCAGCCCCGCCATACCACCGTTGTTTTTTCGGCGACAGTCAACGAGGAGTTTGGATTTACTGGAATCAAGGCAATCGCTCGGCTCTGGGCAACGGCTGCCGATGAACGAGTGCCGGGAGATACACCAGCTCATGCTCTGCTGGCTGGACAGAGGCCCACGGCGGCCATCGTTGCCGAACCCACCGAACTGGATGTCGTGACGCAGCACAAAGGGGCCGTGCGGTGGCGGGTGCGGATTCACGGCCGGGCCTGCCACAGCGCATTTCCTGAGCGAGGAGACAATGCGATCTATCCGACGGGTCGCGCGATTCTGGCGATCGAGCAACTCGCAAGAGAGTTGCTCAGGCGGCATCCTGATCATCCGTGTGGTCCGCCGACGTTGAGCCTTGGCACAGTTCACGGCGGCACAGGCGTAAACCTCGTGCCCGATTTGGTTGTCTTGGAAATCGATCGTCGCGTGATGCCTGGGGAATCGCCACAGCAGGCCAGAGAGGAAGTGATCCGGCGGATTGCCGAGGCCACGCCCGGTGCGAGGATCGAGCACGACGAGCCGTTTCTGGAGAGCGTGGGGCTGTCCGATGAGGCGTCGCAATCTTGGGCCAAAGCGATTGTTTTTGCGGGTCGCCGGATGGGCCACACGCCGCAGTGCGTTGCAGCGCGTTACGGCACCAATGCTAGCGTGTTGGCCGCGGCAGGTGTGCCGAGTGTTGTCTTTGGGCCAGGCTCAATCGCACAGGCGCATACCGCCGACGAGTGGATCGAACTGGATCAGGTCGCCGCGGCCGCCGTCATCCTCATGGATTGCGTGACGACCTCCGTGGCAACCGGGACGCCGCTTGCTTTTGATCCAGACGCGGCTCGCTCGAGCGTGGCGGGCTCGTGACACCCCTCAAAGCCCAGCGTTTCTGAGAGGTTCGGTTGAAGATCAAAAAGCCGGCTAAGCGTCGAAGTGCACACGGAAAATCCCCAAGCGGCACTTTCGCAATCGGCTGCTGTTTGACCGGTGGTACCCGACTCGGACTGCCGCAACGCGAACGCAATCTGCTCATCGAAAAGCAGTTCTTTCCCCAGATGGTCAATGCTCATAAATCGAACATCCAGGATGGATTATGAAACGGAGAGAACGTCACTCTGCGTAGCCGTTTTCTCAAGGACCCGCCTTCTGGTACCCGTGCTCATTTTTATCTCGTGGGCCAATTGCTTAAAGACCTCGCCGGTCTTGCGCCGCCAGTTGTTAGTACTTGGGAACAAAAGGCACGTTCGGCTTGTGCGATGCAGGATGCAGATAGATCGCATCTCGAACGACCTCAGCGTCGCTGCGCAGCGTCTGCGAGCGAGCGACGTTTCCGAGATGATCCAACGGTCACTGTTAAGGACTCAAAAATCAGGGGCTATTTCGTGAGAATGCCCGTCGCATACCAGATGCCGTTGGGACCACGGCGGATGTCGTAGCCGTACGCCGACTGCACGCCCTTGACCGCATTCCAGTGGCCGGACGACTGCCGCCAACTCGCCACGCAATCCACGCACGAGTCGAGGAGGTCTTGGTTTTCCCAACTCTCGGCACAGACTTCCTGCGGAGAGCCGCTGAAGCCTTGGTTTCCAAGGATCCGTTGCGAACGAGTCTGCCAGTTGTGGTGGCCTTGTTTGCCAATGCGTGCTTGATGCGCTGAGTGGGAGGCTGCCTCGCGTGCCAGCATCGGATCACGCATACCCGACACGCTCTGTGGCCGCTCTGGGTGAACCCGCACGGCAAGCACCATCGATCGTTGTGTGAGCGTGCCCGGTGGCAGCGTGGCAAGTTCGTCGATATGCGAAGGGCTGAATTGGTAATACTTGCCCGGCGTGCGCGGCAGGATCGACACGATGCGTCCTTGGAGTCCATCTTCGGCGTGGGCGTAATCGACGACAAAGATCCCAGGTCCGTGCCGAAGTTCAACGAGCGACGGATGATTCACCAGCCTTGTTGGAGCACCGTCGATGGCATTGGTGTCGTTAATTCCAAGTCGGCAAAAAACCCACGGCGTGTCGCTGTCTTTGAACCGCTGCCCAACCGCCTGGGTTTCCAGTCGCTGGCCGACGCTGTCAGTTCCGTTGGCCGATGGGGCGTTTGGTTCCAGTGACACCAGCAGCATGGCTTGGAGTTGCTTGGCCAATGCGGTGGCCTCGGAGTAGTTGTTTTCCTGCCGCACATCCTGCTGCCCTTCGGCGGCCATGGCGTGTGGAGTCGCTGCCAGCAGAGCCGTGGCGCATGTAAACGTCCCGGCCGCGATCCAGTTGAGCCTCTGTTGCGCAAGTGTTTGACGAGGGACTGCAATCAGTGCGGAAATCAGCAACATGGAAGACCTCTCTTTGAATAGGCTGAATGGTGTCGAGCGATCGGGGGGTGGGTGGTTGTGTCGTTACGCAACCATCGAGGGACCCGATTGAATGCCCGACGGCCCATATTGGCAAGGGGTGTGGGTTGCGCAAGGGGTGTGGGTTGCAACGATTTTACAGCACTTACGTCGAGGGCTCTGCGTCACAACGTGAGTCGCTTCAGTTCTTTGCGGCCGATGTCAAAAAATTCGATTTTCAGCAAAGAAATGATACCTGACCCGCTCTCGGAAGGCCTGCTGTGGAGGAAATTTACTCAATCAGACTAAACTCGGCCGCTTCTGTCCCCCCCTCCCACACCGATCGCAACAGACAGGCAACCCATTCATGGACGTACGGCTTTTCAAACGATTTCAAACCGTGATTGTACTGTGCGGCATGGGCCTTGTCGCCACGCTTGAGTGTCCTGCACACGCTACTGATCTGGCCTCGCTAGCCCAGCATCCGCTCGGCGCAGGCGAAGCGTTTCGGCCTGTTTCGGAGGCTTCGCTTAACTCGGCGGCCTCCAAACTTCGGGGTGCGATTGGGCCGCTGGAAAAACTGCTGGGCCACAGTCCCAGTGGGGCCGACTGGAAACGATACCTCGATTGGCCCTCGCTGACGGCCCAGGCCTCGCCAGGAAAAAAAGCCGACCCAGCCATTCTGCGCAGGCTCCAATCGCTGTTTGAATCCGGAAGCAACGGCCTCGATATGCATCAATTTGTGGCGGTGCGTCGTGCTGTGGCTGCGTATGCAGAAGCCGCCGATGCGGCGCAGAATCCTGCGGCGCAAGCGGTCTACGCTCAGCGGATTGAAAAGCTTGCAGCGGCTGTAGCCGCCGGTGCTGCCACCGGAACGACGGAGGCACTGGAGCCGGTGGGCGGGCTATTGGCAAAGCTGGAGGAATCCGCACAGGCTCCTGCGACAGTCGCTCGGGTGCGAAGCGCCTTCAGTCGGCCCAACCTCTTTCTGGACGTAGATGAAAATCTGCTGGGTGCTGCCGTGAACCGCATGATCGATCAGTCGGCCTCAGTCAACGAAACGGTGCTCGGCACTCGCATCCGAGGGGTGGGCCACACAAGGGGGCTAGTGCTACTCGATTTTGTGCCCTCGAATGATCGCGCGATTGTGGACATCACATTCAACGCCACAAACCACTCGACTACCGCCGGGACGAAGGGGCCTGTGACTGTGTGCACAAACGGCATCACTCGGCTGAGTGCTCGCAAGCGGATCATCGTGGATGACCAGCGAGTGTCGTCGCTGCCAGTAGAGGCCCACGCCTCGGCCAGTACATCCACAACAGGCATGTCGATTGCCAGCCGTTTTGGCAAGCGATTCATTGAAAAAATGGCCACTCGTAAAATTGCGGAGATGCGGCCTCACGCCGAAGCAATTGCTGGACAGAAAGCCCGCGATCGTGTGCGCAGCCAATTTGAGGAGCAGACATCGGGCGCCATCGCAAAGGCGGCGAGCGATTATCAAACGAAGTTTCGTCGGCCACTGCAGGAGCGCGGCTGGTTTCCGGAAATGCTTCAAATCAACACCAGCGACTCGCGTCTTTCGGTGGTGGCACGCAAAGCCCTTTCCGATCAGATTGCAGCCTTCACGGCGCCACCGGCAGTTGATCCCGAGAACGTGCTCTCGGTGCGGTTGCACGAGACCCTCGTTGGAAACGCTGCGGAAATTGCTCTCGGAGGTCGCACGATTACACAGGCCGACGTGAAAAAAATAGCGGAGGAGCGAAGCGGCGGCGCGCTGCATGAATCCTTGCAAAGTGACCCGGATCAGCCCGATTGGTCGATCACGTTTGCCAGCCGACGCCCTGTTGAAATCGATGCCGAGAATGGACGCGTGAAGCTGACGGTGCGAGGCAGTAGGTACACTTCCGGCGAGCGAGAGTTTCCGGCCATGGACATATCGACAGCCTATCGGATCGAGCCAGCAGCCGGCACGATCCGGCTTGTGCGTGACGGCGACGTGCAGATCTACCCGCCGGGATTCGTGCCAGGCGGTGGCGAAAAGCTCACCGTCGCCCAGACATCCCTGCGACGTATTTTGCAGAAGCGGTTTGGGAAGGTGTTCAAGGAAGTCTTGGATATCGAACCGCTCGAACTGCAGGGGCAGCTTGCCGTGGCAGGGCCGTTACCGATGGAGCAGTTTGTGGCGCAGAAAGATGGCTGGGTGGCTTTGGGCTGGCGCAAGCGAGAGTAAATAAAAAAGTGAGAGCAAAAAAAACCGGGGAGATCGCGTTGAACGATCTCCCCGGCTCATTTGTTCACCATGTGCTGAAAGGCACTAATGCTGAAGGACAGTGATTAGTAACGGCGACCGCCGCCACCGCCGCCACCGCCGCCACCGCCGTAGCCACCACGACCACCACCACCGCCGCCGCCACCACCGCTCTCGCGGGGCTTGGCTTCGTTGACGGTCAGGGCACGGCCATCGTGCTCCTTCTCGTTCATAGCACTGATCGCCTTCTGAGCAGCATCATCCGCCTGCATCTCGACAAAGCCAAAGCCCTTGCTCCGACCAGTGTCGCGATCCTGGATGACCTGCGCGCTTACTACCGTGCCGAACTCAGAGAACAGTTGTTCCAGAATGTCGTTCGTAACGCTGTAAGCCAAGTTGCCCACGTACAGTTTCTTACCCATGAAAAATCAACTCCTACCGGCGACCCAAACATGTTTTCGGGGTCGCGTCGAAATGGACCATAAGTGGCGGTCCGCCAGGCGGTAAAGGCGAGAACAGGGAGCAGCGGCAAGAGTATTCAGTAACCGAGCTACGAGGCACGTCGTCCGAACCAACCGGCGGAAACTATAGCAGGTTCCTCGGTCGGTCGCAAAGAACCGAAAAGTGAAGGCTTTTTAGGCCATTCTAGGCCTCTCGCGGGCGAAGGCCCCCATAGCCACCGTCAGCCAATTTTAGCCACGGCCGACACTGAGAGCCACAAGGCATCGACTCAACGGGGTGCCGCTGGCTCGAATGGACGAACCCAGATGGATCGAAATTGCACCGGGTTGCCGTGCTCTTGCAGCGTGATCGGCAGGGCATCGGCGTGCGGTTTGTAGGCCGGGGGTTCGTGCCAAGCTGTGGTGCCCTTGATGATAGTGTTGGAATGAATGGCGATGCCGTTGTGGAGCACGCTCACGCAGCCCGAACGCTCCAGCGATCCATCGGCAGAAAATCGCGGCCGCGTAAAGAGGATGTCGTACGTCTGCCACTGGCCCGGTTTCCGACAGGCGTTGACCGCTGGCGGTTGTTGCTTATAGAGCGCGCCGCACTGGCCGTCGGGATACGTCTTTGGGCCATCGGTGCCATCCTCAAAGGAGTCGAGGATCTGAATCTCATAGCGGCCCATCAGATAGACACCCGAGTTGCCGCGGCTTTGGCCTGTGCCTGTTACCAGAGAAGGCGCGCGAAACTCAATGTGTATGTGGCAATCTCCGAAGCTCGCCTTGGTTTGGATGCTGCCTCCTTGCACCGTGGCAATTCCACCAGCCACCGACCATTTTTCTCCACCACTCCACTGCCCAAGGCTCTGGCCATCAAAGAGCACAACTGCATCCGGTGGCACAACCGCTGGCGTTGCCGGCGCCGGACCAGGATCGACCACGCGCGGCTGCGGCCATTGGATGGATGCCTTCCACTCGCCGCTGGGGAGTTTTTCGCCGTTGAGATAGATGCGTCGGGAGCGGAGCGATTCGGTGAGTTGCCTGGCCTGTGCCTCGGCCTCAGGCAATGGCAAACCCTCGGGTACGCCGGGACGGCTGTGGCCTGCCGCCGACAGATACGCATCTCGTAGCACCTTCAACCGGGACGTCACTTCCGGCAGAAAGGCGGCAAGTGCTAACGGGGATTCGTTGGAACCGGCCGCTTTTTCGCCGAGTCCCTGGAGCACTGCTCGGCAGATCGCCCAGTGGCCCAGATCGCTGGGGTGGACTGCATCGGGAGAGAATGTGAACGCTGGATCGATGGCTTGCTTGGCTTGCAGCGATTCTTTCATGGGGCCATGCACATCGATGACCATCCAGCCATCGGCTCGTTTTGAAACCAGCCACTTGGAATATTCGGCCAACACAGCGTCGTAATCGGCCTGGCCGGCGGGGTGTTGCTTGTCGGGCCGTCCGTCGTAGACAGGCGGTGTGAGATGGATGATCGTGGCGCCGGACTGTTCGACAGCCGCATGCAATCGATTGATTCCTTCCTGAAACTTCGCGAATCGCTCCTTGTCGAGCGGTTGATAGATCCCATCGTTCATTCCGTAACACGCAAATACCAGATCCGGCCGCGTCACGCGGAGAACGCTCCCCAGACGATTTGCCAGATCCGGCCGCGCAAATTTCCCGCCGGCGTGCCCGTTCTCCGTAAGCCCCGAGACAGTTTCGCTACTGAGTCCAACATCGATCACTTCGGCGGTCGTTCCGCAGGATTCCAGCCACGCAGTCAGGATCGCCACCCAGCGGCCGTCGTATGTGATGCTGTCGCCTAAGAAAACGATCCGCTTTGCATCCCGCACCAGTTTGCCGAGTGGCATCTGGCTGGGCGCAGTCTGGCTCGGTGGAAGCGGACCGTCGGCTGCCAGACACGCAGCGGGCCAACCGCAACGGATTGCCAAGAGCGCACAGGCCATTCCAAGGAGCAGTTTTCTCGCCAGCCTGTGGGCAGAGGGGGCGCGGACGTTGTCACAACGCATGGGAACTCCTTTGACAATACATGTGACGTAAACAGGATCGATGGCTAGAGCGATCCACCTGCTGACGGATCGGGAATCCTAATCGTCTTTTTTGCGGATTGCGAACAGGTGGCTCTTGTTGGCGATGTAGAGCGTGTTGCCGGCCACGATCGGCGTGGAGTAAACGCTGTTGCCCATGTTGATTTCACGCAACAGATTTTTTTTAGGTGAAAGTTCAAACACCGAGATATCGCCGTCTTCATCGCCGATGTACACCCTTCCGTCGACAATCAAGGGAGATCCCCAACTGGCAGCCAGCATGTCGTGCGTCCAGTGGGGTTGGCCTGTTGCGACATCAAGGCAGTGGAAGAGGCCGCTGAAGTCAGCCACAAAAAGCAACCCATCTTTGATTGCAACGGTGCCGCAGGTGCGATGCATGGTTTCTTCAAAGTCCAGTTTGCCGTTGGTATCGGCGTCGAAGCCAGGGTAGTGCCAGACGGCCGCCGAATTGGGATTGGCCCGGGCAACTTCGCCCTGCTCCTTGATCACGGCCTGGTTACGGCGATGGGGCAGGGGGGTGGTTGGGTCTTTGAGGCTGACAGCCAGTTCGGGACTCGTGTCGCCTCGTTTTGTTGGGTCGATACACCACAAGTGGCCCACTCCCTCGCCGTGCTCGGGGTCCTCACCGACGGCGATATAAACAAGCCCTTTGTGGACGACAGGCGTGCCAATGATGTGATTGCGATCGGCTCGGCCGCCGAGCGTGTATTTCGACTCCTTGGGATTGCAGTCAAACTTCCAGAGCAACTTGGCTCGAGAGGAGCCGACAGCCGACGATTTTCCTTCGCCCTTCGCGTCAAAAGCCTCGCCTCGCGCGTCAAACGAGTAGAGCCATCCGTCGCCACCCCCGAAGAGCACCTGCGGCACTCCACCAATGTCGGCGTAGGTTGGACTGGACCACTGCCCATGCAAAACATTTGAGCCGGGCGAACCGTCAGACCAGAGCACTTTGCCATCGCGTTTGTCGAGGCACAAAAAGCTAGGGGCATTGGGATTTGGCAGATTGAGATGCCCCTCGTCGACGCCGTTGCTCGTGTTCACAAAAAGCATATCGCCATTGCTGGTAACACTGCAGGAACACATGTTGTGCTGCGAGACTCCAAGCTGCTTCATCATGTCGAGCACCCAGACAACGTCCGCTTCGTCTTTCCCCTGTTCCTTCTCGGCGGTATACGGGCCGTCGTTCTCGCCGTCGCGAAAACCTTCGGTATCGAGGCACTTCACTTCGCCACGGCTGGTCACATACCAGAGCCGATCTCCTTCGACCAGTGGTGCGCAGCAGATCCCCTGCAGCGGCCAATCGTGCACGCGACCGGTGGGCAGCTTTTCGCTCGAATCCTGCCAGAGAAATGAACCGTCTTTGCTGTCGAAGGCCAGCAGGCACCCCAGGTCAATCGCGGCCGGATAGCGTTTGAGATATCCCTTGCCATTATTGCTGCCGACATATGCCTTGCCGCCAGCCACCACAGGATTCCCGTAGCTCTGGCTCCCAAGGGGAGCGACCCAGGCGATATTGGTGCTCGTCTTGGGAAGCCAAAGGCCCGTGTCCCCGTCGAAATCACCGGTGGCCCACTCGGAGGCAATGCCTTTGGCGTCAGACGTGTTATTGCGAGAGGGCGATCCGCCCCACTGATTCCAGTTGGGGGTCTCGGCCCAGACAGTGGTCCAGAACAGGCACACACTGAGCAGCAGGCTCGGGAGATGGGTGGAGACACAAAAAGTTTTCAGTGTTTTCATGGTGGTGCGTATCACTGCGTGGATGGCTCCTGCGAAACGGGGGTGATCAACACGTTATCGATAAAGATTTCAGAGTCTTTTGAGTTGCCAAAGAAGCCAGGGCTGCCTTGCAGGTTACCAGCCTCGTGAATGCCCTCGATGGTCCACTCCTTGGGCTCGGATTCGCCGCGCCGCCAGACTTTGCCTCGCAGAATGGCGTTCGCAGAAGGCTTGCCCGAAGCGGATGCCGCGTGCGAGCCGATGCCGGTGCGTGCCTCGAATTGAATCGTGTACCAGCGGCCAGCCTCCCACGCAAAGGGGATCGTCTTGGAAAAGTGAGTGGCCACTTGCGACGGCCACGATCGCACCTGGAGTTGCTGGCTGGCGCCCATCAGATCCAGCGTGTACCGTTGAGCTACGAGCCCCATGTCGGGCATTCGGGCCTTTTCCAGAGGTGTCGGATTCCCCGACACATCGACACCCGTTTCCTGCGCGCGAAAGTCGGCCTGCACTCGATAGTCGTGCAGTTCGATCGGCCCGATCCAGCCTTGGCTCCGCGTGCCCTTGGGGATCGTTGTCACTTTCACGAGGCACTTGGAGCCGTTAACATCCCTCACCACGTAGCGGTATCGCATGCCAATCCACGGCAGCGGCGGCTCGCCTCGCGGAGGACCGCCCTTGGGATTGGGCAGAAGCGAGATGTCTTCGAAATCAAATGCCCACGGCAACGGGGGCATTGACCGCACGCGGGCTTTGCCTTCGAGCGAACCTACTTTTGCTGTCACGATTGCGCCGCTGTGCTTGCCAGGGGGCGATGTGTAGCGACCCTGTGGCGTGACTGCGCCTTGATCAACCGAAAAATCAGCCGGGCATTCCTTGATGAATCGGCCGCCGGCATCAAACAGCCTGACGGTGAACTGCAGCGAATCCCCAGCGGCCATCTGTGCCTCGGCAGGTATCACCTGCACCCACGCCGGTTCTCCGGGCGATCCTGCCGTGGCCCTCGCTATTTGCTGAGGAAGCGTGCGGGAAGCCGCAGCAGTCAGAGTTCCAGCAGGCAATGGCACACCATCTCCAGTCGATGCTCCGGCCAATGCATCGCCGAGGCAATAGAGCCTAGCCCCCGTGGTCAGGTAGATTCTGCCATTCCACGCGATTGGAGAGGCCGTCACTTCGTCGTCCTCATCCAACCGCATGCGATTGACAACCGTAAGGCCGTCGGTCGTTGGCAAGAGCACGTGCCATCCCCCGGTCGAGCAGATGTAGAGTTTGCCGCCAGCCACCAGAGGACTGCCTCGCACGATTGTGCCG
>Ga0209829_10003981_pt1 | contig 10559 bp, 9 predicted proteins | sample C_140205_EF_Meta_FD_187311 | JGI IMG/M metagenome (GOLD analysis project Ga0209829, IMG submission 187311) | Freshwater microbial communities from Lake Croche, Canada to study carbon cycling - C_140205_EF_MetaG (SPAdes) (version 2) | ecosystem: Environmental > Aquatic > Freshwater > Lake... | reverse complement strand
CTGGCCATGGCCAACACGTCGCTGTAAACCCCTTGGCGCAAGGCATAGGCGCGGTGCCGACCCTCATGCTCAAAACCAAAGCGCTCGTACAGCGCAATCGCTCTGGCGTTGTCGGCGAACACAGTCAACTCCAAACGCAGCACATGCGCCCACTGGTCGGCGTAATCGATCAAAGCTTGCATCAAGGCGCTGCCCACACCCTGACCTTGGGCCTCTGCGGCAACCCACATCCCAAGTCCCATCGCATGGCGGCGCCTTACATGCAAGCCAATACCGTGCAAGCCTGCACTGGCTATCAGTTGGCCTTGCCGTTCTGCGACCAGTTGCAGGCTCTGGTCTGCAGGTGCTTGCGCCAGGCGTTGGCTCCAGCTTGCTTCGCTGGGGTAGGGCAATTGCAGCAAATTGCCAAATACCTCAGGATCGCCCATCAGCTGCGTGATGGCCGCAGCATCCTGTGGGCGCACACGTCGGATCTGGATGTCAGGTTGAGTCATAGGTTTCTCCTTGGGTTGAAGGGATTGCACAAACAAAAAAGCCCGCTGGGTGAGCGGGCTTTGGGTGGTGGCAGCGGGTTGCTGTCAGTGTGTCACGCCATCCGCTCAGGCTGGCTGCAGGATTGCAGCATGCAGCTCCATACGCACAACTGCAGTCGTTGCGTGGTGGGCTGAGGGGCGCATTGAAATGTGAACACAAAGGCATTATCTAAACCGACGAAATGACTGTCAAGGGAAAATGCAGCAACGCTGAATGTCCAGCGAACTTCGAGCGCACAATGATTCCATCATCAACGAGACAAAATTGGAGACACGATGAAAGAAACGCCCTATGCCTGGGTGGTGGTGTGGGCCACCTTTGTTTGCTTGGGGTTAATTTTTGGTGTGTCGTATTCCTTCGCAGCTTTTTTTCAATCTTTTGCCACTGAGTTTTCAGTCCAGCGGGCTGATGTGTCCTGGATCTTTGGGCTTTCGGGTTTTGTTTATTTTGTGATGGGCGCGGGCGGGGGCATGTTGTCTGACCGGTTTGGCCCGCGTTGGGTGTGCTCGTCAGGCATGGTGCTGATCGCGCTGGGTTTGCTGGCCACAAGTTGGGCCACGTCGCTGTGGGCGGTGTACCTGTGTTATGGCCTGCTGGTGGGTTTGGGCATTGCCTTGGTTTACACGCCTTCTATTGCCAATGTGCAGCCTTGGTTCACCACGCGGCGCGGGTTGGCGGGCGGCATTGCCAGTTCGGGCGTCGGTGCCGGCACCTTGGTGGTGCCGGTGTTGGTGACGCTGGCCATCGGTCAGATGCCATGGCGCGAGTCCATGCGTACTTTGTCTTTGGCGGTGTTGGTGCTGGGTTTGCTGGCTGCCAGTTTGCTCAAAACAGCGCCCCACCCTGAAACCGCCAGTGCGCCCGCAGCGGCGGGTTTGAGTTTGCAAGAGACCTTGAAAACGGCCACTTTTCGATGGTTTTACCTGGCCGTGGTGCTGGCCTCGCCCGTCATGTTCATTCCGTTTGCGCATGTGTCTGCGTCCGCCCGCGATTTGGGTTTGGACGATTCTTTGGCCGTGGGTTTGGTGGGCTTGATTGGGGTGGGCAGTTTGGTGGGGCGCTTTGCCATTGGCATGTTGGCAGATCGCATCGGTCGCGCGCCTACCTTGGTCTGGATGCAGGTGTCCATGGGTGCTTCGTATGCCATGTGGTACGCCGCACCCGGTCCCGTAGCGATGATGTTGTTTGCCCTGTGGTTTGGCCTGAGCTATGGGAGCATCGTGTCTTTGTTGCCGGCCATTTGCATGGATTACTTTGGCGCCAAATCGGTGGCCGGTGTGGTGGGCACCTTGTACAGTGGTGCGGCGGTGGGCAATTTGCTGGGGCCGGTATTAGCGGGCGCGGTCTTCGATGCCACCGGTCATTACCATGGCGTGATGGCCGCTTGTGTGGCCTTTTCTGTGACAGCCACATGGGCGACCTACCAAACGCACCGCCATGGCCGGGCACAATTTTGAGTCGTTTTGAAAGGAGTGAATAAAGCATGAACAACGACGTACATGCCTTGCGGCATATCCTCAAAAGCTATCGCACCATTGCGGTGGTGGGTTTGTCGGCCGAGTGGCACCGACCCAGTTTCTTTGCGGCCAAATACATGCAGTCGCATGGCTACAAAATTGTGCCGGTCAATCCGCGCTATGCGGACCATATGATTTTGGGTGAGGTTTGCTATGCAAGTTTGCTCGAGATTGCGCACCCGGTCGACATGGTGGATGTGTTTCGCCGCACAGACGATGTGTTGCCCATTGCCGAGCAGGCCGTTCAGATCGGCGCGCGCTGCCTTTGGCAGCAGTTGGGTGTGAACAACCCTCAGGCCGACGCTTTGGCCCGCGAGGCGAACCTGCATTCGGTGACCCACCGTTGCGTCAAAATCGAGCATGCCCGTTTGTTTGGCGGTCTCAATTGGGTGGGCGTGAACACCGGCATCATCTCTGCAAGGAGGCCGGCATGAGCGACCGCAAATTCCATCCCGAGACCCTGGCCATTCATGCGGGCCAAATTCCAGACGCCGCTACCGGCGCGCGCGCCCTGCCGATTTACCAAACCAGCAGCTTTGTGTTTGACAGTGCCGAGCATGCGGCGTCGCTGTTCAATTTGCAAACCTTTGGCAATGTGTACTCGCGCCTGAGCAACCCCACCGTGGCGGTGCTCGAAGAACGTGTGGCCGCGTTAGAAGGGGGCCGCGCTGGTGTGGCCAGTGCCTCGGGCATGGCCGCCGAGACCATGGCCTTGATGACGATTTTGCAAGCCGGCGACCACGTGGTGGCGGCGGGCGCTTTGTATGGCGGTTCGGTCACGATGCTGGCGGTGAGTTTGCAAAAATTTGGCATTGAAACCAGCTTTGTGGATGCGACCCAACCCGAGGCTTTTGCCGCCGCCATGCGCGCCAACACCCGAGCGGTGTTCGCTGAGAGTCTGGGCAACCCGAGCATGGTGGTGCTCGACATTGCGGCGGTGGCCGAGGTGGCGCATGCCCATGGTGTGCCCTTGATTGTCGACAACACCGTGCCCAGCCCGATGCTGTGCAACCCGCTGGCGCTGGGCGCCGATGTGGTGGTGCACTCGGCCACCAAATACCTGGGCGGTCACGGCACCACCTTGGCCGGTGTGGTGGTGGAGGGCGGCAAATTCCCTTGGGACAACGGTAAGTTCCCGGGCATGACCGAGCCCTCACAGGGCTATCACGGCGTGAAGTTTTACGAAACCTTTGGCGACTTTGGTTTCACCATGCGATGCCGCATGGAAAGCCTGCGCGTGTTCGGCGCGGCGCTCAGCCCCATGAGCGCTTGGCAAATTTTGCAAGGGGTCGAAACGCTGCCCTTGCGGATGCAAAAGCATTGCGACAACGCCTTGGGCGTGGCACAGTTTTTACAAGACGATCCGCGTGTGGCTTGGGTCAATTACCCCGGACTGCCAGACCATCCGCAACACGCGCTCATGATGCGGCAAATGCGCGGGGCTTCGGGCTTGCTGGCGTTTGGCGTCAAAGGCGGCTTGAGCCAAGGTGTGAAGTTCATTGAGTCGGCGCAGTTCATGAGCCATTTGGTGAACATCGGCGATACCCGCACCTTGATCAGCCACCCCGCCAGCACCACCCACCGACAACTCGACGATGCCCAGCAACTGGGGGCCGGCGTGCCCCCCGACATGGTGCGCATTTCGGTGGGTCTTGAAAATCTGGATGATATTTTGTGGGACATCGACCAAGCGCTGGCGGCAGCCCAGTGACACGCCCGCGGCGATTAAAAACAGTAGGCTTTTGCAGGGTTACCAACCAATATAAGTTCGCGAACTGGGGCTTGCGGAGCCCATACCGACAACAGGTCCAACAGTTCGGCGTCATTGGGCAGGACTGATCGATTGGGATGTGGCCAGTTGCTGGCCCAAAGGCAGCTTTGCGGCTGGTGTTGGACCAATGCCTTCGCAAGCTCGCTTACATCGTCGTAACCTGGCGGTCCAATTCGGGATGTTTCATAAGGGGCCGCCAGCTTGACCCATCGGTCTTCGCGATCAATGATCCGCAATAAGGCCTGAAAGCAAGCGTCCTGTGGCAGAACGGGCGCCAAGAATTTGCCGATGTGGTCGATGACCAACTTACAAGGAAGCCGCAGCAGCAGGTCCATATGCCTTGGCAAATCGCGACCGTCCAGTTGAAGGTTGATGTGCCAGCCCATGGGTGCGATGCGTGCGGCCATGACCTCGAGCGTGTCCCAAGATAACAAGCCGCCACCCGGCGCCAACATCATGTAGCGAATGCCGCGAACACCAGCCGCATGGAGTTCCTGGAGAGCGGTGTCACTGACCTGCGGCGGTATCACCACCACCCCTTTGGCGCGGTCGCATCCCAGCTCGGACAAAGCACCGAGCAGAACCGAATTATCAAAGCCATAGCCAGTGGGTTGGACAAGCACCACCCGCTCCAAACCCAGTGCCTTTTGTACTTCAACGTAGGCCGAAACCGGCGCGTGGGGTGGTTTGAAGGTCGCGCTGGCGGCGAGCTCGACGCCATCTTCGTAAATATGAACATGACAGTCGCAGGCGCCCGCTGGCATCGGCGAGTTCAAAGGGGTGTTCATGCGCGGGCTAGCCATGCATGCAGTCGGCTTGAGTGCGCCCAATTCACTGCGCCTTGAGGTTGTCGATTGTTCAGCAGGTCGGAGACTTGTTGAACGGTTTCCATAGATTGGTGTTCAATCGCTTGTGGGGTCAGACCGCCGATGTGGGGAGTTGCGATAACGCGAGGGTGTTGCGCTAAAAGTGTTCCTGGCATTTGGTCGGGTTCCCGACCCACATCCAGTGCGCATCCGGCAATGTGACCGCTATCGAGCGCATGAAGCAGCGCTGCTTCGTCCACAAGGTCACCGCGCGATGGATTGATAAAGAAAGCCGAGGGTTGCATCTTTGCAAAGGCCGCAGCATGCATCAGATTTTCGGTCTGTGGTGTGGCTGTGGCCAGGCAGACGACATAGTCACTTTGCCGCAGAAGGTCGTCCATCGTCATTTGCTTTAGGGCGGGGTTGTCTGCCCGAACAAAAGGGTCACTTACGATAACTTGCATGCCAAATGCCAGCGCCAAGTCCGCCAGAGCCCGCCCTATTTGCCCGTATCCAATAATGCCGACTGTCGAGTGGTGTAGCTCGCGACCCATGACGGGCTGGGGGAACACGCCACTGTGGTACTGATTGAATGATGTGCTTATGCCTCGGCTGAGGTCGATCATCACGCCAATGGTCCATTCGGCCACAGAGTTGATGAAGCCGGCACTTGCATGCGAGACCAGAATACCTTGCTGAGTTGCTACTTGCACATCGATATTGCGGATGTCCACTGCACAGCGGCAAAAAGCCAATAGCCCAGGTAACATTTCAAACAATTCGGCACTTCCTTCAGCACGCCGGTCGCTGACAATGATTTCACTTCCTTGGGCTGCTTCTGCAAGGGAGCTTGGCGTCCAGGGTTCGTGGCTTGGGTTGGTACGCACGTGGGCTATTGCCTGCATCGCTTGCAGGGCTCGTTCACCGTAGTAATTTGCCAGCGCGCTGGGGCTGTGCGTTATAAAAACACGTATTTTGCTCATGCATGGACTTTAATTGATTGGGCTGGCGCTGCCACTGATTTACGTTGGACCAAACTCGGTTTGAACAAGAATTCGGCTGGCGCGATGCCGGGATTCGACATGCGACTGATGACGCGTTCCACCATCGTTTCTGCCATCTCAGGGACGGGTAGGCAAATGGTGCTCAGTGGTGGGCTGGTCAAGTCTGACAAAAACAAGCCATCCATGCCTACAACTGAAATGTCCGAGGGCACTGAAAGTCCGGCTTCTCGGAAACCTGCAAGCAGCCCGAAGGCCAAAAGATCATTCAGGGCGACAACGCCGGTCGGACGATTCCGATCAGCGGCAATGCGTTTTGCGAGCAGACGTCCCACGTCGGCCATTTCAGAGTCACCGTATTCTGATTGCGCTCGCCCATCGATGATGTGTGATGAATTTTGCAAGCCCGCCTGCTCAGCTGCCGCAAAAAATCCGCGCATCTTCTCGTCACGGCTCATCGTCCGGCCCGATGCGGTGACGAAGCCCAGGCGGCGATGGCCTTTTGCGACAAGGTGCGCTGTGGCCATACGTGCGGCCTCGAAGTTGTCGACGGAGACATGGTCGATGGCGGTTGCGCTGCCTGGTGTGGCGCGTCGGTCATAACTGACCATCACCAAGCCGCGGCGCACAGCGGACTCAAAGTGCCGCTCATCGACCAGCGACGAAATGACGATCACGCCCCGTACCTGATGTGCCAGCAGGTCCTCAAAAAATCCGGTCTCTTTGTCTTTATTGCGGTATGTGTTTCCCAGCAGGACCCGGTGGCCGTGGCGTTCTTGCGCTGCGGTCTCAATTTCGCGCGAAATGTAACCATACATCGGATTGGCGATGCTGGGTACCAACAGACCCAGCATCGGCGTGTGGCCGGTTTTGAGTTGCTGCGCAGCGCGATTGGGTCGGTAATCGAGTTCAGCAATGGCCTGGTGCACCCTGCCCAAGGTATCAACACGCATGCGCTCTGTGCGGCCGTTGAGCACGTTAGAGACGGTACTGACGGAGACGCCCGCCCGGTTTGCAACGTCGGCAATGGTACGCACCGTTTTAGCCTAGAAAATAATGGGGAATCCAGGATGCCAAACCGGGGATGAAAATCACCAGTAACAGGACAAGTGTCTCTGCCAACATGAACCACCAGACGTGGCGATTCACCTCCGAAAATGTGGTTTGTGCAATACTCGTGGTGATGAAAAGCAGGGGCGCCGTGGGTGGAGACACCGCGCCAATTTGGTTGCACATCACCATCACCAAGCCCATCTGGATCGGATCGATGCCATACGCTTTGCTGATCTGTATGGCAACCGGTGCAAAGATAAGCAGCACTGCCAACGAGTCGACAAAGGTTCCCAGGACAATCATCACCGCAGAGACGATGATCAGGACCATGGTGGGGTCCTGCGAGAACGATGTCACGAATTTCACCGCGCCTGCATTGAATTCCAGGTAAGCCAGCAGCCAGCCCGATGCACCAGCGACTGCAATCACACCTGAAACCATGGTCGTCATGACCGCTGACTCAATCAGAATTGACGGTAGATCAGTCACCTTGATTTTTCGGTAGTAAAACATCCCGAGCAGCAAGGCATAAAGGCATGCGACCGCACCAGCTTCGGTGGCAGTGAAAACGCCCGAGAGAATTCCCCCGACGATGATCACTGGCCCCATCAGTGCCGGCCAGACCACCATCAAAGATTGCCCGACAGCAAGCCATGAAAATTTGCCATGCGTCACACGCAATTCAGGGTAGTCAGGATGCCAAGAATAAAATTTGATCGTGGCCATGAGGAACAGCCCAACCAAAATGCCGGGGATGATTCCGCCCAGGAAAAGTCCACCGATTGAAACCTGAGCAATAGACCCATAGACCACCATCACCATGCTCGGCGGAATGATGGCGCCAATAGTCCCTGCAGTGGCAATAAGGGCAGCAGCAAAACCCGCCTTGTAGCCGGATTTTTTCATGGTCGGGATCACGATGGCCGATATCGCTGATGCATCGGCGGTACTCGAACCAGAAATTCCTGCAAAAATCATGCTTGCAATGACCGCAGCATGTGCCAAGCCTGCCCGCAAGTGGCCAACCAAAACCCGAGAAAAATCCACCAGTTGTTGACTCATACCGCTGGCTGACATGAGGCCACCGGCCAGGATGAAATAGGGCAATGCGAGCAGCGTGAACGAGTCGAGCTGCGCGAACATTTTCTGGGCAAAAAGCGGTAAGACCAGACCCGGTACCGCTGAAATTCCAACAAAGCCAACCAACGCGATAGAAAGTAAGATGGGAATGCCAATCAGCATGGTGCCCAGCATCAGGGCAAACAAAATCCAGGTCATGCCGATGGCCTCCATGCGCCGATTGCGATGCGACGTATGGCGACCAGCATCAGGTAGGCGCCGCCCACCACCATGCCTATGTAGGGATAGCTCATCGGCACTTCCAGACCTGGCGAATCTTGCATGTGGGCGACGCGGGCGACCATCCATCCCAGCGCCATCAGCGACATGGCGAACAGGGCCCAAGTCAGCTCAATCAGCAAGTTGAACGCCGCACGGGGCCCGGGCGGCAGCATGTCGCAAAAAGTTTCTATGTACAGGTGCGCTCCGCGCCTGTAGGCCACGGGAATCCCAAGGAACACAATCCAAATATGACCGAATATTTGAAGCTCTTCACTCCAACTGAGTGAAGAGTTCAATGCAAATCGATGAAATACTTGCAAGAGTGCAACCGCCACAATGACTGCGAATATAGCGGCCACTAAAAGTTCGAAACCGCTGTCTATCGCGTCAAGCGTCTTTTGCATCTATTGCTTCCTCAACGTTGCGAGCAAAGACTCTGCGCCGAATTCTTTGGCCAAGTCATCTTGCGCCGTAAGTGCTGCTTTTTGCATGCCAGAGACATCGATTTCGTTGACCTTCATGCCCAGCTTTTTGACAGCTGCAAGGGACTCTGCTTCACGCACTGGTGCCGCTTTGCGGACCATGTCTGCGGCAGCCTGCGCACCTTTCATCATCACCGCTTGCTCGGCGGCGTTGAACTTGTTCCATTCGGCCATCGAGAACACCAGCACCGTCGGGTCCATCAGGTGCCGCGTCATGGCGATACAGCAGGCAACTTCATTGAATTTAAAAGAAACGGTTGTCGCCGCCGTATGCTCATAGCCGTCGAGCACACCACTTTGCAAGGATGTGTAGATTTCGCCAAAATTCATCGGGGTGGCGTTGGCACCCATGGCATTGATTGCCGATACGAACACCTTGGTCGGTATTGTTCTAATCTTCAGGCCCTTAAGATCAGACGCTTGCTTGACCTCTTTTTTGGCAGTCACCACATTGCGGAAACCCCAACTGACCGCCCATGAAAGCACCTTGAAGCCGGCCTTTTCCATGTCCGCATTAAGTTCCTTGCCCACTGGACCATCAAGAACTGCGATGGCATGGTCATAATTTTTCCAGACAAAGGGCAGGCCTAGTACGCCGATACGCTTGACAAATGAGGCGTATTCAGCTGGCCCGCCAGCTGTTCCAGAAGCCCCGCCACCCAGTCGCATGGCTTCAATCACCTCGCGTGATTGACCCAGTGCGCTGTTGGCAAATACTTTGACCTCGATGGTTTCGGAGTTCGCATTCACATAGGTCATGAATTGGTGGGCGAGCATGGTGTTGTCAACACCCAGATCAGCCGGCCCTGCTGTATGGATACGGACCAATTTTTTGGTCTGAGCCTGAGCCTGAGCGGTGGTGCTGGCAATGACTGCAAGAGCAAGCATTGAAGCTGCAAGAGTTCGAAATATTTGATGCATGTTGACTCCAAATTTAACGGTGAACAAAACGGTTGGTGGAACGGTTTAGTAGAACGATACACTGATTTGAGTTCGAGGCAGCTAGGGTTTGTACTTGGTGGTTTTGTGGCTCGTCGATGCCCCGATTTGGCGCAGAATTCGCATCAATTATGGGCATAGATTTTGCATAAAATTGGTGCGTTCTGGCTTGGAAAAGCTTTTACGCACCAATATCAATCAAAACTGAACGAGAGACTTCAATGGAAGCACTGAAACAGGGCGCGGATGCGCTTTTTATTTTGTTGGGCGGCGTCATGGTGTTGGCCATGCACGCAGGATTTGCCTTTTTAGAGTTGGGCACGGTCCGCAAAAAAAACCAGGTCAATGCCTTGGTCAAAATTCTGGTGGACTTTTCGGTGTCCACTGTGATGTATTTTGTGATCGGCTACAGCGTGGCCTATGGCACCAATTTCTTTGTCGGCGCCGAGCAGTTGGCTGCTAAAAATGGCTATGAATTGGTCAAATTCTTTTTCTTACTGACCTTTGCGGCGGCCATCCCCGCCATCGTTTCGGGCGGTATTGCCGAGCGCGCCAAGTTTTGGCCTCAGTTGATCGCCACCGCAGTGATCGTGGGCTTTATCTACCCCTTCTTTGAAGGCATTGCGTGGAACCAGCACTTTGGGGTTCAGGCTTGGATCAAGGCCTTGACGGGCGATGAGTTCCATGACTTTGCCGGTTCGGTGGTGGTGCATGCGGTGGGCGGCTGGATTGCTTTGCCTGCGGTGGTGTTGCTGGGCGCGCGTTACAACCGTTACCGCAAAGACGGTCAGGTATCGGCGCATCCCCCATCGAGCATCCCGTTCCTCGCCTTGGGCGCTTGGATTTTGATCGTGGGCTGGTTCGGCTTTAACGTGATGAGCGCGCAGACTTTGGACAAGATTTCGGGGCTGGTCGCCGTCAACTCCTTGATGGCCATGGTCGGCGGCACGATCACCGCTTTGCTGATGGGCAAGAACGACCCCGGCTTTGTGCACAACGGCCCTTTGGCAGGCTTGGTGGCTGTTTGTGCAGGCTCTGACCTGATGCACCCTTTGGGCGCCTTGGCGGTGGGTTGCGTCGCAGGGGCTTTGTTTGTGATCATGTTCACGCTGACG
>Ga0209829_10003978_pt1 | contig 10565 bp, 9 predicted proteins | sample C_140205_EF_Meta_FD_187311 | JGI IMG/M metagenome (GOLD analysis project Ga0209829, IMG submission 187311) | Freshwater microbial communities from Lake Croche, Canada to study carbon cycling - C_140205_EF_MetaG (SPAdes) (version 2) | ecosystem: Environmental > Aquatic > Freshwater > Lake... | reverse complement strand
ACCCTCGCCTGCGGCCAATGCCACAGCATCTCCGCCTACAAAGATCTGGAGCGCACCAAGGCCCTCGCCCGCGAAGGCAGCAACTTCCGCCCCGGCATGAAGGAGCTCGACGCCCGTTGGGTCGCGCAGCCCAACAGCACCGATCATCCCGTGGAGCGCGCCGAACTCCTCCAGCTGTATCCGCATTTCTTTGGCGACAGTTTCTGGCCCGACGGCATGATCCGCGTCACCGGTCGGGAGATGAACGGCACGATGGCGTCCCCCTGCTACACGGGCGGAAAATTCTCCTGCATGTCGTGCCACGAATTGCACCCGGCCAAAACCGACGAAGCGTCGCTCGCCACCTGGAAAGAGGAACGCCAGATGAAACCCGGCATGGCCGAATCCAATCAAGCCTGCCTGCAATGCCATCCGGGCATCGCCACGAAACTCACGGCGCACACCCACCACGCCGCCGACTCTTCCGGCAGCAGTTGCTACAACTGCCACATGCCCCACTCCGCCTACGGCCTGATGCGTTCGCTGCGCAGCCACCAGATTTCCTCCCCCACCGTCCGCGAGAGCCTCGATCACGGCCGGCCCAACGCCTGCAATCTCTGTCACCTCGACCAGCCCCTCGCCTGGACCGCCGCCAAGTTGACCGAGTGGTATCACCAGCCCGCGCCCAAGCTCGACGCCGACGACCGCACGCTATCCGCCGCCGCCCAGTGGTTGCTGAAGGGCGACGCCGGCCAGCGCGCCCTGATTGTTTGGAGCATGGGCTGGGGCCCCGCGCAAAAAGCTTCCGGCCACGAATGGTTTTATCCGTTCCTCACCTTCGAACTCAACGACCCCTACGCGGCCGTGCGCTACGCCGCTTGGAAATCGCTTCAAACTCTCCCCGGTTTCGCGGGCCACGAATTCGACTACACGATGGACGACGCGAAACAGAAAGACGCCCTCGCCCAAGCCTACCAAAAATGGTGGTTCACCGTGCGCAAACCCGACGGTCGCTTCCCCCCCCAGACCATTCTCCAACCCAACGGCATGTTCCAGCAGGACGTGTTCGACCGTCTGCTCGACCAGCGCAGCAAACGAAAAATCCTTCTCGCCGAGTAAACGCATCTTCCCATGAACACCTCCGACCGACATCTCCGCTTTGGCTGGCGGTCTCTCTTCGTCTTTCTCTCGCTCGGCCTCGTCCTCGAAACGTTGCACGGCTTCAAGCTCGGCTGGTATCTCGACGTCAGCAGCGAGATCCGCCGTCTCATGTTTACCCTCGCCCACTCGCACGGCACCCTGCTCGCCCTCGTCAATATCGCCGCCGGCCTCACGCTGCGGACCGTGAAAGGTTTCGAAATCACGAACGCCGCCTCCCTCGCGCTCCTTTGGGGCAGCATCGTTATGCCGGTCGGTTTTTTCCTCGGCGGGATCGTGATTCATGATGGCGACCCCGGCCTCGGCGTCGTGCTGGTTCCCCTCGGCGCCCTCCTCTTGCTCTTCGGCGTCGGGAGTGCCGCGCGGGCTCTTGGCAAGGTCGCGCCGACAAAGTAGTGCAACACCAACATCCGTTGTTTTTCGGAATTCCCCAGAACGTCGCATGGGCTTCCCCGCCTGTGGGTTTGAGTCTGTTAATCTACAGATCTTTGGATCAATTCTCCCCCGGCGCCGCTTTGCGATCCCGCCGCCGCTCGCCGACCAGCCTTTTCGCTTTCGCAATCTCCGCCGCCGACATGCGCTCCATCAGCCGCTTCGCCGGCACCGCTTGGTTGTCTCGCACATACCGCGCCGCCGGATCCTCGCCGTTCGCCCGCTCGGCCGCCGTGAGCAAAAACGCCAATCCCTTCACGTCGTCGCGCGGCACAAACCGGTCGTTGGCGTGCAACATCCCCAGACTGAAAATCGCCGGCAAGTAGTCGTGGTCCGCCGCGCGTTGATACCAGCCCGCCGCCTTCGCAAAATCGACCGGCACCCCGATGCCGTATTCGTGGCAGATCCCCAGATAGTGTTCCGCCCCCACCTCGCCTTCGTTGGCCAGCGCCGTGTAGAGCGCGAAGGCCTTCGCTGGATTCGCCCGCCCGCCCGCGCCCCGCGCATACATGTCCGCCATCCGAAAACCCGCCACCACAAAACCCACTTCATACTGCGCCTCGAAAATCCGGAATGCCTCCGCAAAATCTCGCTTCCGCAACGCCGCGTCTCCCGCCGCCAAACTCGCCTCCGCGACTTGCCCCTGCTCGTCGAGCAGCATCATCGGCAAGTGATCGCCCGCCGCCTCCCGCCGCCAATAGCGCCCGGTCTCCCGCCGCGTTTTCAAATCGGTAAACGCGAGCCGGTAGCCCCGCATCCGCACCATCGTTGCCGGACGGTCTGCAAACGGATCGCCTGCAAACAGCGCCATCACGCGCGGATTCCGCACGAGCAAATGCCCCGCCACCGCCGATAGCAGCGGTGACTTCCTCCCGCTCAACACCTCGATCTCCATCGTCGCCTCGAACCGCGCAAACCACGGCGCGATAAACCCGCCAATCTGGTCCTCCCGCTGCGGAATATACCGATACGGGTAGGTGCGCCACGTCTTCCCGCCATCATTCGAACCGGCGAACTCCACGTGATAGCGCACGTCCTCAAACTTCGCATAAAGGTGATACCCATTCGTGCTGCGAAATTCGCGAAACACCCCGACCGGCCCCGCCAGCACACCGGGAATATCCGCCGCTACCACTCCGCAGATCCGCGCAAACGAATACAGCGTGAGATAAAAGTGCCCCCACAACGCCACGCCCAGACCATACCTCCGCCACGCCGCGAGCGCGGGCACCGCCGCCCCTCCGCCCGCCGCCGTCGTCGCCACCCACGCCCCGAGTCTGCCCAACCCCAATCGTTCTGCCGCACCACGGACCATGTGGTCGTCGAGCAGCAGTAGACCCAATCCACCCGACGCCGTGTTCAACCACCCGAAATTGCTCGTCAGCTGGATTCCCACCTGCAGCGCCGTCCACGTCCAAAACGCAAACCACCGCCCACGCCGCCCGCCGAACACGGCCACCACGGGCGCCACCAACTCCGCCGCAAAGGTCAGCACGATCTCGAAAACATGATACGCGTGCGGCAGTTGGTGATCCAAATACCCCAAGATCGTCGGAAACGGACTCGTCTCATACATGACCTCCATCGCCGTGAAATCCCGCCAGTGCGGGTCGCCCGCCGTCAGTTTCACCACGCCCGACTCGAACATCACCCGGAACAGCAGCCACCGCACCATGAAGATCGCGATCGGCCGCGGCGGCGACGTCACGCCCAATCCCGGACGAAATCCCGCCGGCGCAAACGGAATGCACAGCAGCGCCACCTCGATCATCAACTTGTCGAGCTGCGCCGGTGAAAACGCCCGCCATGTCGACGCGAACGACAGGAAAACCGCCCAGCAAACGAACAATGCCATCCGCGGCCAAAGATTCAGCACGACCGCCACCGCCGCCGCCATCCCCACCCACGTCAGAGACGTGATCATGCCCGAACTCGTGTTCAGCCAAAACAAACTCGGCGCGTGGCGAAACGCTTCGAACCCGTTCGGAAACGTCTTCCGCAACTGTTCAAAATACTCCGCCAGTTGCGCGATGCCGTTCGGCGCCAGCAGCGCCTGACCCTCCGCGAAAATCCCGGCGAAAATAAACAGATACACCACCCCGACCGCCCGCAGCACTAGCCATCGCGGCCAGAAATACGTCGCCTCGCCTCCGAGCCCCGCAAATTCCTTCACCGATCGCCAGCCCCACCCGCGCAGCCCCGTCGGACGCTCGAACAATCCGACCGCATTTTTCGCCCCGTCGGCGGGCGGAGGTGTTTTATGAGACATGCGCAGCGGTCCAATCCACACTCCCCACCAGAGCCCATCCGAGGGCTCGTTCAAGATTCAATTTTCAGCCGCAAACTCACCGGAGCTGTTTCTGCCAATAGAATAGGCCTATCTGAAAACGCCCCTCCTCACGTCGCCCCCGGCTTCGTCCCCCACCCGTAAACCCACATCGGCCGCGTTTTCACGTGCCAGTCGACAAATCCTGCGTGCGTGAAAAACGCCTCGAACTCCGGCACCGAAGAACACTTTGAAATCTGCGCCGGCCGTTTCTGCGGGGGAAACTGCGTGCGGCTCGCCTCAAACATCGCCCATCCTTCCGGTGACGCGATATTCGCATTGTCGCAATAAAAACGCCCGCCCGGCTTCAACACCCGCATCGCTTCCAACACATACGTGTAACGGTCCCATTCCTCGAGGTGCATAAACACCACCGTCGTGTAGACCACATCGACGGAATTATCCGGAATCGGCTGCAAGTCGTAGCCTGAGATTTCTTGGAGCCGCGTGTTCGTCAGCCCGAGCAATCGCCGGCTCGCGAGCTTGATCATGTTCGGTGACACATCGCAACCGATCCACTCCTTTACAAACGGCGACAACACCCGCCCCACGCGCGCCACGCCGCACCCGATCTCCAAAAACGTGTCCGTCGGCTTGATGCCCGTCGTCTCGCCCAAAATAAACAGGGTATCCTCCGCATCCGCGTGAAACTTCTCCTCGTCGGTATAACCGGACACGACCATGTAGGCGTCCTCTTTGCTCCCGGAGAGCGCCGTCCAGACTGATTTGTAGTCGCCGCGAATTTGACTCATGCCGCGACTCCACTCCGCCGGCCCCCCAGCGTCAAAACATTCCCCGCCAAGCTTTGCACCCGGCACGTCAAAAAATCACGCTTCCCGCGCGCCCCTCTTTTGGCAACCGTGCCTCCATGCGAATCTTGATCTCCGGTGTGTGCGGCTTTGTCGGCAGCACCCTCGCACGCGCCCTCGCCGAATCCAGCGCCGGCCACACCCTCGTCGGCTTCGACAATTTCATCCGCCCCGGCAGCGAGTCCAATCGCGACGCCCTCAAAAAGCTCGGCGTCAAACTCTTCCATGGTGACCTCCGTGCGCCCAGCGACCTCGAAACCCTTCCCGCCGTCGACTGGGTCATCGACGCCGCCGCCAACCCGAGCGTCCTTGCCGGGATCGACGGCAAAACCAGTTCCCGTCAACTCATCGAACACAACCTCGGCGGCACGGTGAACATGCTCGAGTTCTGCAAAACCCATCGCGCCGGCTTCATCCTCCTCTCGACTAGTCGCGTCTACTCGATCCCGCCCCTCGCTTCTCTGCCCGTCGAAGTGGTCAACCACGCGTTCCGGCCCGTCTCCCCCTCTCGCCATCTCTCCGTCTCTCCATCTCCGCTACCCCGCGGCATCGGCCCGGCCGGCGTCGCCGAGGAATTTTCCACCGCCGCCCCGGTCTCGCTCTACGGCTCCACCAAACTCGCCAGCGAAGCCCTCTCCCTCGAATACGGCGAGACCTTCGCTTTTCCTGTCTTTATCAACCGCTGCGGCGTGCTCGCCGGCGCCGGACAATTCGGCCGCGCTGACCAAGGCATCTTCGCCTACTGGCTCAACGCCCATCTCCGCCAGCGCCCGCTCAAATACATCGGCTTCGGCGGTCACGGACACCAAGTCCGCGACTGCCTCCACCCCCGCGACCTCGTCCCCGTGCTGGCGAAACAATTCGCCGCGCCCGCCTTACCCGCCTCCGACCGCATCGCGAATTTCTCTGGCGGTGCCGCTTCTGCGATGTCGCTCCGACAACTAACGGATTGGTGTGACCACGCCTTCGGCCCCCATGCCATCGACGCCGATGCCACACCCCGCTCTTTCGACATCCCGTGGATGGTCCTCGACTCCGCCAAAGCCACCCGCCTTTGGTCGTGGCGCCCCCAAACGCCCGCCGCGATCATCCTCGAAGAAATCGCCGCCCACGCCCGCGCGAACCCCACCTGGCTCGACCTCTCCGCCCCGCTCTGAGGCATCGTTCTCGTTCCTCGTAATCGTTCTCGTTCTCTCCGCTCCGCTCTGACCCGCATCTTTCTCTTTCCTTTTTCTCCTTCCGTCGGTCTCTCAAGTCTTCCGCGTCTCCCGTGCCTTCCCCTTCTTCCGTCCCCGCACCCCTCACCCTCTTTTCCGTCGTCATCCCTGCCCGCGACGAAGAGGCCTCGCTGCCGCCCACGCTCCGCGCCATCCACGCCGAGTTCACGCGCGCGGGCATCGCCCACGAACTCATCGTGGTCGACGACGGTTCCAAAGACGCCACGTGGTCCGTCCTCCAATCGCTTCGCCACGAAATACCTGCTCTCGCCCCCGTCCAAAACCCCGGCCCCCACGGCTTCGGCCGCGCGATCGTTTACGGCCTGAATCACATGCGCGGTGACGCCGTCGTCATCATGATGGCCGACGCCTCCGACTCGCCCGTCGACGCGATCCGCTACTGGCAATTGCTCAACGAAGGCTACGAATGCGCCTTTGGCAGCCGCTTCATCCGTGGCGGCAAGGTCCTCGACTACCCCCGCATCAAGCTCCTCGTCAACCGTCTCGCCAATCTCTTCATCCGCGTCCTCTTCCGCCACGGCCTGAACGATACCACCAACGCCTTCAAGGCCTACCGGCGCCACGTCATCGAGGGCTGCCGCCCACTCCTTGCCCCTCATTTTAATCTCACGGTCGAACTCCCCCTCAAAGCCATCGTCCGCGGTTACTCGTGGGCCCTGACTCCAATCTCTTGGGAAAACCGCAAACACGGCGTCGCCAAACTAAAGATCAAGGAAATGGGCAGCCGCTACTTTTTCATCTGCATGTATGTCTGGCTGGAGAAATATTTTAGCCGCGGCGACTACCGGCGGCGTTAGTGCGTAGGATTCCCCCTCAAAAAAACCCTTGTTCTCCATTCCTCCCCCCGTTTCCTTCCATCCTCTATGATTTACCTGCTCGGAGGATCCGGATACGTCGGCCAAGCTTACCAAGCGCTGCTCGCGCGCAAAGGCATCCCCTTTCGCAATCTGCGCCGCGCCGACGTCGATTACACCAATCCCATAGTCCTGCGCGAGGCCCTCCTGCGCGACCAGCCGGAGTTTCTCATCAACGCCGCCGGCTATACCGGCAAGCCCAACGTCGACGCCTGCGAGCTCCATAAAACCGAGTGCCTCTTCGGCAACGGCGTCTTCCCCGGCATCGTGGCGCAAGCCTGCACCGAGGCCGGCATCCCCTGGGGCCACGTTTCCTCTGGCTGCATCTACACGGGTTCGCGCCCGGACGGCACCGGATTCACCGAGACCGACACGCCGAACTTCACGTTCCGCACCAACAACTGCTCGTTCTACAGCGGCACCAAAGCCCTCGGCGAAGAAGTCCTCGCCGGCACGCCCAACGTCTACACGTGGCGCCTCCGCATTCCGTTTAACCACGAGGAAAACCCGCGCAACTACCTCACCAAGTTAATGCGTTACCCGACCCTCCTCGCCGCGGAAAACTCCATTTCGCAACTCGAAGAATTCGTCGCCGCCACCTTCGCTTGCTGGGAAAAGCGCGTCCCGTTTGGCATCTATAATGTCACCAATCCCGGCCACGTCACGACCCACGAGGTCGTCGCGCACATCCTGAAGAGCGGCGTTTGCCCGAAAAACTACGTCTTCTTCAAAGACGAAACCGATTTCATGCACACCGCCGCCAAGACCCCGCGCTCCAACTGCGTGATGACCTCTGCCAAACTCGCCGGCGTGGGCATCGTCATGACGGAAGTCCACGAAGCGGTCGCCCGCGACCTCGCCCGTTGGAAAAAAGCCGTAGCCTAACGACCACCTCCCCCCTGCTTCTCTTGCTCACCTGCTTTCGCTCTTAGCTCAACATGAACCTCCTCGTCACCGGCGGCGCCGGCTTCATCGGCAGCAACTTCATCCGTCAACGCCTTACCGAAAAGAGCTCATGCCTTACCAAGCTCGTCAACCTCGACGCGCTCACCTACGCCGGCAATCCCGCCAACCTCGCTGATCTCGCCGCAGATCCCCGCTACGTTTTCGCCCATGGCGACATTGGTGACACTGCGCTGGTCACCCGTCTCCTCGCCGAGCACCAAATCGACGCCGTCGTCAATTTCGCCGCCGAGTCTCACGTTGACCGGTCCATCGATTCCCCCGAGCCCTTCATCCAAACGAACGTCGTCGGTACGCTCCGCCTGCTCAATTGCTCGCGTCTTTACTGGACGAAACTTCCCGAGACCAAGAAAGCCGCCTTCCGCTTCCTCCACGTTTCCACCGACGAGGTCTACGGCACCCTCTCCCTCACCGATCCCGCTTTCACCGAGGAGACGCCCTTCGCCCCCAATTCTCCCTACGCTGCCTCCAAAGCCTCCAGCGACCATCTCGTCCGCTCGTTCCAGCACACCTACCATTTCCCGACCCTCACGACGAACTGCTCGAATAACTACGGGCCCTTTCACTTTCCCGAAAAACTGATCCCGCTCGTCATTCTGAATGCCCTCGAGGGGAAAAACCTGCCGGTCTACGGCGACGGCATGCAGATCCGCGACTGGCTCTACGTCGAAGACCACGCCGCCGCGATCTGGCTCGTCCTCCAAAAGGGCCGCATCGGCGAGACCTACAACATCGGTGGCCTGAACGAAAAACCGAACATCGAAATCGTTAACACCATCTGCGCCCTCCTCGACCAAAAGTCGCCCCGCGGCGACGGCAAACCCTACGCCTCGCAAATCACCTACGTCGCCGACCGCCCCGGCCACGACCGCCGCTACGCCATCGACTGCACGAAACTACAGTCCGAACTCGGCTGGGCTCCCCAGGAGAATTTCACGACCGGCATCGCCAAAACCGTCGACTGGTATCTCACCCACCGCAGCTGGGCCGCCGACATCACCTCCACGCGCTACGCGCGTGAGAGGCTCGGGGCCAAGGGCTAGAGGCGATGGGCACCGGTTTTCATGACTTGGAGGTTTGGCGGGAGGCCAAAGCCCTCGCCGTCGAAACCTATCGTGCGACGGCACGCCTTCAAGATTTTGGGTTGCGCGACCAACTCCGTCGTGCCGCCGTCAGTGTGCCATCCAACATCGCTGAAGGCGATGAACGCGACACCGACAAAGACTGCGTCCGATTCTTCTTCATGGCGAAAGGTTCGCTGGCGGAACTTCGCACCCAGCTGGAGATCGCCACCGAGGTAGGCCTGCTGACGACCGAGGTAACCGCACCACTCCTCGCTCGCGCCACCATTCTCGCTAAACGCCTCGGCGCCCTCATCAAATCTCGCTCCTCCCATGCCTCCGCCCCCCTCACCTCTCTCCCCTAGCCCATCACCCATGCCTGCATCCCTCTCGCTTCTCGCCTCTCTCCCCTCGCCCGCTCACCGCCGCGGAATAATTCTCGCCGGTGGCTCAGGCACGCGCCTCTGGCCCCTCACCATCGCCGTCTCCAAGCAGCTCATGCCGGTTTACGACAAACCGATGATCTACTACCCGCTGTCGGTGCTCATGCTCGCCGGCATTCGCGAAGTCCTCGTCATCTCCACCCCGACAGATCTCCCACTCTTCAAGAAACTCCTCGGCGACGGCACCAACCTCGGCCTCAAGCTTTCCTATGCCGAGCAACCCAGCCCCGACGGCCTCGCCCAGGCCTTCCACATCGCCGGCGACACCGGCTTCCTCACCGGCGCCGAGCCTTCCGCGCTCGTGCTCGGGGACAATCTTTTCTACGGCCACGACTTTACGCGTTCCCTCGAGGCCGCCGGTGCCCGCACGAACGGAGCCACCATTTTTGGCTACCACGTCTCCGACCCCACCAGCTACGGCGTCGTCGAGTTCGCCGCCGACGGTCGCGTCCTGTCACTCGAAGAAAAGCCAACCCAGCCGAAATCCAACTACGCCATCCCCGGCATCTATTTCTACGATGCCGATGTCGTAAAAATCTCGCGCACCCTCAAGCCCTCCAAGCGCGGCGAACTCGAGATCACTGACCTTAATCGCCTCTATCTCGATGCCGGGAAACTCCGCGTGGAACTCCTCGGCCGCGGCACCGCTTGGCTCGACACCGGCACGCACGACTCGCTGCTCGAAGCCGCCCAGTTCGTTTCCGTCATCGAAAACCGCCAAGGTCTGAAAATCGCCTGCCTCGAGGAAATCGCTTTTCGCAAGGGATGGATTGATCGTGCCGTGCTCGATGCCAACATCGCTCGACTCGGCAAGTCCTCCTACGGTGCCTACCTGCGCCGCCTCGCCGCCGAAGCGTAGGGCCGCCGCTCGTCGCCGTACCGCTTCCCGCCGCTCGTCGGCGGGCCACGCGGTATCCTCGCTTTACGCCGCGCATGCAAACACCCACGCTCCTTTCGCGTGCTGGTCAGCTTCATCATCCCTCTCTTCGACAATCTCGCGCTCACCCGCACCTGCGTTGAGAGTTTGCAAGCCTCCCTCCCGACCGACCTCGCGCACGAAATCATTCTGGTCGACGACGGCAGCACCGACGGCACCCGCGCCTGGCTGGCCACGCTCACTTCACCGTTTCGCGTCGTCCTCAACGAACGCAACCTCGGCTACGCCGCCGCCAACAATCGCGCCATCGCCCTCGCGCGCGGAGAATTCCTCGCGTTGCTCAACAATGACCTCGTCCTCCTGCCGCGCTGGCTCGAACCCATGCTCGCCGCGCATCGCACCCTGGGCGCCCGCGCCGGCCTGAT
>Ga0209829_10003977_pt1 | contig 10565 bp, 10 predicted proteins | sample C_140205_EF_Meta_FD_187311 | JGI IMG/M metagenome (GOLD analysis project Ga0209829, IMG submission 187311) | Freshwater microbial communities from Lake Croche, Canada to study carbon cycling - C_140205_EF_MetaG (SPAdes) (version 2) | ecosystem: Environmental > Aquatic > Freshwater > Lake... | reverse complement strand
CGACGATCCGTGGGTGAGTGATCCCATCCACGTGCGGGCAACGCTCGCCCCGGCGGCCGCCGGACCATGGAGCGAATGGACCGTGGAGCCCGTGCAGTTGCTCGCCGACGCCCGCCTCGAACCCGGCGTGGCGCAGGGAGTGCTGGCATACATCGCGCCGGTGCTGGCCGACGCCACCCGGACAGGCGGGCGGTTTTCTCTCCGTCTCAACGCCGCCACCCTGCCTGTCGGAGCGGCCGACGGCGGGCACCTGTCGGGCGTGCTCTCGATGCACGCCGTCGATCTGGGGCCGGGACCGCTCGTGGCGCATGTGATCGAGGCATTGCCGGGGAGGTTTCAGCCGCCCTCATCGATCCGAATCGCCGATGAATCGCATGTGGAGTTTCATGTGGCCGACCGGCGGGTATGGCACACGGGGCTCGCCTTCGGCGTGCCGCTGGCGAAACTCGGGGAGCGGCTCGACATTCGATCGAGCGGTTCGGTGGGCATCGACGACAAGTCGCTCGACTTGAAGCTCGAATTGCCGATCCCCGCGAATCTGCCGCAGGACAGGCCGCTGCTGGCAGCCCTCGCAGGCCAGACATTTTCCGTCGACATCGGCGGAGAATTGGGCAATCCCCGCGTCAATTTCGACGGCACGCTGCGGGCGACGGCGGGGAATGTGGTGTCTGAACTGGTGAATCGACTCCGCGGTGCTGGCGGGCCGTCGGCGGCTCAAACACCGCCTGCCGGGCCGATTCAGCCGTCGCGGCCGCCAGCCCCGGCGTGGCGGCCGAATGGAGCAGGAAACGTTTCGCAGGGTGACAGCCCGCCAGCAAAAACCGTGGAGGGCGGGAGTCGGGCTGCCAATCCGGAAGCCGGCTCTGCGGCCGGAGGAAGCCCAGCGCAAGCCGGTGGCGAACAAGATGCCGCCACGCCAGGAAAGCTCGACGGCATCAAGTTGAAGCTGCCTGCGGAGATAACAGCAGACACAACGGCCGAGTCGGTGATCGATCTCGTCGGCGGATTGCTCGGAGAAGTCGCGAAGCGTCGGGCTGAACGTCAGGCGGCCGAGGCCGCGAATCCGCAACAGGCCGTTCCGCAGCCGCGTCGAGGACGGCTCCTTCGCCGGCTCATGCCGCCGCCGGCCCCAGCGTCGTCGGAATCACCTCCGCTGACGCCTGTGCCCCCGCCGGCCCTCGGCCAGCCGCCCGCGGCATCAGCTCCCGCAGAGAAACTTCCAGCAGCGGGGCAATGAGCCGTCACCCGCAGCCAGCGCAAAAAAAGCCGGGCCTCCCATCAGGAAGGCCCGGCTCTCGTTTTTGACCAGCCGCTTCACCGCTCGCCTCAGGGCAGACCTGGTTGCGATGGTTCGGCCGGTGATCGACCTCAGGTCTTCGCCGGGGCAGCAGGGGCCTCGGTGACGGCCGGAGCGGCCGGAGCGGCCTCGGTCGGCACGCCTTCGGAGATCACGTTGCTGCCTTCGCAGGCACCGCCGGCGCAGCCGCCGTTGACAACCGCCGACTCACCACAGCTGCCGCAGGCCGGAGCGGCCTCTTTGCAGCCCGACTCACAGGCGGCCGGAGCAGCCTCGCCGTTGCAACGCTTCTTCTTGTGGGCAAGCAGACCACCGTGGCAACGCTTCTTCTGGCTACCACCGTGGCAGCGGGCACGACCATGACAGCCGTGGCCAGCGACAGCACCCGAGTCACCGCCGACGAGGGCGATGGCGACGAGAGCGATGAACATTGCAAAACAAAAACCAAGGAAACGCTTCATTTCGATAACTCCAGATGAAAACATTGAACGCGCGGTGCGTTCCTGAGCCGTCACGAAACAACCCCGATCCGGGACGGCCACCGGACCGCAGAAACCGAGCGAGCAACGAGACCACCCGGGGCACAACAGAAAATTCGACAACCGGCAGCAGTGCCCTGCAAGAGCTGCGGGTTGGGAAAAATCTCCGGCCTGGGTAATCCAGGCAATTAGGCTAGCACTGGCTCTTGGACTGTCAAGGACGGGTCTTGGGCCGCTCAGCCGGCCCGCAGGTCATTTCCGAACACAATTCATCGAAAATGACGTTGAATTCCGCATGGAAGCACGACTGGCATACCAGCCGAAAGAGGGGTGTTTTGGCCTCCTCGGCAGGTGTCCCAGGCGCAGGTTTTCGGGCCTGGAAGGGCAGGTGTTGGGCCAGTCGGCCTGCGTGTGCGATGAGGCTTTCAGCCTCTCACGCGAGCCGCTGGCTCGCGGGCGCACGGCCCCGACATCCCCTTGGATCAAGAAGATAGCCTGGCGATTTTATGGCCAGAGAGTGGGGCCAGAAGCATGCGGTATCGCCACGAAAAATTCGGCAGAATGCCATGGTGTTCGTGGCGGGTCTGCGGCCGCGTTACGCGACGATCCGGGCTTTTATCTGGCTCGCGAGCTTTGTCGCTATTTCCTCGGCCCATCGACAGGACCGACGGCCGTCCGGGTGTCGGACTGCTTCTCTGCAGCCTCCTTGGCCCGTCTTTGGAGTTCGTCGGCAACCATCTCCTGCTTTGCCAGCATGTCTTCGGGATCCTCGAAATTCAGCAGGAGCGGCGGCAGATCGTCGAAAATCATCGTTGCCATTCCCACCACTCGCCAGCCCTCCGGATCGAGGCGGACCGCCCACACGACGTTTTCGGTGGTCGTGAAGCCGTCCGGGTCGGTGTCAGTCCATGTTGTGCCCACATGCACAAGGTCATCCGAGTCCGCCACCATTTCACATTCGCGGATCGAATAGGTCGCCGACGTGGTCACCGGCGGCGCCACGGAAATGCCCAGTTCCTGTGTTTTGGCCCGGGCAACCTTTGTCAGCATGGCCCGCGCCCCATCGTCGTCACCACGCTTGATGGCGGCCAGGAATGACGTGACGGTGGCCTTGGCTGGTGCCGTGCTGGCCGACGCGACTCCGCCCCCGGAAGAACAGCCGACCATCGACGAGACAGGGACCGCGGCACAGCCGATCACGAGGCAGGCCGCCCACAGCGAGTAGGCTCGCGTTCGGCTTGGCTTGGTCGGGGGCTGGCGGAATCGTGGTGTCTTGGTCGAGGTGATGGCGTTCATGCGAGTTCTCCGATGCTCCTGGTTCCAGGTCTCACGGCAACCTTCCTCCACGCGGAGCGGTGAAGATAAAGTTCCACGGGTCGGGGAAGGTGACGGCCAGGCCGCAGGGAGTCAAGGCGAAAAAGACAGATTGTCGGCATGTTTTTAGGGTGGCTGCGGTATACTCGCTGGTCGAAACGGGCTCGAAGTGAGGTGGTTCGATGCATGTGCCGAGCAAATTCTTGGAGAACCCCCGGAAGCGGAAGAGCCGCACGATCACCGCCACCTTCTCAGGCGGGCGGCAGTGGCTCGCGGCGGTCTCCGTGATCGTGGTCGTTGTTGGCTGGATCGGCGGGCTGATGTTCGCAGCGGGCCTCGCCGTGGCCCGCGATGGCGGCAGTGCAGCCAAGGAAATCCTCCGGGCCAAAGCCCCGGCGACGTCCTGGGACAAGAACACAGCCAACACCTTTTACGACGACGCCTTCGTCGACCTGGTGGGTGTGCGTCCGGACTTTGCCGTTGCGTTGGCGAAGACGGAGTCCGGAAAGGGGGCGGGGCCAGGGGCTTCAGCCGAACCTTCTGCAGCCGGCGGCTTCCAATGGTCGACTCTCGTGTCGGAAGAGACCCTGACCGACGAGGTCAAGGATATGAAGGCAACCTTGGATGAGGTGGTGACGAGTCAGTCGGCGTTTAAAGGCGGCGGCTACGACAAGGCCCGCGAAGGCTTCAGTGTTGTCGCCGTGGCGTTTGGGGTCATCGCGGTCTACGACAAAGACATTCGCTGGCGGAAAAACGCTGAAACCGCTCGCGATCTGTTTGCCCGGGTGGGCTCAAATTGCAAGGTGGGCACCGACCAGTCGTTTGCCGAGTCCAAGCTTCGGGTGGCGGATTTGGAAACGCTGCTTGAAGGCAATGCCCCCGACGCCAAGGCTGATCGCGAAGACGATTTCCGCTGGAGCCAGGTAGCCGGCCGGCCGGCCCTGATGTCGCGACTGGAGGTCGCCGACGGAATCCTCGGGGCCGCCATCGCCTCCAAAGGGGATTTTGACAAGGCCGTGGAACGGCTGCTGCACGACGCGGAGATCGTTGCTGTGATCGGCGAGGTGATCCGACAACCGGACTATGAGTATCACGACGACGACACCTACCGCGGCTATGCGGCGGCGATGCGCGACGCTGCGGTGAGGATGCGGGATGCCGCCAGGAAAAAAGACTACGACGCCGCCAGGTCCGCCTTGGGTGAACTCAAAAAGTCGTGCGACTCCTGCCATGGCGACTACCGGAGTTGATTTTACGAAAAACACAGCATCCTGCTGTTTTTTCTTGGAAACCTCCGGTTTCTGGTGCTGCGCATGGCATCCTGCCATGCAGCTGGGGCCGATGTTCGCTTGGCGGGCCTCCGCCCGCGTGCGCGGGCCTCTTGTGGCAGCAAGTTTTCAACTTGCTGATTCCGACAAGATGGAATCTTGTCGCCACAAAGAGAGGAGGGGAGGGGGATTTTGAATTGTGGCAGCACGTTTTCAACTTGCTGAATCCGACAAGAGACAAGATGAAATCTTGTCGCCACAAGAGACAAGATGAGATCTTGTCGCCACAAGAGACAAGATGAGATCTTGTCGCCACAAGAGACAAGATGAGATCTTGTCGCCACAAGAGACAAGATGGAGATCTTGTCGCCACGGGGAGGGAGGAAATAAGGAAAGCCGGGGAGAGCCGTGCCTGTCAGTCGTGAGACGGTCTCGGCTCAAACAACGACGGCAGCGGCTTGAGGTCGATCAGTTCCGCCAACCCGGCCTCGGCCAGCTCCCGGCCAGTCACGTAGCGATGCGTGCGGCTCCACTCGTTGATGCTGTCGGCCGCCCGGCCAAAGAGATCGCACAGCAACACGTCCATGTCGTGTTCGAGCTCCGCGAAATGCCGCGACCACTCGGCCGCCTCCTTGATGCCGATGTGTTCCTCGCTCTGCCACTTCATCGGATGGAAGAGAAAGACACTGAAGGGCGTTACCAGCCGCCGTTCGCATGCAGCGAAGGGCCAGAGCGCGGCCGAAGAGCATTCGCCTGTCACCACGGCCGTGGCTCGGAGCCCACGCAGTTTCAGGAGCGTTACCAGCGACATCCCGCAATAGGGACTGCCTCCGGGAGAGTCGAAGTAGATCGTGCACTCACCCCCCGGTTCGATTCCGAGCAGCCGATCCGTCAGATCAGACTCGTTGTCCGTCAGATCGCCAACGATCGCCAGTTCGGGCGGGCCACTGCGTTCCGGCTCCTGATCGTGATCGGGCTCGTGGTCTGATTTCGCTGGCTGACGTTTGGCATCGCGACGAAGCATGGTTGAGGCACCGCCTGGGCCTTGGGCAGAGAGCAAAAAAGCCGCGGCCGGAGCCTAAGGCGGATTCGGAGAAACGGCAAGCCGCGGGGCCAACGCTTGTGGAAGCAGGCCGGTTCATTGCATCATGCCAGCCGGCGGCGGGCCAAACCGGCTGTCGCGTCAGGAGACGAACGCATGGGAATCGTGGCCCAATGCCCCAATGGGCACCGCCTGAACGTCAAGAATCACCTGGCCGGCAAGACCGGCCTGTGCCCGAACTGCGGCGCGAAGTTTCGCATTCCGGCGGCGCTGGCGGTGCCTGGCAGATCGCCGACTGCGGCCGGGGAGGCGACGCCCGACCACACCCTGCCGCTGGCCAGGCTTGTGCTGCTGGATCAGGCAGTCATCCATACGCTGCCGCGGGCCCTGCCACTCGGTGCAGCGCGGGCAGCCGGCACCGCGGCGGCGGACGACGCCGAGCCGCTGCCGTTTGACACGGAACCCCTCGAATCCGAGCCCCCGGCTGCCACGGAAGTACAGCGGCTCCACCCGGCCATCGCCGACCGGCCCGATCTCATGTGGTGCATTGCATTTCCGGGAGGCGACCCGTCCGAGCCGGTCGGGGCGGCGGCACTGCAGGAGTGGCTCGACACCGGGCAGGCGACGGGGGCCGAAGTCGTCTGGCGGTCTGATTGGCCGACATGGCTGCCGGTCCGCGACGCTTTTCCAGACATCCAATTCAGCGACGGCTGAGTGAGCTCAAGCACCCCTCGAAATCCGTGCCCGGCCGACGTCCGAAACCCCTCGATGCCCGTGGGAAAAGTCGGCCATGACCTGGCCGGATCTGAAAACAGGTCCACTTGAAAACATCCGGTTTTTGCGGGTGCTGCGCACCCGGGACCGCATCGTGCGGTCAAAAAAACTGTTTATCCACACCTTCTCGGTGTGATACCATTTCGGGCTGGCAGCCGCCGCGACCCAACCGTCCCTATGCACCCGCTGAACATCGAGGAGATCGCATCACTATGTCTGCTCCACGCCATGCCATCGGCCGCCCCCTGACCGCGGTGGCTGCAGTCAACTCCCTGCCGTCGTTCGTGCTGCTGTCCCTGGTCGTCATGCTGGCGTCTGCCATCGCCGCGCCGCCCGTGGCTGCGCAGGCCGTGGTCGCCGAAGACGCCCGCGCATTCTCCATCGGCAGCGGCACGCTGTTGCTGGAGGCGCCTGCCAGTTGGAAACGCGTGCAGCCAAAATCGGGAATCGTCGAGACCGAATTTGCCGTGCCGTCCGCGGAGGCCGACGTGCCTCCGGGACGTATGACGGTGATGGGCGCCGGCGGCAGCGTGCAGGCGAATGTCGACCGTTGGTACGGACAGTTCGTGCAGCCCGACGGCAGTGCCACCAAGGATAAGGCGACCACCAAAACACTCAAGCTGGCCGGCTGCACCGTCACCATGGTCGACGTGTCGGGCATCTACAAAGACACGCCGGGCGGGCCCTTCGCAGGCGGCAAAACGATCGACCGCCCCGACTACCGCATGCTGGCCGCGATCGTCGAAAAACCTGTCGACAACGGGCAGACCGAGCGGCATTTCTTGAAGTTTTATGGGCCGGCCGCGACTGTGGCAAAGTCTGCGGACGGGTTTCGCACGATGATCGAGGGCATGGTTCCCGCCGGGAAGTGAGCACCGCAGACAACGATGAAGATCCAGGAATTTCTCGAACACCACGGCATCGCCGGCAACCCGTTTGCCGAGGAGGATGCGCAGAACGACACCGTCTTCAAGCGCACCTGCCTCGAATCGACGTTCCATCCGTCGTGGGATAAAATCTACGGAGATCCTGCCGACCCCAGCACGTCGATCGTGTTTGGCGAGAAGGGATCCGGGAAGACGGCGCTCAAACTGCAGATGGTGCGGCAGTTTGAGCGTCACAACGCGACGCAGCCGGACCGGCAGACGCTCGTTGTGCTCTACGACGACTTCAATCCATTTCTCGACCGTTTTGTCAGTCGCGTGGGGCCGAGCCGGCCCGTCGACAAGGTGCTCTCGCAGTGGAAGCTGTGGGATCACATGGATGCGATCCTGTCGCTGGCGGTGACGCAGTTTGTGACGAAACTCGTCGATGCGCCGGCACGCGGAACGGCGGCCCAGGCCGTCAGGCTCACGCCGCCGCAGGCTCGGGATCTCAGCCTGCTGGCTGCATGCTACGACCAGTCGACCGCCGAAACCTTTCCCGCCCGCTGGCGAAAACTCCGCGGCCGTGTGGGCTACAACGCCTGGCAGGGGCTCTGGCCGGCGCTGCTGGGCCTCGCCGCAACACTGGTGTTTGGGATCGCCCTCCTAAGTGGTTTTCAGCGGGGTGCAACGCAGTGGGCGGGGGCGTGGTGGCCATGGATGCTGCTGGCGGCAGCGTGGGGGCCGTGGGCGTGGCGACGGGCGCGGAGTTGGTGGCTCGCCGCTCGCATCGTGCGCAGCATGCGAACCGGCAACCGCACTGTGGGACAACTCGCGAGGGCCCTGTCGCGGATGCCGGAGGTCGACTTGGCCGGTCAGCCGCTGCCGGCCTCCGCGAGGAGCGACGACCGCTATGAGCTGCTGGCAAAGTTTCAGGGCATCCTGGCGGCGCAGGGCTACGCCGGCATGGTGGTGATCGTCGACCGTCTCGACGAACCGCATCTGATCAACGGCTCGGCGGATCGCATGCGGCAGGTGATCTGGCCATTGCTCGACAACAAATTCCTCAAGTCGCCCGGCATCGGTTGCAAGCTGTTGCTGCCGCTGGAGCTCTACCGGTTCATCGAGCGCGAGGATGAACAATTCAACCAACGCGCCCGGCTCGACAAGCAGAATCTCATTCCCTCACTCGAGTGGTCGGGCGAGACGCTCTATGACATCGCCTCCACCCGCGTGAAGGCGGCGAGCGTGGGCAGCCCTCCCGCCACGCTCTCGCAGCTGTTTGAGCCGGCTGTCGATCAACGGCGGCTGCTCGACGGTCTGCGGAGCCTGCGGGTGCCGCGACAGCTATTCAAATTTCTCTACCGGCTGCTCGTGGCCCACTGCCATGCCCATACCGGCGAACAGGCCGTCTACCAGATCCCGCTGGAGCGATTCGACACGGTGCTGGCCGTCTTTCGCCGGGATCAGGATGCCTTCGATCGTGGCCTCGCGCCGCGGTAGCCATGCACGGGGAGACCGACCTCCATACGCTCGTCGTGGGCCGCGAGGCGATGGCCTGCCGGTTTGAGCTGGTCTTCAACGCCGGCGAGGTGCCCGACGCCACGGCGCTCGCCGTCGATGCCCTCGACCTCGTCGACGAGATCGAGGGCCGCATCACGGTCTACCGAAATACCAGCGCACTCGCTCAGCTCAACGCCACGGCGGCGGACGGCTGGCAGCCGGTGGAGCAAGGCGTGTTTGACCTCCTCGTGCAGGCCCGCGAACTCCACGAGCGGACTGCCGGTGCGTTTGACATGGCGGCCGGCACGCTCGTGAGGGCGTGGGGCTTTCTCCAGCGTCAGGGGCGAACCCCCACACCCGAGGAGCTGGCGCGGGCCCGGGCGGCGGCGGGAATGCAGTGGGTGGAACTCGACGCCGAAGGCAGACGGGTGCGGTTCACGCGGCCGGGAGTGGAACTCAATCCCGGGGCGATCGGCAAGGGCTGGGCGATCGACCAAGTGATCGGGCAGCTGGGGGGCCGCGGCGTGGCCAACGTGCTGGTCCATGGCGGATCCAGCAGCGTGCGGGCGCTCGGAACGCAGGGACAGGGGGTGTCGGCGCATCAGGGCTGGCGGATCGGGGTGCGGCATCCACTGCGGCCGAACAGGCGGTTGGCAACCGTGGTGTTGAAGGATCGCGCTCTGGGAACCAGCGGCTCCGGCACCCAGTTTTTCATCGATCACGGCCGCCGGCTCGGCCACATCCTCGATCCCCGCACCGGTGTGCCTGCGGAGGGCGTGCTGTCGGCGACCGTGATCGCCCCTTCCGCCGCCGAGGCTGACAGCCTCTCGACCGCGTTGTACGTGCTTGGCTCTGCCGGGTTGCCCCGCGTGGCGCCGCCGAATGGGCCGGTGGCGGCGATCCTGGTTGTGCCAGGCAAGGCAGTCGGGGCCGTGCAACTGCTGACGGCCAACCTCGACGTAGAATCGCTGACGATCGAGCCTGGAGAGGGCGTGGAGATGTGACGAGGTCGTCGCTTTCGCCCGTTGCGGCCTGTTTTCCACAGCAAAAACAGCCTGCGTCCCATTTTTTTCAGGCTGGGTTACACTGATCTGTTTGGCGTTCGATTCTGCCCGAACTCTCCGCCCGCGACAGCTGCTGCGCGACAACTGATTGTTGACATGTTCGACTGGTTCGAGCGGGGTTCTTACCTCGGCATCGTGTTATTTCTCACCCTCACGGGCATCGGTCTGCCCGTGCCCGAGGAAGTACCGATCGTTGCCGCCGGCGCGGCGAGCAGATCGGGACTGCTGAACTGGTATTACGCGCTGCCGGCCTGCATGGTGGGCGCATTGCTCGGCGACAGCCTCATGTATGCGATTGGCCGATTTTTCGGCGCCCGCATCCTCAAGGAGCATCCGTGGTGGTCGGGTTTTCTCACGCCCGAGCGCGAGCGAACGATCGAGAACCTCCTCAAGAAGCACGGTATCAAGGCGTTTTTCGTGGCGAGGTTTCTGGTGGGGCTGCGCAGCCCCTTCTACCTGACGGCAGGCATTTTAAAGGTCAAATACCGCTGGTTTCTGCTCGCGGATTTCATCTGTGCATCGGTCGTTATCGGTGGCTTTTTTGGTTTGGCCTACCTGTTCGGCGACCGCATCACCGGCCTGATCCAGTTGGCGGAGCGTGGGTTTACAGCGATCACGATCGCCGTGGCCCTGATCGCGCTGGCAGTGGTCGCGTTTTTCTCGTTCCGCCAGCGACGGATCCGCATGCTCGACCAAGACCCCGAGTCGCTGTTCGAAAACCGCGAGATTCTCCTCGGTCCCGCCGCCGACCGGATCGCCGATGCCGTCGCGCTCGGCGACAGTCGGCATACCGAGCACGATCGGCAGGGCGGTTCACACCGCGACTCCTAGCCTCGGCTTTTGCAGTTTTTGTGCCCTTTTTCCCATTGGCTGAAACTGCCCTCTGAAGCTGCCCTCTGAAGAAGGCTCCTCAGCAGAATCGGTGGGATATTTTCGGCTCGGGCAATTTCCCATCGGGTGA
>Ga0209829_10003976_pt1 | contig 10566 bp, 5 predicted proteins | sample C_140205_EF_Meta_FD_187311 | JGI IMG/M metagenome (GOLD analysis project Ga0209829, IMG submission 187311) | Freshwater microbial communities from Lake Croche, Canada to study carbon cycling - C_140205_EF_MetaG (SPAdes) (version 2) | ecosystem: Environmental > Aquatic > Freshwater > Lake... | reverse complement strand
ACGAAAAACTAGCCGAGGAAATCCTAGCTGCGTACAAGCGTGAAGGCGCTGCAGTTACCAAGCGAGACAACGTCCACCGCATGGCCGACGCCAACAAGGCGTTTGCTCATTTTGCTTGGTAGGTTAGGTTGCCTTGTAGTTAGGTTCCGCTCTTCTCTATTTCGTATGCCGGGCATACGTAAGCGTTCGCTCAATTGCCACTCAGCTTCTCTCTAGTCTTTTTTCTGCCCTCGCTGCGATGGCACGTGGACGCAGTCGATCCACGCTGGCGGACTCTCCAGCGGGCCACTAGAAGCGCCACCCTGCTTGGCCACTTGCAGCATGTCCTCGCACCCGGCAGCCCGGTAGCAGGCTGCTAGGTTTTTTGCGACTTCCGGATCGGGATCGTCGATGAACAGCCGCACCGGTGCCGCCAATGCCAGGAGTCCTGGTAGATCGCCATACTTCACGGCTCCAGGCAGAAAATCGGCGTGCCGAACCGATGGCAGTTTTTCAAACCGAAATCCACCCGTTTCAATGACGGCACTATCGATCCCACCGCGAGCGGGCGAGACCCCCGACCACGGTTGTGCCGCTGCCAGCGCACCGGCTACCCAATGACCAGCTCCCACTTGGCCAACCAGCGATACTGACGTGGCCGGATGCTCTTGATCACTGCGAACGAAGGCAACGAGCGTGAGCAGATCGTGTACCCTTCGGCTGTAAAGCGAATCGTTGTAGCCGTAGAAATAGACTGGAGAAAGTTTCCAGCGATCCGCGTCGCCTTCCGGTGATTCCGGATAGCACGCCTGCGGATTCTCCACCAACGGCAAGCCGTCCACGCAGGATTCCCCCTGACCACAGAGATCGGCGGCCACAACAGTCAGCCCTCGATCCAGAAGCAAACGCACCGCAGCATTCGGCTGACCGATCGATGATCCGACTGCCCCACGATCTGGTTTGCCACCAGTTGGCTTAGTAAAGAGCCCATTCTTGCCCTTGGGATGCGGCCAGATCACCACCCCGCCGTTCCACGCCGTTGGCCGCAGCACAACGACCGGAATCCGTTCGCCATGGGGCTTGTAAATCACAAGACCGACGGCGACTCCGGCCGCTGGCTTCGAGCTTTCGAATGCCACCTCAGTGGCGGATGGGATCGTGCGGCCAAACATCACGGCCGATGCGCCGCCGAGCAGTTCGCGAGTGCGGGCGAGCGTTCGCTCGTCGCGAGGCGATAGGAGTGGCAAGATTTCTTGATCTGCGTCTGCGGTCCATACCCGGCACACCTGCCGCTGGTGGTCGTCGCCGGTTGTCGTACCGATCGGGAGAGGGTGCGTGGCATTCCAGACGGTTATCGCCTCGGGTGGCAAGAGATCAAAGTCGGCCTCGTCTCCAGGAGCGGGTTGCCGCAGGTCGAAATGCCGATCCAAAAAACGGTAGCAGTGCGACCGCGCAACAGCGTTGTAATTGTGCTTGAACTGGTTGTCGAAATGCGCCTCGAGTCGATCCGACACGCCGAGCATGCGGTACAGAGCGACGAGGTCCGGGTATCCCTTCGATTCCAGTTCCTTTGTCCAATCGTCGGCAGTTGTCAGCCCCAACGGCCGAGGGGCGGCCATTGCAGCAATGTCGATATTGCCCTGCCCAATTCTCAAATAGTGACCATTTTCGCAAGTGCAACCTCCCTGCATGGCTGTCGATACCATCACGCAGGGAAATGCGGCCGTCACCCGATCGTCGAGCGCCGTGAGCATCATCGTTTGCGTGCCACCCCCGCTGGCGCCTGTGACTCCAATCCGCTTCGGATCAACGCCTGCCAGTGAACTGAGAAAATCAAGCGCGCAGATGCTGTTGAATGTCTGGAGACCAAAACTGCCCTGGAGTCGGGCGGTCGCCTCGAAATTGTCAAATCCCCAACTGCCCAACTCGCGACCATCAAGCGAGGCGTGGGGTCCTTGTCGGTGCGACGAAAACTGTATCGAATCGCCGCATCCCAGCATGTCGTAGTGAAATACAACGCATCCCAGACGGGCCAAGCCTACGCAGCGGGCCTGAAGCGGACTTCGCCCGCCATTCACGAAATGTTCGGCCCCCTCCTTAATCTGCTGGTGTCCGACGGCCTCCCCCGAATCCATGAAGCGGCCGTTCTTCCAGTGCCCATGTGGGCACAGCACGCCAGGCAGTTGCTGCGACTGGCTCCCCCGCTGGACGGGGCGGTACAGATTGCCGGTCACGAAATGCCCCGGAAAGGACTCGAAAAACACTTTCTCGATCGTGTAGTCACCCTTGTCGATTCGCCCATGAATGACAGGCTTGAGCGGGGCCTTTTTCGGCATGGGCCATAGCCCAGCCGAGACGGCGATGCGGCGGCGGATAGCGTCCCGCCTCGCGGTCCACTCCTCGGCTGAGCGGACCGTGTGAAAAGGTTGTTCGCTGTCCACGGTACGAGGGGCTGCGAGCCGTGAATCGGCCAGCGATGTTCCAGGTGTCAGCAACTGCGGTGCCTGGGCGAAAGCCCGGGGCTGCAGGATCCAGATCCCACACAAGAGAATGAAACGAAAAAAAGCCAGCCGCACTCCATCATTCGAGATCGGATTCCAGAAGCCAGCCCAACTTACGAGTGCCGCCTTTTGCATAGTTGTCTCTTTTTTGCGAGGGTTCTGAGGAAAGACATCTCTCGCAGTTTATAGCAGGCAGAGGATCGCAGAGGCCATCCTCTGCTGCAAAGCTGACAGCCACCAGATGAACTGGGATCCTAGCCGCTTCAAAACAAGGGCTCTTATTGCAGGATGCCCTGCACCAGACTGCCATGCACGTCGGTGAGCCGATAGTCGCGGCCCTGGGAGCGGTAGGTGAGTTTCGTGTGGTCAAAGCCAAGCAGGTGGAGCAGCGTGGCGTTGAGATCGTGGACGTGCACCGTATCGGCAACGGGGTTGAAACCGAAATCGTCGGTTGCACCGTGCACGTGGCCCCCCTTGATGCCGCCTCCAGCCAGCCACATCGTAAAGGCGCGGTTGTGGTGATCGCGGCCGTCGTTGCCTTCCTGCACCATCGGCGTTCTCCCGAACTCGCCACCCCACACCACGATCGTGTCGTCCAAGAGGCCTCGCTCCTTCAAGTCGGTGACCAACGCGGCGCTCGCCTGGTCGGTATCGATCGCGTTTGCCTTGACCGCCTTTGTGAGATTGCCGTGCTGGTCCCACGCCTCGTGAAAAAGCTGCACAAACCGCACTCCGCGTTCGAGCAACCGGCGGGCGAGCAGGCAGTTGCGGGCAAAACCAGCCTTCGTCGGATCGTCGATTCCGTAGCGGGCCAGCACCTCCTTCGGCTCATCCGCGAGATTCATCAACTCGGGGGCGCTTGTCTGGAGTTTGTACGCCATCTCGTAGCTCTGGATCCTCGCTGCAATCTCGGGATCGCCAACGCTTTTGAATGACAGCTCGTTGAGCCGACTGAGCGTGTCGAGAGAGGCTCGCTGCGTGTCGCGGTCGATACCCTTCGGATTCGAAAGATAGAGGATCGGATCGCCGCCGCTCCGCAGCGGGATGCCGCCGTAGAGCGTCGGCAAAAAACCCGCACCGTAGTTGCTGGCGCCGCCGCTTGTGCCTTTGGCGCTGGTCAGCACAACAAACCCAGGCAGATCGGAGGCCTCGCTCCCTAGACCGTAGAGCGTCCACGCCCCGAAACTCGGCCGACCAAACTGCTGCGAGCCTGTATTCATGAGAATCTGCGCAGGCGCATGATTCACCGCGTCGGTCTGCATCGAACGGATGAGACAGATGTCGTCGGCGATCTTGCCTGTATACGGCAGGAGTTCGCTCATCTCCATCCCGCACGTGCCATATTTTTGAAACTGATACTTGGGGCCCAGGAGCGCCGAGTTGGGATTAATGAACGCTGTACGGTACCCCTTGAGCAGATCCGCCGGCGGCAACTTTCCGTCCGACTTGGACAGTTCTGGTTTCGGATCGAACAACTCTAACTGGCTCGGAGCACCTGCCTGAAAGAGATACACCACCCGTTTGGCCTTCGGCGTGAAGTGGGGTTGCTTGACAGCCAGCGGCCTTGCAAGCGTGGAGGCAGCGCGGGCCTCTGCGGAGAGGAGCGAGCCGGCAGCAATGCCCGCGAGGCCAACGCCGCACTCGCCAAAGAACCAGCGACGCGAGGCCGCTTGGGCGAGGGTTTCGGGACGTGTGCTAGAAGCGTTCATATTCAAATCAAAACCAAAAATTTACCTGATTGCACGGACAAAGGCACAAAGACAACGAATCTGCCCGCCTCTCTGACTTAATTTTTACTCACAGTTTCATCCAGATTCAGCAGCACGCGGGCCATGAGCGTCCAGACGGCGGCATCCTGCGGGGTCGCGGCAACGGGCAGGTTCGCAATGGCTTCGGCCTCCCCGGTAGCGACCTCGCGGGCGTTCAGCCACCCGGCAGCGAGTCGTGCTCTCTGCGCATCCAAAAATCGATGCATCTCTTTCTTTTCTTCGTCTGTTGGCTGCCGCGACGTGCAGAGAAAAAACGCGTACGTGGCCCGGCTGGCATCATCGGCACCGCCTTCCCGAATCGTGCGAATCGCAAGGGCCCGCGCAGCCTCGACGAAAACGGGCTCGTTCAATCCCGTGAGGGCCGCCAGTGGGGTGTTCGACCGCAAGCGACGGGCACAGGACAAGTCGCCGTTAGGAGCGTCAAAGTTGCCGAGCACCGGATCGGGCATCGACCGCTTCCGAAAGAGATAGACGGCACGTCGATACCGCTGCGATCCCTCGGCAGGCTTCCAGAAGTCGGGGTAGGCATAATTGAAGTCGAGTACGTTCTGTGGCACCGGCGGAATCACACCCGGGCCGCCGAGTTCGTGCGTGAGCAGACCCGACACAGCCATTGCGATGTCGCGAACCACTTCGGCATCGACGCGGAACCGCGGCCCCCTCGCCAGCAACCGATTGGCGGGGTCGCGGGCCAGCAGTTGGGCAGTGGGCTGCGATGCCTGCTGGTAAGTCTGGCTCATCACAATCTGCTTGATAATTTGTTTCTGGCTCCAGCCGCGTTCCGTGAAGTCGACGGCCAGCCAATCGAGCAGTTCGCGGTATTCGGGCACGGGCGACCGCGTGCCGAAGTCATCGGAGGTTTCCACGAGGCCCGCGCCGAAGAGCGTCTGCCAGATCCGGTTGACGGCCACCCGAGCTGTCAGCGGCGATCGCGGATCAACGAGCCACCTCGCAAACCCGAGCCTGTTCCGCGGGGCGTCGGCCGGGAACGGATGGAGCGACGCGGGCACGTGCGGCCCGATCTCGCGGAGCGGCTGGTTCCACGCGCCGCGGTCGAGCAGGTGCGTCTTGCGGTGCTGGGCGTGCGGCCGCTCGGCCATGTGGAGCACCGTGGTCGGTGCCTGCGGCATCTTCTTCCAGAGAGCTGCGGTCTGGTCATTGACCGGCTGGAGCTCCTCCACCGTGCGTCGCCATGCGGCGAAGAGGGCCGCCTCGTCGGTGGGAATCCGACGCTCCTTCGGCGTACGCATTGCGAGGATCGCGGCATGATCGATCGCCGGGGCGGCGGGGGCGTGGGCGGTCGTGAGGCTGACCCGGCAGCAGGCGAGCATCCGCATCGTATCGCTGCCGGCCATTCGCACAACAACCTTGAGCTCGGTACCCTCCGGCAGGTCGATGGGCTTCTCGAACTGCACGACCGCGACCGAAGGCTGGTGGCGAACGATGTGCCCACGGTCGGTCTCCCACGCAGAGTCGTCGTCACCGTCGATGAGCTTCGCGACCGGCCCGTGCAAAATCTTTTTCTCGGGCTCCTTGCCGTCCTTCGACGCTGGCTTCGTCTCCATTCGCTCAGGACCGGAGAAGTCGGCCGTAGCATTCACGAGCTTGAGCGGCCCCCATGTCTTCTCGCCGGGCTTCTTCACGGAGACCTTGAGTTCCTCGACGCCCCACGCGCCCTCGCGGCCAGGGCCATGCATGAAGAGGTCGCCGTGCATGAGGGCCTCGAACTGCAGGCCCGTCGCCCCGCGCAGATCGGGCTGCGATTCAAAGATCATCTCCTTGTCCCAGTGGCCGAGCATAAGAATTGTCTTGTCGGGCAGCTGCGTCGGGTGCGTGAGCATGTTTTTTGAGCTCATCTCCTTCATCTCGACAGGCATCCAAGGAACGAGCCCCGCCGCCGCCTGCTCCCAGGCCGCCAACTCCTGCTGCCAGCCTCGTTGCTGCTGGCGAACCTGCTCGTCAACCGCAGCGAGCTGCCGTCGCACGTCGTCGATCACCCCCCGTTGCTCGGGCGTGTAGACGTACGACCTCGCCTCGTACGTGTTGTTGAGAAACGCGAACATGCCGTAATACTCGTCGTGCGTGAGCGGGTCGAACTTGTGCGTGTGGCATTGGGCGCACTGCGTCGTGAGCCCCAGCACCGCCTTGCCGAGGCAGTCGATGCGGTCGAACATCTCGACCATCCGAAATTCCTCCGCGATGATCGCTCCCTCCTCGTTCATCATGCTGTTACGGAGGAAGCCGGTGGCCACGACCTGCTCTTGCGTCGCGTCGGGCAAAAGGTCGCCAGCGATCTGCTCCACCACGAACTGGTCGTAGGGCATGTCGCGGTTGATCGCAGCAATGACCCAGTCGCGCCAGATCCACATCTCGCGACGAAAGTCCTTCTCGTAACCGTTGGTGTCCGAGTAGCGGGCGAGGTCGAGCCAGTGCCGCGACCACTTCTCGCCGAATCGTTTGCTCGCAAGGAGCGCATCGACTGTCTTCTCGTAGCCGCTGCGTTCGAAGGCGGCGAACTGCTCCGGCGACGGCGGCAGGCCAATGAGATCCAGGTGCAACCGGCGGCACAGAGCGGCCGGATCGGCCGGAGGCGACGGTTGCAAGCCCTCCGTTACAAGTCGGGATCGCACGAAGGCATCGATCGGGTGTTGCCCACCATCAGTCGGCAGCGATGACTTCTGCGGAGCAACGAACGCCCAGTGCGGTTGGTACGCTGCCCCGGCGGCAATCCACTGCTTCAGGAGGTCAATCTGCTGCGGTGCCAGCGGCTTCTTCTCGTGTGGAGGCGGCATGATCTCGTCGGGGTCGTCCGACACAATCCGGCGCACCAATTCGCTCGCGTCTGGTTTACCAACCACGATCGCAGCCGTTCCCGATTCGCCCCCTTCCAAGGCATTCTGGCGGAGGTCCAGACGTAAATCCCCCTGCCGCGTTTCGGGATCCACTCCGTGGCAGTGGCCGCAATGCTCTGACAGAAGCGGCTGAATATCTCGCTGAAAATCGGGGCCTGCGGCGAACACATGCCCCGCTACAGCCATCCACAAGACGGCTGCCTGAAGGATGAGTTTCAGCCGATGACAAAAATCCATAACAACGTCTGTCTGGAGTAAGTTGGGGTGGGCCAACGGATGCCAAATACTCTAGTCTACACCGCGTGTCACGAATTGCGCCTTTGGTGTTTTTGGACTTCTCATGGCTCCTTCTAGACCTATATTCCGTACGATCGTTCAACCAGACCGGCTCGATCTGGAATCCCCAGGCCGGCGAGATTACTGGGTAGCCCTCGAGCACGACAGCATCTGGGGGGATCACCTCATTCCCCTCACCGTGTTCGTCGGCCCACAGGCCAAGCCCGGTGAGGGGATCGTGGCTTTTGGGGCGAACCACGGCAACGAGTACGAAGGCCCGGTGGCACTCAAGCATCTCATGCGAGAGATCGATATCGACGCGGTGACCGGTCGAGTGATCCTGATTCCGGTTCTGAACCCAGCCGCTTTCTTGGCTGGAACCCGCGAAAGCGTCCTCGATGACGGAGTGAATCTCAACCGCGCGTTTGTCGAAGGGGCGGGTGTTTCGGCATCGCTCGCGGGTATCACGCACCGCATTGCGGCGTTCGTACGGCAATGCATCTGGCCGCAAGTGCATGTCGTTATCGACTTGCACTCAGGAGGCAACGTTGCAAGGTTTGCCCTCTGCGCGAGCTACCATCCCCCTGAAAACACTGCGCTCGGCAAGCGGATCGACGACACAGCCCGCTGGTTTGGCACGCCTGTTGTAATGATCTACCAGAACCAAACCCCGGGCCTCCTTCCCAGCGAAGCTGAACGGATCGGAAAGATTACGGTCGGAACAGAATTGGGCTGGGGCGCCGCTGTCAACGCAGAGGGGGTGCGCTACGGTCGGCACGGCGTGCTCGCTGCAGCCATCCACCATGGACAATTGACTGGCACCATCGAACCCATCGGGCATCACAAAGCTGGCACGCAAAAAACTCTCGAAATCGTCGATCGCGAGTGCTATGTCACGGCGCCGTTCGGGGGACACTACGAGCCCCTCGTGGACTGCGGATCTCGCGTGAAACGCGGCCAGACCATCGGGCTTTTGCATGACTTCGATCACATTGACGCCGAGCCTTGGGGGGCGATTGCGGCAATCGATGGGGTTGTCCTGGTGCACGCATGGACGGCGACGGTCCCTCGGGGCCAACACATCGCTGTCGTGGGCCGGGAAATGTAATCGTGCCCTGCGAAGATTTCTTGAACGAGGCGTGATTGTGACCGTCACCGACTTCATCGTTTCCGAACGCAATGCAAAAGGAGATGCGCCGCGCGACGCTTTCCCGGAAACGCGAGTACGGTATGAAGTGCTGGCATTTGCCTGCACGCTGTCGATGATCACCTACATCGATCGTGTCTGCTTCGGGGCAGCAGCACCACAACTTGCCTCCGAGCTTTCGCTCTCCGGTGTCGCCGACTTGAAATGGGCATTCACTGCTTTTGCCATCGCCTACTCCGTGTGTGAAATCCCCACCGGCTGGCTGGGAGACGCTTGGGGGCCTCGCAGCACGCTGATTCGCATTGTTGGCTGGTGGAGCATCTGCACCGCGATCACGGGGTTCGTGGGCGCCCGATTTGGAGCCATGACCCTCGGCGGACTTGGCACGCTGATTGTCGTGCGGTTTCTCTTTGGGATGGGCGAGGCGGGAGCCTATCCCACCATCACCCGTGCGCTCCATAATTGGTTTCCTGCCGATGAGCAATCGACCGCGCAGGGATGGGTCTGGATGTCCGGCCGCCTCATGGGTGGACTCACTCCACTCTTCTGGATGCTGCTGACTGTTGGCACAGCCTGGACGCCACCGCTCATGAACTGGCGGTCGGCATTCGTTTTTTTTGGTCTCCTCGGCATCGCATGGTGCGTGGCATTCGCAGCGCTATTTTATAATCGGCCCACAGAACATCCTCGGGTGAATGCCGCCGAATGCGAGAGGATCCAGCGGCATAAAAAAGATGCTGACGAGTCCTCGCATGCCGATGTCCCGTGGATGGCGTTTCTTTCAAGTGGCAACCTCTGGCTCGTGTGCGGCATGTACTTTTGTATGGCCTACGGCTGGTACTTCAACGTCACTTATCTGCCGAGCTACCTCCACGATCGCTACCACCTCTCAGACTCAAGCCTCTTGGGGGCGATCTACAAAGGAGCGCCCTTGTGGCTCGGTGCTATCGGATGTTTGGTCGGGGGCTATGGCGTCGATGCGCTCATCCGTCGCACGGGCAACAGGCGTCTGGTGCGGCGATGGGTTGGGTGCATCGGGCTTGGGCTCTGCGCTGCCTGCTGGCTGGCCGCTCCGCTGGCGTCCAACGAACATCAGTTTGTGCTGGCTATTTCTTTGGCTGCGCTGTGCAACGATTGCACGCTCGCTTCAGCCTGGGCCACCTGTCAGGACATCGGCCAAAGGCATGCTGGAGTGACGGCGGCCTGGATGAACACCGTCGGCACCGGCGGTGCCGCACTGGCAGGCTGGCTGACCGGCACGCTCCTCGAGCGGGCAGTGGACCATGCCGCCTCGCAGCTTCAGACGTCAGCGGCCACGCTGCCGGAAGCCGTGCGGACAGCAGCGGTACTCGAAGGATACAACCACAACTTTCTGAGCTATGCTGCAGTCTATGCCGTGGCCGCGATCTGCTGGCTCGTGATCGATGCCAGTAAGCCAATCGCTCCGAGCGGCTCCTGAGAAGCTCATGCCAGAATATCCCGCACCACCTCGCCATGCACATCGGTGAGCCGGAAATCGCGGCCGGCGTAACGGTAGGTCAGCTTCTCGTGGTCAAAGCCCATGAGGTGCAGCATCGTGGCGTGGAGGTCGTGGACACTCGTCGGGTTCTCTACAGCCTTGAAGCCGAAATCATCGGTGGCCCCGTGCACCGTGCCGCCACGAACGCCGCCGCCGGCCATCCAAACGGTGAAGCCGTAATGGTTGTGGTCGCGACCTGAGCCACCTTCCGAAACAGGCGTCCGGCCAAACTCACCGCCCCACAGCACCAATGTATCTTCGAGCATCCCGAGCTGTTTGAGATCTGTCAACAACGCGGCGATCGGCTGGTCGATCTCCGCCGATGTCTTGCGGATATCTTTTTCGATATCGCGATGCTGATCCCACGGCTGTCCCTCACCATGCCACAATTGCACATAGCGCACCCCACGCTCCAGCAAGCGGCGGGCCATCAACGTTTGCCGACCGTGAACGCCCTCGCCGTACATATCCCGCACGTGCTTTGGCTCCCGCGAGATATCGAAGGCCTCGGCCGCCTCGCTCT
>Ga0209829_10003974_pt1 | contig 10572 bp, 15 predicted proteins | sample C_140205_EF_Meta_FD_187311 | JGI IMG/M metagenome (GOLD analysis project Ga0209829, IMG submission 187311) | Freshwater microbial communities from Lake Croche, Canada to study carbon cycling - C_140205_EF_MetaG (SPAdes) (version 2) | ecosystem: Environmental > Aquatic > Freshwater > Lake... | reverse complement strand
ATAAATTTTATTTTGATCAGTATCTTTTTCTACATTGGCATGAAAGCCCACTGACCGTGCTTCGGTTCTGTTCTGTATGATTTTGTCAATGCCTACAAATGCACCACCACAAATAAACAGTATGCCCCTGGTATCAATTTCTTGCATTTCACCACCGGGATGTTTTCTTTTGCTAGATGAAGGTACACGCATTACAGAACCTTCGATCATTTTTAATAGTGCTTGTTGTACACCTTCCCCGCTGACATCTCGAGTAATGCTTACACTTTCACCTTTTCGTGCAATTTTATCAATTTCATCAATGTAGACAATGCCGCGACTTGCTTTTTCAATATCTCCATCTGCTTCATTGATTAATCGTGTTAGAATACTTTCAACATCGTCGCCCACATATCCTGCTTCAGTAATACCAGTTGCATCACAAATAGCAAATGGGAGATCTAAGTACTCTGCAATTTTCCTTGCCATCATAGTCTTGCCGCAGCCAGTTGGTCCAAGCATCAGTACATTAGTTTTTTCTAGTTCAATATCCTTGTTAGGATTATTAATTCTTTTAAAATGTTGACTAACTGCCACGCTCAATGCAATTTTAGCATCATCTTGCCCAATGACATACTCGTCGAGATATTCTTTAATTTTAACAGGGTTGAGTAGCTTGGCTTCTTTTGGAAAATTTTTAACCTTTTCATCATTTAAAATATCAACGCATAGGTCTATACAGTCGTTACATACGGCTGCATTTTCTCCTACAATTAATTTCTCCACATCTTCTTTGCTTTTTCCGCAAAAATCGCAGACGTGAGTATCATCAAGTTTTGTCATTCAGTGCTCTTTGTAAAAAGTTCTCTATATCACTTACTCTGTCTTGATTAAGATAATGACAAACTGCTGACATAGTTTCATCAGTAGTTTTGTAATAGGTATTTTTCTTACCTATGATATATCCGCTCAATTTAGTAGTAATGTTATTTAATCCATCTAGATCAATATACTTATACTCAGACCTTGCCATAGCATGAAATAACCAGGGTAAATCATTTTCTCCCGAATAAAAATAAATGTTTACATTTTCTTTTATATTAGAGTTTGACAACCATTGACTAACTTTTTCTTGATCAGATTCACTTAAATGAATAAACAGTATGCTGTATGATTCATTTTCAAAAATATCAGGAGGTGTAATTAATGTAATTTTACCTTCCATCATTTTAACAGTTCCTCTACCATTGGTAGTAATCTCAATGGAACATTTGCAATGTTTGCATCACCCGCTTTAATATTTTTTGCCCATTGAATACTTTGTATTCGATCTTCAACAAGGGTATTATATTCAGATTGTGTTATTGTTTTTGACCAGACGCTGCTTTCACTTTGTTCTTCATTTTGAACATATCCGGATGTCTCCTCAATTGTAGGTTCCGGTTCTTCTGTAATATATGTTCGGGCTACTTTACGAATTTCTTCAATTTGTTCATCTATTAATTCACTGTCGTCTTCTTCGGCAAAAATCTCTGGGGCAGCATCTGCTACTTCATGTGCTACAAACCCATCCTGTGCAGGCTCTTGTTCATTCCATTCAAACTCAACTGGCTCTAAATCGTCAATAGTTGTAACAGTAGGCGGCTCTGTGTCTATGACATCGGTGGTCCTTCTGGGGCTGTTACCCTCCGCACTCTTTAGTCCAATAATAGTTCCATCGCTGTCTACTATTACACCACCTGCATTACGTTGTCGGAAGTTTTGAAAACTGATTTGACTTGAAAGCAATAGGATAACTGCTAATGGATCAAACACTATAATGATTAGAATAATAACCCAAGTAACAGCACGTTCTAGTATTGTTTGATCAGTGCTACCATAAACAAATGCTGCAATGTATTTTATCGGGCCAACTTCCGCCTCAACCTTTCGAACCTCAGCGGCAATGGGAGCCCGTTCTTCAGATAGTTGACTAATTGTTTTCTGTTCGGTTTGGATTTCAGATTGTAGGCGAGCACGTTCTTTTTGTTGAGCACGACGTATTCCGACTGCCTTGTCGGCACCCGTTTCCGACGTACTACGACCCATAACCTGGTCCACTGCCTCATCCATCTGTTTAAGTGCCTTACGGTTTGCATCTATATTATCCTTTGCTGTATTAATCTTCTCATCGTATACTGCAATCTTGGCCATGACATCACCGCTGACTAGACTTTGATCACTGTGCGCTTTTGAAAGGAATCCAAATACACCCATGCTGGTTACTATCATAAGAACTACAATAGCTGTACTTAGATATAGTCTAATACTCCATGGAGCAAGTTTCCAATTTTGTTTGAGCCATAGGGTAGCACTGACTTTACCCACACCCAATGCCACACCCATGATAATAACGGGTAAAGCGGCAGCGGCAAAGATTGCAGTAAGACCTAGGATACTATAGTACTCTGCTACTACTGAAAGTGTTATACCACTTAGTAGTGCAAGGTAGGCAAGGAATTTTTCATTTATTGTTGGTTTCATAGTTGGTTATTTATCGTCGCATTTTTGAAATATCAATGGCTTCTTCGTCGCTAAACACAGGAACAGCATTGCTCTTATGCATGGTGGCAATACCTTTTACTTTGGTTCCAGTATAGATCTTTGGTGCTGATAATACTGCTACACCTCCGGTATCACGACTTGGAATGTGATGTGTATTTGTTCGGCCGATCGGAGTATCGAGTTTATAGACCAATGGTTCAGCAGACAAGGCTCTCTTACGTTTACGTTCTTCCTGTTCAACTCCTTGCCGTTTGAGGAGATCTTTCCACTCGGCATCGAGTTGTCTTGCTCTTTGTGCTTCAGCAGCATTACGGAATTTGACTTTACCCTTTTTCTTGCCAGTTGTGGTCAGGGCAGGACCACATAGATGCATACTCATGCTAGGTGTGTTTCTAAATCAAATACCATGGTAACTTTTTCCTGAACAGGTTCGAATGTAACTTGTAGTTTACGAGGCAGTCCTGTCCAACGTAGAATTTCTCCACTCGGATCAATCTTAAGAGATCCAGCTACTACCCAAATTTTATTGCCAGACATATCAACGCCTGCAAGTTTTCTTACTACACCATTGATTAATCCACTTACATTATCTTTGCCTCGATTCCAATGATATGTAGTACCCTTGTTAGTCCATACTTGTTCGTCATTAGAGTTAGTCAAACAAAATTGCTTGACCTTAAGTAGAGTAGTTTCAGCATTCATAAAGTTAATCTCCTATGCAATAATTATAACAGATTTTTACCAGTATGTCAATACTATGTTTTACCAAAAGAAAAGGCTCCGGAGAGCCTTTTATCATTCTACGTTGAAATTAGAATGAATACTTTACTTTAGCAGTAGCGTATGTGCTATCAAACGCACTCACACGCTCTTGGCCATACTGACGAAATACATCTACACCAACACTGACTTTCTTAGTAATTGGAAGACTTGCGCCAACACCAACTGTAAGTGCATATCCGTTTGAACTAGTTTGGTTCTCTAAATATGCTGCACCTGCGGTTGCACTCACTGCAACTTGGCCCAACTTGGCAACTTCATATCCGCCAACAACGCTGTAACGGTCCTGACGATTAGTTGTGGAGAAAGCACGGTTGAATCCGGCAGTAACATCAACTTTGCCAAAAGATTGGCCAGCAGTGATGCCATACGAATTTACAGTATCTTTCTGTGAGCCAACTAGTCCAATTTCAACGGCGCTGGATGCAAATGCGGCCAAGGCCAAAACGGATGCGATTACAATTTTCTTCATTTTTAATTTCCTTTAGTTTTGAATATAGTCTGTAAGGACTATCTATATAGTATATACGTCTATTGTTGGTTGTGTCAACTATTTTTATGCCAATAGTTTTTCGTAATCCTCTTTACCACATCCACATTCAGGGCAAGTGAAATCAGCTGGAAGTGTGTCCCACGCACCCTCGGTTTCTTCATCGTGGATGTGGCCGCAGACCACGCATACATGTGTTTCATTCATTATAGTTTCTCCAATTGTTGTTGATATGCGGCAGCATGACGTCGCTCAACCTTCTTCAATGCACTAAAACGTTTCTGTGCTCGCGACAAAGTTGTTTTAAATTTGTCATCCATTTCTTTGAGATGCATTTCAAAAGCATCAGCATGTTCTTTACTTTCCTCAATCTGTTCACGAATTTCTCTCGCAGCTTCTTGAGCACCTTCTAAGAGAGCATCTGCTTCCATAGCAGGGTACATGACTGTAAACTCTTGAGTTTCGCCTTTGATGGCCATTTTTAGACATTCTTTAGTAGTTGTTTTACCAACTAGTAATTCCAAATGACCCCAAGCGTGTAGCAGCTCTTGATCAGCTGTGTGTTCAAAATGTTTGGCAACATCTTCATAACCTTCCTCCCTTGCGATCTTTGCAAAATAACGATATTTGACATGTGCTTGGCTTTCACCGGCAAATGCTGCCTCTAGGTTTTTAATTGTAATAGACATATAGTCTCCTTGTAAAATAATATTGTACTTTTATTTACTATAGAAATCAACTATAAAATGACATTTTTCAATTGTAAATTCCTATGACCTCTATAGTCATAAAAATAGGCTCCGAAGAGCCTATTGCTATTTTTGGTTACAAGGTATAACTACCTCGCTATTAGGCGTTTGCGGCCAATAGGAATGTATCGTCGTTTGCGATTACTTTTTTTGTGTCTTCAGCCGGGAATCCCCAACCCTAACGGCTTCTACATTGCCGAGTTGTCCATTTCTCTACTCTTGACTCAATCGATCCTGTGTCATCCCCATCAGAAACAGTCTTGTATATGAATGCACTATGGACTTATAACATATGACCCAAACTGCTTATGGTGGAGATGTCGGGCACTGCCCCCGAGTCTTGAATCTTTTTCAATCTACTTCATACAACAATAACTCTTATTTAACACACATAATGAAAGAGCACTTGCATACCTTCTAGGGCATATACAACCCGTCTACGACAATACAGCCTTGCTTCTCTTTCCTGACCCAGGCTTCTCAGTGTGTGTTAACGATAATAACAGGTGCGCTCACGATAGACTTGACCATCGGGCATTTGGATTTCTTTCCAACCTGAACAAACTGTCTGTGGCTGAACAACTACTGGTTCACGCTGGATGATCACTTGCGGTTGTTGTGGCTGATTTTGATTGGCAATGGCAGCACCAACTAACCCGCCAATTACCAAGGGAATCAGAACATCAGTGTTGCTATGTTGTTCTACAATAACTGGACGAGGATAGTGATAGCGATATTCGCGATAACCATCTGCCTGGGCAATGCTCGTTAGTGAAACTAGAATACCTAAAGTTAACAATTTTTTCATATCTATATTTGTAAATTAGTGACGGACTCCGTAGGGCGTGTTGTGCCTCCGCCTAGCCTTACAGCCTTCCACTGCAACAATCTACTACGTAGATTTACCCCTACCAGATAAAATTATTTAGTAGCGACTTGAAGCTAAGTATACAAGGAATTCTAAGATATGTCAATTAGATATTGGATAAATCGTAAAGACCGATTACTCCAGGACCTTTACAGTTTTTATCATTCATAAATGTACAAACTTGCCCGCGATTTCCTGCGCTGTTAAAACTAATATGATGCCATGGATTTTTGGTTCCTGTAGTTTTATATTCTAATAAAAATTGATCATATGGAACATTATCTCGTATCCACTGTGCTCTTGTAAAATATTCAGCTTTGCTTGCTTGACTATATTGTATATCACACGCCATACCTAGCGGATGTTGGCTAGTGCTCGCCCCTACACCTTTTTGCCTGAATGAACAAGTCATAAATGCGTCTGGATATTGATTTTTAATTGGATCAAAACAATTCTTAACCAAGTTAGCTAGATTTTGTATTACTGCCTCCACAGTTGTACCATTCTGTGGAGCAATTGTTGCTACATCATATGGGAACACAACTCCGGGCTGCTTGGTAACTGTTTTAACATAATATTTAATACCTGTTAATGGGCTATCATACAGTAAAGTATTATCAACCACTGTGTCGGCTACTACAGTGGCAGCAGGTGTTCCGTTTTGAACAGCGCCGGGCGCAGCATCTGAGTTAGCAGCATTGGCGCCGGCTTGGCTACCGGCAATTATGTCAGCTTGACTAATTGTTCCGTTAGCAATTAATTCGGCAGTTCTAGCATCCACCGAAGCCTCGTCAGTATTACCTTCAGTTTCTTCCTGTACTGCTAGATCAGTTGAAAAATGTGGTCCTGTAATAAATGCCGAAATTGCCGCAGCAGTGGAACTGGCTATTCCATCCTGCCACAGCGCCACCGGTACTCCGTTGACGTACACATTTCCACTATGATAAACATCCTTAACTTCGGCTAATCCGCTATTACCTTGACTCGTTCCACCTGATATATAAGGCATACTACAATCTCCTAATACAACATTTAACGGAGAGCAATGCCTGTAGTACCTTCAACATATTGTGTAGCCGCTTCTTTCTTGCTTGCCACAATAAAGAATGTATTAATCTTTTTTACAGTGATGCTGTCATCTTTGCCCAAGAACACCCACGGAATCATGCCAAGTCCCTGTCCATTCATGGTCAATGCCAGTGGACGACTAATGGTAACACTTTCGGCATCTTCAGATTCAAAACGAGCAATGATTTCGTCACCATTGACCAATTTGATACTTACTATATCTCCATCGGAGAAATCTTTCTTTAAATTTAATAACATATTCTATCCTCTTTTTATTGCTGATGCTAATTGCGTAACTTCGCTTTTACGCCTGTTGTTTTCTCGTACAAGAACTTCGACCTGTTGATTTAATTTACCAACATAACTCAACAATACTTTTACTTGTTGTTCTAAGTCGGCAATCTTTTTATCTTTCGGATCAATCATCTTTTTTTGGTAGTTCGCACAAGGCCTCTAAGGTCTTATAGTGGTCATACGCTTTCTTCAATGCTGCAAAATGTTCTAGTTTATCTGGATCTGGTACAAGTATGGACAATCGGTTGGATATTGTTTCCATAAACTCTGCAAGATCCTTACCACCGATTCTAACCTTGCCCGCAAACTCTGCATCACCAGTGACCTGTAATGTGCTAGGTTTTGATGGAGTGGTAAAGCTGCCACCCCAAGTATTATTAGTAGTGGTAATATAGGGTCCATTTGATCCTACAGCACCAATTCCTGTATTATAACTAGGATACGGCCCTAGTATATTGCCTGATAATGTACTATTCCAAACATCTGCTGAATTTATAGTTATTGTATTAGAATCGTCTTTCCAAAGATCTGTAAAATCGTCGATTATGGCATCGATAGTTGTATCAAGCTCAAGGGAGTCTTTTTCTTTCATTGTAGGAATGCCTTCAATTCAGTAAATCCACCAACTAGTTCATCTTCAATAAAAATTTGAGGAACAGTTCGTGCGGTAGGTACAGCTTCTAGTAATTCTTCTCGAGTATATCCATCGCCGATCTTGCGTTCTTCAATGACATATCCTTTTTGTTTTAGCAATGCCTTGGCTTGGTCACAAAAATTACAATTGTATTTTGACCATATGATCGCTTTTTGAGTCATTTTATTTTTCCTTATAGGTCTGGAAGTTCATCATAAGACACGCTATCGCTCATGACACCGATAACATAGTTAGTGCTTTCAGTTTCCTGTAAGGCGCTTTGTTTCTTGCCAATGTTGACATGCTTGTTAAACCATGGGATAGGGCTGCTACGTGGGTGCTCTTCGGCGTACTTGATACCAATGTCCTTTAGACGAGTAAATGCTGTATGATCCACAAAATCTTTTAAGATAGTGGCATTAAGTCCGATTACAGGTCCTTTCTTGAACAAGTAATCTGCCCAGGCTTTTTCTTCAGCAATGACTTCCATATACATAGCATATACTTCCTCGCGACATTCTTCAACCAAATTGGCAAAATCTGTATCGTCCTTGGTCACATTGTTAATTAACCAAGCAGTCCATTCTGCATGTAGCAATTCGTCTTGAAGAATCAACGAGATGATATTTCCGTTTCCGATGTAGATTTTGTTTTCGACCATTGCGAGCGAAGTGGCGAACGAGACCATGAAGCGGAATGCCTCGAGTGCATAACTCGCATGTAATGCCAACCAAATTGCTCGCTTGTGAGTGTGGAGATCAATCTCTTCACCACATTCTTTGCGGCAGTTAAGAACATGTAATGCTTCATAATATCTCCCAATGCTAGCTGCCATATTTACAATTTCGGTTGTATCATGGATTTTATTGAATTCATCTTTTGGCACGCCATACACATTACGAATAATATGACTGTAGCTTTTGCTGTGAATATTTGTTTCAAAGAAACTCCAATTGCTGACCAGTGCTTCCAACTCTGGAATACTGATCACAGGACCAAACACTTGATTAGGTGCCCTACCTTGAATACTATCTAATGCTGTTTGACGCAATAGGTTACTAGTGAAAATATGTTTGACAGCATCTGAGGATTCTTTGTGATCCATCTTGTCTTTGGTAAGACTGATTTCTTCAGGAACCCAAAAAAATCCACGTGCTAGTTCTTCGTACTTTTGAATCTTGGGATATTTAACTTCTTCAAATCGTTGTACTGTAACTGGTCCGGCTGGATCTAGAAACATTGTTCGTTTGAGATAGTTCGTTTGTTTTGTTAAGTTATATTGTTCTTTTGACATTAGTTTTCCTTGGTTTGTTTATAATCTGTTAATATAAATCCTAGTCTATCTCTGGCAGGACTGGTGTAAAATTCGTCCTGCCAAACAGGTATAATGGTACTAGCATCATGATTAGCAAAGTCGTCATTGTATCTGAAATGTACTTCAATAACTTTATCTCCCACTACCTCCACATTAAACCATTCGTATTTGTCTGCGACAGTTTGAAGTATTTCGGGCAATTTAAACTCTTCATCAATTTTTGTCCAACGACTAAACCTGTCTAGGCGTTCTGGGTTGGTTCTTAATCCTTCAACTGCTAATGTTTGTTTACCCCAGTGATAATCAAAACTCAAATGACGCCCAGTAAATATTTCACACCAAAAATAACCGTCTGGAATTGAATCTGAATCAAGATATTGTATTGTAGCACCAACTGACATCATTTTTAAATTCATAATAGGCCGCACTACATACTTTCCTGGCATCGGTAGCATACCTGCAGGACCGCACACATAACCTAATTTTTTTGATAGTATCAATTTATCTAAACACCAAAGATCGTCTACAGCGACATTATCAAATACATCTACGTCACTAATCTGAAGTACAGCAATCATTTAATATTTCTCATTTGTAATTTGCCATTTAAAGTTTGCAAGCTTCACAATCCTCATCTTCAATTTCGTTATATAATAAAATATTATCCGCGGCATTGATAGATGATACAGTAGCGACCGAATTTGTATTTGTAACATTGGCCTTGGCACCCACTTTGTTTATGAGACTGTAGTAAATTGTCTTCAAGCCCCATTTGTATGCAAGCATTAAATTTTTAGCAATCAATGTTCCCGGAACTTTACGATCCTTTTGTGGATCAGTGCTGGTAAAATGTGCAGGATTGTAGAACGTATTTGTTGATAGACTTTGATCAATGTATGCAGCTAGCACAGCACTGGTCTTTAAGTAGTCAACACAATCTTTTTGATCCCACATCAACTGATAACGATTCTTTAGACGTTTATACTCTGGCACGACTTGTACAAACGATCCAGCTTTCGATTCCTTAACAGAAATCAATTCCATCGGCATTTCAATTCCGTTAGTGGAGTTTAACACAACCGAGCTGGACTCGACTGGTGCCACGGCCATTAAAGTAGCATTACGAATTCCGTACTGCTTCATGCGGGCACGTAATGGTTCCCAATCTAGACTAGGTGTAAAGTCTGTTAGTTCGTTTACACCTTCTGCACGACGTTCCCAAGGGAATACTCCCTTACCGTAGTAGGTGTACTGGCTACGCCCGCATGGGCCACGTTCTTGAGCCAGCTCAACACTTGTTTCAGTTAGGTAAAATGCTTGGTGTTCCATCCAACGTTTGACTTCGGCAAGTGCTTCTGGGGTACCATATTTGAAACTCTTACGAGCGTGCCAGTAAGCTAAATTAGTAATGCCAACACCAAGTGGTTCAAAGTCTGTATTAGCTAATTTGCTTTGTATGCTTAGGAAATCTTGATAGCTTAACAAATTGCTTAGACTGCGAACCAATACACGACATGCTTTACGCATCTCCTGTGGGTTACGGAATGCTCCCCAGTTTATGCTGCCAAGAGTGCAAAGAGCAATTCTCCCATCTGGATCTTCAATTCTTTGGAAAGGTCGGGTGGGTAAAAGTATCTCTTGGCATAGGTTTGATTGGTAAATGGGATCAAACGTTGTATCAAACGGACCTTGTGCGATGACGTTGTCGATGTTGACAAGATATATGCGCCCAGTATCAGTCCTTTCTTTAAGGATTCCATTTTTAAATATCTCATCTGCCGATACGATTTTCTTTTTAATTGTCGGATGCTTCTCATAGTTTAGATATAGTTGTTCAAATTCTTCCGTGCT
>Ga0209829_10003973_pt1 | contig 10576 bp, 10 predicted proteins | sample C_140205_EF_Meta_FD_187311 | JGI IMG/M metagenome (GOLD analysis project Ga0209829, IMG submission 187311) | Freshwater microbial communities from Lake Croche, Canada to study carbon cycling - C_140205_EF_MetaG (SPAdes) (version 2) | ecosystem: Environmental > Aquatic > Freshwater > Lake... | reverse complement strand
GGCGTAGAAGCTGTCGAATTCGATGCCGATGGCGCCCGAGCCCATGACGATCAGCGATTTGGGGAAAGTGGTGGGGACCATGGCCTCGAAATAGGTCCAGATCAGCTTGCCATCCGGCTCGATGCCCGGCAGCACGCGCGGGCGCGCGCCTGTGGAGACGATGATATGTTTGGCCTGGTAGGTTCCCGCGCCCAGCACGCCCTTTGGCACCGGGTTCTGCGGCTGCACCACGGGCTTGGTGGAGGCGTCGACGGTGACTTCGCCGACCTTGGAAATGGTCGCCTCGCCCCAGATCACATCGACCTTGTTCTTCTTCAGCAGGAAGGCGACGCCGCCGTTGAGCTGGGCCGAGACCCCGCGCGAGCGCTTCACCACCGCCGCGGGATCAAAGGTCACCTTGCCCTCGATCTTGAGGCCGTAGGCCTCGGGATGCTGGGCGTAGTGGTAGATCTCCGCCGAGCGCAGCAGCGCCTTGGTGGGAATGCAGCCCCAGTTGAGGCAGATACCGCCCAGATGCTCGCGCTCCACCACTGCGGTCTTGAAGCCAAGCTGCGCCGCGCGAATGGCGGCGACGTAACCACCCGGCCCGCCGCCGATGATGAGGATGTCGTAGGGAGTTGAGGCCATGGTTCAGACTCGATCGTTGAGGGGCGAGTGACGCCACCGGGCAGTCGGTAAGATAGGCGAAGCGCTAGCCATTCCCCTCCCCCCTGTGGGGAGGGGTTAAGGGGTGGGGGTCGCGGAATGCTTACCGATCATCCCCCGCTCAAAAGGCAGAGGCCCCGGCGACCCCCACCCCGTCCGCTGCGCGGCCGACCCTCCCCACAGGGGGGAGGGTAAGGGCGCAGCTCACACGAGCATCGACATCGGGTTTTCGATCAGCTGCTTGAAGGCGGCGATCAGTTCGGCGCCGAGCGCCCCATCGACCGCGCGGTGATCGGTGGAGAGAGTCACGCTCATCACGGTGGCGACCGCAGGCTGGCCGTTCTTCACCACCACGCGCTGCTCGCCGGCGCCCACCGCCAGGATCGTCGCGTGGGGCGGGTTGATGACCGCCGAGAAATGCTTGATGCCGAACATGCCCAGATTGGAAACGGCCGACGTGCCGCCCTGATATTCATCGGGCTTCAGCTTGCGGGCGCGAGCGCGAGACGCAAAGTCCTTCATCTCGTTGGAGATGGTGGAGAGCGACTTCTTCTCCGCGCTGCGCACCACCGGCGTGATCAGCCCGCCGGGGATCGACACCGCCACGCCAACATCGGCGGTATGATGCTTCAACATGGCGGCTTCGGTCCAGGTCACATTTGCGTCGGGCACACGCATCAAGGCCAGAGCCATGCCCTTGATGACGAAATCGTTGACCGAGACCTTGTAGGCGGGCTTGCCGTCCACCGAAGGCGCCGCCTTGTTGATCTCCTCGCGCAGGGCCAGCAGCTTGTCGAGATCGCAATCCACCGTGAGATAGAAATGCGGGATCGTCTGCTTGGCCTCCACGAGGCGGCGCGCGATGGTCTTGCGCATGGAATCGTGCGGGATCTCTTCATAGCTGCCCGGCACGTAGTATTTCTTGATCTGCTCGTCGCCCATGGCGGCGGGCGCTGCTGCGCGAGGCGCCTGCGGAGCGGGCGCAGCCGTTGCGGCAGCCGGAGCCGCCTTGACGCCGCCTGCGATGGCGGCCTTAACGTCGCGCTCGACGATGCGGCCATGGGGGCCGGTGCCGCTCACGACCGTCAGATCAAGCCCGGCGTCCTTGGCGATGCGGCGGGCCAGAGGCGAGGCGAAGACGCGGGCGCCAGCGGCGGGGGCGGAAGCTGTGGGCGCTGCGACAGGCGCAGCAGCCGCGACAGGTGCCGGGGCGCTTGCCGCAGGGGCGGCGGCAGGAGCAGCAGCGGCAGGCGCGCCGCCGCCAGCGGCGACAGAAGCCACATCCTCGCCATCGGCTGCGATGATGCCGATGAGCTGGTTGACGGGCACATCGGCTGTGCCGTCGGGCACAAGGATCTTGGCCAGAACGCCTTCATCGACGGCCTCGACCTCCATGGTCGCCTTGTCGGTCTCGATCTCGGCGATCACGTCGCCTGATTTGATCGAGTCGCCTTCTTTTTTCAGCCAGCGGGCGATATTGCCCTTTTCCATCGTGGGGGACAGCGCGGGCATGAGGATGTTGATGGGCATGGCTCGCCTCAGTTGATCACGTCTGTTTGGCCATCATCGTCGGGAATCGACCATTCGGCCTGAATCGTCTGGTAAATGTCGGCGAGCGCTTGATCGCGCAGCGCGCCGCCTTCCTTCGAATACATGCGCGCCACGTGGCGCGCGATATCCACCATGAGAACGCCCCACACGGCGGGACGCTCGAAAGCGTTGGTCAAACTCACGTGCAGCTCGCCCTCGACGATGAAGGCGCGCAGAACCTCCTGCCCGCCGAGGCGGATCGCCTCTTCAGGCGCAGGAAGCTCATGCACGATCTGTTCAGCCATAAATCACCGATAGAGCACGGCCTTAGCCGCCTGGATGACATCCGCGACGGTGGGCAGGGCGAGCTTTTCGAGATTGGCGGCGTAGGGCATGGGCACATCCTTGCCGGTCACGCGGGCCACGGGCGCGTCGAGATAATCGAAGGCCGCCTCCATGATGCGCATGCCGATTTCGGCGGTGACGCCGCTCTGCGGCCAGCCCTCTTCCACCGCGACGCAACGACCGGTCTTCATGATCGAGCGCACGACGGTCTCGGTATCCATGGGACGGATCGTGCGCAGATCGATAATCTCCGCCTCAATGCCTTCCTTGGCGAGTTCATCGGCGGCCTTGACGCAATAGGTCATGCCGATGCCGAAGGAAACGAGGGTGATGTGATGGCCGGTCCGATGCACCCGCGCCTTGCCAATCGGCACAAGGAAGTCGTCGAGCTTCGGCACTTCGAAGCTCTGGCCATAGAGGATCTCGTTCTCAAGGAAAATGATCGGGTTGGGATCGCGAATTGCGCTCTTGAGCAGGCCCTTCGCGTCAGCGGCGGTATAGGGCATGACCACCTTGAGGCCGGGGATCTGCGAATACCAGGCCGCGAAGTCCTGACTGTGCTGGGCGCCCACGCGGGCCGCAGCGCCGTTAGGGCCGCGGAACACGATGGGCGCGCCCATCTGGCCGCCGGACATGTAGAGGGTCTTGGCGGCGGAGTTGATGAGATGGTCAATCGCCTGCATGGCGAAATTGAAGGTCATGAACTCGACGATGGGCCGCAGCCCCGTCATCGCCGCTCCAACCGCCATGCCCGCGAAACCGTGCTCGGTGATCGGGGTGTCCACCACGCGGCGCGGTCCGAACTCCTGCAGCATGCCCTGGGTGATCTTGTAGGCGCCCTGATATTCGGCGACCTCCTCGCCCATGACGAAGACATCGCCGTCGCGGCGCATTTCCTCGGCCATGGCGTCACGAAGGGCTTCGCGCACGGTTGTCATCACCATCTGCGTGCCTGCGGGAATCTCCGCAACGGCGGGCGCCGAGGCGACCGTGGCCGGGACCGTGGCCGCAACCGGCGGAGCTGCGGGCGCAGCTACAGCCGCCACGGGAGCAGGAGCCGCCGCAGGCGCCGCGTCAGCGGACTCGCCCTCTTCGACGATCACGCCAATGACGGTGTTGACGGCGACATTATCGGTGCCGTCAGGCACGATGATCTTGCCAAGCAGACCCTCGTCGACCGCCTCGACCTCCATGGTCGCCTTGTCGGTCTCGATCTCGGCGATGACGTCGCCGGACTTGATGCGGTCGCCTTCTTTCTTCAGCCATTTGGACAGCTTGCCCTGCTCCATGGTCGGAGACAGCGCGGGCATGAGGATATTGGTGGCCATGGTGGTCCTCACCGATGGGGCGCGAAGGCCCCGGGTTCATTCCAGCGAAAGGCGCGCCATGCAGCGCGCCAGATGGTTCAGAGGGTGATGTCGGTCCACAGTTCCGACGGATCGGGCTCGGGATCGTTCGAGGCGAATTCGGCGGCCTCGGCGACAATGGCCCGCACCTTGGCGTCGATGGCCTTCAACTCGTCCTCGGTCGCGAATTTGTCGCGTAGCAGACGACCACGCACCTGCTCGATGGGGTCATGCTCCTCGCGCATCTTCTGCACTTCTTCCTTGGAGCGATATTTCGCTGGATCGGACATGGAGTGGCCGCGGTAGCGATAGGTCTGCATCTCGAGGATGTAGGGCCCCTTGCCGGTGCGCGCCCATTCCAGCGCCTTGGCGCCGGCGGCCATCACCGCGCGCACATCCATGCCATCCACCTGCTCGCCGGGGATGTTGAAGGAAATGCCGCGCCTGGAGAAATCCTGCTGGGCGGAGGAGCGCGAAACGGCGGTTCCCATCGCATAGCGGTTGTTCTCGATGATGTAGACGGCGGGAAGCTTCCACAGCTCCGCCATGTTGAAGCTCTCATAGACCTGGCCCTGATTCGCGGCGCCGTCGCCGAAATAGATCATCGAGGCCGAGCCATTGTTGCGATAGTTGTTAGCGAAGGCCAGACCCGTGCCCAGCGACACCTGCCCGCCCACGATGCCGTGGCCGCCATAAAAATGCTTCTCTTTCGAGAACATGTGCATGGAGCCGCCCTTGCCCTTCGACAGGCCGCCGCGGCGCCCGGTCAATTCGGCCATGACGCCTTTGGGGTCCATGCCGCAGGCGAGCATATGCCCGTGATCGCGGTAGCCGGTGATGATCTGATCGCCCTGCTGAAGGGCCATCTGCATGCCGATCACGACCGCTTCCTGGCCGATGTAGAGGTGGCAGAAGCCGCCGATGAGGCCCATGCCGTAGAGCTGGCCGGCCTTCTCCTCGAAGCGCCGGATCAGCAGCATTTCGCGATATGCCGAAAGTTCCTGCTCCTTGCTGAAGGATGGAACGGCGGGTGCGGATGTCGAGGCGGACTTTGCGGCGGCCCGCGAGGGCGCCGATTTCGTGCGAGCGGATGCGGCAGATGCCATTTTGAACCTCTGAGGGGCCGCCCCGGCGGGGCGCAGAAGAGAATACGACTTTAGCCCAAGGAAGCCTCTATGGCGAGATGGGCGAGCCTCAAAAATTTTTCTTGTAAGTATCTATAAAAAAACAGTTTTAGCGACTTAACCAAATTCAGGTTATGCACAAAAAGGAACCACATTCAGGTTAAGTCAGTCCGGGCGGCTCAAAATCACCAGATCGCTTTTGCCGACGCGGCCCAAAACAATCCTCGCCTCTTCCTCGAGAATATCCCGCTCGACCTGATCGGTCTGCAACATGGCGATCCTGCGCTCCATGCGCTCACGCACCGCGACGAGGCGGGCATTCTCAGCCGAAAGCTCCTTGAGTTTCGCCTTGTAGGCGACCTTCGCATTCAATCCACGCTCGCCGTTCAGCGCATGCCAAACAAAATAAGAGCCCGAGGCTCCCGAGAGGAGGAACAGGAAGATCGGGATGAAAATCGAGCGGAATCGCGTACGGATGACCATGACAACATGGTCATCCGCCGAGGTTAATTTTTGCTTAAATAATCGACCTTAGGCCTCCGGATAATCGCTATAGCCTTCCGGACCTTTGGCGTAGTGGGTCTTGGGGTCGTCCGCCGCAAGCGGCAGGCCCGCTTGGAATCGGCGCGGCAGGTCGGGATTCGAGATGAAGAGCTTGCCGTAGACGATGGCGTCAGCCGCGCCGCTGGCCAGCATCTGCGCGCCCTTGGCCTGATCAACCCCGGCGCCCGCGAAATAGAGGCCCTTGAACGCAGGGCGGATGGCGCCATGCACGTCATAGGCGCCCTGCTGCGCCCCATGCAGATAGGCGATCCCGCGCGCGCTGAGTTCGTGGGCGAGGTGCGGATAGACCTCTTCCGCATCCGGATCCATCACATCATTGAACTTGATTCGCGGGGAAATCTTGATGCCGGTGCGCGCGGCGCCCACGGCCCCGATGATGGCGTCGATGGCCTCGAGGGCGAAACGCCCCCGATTGACGACCGACCCGCCATAGGCGTCCGTGCGGTGATTGATCGAGGCGTCGAGGAACTGATGCACCAGATAGCCGGAGGCGGCGTGCAGCTCGACGCCATCAAAGCCAGCCTCGATGGCGTTGCGCGCGGCGGCGCCGAATTCGGCGGCGATGGCGGGGATTTCTTCAATGTCGAGAGCGCGCGGCGTCACATAATCGATGGGGCCGAAATCCGTGTAGTTCTTGCCGTTGATGGCGATGGCCGAGGGCGCCACGGGCTGCACGCCCTCGGGCAACAGCGGCGGCACGGCGACCCGTCCTGTGTGGAAGAGCTGCGCGAACATGCGCCCGCCCTTCGCATGAACAGCGTCCGTGACCTTGCGCCAGCCAGCGACTTGCGCGGCGCTGTGGAGACCCGGGGTGCGTGAATAGCCCTTGGCGCCGGGCGAAACATAGATCGCTTCGCTGATGATGAGGCCCGCGCTGGCGCGCTGGGCGTAATAGGTCGCCATCAGATCGGTGGGCACGCCATCGTTATCGGCCCGCGAACGGGTCATGGGCGCCATGATGAGGCGGTTTGCAAGGGTGATGGGGCCAAGCGCAAGCGGGTCGAACAGGGTTGTCATGATGGTCTCTTTGTGGAGGACGGTCGCGCACATCGTAGCCCGGGCGCAGGCGGTGCGTCGAGGGCAAACAAAAAGGGCCAGCGTCCCCGCCGGCCCCCTGTAATCCCAATCCTGAAAGCCCTGTTACGCCAGCGCCTTCAGCGCTGCGCGGCCGGCGTAGCGGGCCTGAGAGCCCAGCTCTTCCTCGATACGGATGAGCTGGTTGTATTTTGCCAACCGATCAGAGCGGGAAAGCGAGCCGGTCTTGATCTGTCCGCAGTTGGTGGCGACCGCCAGATCCGCGATGGTCGCGTCTTCCGTCTCGCCCGAGCGATGCGACATAACCGCCGTATAACCGGCGCGGTGCGCCATATCGACGGTAGCGAGGGTCTCGGTCAGGGTGCCGATCTGGTTCACCTTCACCAGCACGGAATTGGCCGTCTGGGTCTGGATGCCCTGCGACAGGCGCGCGACATTGGTGACGAAGAGATCGTCGCCGACGAGCTGGCAGGACTTGCCAATGGCGTCCGTGAGAGCCTTCCAGCCCGCCCAGTCGTCCTCGGACATGCCATCCTCGATGGAGGCGATGGGATAGGCCTTCGTCAGTTTGGCGAGATAGGCCACCTGCTGTTCGATGGTGCGCACCACGCCCTCGCCCTCATAATGATAGGCGCCGTCCTTGAAGAACTCGGTCGCGGCGCAATCGAGGCCCAGATACATGTCGACGCCCGGCTTGAAGCCCGCCTGTTCGATGGCATTCATGCAGAAGTCCAGCGCCGCTTCCGCGCTCACCAAATTCGGCGCAAATCCGCCTTCGTCGCCGACGTTGGTATTGTGGCCAGCCTTCTTGAGGCCAGACTTCAACACCTGGAATACCTCCGCCCCCCAGCGCGCAGCCTCGGCGAAGGAAGGAGCGCCCACCGGCATGATCATGAATTCCTGGAAGTCGATGGGATTGTCCGCATGGGCGCCGCCATTGACGATGTTCATCATCGGCACCGGCAGGACGCGAGCCTGCGTGCCGCCGACATAGCGATAGAGCGGCAGGCCCGAGGCCTCCGCCGCAGCCTTGGCCGTGGCGAGCGAGACACCCAGAATGGCGTTGGCGCCGAGCTTGGCCTTATTGGGCGTGCCATCGAGGTCGATCATGATCTCGTCGATGCCGACCTGATCCTCGGCGTCGAAGCCGACCAGGGCCTCCATGATCTCGCCATTGACGCTCTCGACCGCCTTCAGCACCCCCTTGCCGCCGTAGCGGCTCTTGTCGCCATCGCGCAGTTCGACTGCTTCATGGGCGCCGGTGGAGGCGCCCGAGGGAACGGCGGCGCGGCCGAAGGCGCCGTCTTCCAACGTCACATCCACTTCAATGGTCGGATTGCCACGGCTGTCCAAAATCTCGCGGGCGTGGATGTCGACGATGACGGTCATGGGAGCCTCTTCTTGGTCTGATGAAAAAGTCGCCGCCTTTTACGCCGCCTTTGGCCGGGGGGGAAGGTCCGTTCGGGCAAAAGCGAGGCCTCGCAAGGCTGGGGGATCTGAGAAATTGCGAAAGATGGGACAATTCGCCCCGCCGAGGGCTCAATCCGTGATTGATTCCCGCGCCGCGTCCCTCTATCTCGACCCGATGGTCAAGCAATCAGACACCCCGAACCTTCTGGGCCAGCACGCGCCCCTGCCCGCCTCCCCCGAAGAGGCGGAGCTCGACCGCGTGCCGAACCCTCATCCCGACATGAATTACCTGGCCCGTTTCACCGTGCCGGAGTTCACGTCCCTGTGCCCGGTGACCGGGCAGCCGGATTTCGCCCATATCGTCATTGATTATGTGCCGGACCAGTGGCTGGTGGAGTCCAAGTCGCTGAAGCTCTATCTTGGCTCCTTCCGCAACCACGGCGCCTTCCACGAGGATTGCACGGTGCGGATCGGGCGGGATCTGGTGGGGCTTCTGGCGCCGCGGTGGATGCGCATCGGCGCCTACTGGTATCCGCGCGGCGGTATTCCAATCGACGTGTTCTGGCAGAGCGGCGAGGCGCCAGCGGGCCTGTGGCTTCCCGATCAGGGCGTCGCACCCTATCGCGGCCGGGGCTGAGCGAGCCTATCTGGCCTTGCCGAGCAGGTTCTGCCCGAACCGATAATTCAGCTGGAAAAAGGCGCCAAAGCTCCGCTGGTCTCCCTTGGGTGGCGCAAGGGCGCCGAAACGGCTGTCCACCACCTCGGGACTTGCAACCGCGTAGCGCCCGCCAAGCCCGGCGCTAAGGGCGTTGGTGAAGTCATAGGACAGGACCCATTCGGTCTTGAACCCCGCTCCGCCGACGCCGGGCTCGCGTATGCCGGACAGGTTGTGCATGGTCCAGCTGCTGTCATTGGCGCGAGCGGCCATGTAGGGCTGCCAGACAAGCTCGCCCGAAACACGGATGCGGTCCATCACATGGAGATCACCGCCAAGTCCCACGGCGCCGACGCCGCTGACGGGGCCTGAAGGTCCGGGCGATTGGTGCAGGAAAATATGTTCGGCCTTGCCGCCCGTGCTGCATATGGGCCCAGAGGCGCCGGTCAGGCATCCGTAGACGCTCAATTGAGCCTTCGCGGTCTGATCGCTGATAAATGAGCCGAGTTGATCGGTCGCATTGGTCAAGAGAGCCGCGCCCGACTGAAGATAGCCAGGAGAGGGTTGCGCTGGCGCGGCCTTATCCTGCGCCTGAGCGCCAAGGACGCTTGCGAAAAAGAAGGCGGTGGCTGTCAATCGTCTCGAAATCAACTCTGCCCCCATTGGCGGACGCTCCCGGAGTTAACGCATTTTTAACCCGAAAGTTCAAGCGTTCGCAGGAGGGCGCAGCAAGTCCTGCGCCAAGTGCTTTGAATCATTTAATGAATAAGTCGCCGCGCGGAGCGCCTCCACGAGCGCCTGACGCTCCGTGAGATGCTCCAAATGATTAAAGGGGATCGTTTCCCCTATCGTCACATCACAGCGCGCGCCGATCTTGCCGCGCAATTCATGGAAGAACAGCGCGAGACGCGCTGTCATGCTGATATGGCTGACGATCTGGAACAGGCGAGAATTCTGCCCATGAAAGAAGACCGGCGTAACAGGCGCGCGGGCGCGCTGCACCAGACGCGCCAGATAGGGCGTCCATGGCCGGTCCACGGCGGGACGGCGTCCAAGCCGGTCGGGCGAGGTCGAAATGGCGCCAGCGGGGAATATCACGATGCAGCCACCATTTTGCAGGTGGGACAGGGCCCTGGCGCGGGAGGCCACATTGGCGCGCTGGGCCTCCATCGTCTCCGTGAAGTCGATGGGCAGCATATGGGCGCGCATTTCGGGCGCGCGCAGCAGAACCGCATTGGTCAGAACAAGAAAATCCGGCCTCGCCTTGCGCATGAGCGCGCACATCACGATGCCGTCGAGCACGCCGAAGGGATGGTTGGAGACCACGACCAGAGGTCCCTGTTTCGGCAGCGCCGCCAGCCGCGCTTCGTCATAGCGAAGATCTAGGGACAGGGCCTTGATCGCCACATCGAAGAAGCTGGCGCCCTGCCAGCCGCTCGCCTGATGCTGGAAATAGAGCCGCCGCAGACGGTTGCGCCCTGTAGCCAGCTCTAGCGCGCCGATGGCGAGGCGCTTGAGCAGGGGATCGGAGGGATCGGCGTAGGTGAAGGCGCTTTCATCCATGACGAGCCATTTAAGACGCGAATATGACAGGGCCGCGACGGTTGCGTCAGTAGCCCTTGGCGAGACGGTCGAAGGCCATGAGGCGGGCGAGCAGGGCTTCAAGCTCTTCCAGCGGCACCTGATTGGGGCCATCCGAGAAAGCTTCCGCCGGGTTGTCGTGGGTCTCGATGAAGACCCCCGCCACCCCCACAGCCACTGCGGCGCGCGCCAGAACCGGCACGAATTCGCGCTGGCCGCCCGAAGAGGTCCCCTGCCCGCCGGGCTGCTGGACCGAATGGGTGGCGTCGAAGATCACCGGGGCGCCGGTCTGCTCGGCCATGATGGGCAGCGAACGCATGTCCGAGACCAGGGTGTTGTAG
>Ga0209829_10003969_pt1 | contig 10582 bp, 9 predicted proteins | sample C_140205_EF_Meta_FD_187311 | JGI IMG/M metagenome (GOLD analysis project Ga0209829, IMG submission 187311) | Freshwater microbial communities from Lake Croche, Canada to study carbon cycling - C_140205_EF_MetaG (SPAdes) (version 2) | ecosystem: Environmental > Aquatic > Freshwater > Lake... | reverse complement strand
GGAGATGCGGCGGCCGAGTTGCATGTGGTCAAGTTGTTGGAGGAGCGGGTGGGGTTTTTGTTGCGCCCGCCTCATGGTCAAAACTTAAGCAAGGCAGGAACCCCTCAGCACCTGTCCACTTTGAGCGCGCAAGCCCTCAAGGGCCATCTGTTTCGAGGTGACACCAGTGCGCCCGTGATGAGGCAGCCCGCCATCATGGCTCAGGCCCATGTGCACATGCCCCAAGGGGTGGCGGAGAACTACCGCTACTGGGGGGACGATCGAACGGTCTTTGTCAAGCATGCCAAGGGCTGTCAGTTGACCGATGTCGATGGCCGGGTCTTTGTAGATTTCCGGCTGGGTTATGGCCCGATCATTTTGGGCTACCGAGACGAGCGTGTGGACCAAGCCGTCATGCGCCAAATCCAAGAGGTCGGCACGCTCACGGGTTTTGCCACCGAGCTTGACACCTTGGTGGTGCAACAAATCAAGGGCTTGTGCCCGCAGATTGACATGGTGAGGTTTGCCAACTCCGGCACCGAGGCGGTCATGGGTGCGGTGCGCACGGCCAGGGGCTTCACCCAGCGTGACCGCATCGCCATCGTTGAGGGCGGTTTTCATGGGCTTTATGACGAGATGATGTGGAAAAGCGATATCGAGAGTTGGGACCCCTTGGGCTCGGTGCAACCCAACACCATCCCCTTTGGTGCTGGCATCCCGCATCGCAGCCATGACTTGGTCGACATCATTGGTTTGAACGACTTTGAGGCCCTGGAGCGTTTGTTCAAAACCCGCACAGACAGCTTGGCTTGCGTGGTGCTCGAACCGATCATTGGCAATGCGGGCAGCATTGCTGCAAGCCCTGAATGGCTTCAACGCTTGAGGGACTTGTGCAACCTCAACGGATCCTTGCTGATCATCGATGAGGTCAAGTCGGGCTTCAGGGTGGCCAAGGGCGGCGCACAGTCGATCTACGGCATCTATGCCGACTTGTCCACCTACGCCAAGGCGATGGGCAATGGCTACCCCGTGGCGGCCTTTGGTGGCAGAAAAGAGGTCATGCAAGTGGTGGGCTCGCACCGAGGGGGCGTTGTACACGGGGGCACCTACACGGCCAACTTGGTGGCCTTGAGTGCCGCCCATGCCACGCTTGAGATCTTGACCCACACCCAGGCCCTTCAAACGGCCGATGAAGCGGGGGCAAAGATTCAGGCGGTGTTGTCACGTGTTTTTGATCGGGCGGGCATTGAGCACGCTTTTGCTGGACCGAACGCCATGTTTGGCATCCATTTCACCCCACACGTGCCACAGACCTACCGCGATTGGAGAAAGACCAACAGCGAGTTGTACCGTAAATTTGCATGGCGTTTGATCGACCACGGCTTGATGCTCGAGCCCGACTCAAGAGAGCCGTGGTTCATCTGTGAGGCGCATCAACACCTGGACTTGTCATGGCTTGAGGACGTGGCCACGCAGTCGATGATGCATGCCCTGAACGCTTGAGAGAAGAGGCCTTCAAGCTTGTGTTCAAAAGCTGAAAGACCCCACTCGTCAACAAAGAGGGGAAGATGGAGAAGAGGGGGAAGAGGGGGAAGAGGATTTGAGCAAAAACTTTGACTCAGGGCGTGCCGTTGAAGGTGTAGCCCAAGCTAAAGATGATCTCGTTGGAGCGCAAATTTTGCGACGCACTGCCTTGGTTGACAGGGATGTTGCTCATGTTCGTGAAGATTTGCTTGTTGACCCACTCCACGTAATAAGGCTTTAAAAACACGTACCGCATCCCTAGCTCCAAGGACGTGGAGGTGCCCACAATGCGCCACCAACCGTTGTTAAAGCCCAGCGCATTGGTCAGGGTCTTTTTGCCCATCTCGTACTCAATGCCATCGATCTTGCTGTAGGGGTGAACCACGGCCAAGCCGGCGCCCACTTTGCCAATGAAGGACAAGTTGGAGGTTTCGTTCAAAGCGCCAAGCAGGGGCTTTCTGTAGGACAGGTTCACCATCACTTGGTTCAAGCCGTTGTGAAGCATGTAGGAGAAGTAGTCAGCGGACAAGAGCTGGTTGCCTACTCCCGTGCTGTGCTTACCCGTGATCAAGGCCACTTGCCCAACCGTCGTGGTGTATTTGGTGTGATCCAAGCTCAAGTCAAGCGCGTACACTTTGGACTCGTCCAAGTAACGTCCCCACCTTAAATTGTCTGGACTGCAGCACACCACGTGAGAGAACTCATCATGGCCTTGGACGGCGTTGACGGTGTAGTCGTTGCCCAAGCTCGGTTGCACCACATTGATGTTGGATTTCGAGTAATGGGTCTTGTTGTAGCCCCAGGAGAAGAACCATTCATCGCTCTTGAAAAAACGGCTCGGGTCTTTGGGTTCTTGGGTGTCTTTGGCTGAGGAGAGCACTTGCGGCACCGTCTTGACGCTAGCGCTCTCTGCACCTGTGACAGCACCTGTAATAGCACTTGCAGCAGCACCCGTCACAGCAACATTCGCGCCTTGCGCCCAAGCGCCATCAAGCGCCATCAAAGAAAAAAAGAAAGCCAAGAGGCGGGAAGTTGTGCAATTCATGGGAGACCTTTGTGCCTAAGTGCGGAGAACGTCCCATTCTACCTCTTTGCGTGCTTTTAAAGCCCCTTAGAAATGACTCATCAAGGACTGCACCGCTTGTTCGGGCTTCTCAGCCCCAACAATTGCGCGCACCACCGCAATCGAACCCACGCCGCATGACAAGACGGTCTTGAATTGCGACGCATCGATGCCGCCGATCGCGACCAAGGCGTAGGGGCTCATCAGTTGTGCGTAAGCTCTCAAGCGACCCAAGCCTTGCGGCAAGGTTTGCATTCTCTTCAAGGTGGTGGGAAACACCGCCCCAAGGGCCATGTAGCTTGGGCGCAGAGCGTGGGCTTTGAGCATCTCGAGGTAGCCATGGGTCGATACCCCCAAATGGCATTGAGCTGCATCGATGTCTTTCAAGTTGGCGCTCTCCAAGTCCTCTTGACCCAAGTGCACACCGTAGGCGCCGTGCTCAAGGGCGAGTTGCCAGTGGTCGTTGATGAAGAGTTTCGTGGAAGACCCTTTGGTCGCTTGGATGGCTTGTTTGACTTCGCGCTCCAAGGCCTTGGGGTCCTCTGATTTGAAGCGCAGTTGAACGCATGGAACGCCTGCTTGCACCATGCGCTCCACCCATTGCGCATCGGGCAGCACCGCATACAGACCCAAGTTCTCACAGGCTGGAAAATTGAAATCACTGGCTGCCTCATGGGGCACAAAGTCCTTGATGCGCGTGGGCCATTTCAGGGGGTCGAAATGCCCCTCTCGGTGACTTTGATGCATCCACGCTTGAGCCAAGACAAGCGACTCCTCTTGCGTGAACTCTAGCGTGCGCGCCATGGTCACGAGGGCTTTCTTCAGCTGCGTGAGGCTTAAAGCGCTGGGGTCCTTTTGGTGCTGGACAAAGTCTTCGTTGACCTGAGCGTAGAGGGCTTGATCGTGCTCGCTTTGCTGGGCCGCTAGTTGACCCAACCACGCGTCGCTAGCTGCCTCAACGGGCTCAATTTGTGAGTGGCTTTGCGCGTAGTGCTCGAGCCCCTCCCGAATGGGCATCATGTGCGCATGAAGGCCGGCGAGTGTCAGGCTCAAAACGTCGGGGTGCCAGGTGAGTGTGCTCATAAGGGGTGGGTGTTGGGCTTAGGTTGGGCTTAGGTTGAGCTTATTTTGAGCTCAGTTTGGGGGTAGGTTTTGAGGTTGGGTTTTAGCTTTGATGCCAAAACGGCGTACCCATCAAAGGCGTGCTCGCCTGCGCTTTGTCTTGGGGCTGCATGGCGCCAGACTTGAAGGCCAAACGCCCAGCGTTCACCGCATGCGCAAAGGCCTTGGCCATGTCCAGAGGGTTCTGCGCCAAAGCCACCGCGGTGTTCAACAAGACCGCATCAAAGCCCCACTCCATGACCTGACAAGCGTGCGAGGGTACGCCCAAACCCGCGTCCACGATCATGGGTACTTTGAGCCGATCTCTCAAGGACTGCATGGCATAGGGGTTGATCGGGCCTTTGCCCGTTCCAATGGGTGCCGCCCAAGGCATGACCGCTTGGCAACCCACGTCAAGGAGCTTTTGGCAAAGCACCAAATCCTCGGTGCAATACGGCAAGACTTTGAACCCGAGATCGATCAAGGCCTTGGCCGCTTGAGGCAGCTGCAAGGTGTCGGGCTGAAGGGTGTAATCGTCTCCAATGATCTCCAGTTTGATCCAATCGGTCTCAAACACCTCTCGGGCCATTTGGGCCGTTGCCACCACCTCGCTCACACTGTGGCAACCCGCTGTGTTGGGTAGCAGGGGGGTTTTTGCGTCTTTCAGCAAGGCCCAAAAGCTGTTGCCTTGAGGCTCGGTGCTCAATTGATGCGGCATTTGACGGCGCAAAGAGACCGTTAAAAAGGCCGGGCGCGTTGCCTTGACGCAGGCGAGCAAAACCTCTGGGGAAGGGTACCTTGAGGTGCCGAGCATCATTCGAGAATCAAAGTGCTCTCCGTAGAGAACCATGGTGTCTGGCAAGGGGTCGGGCGTGTTCATGGAGGGGATTGGGGTGTGAGGTCAGAGTCTAGCAGGTCGTCTGCTTTAGCCGCCGGTGATCGGGGTGATGAGCTCGATCTGGTCGGCGTTTTGAAGACGGGTTGTGGCGTAGTGTGCTTTGGGGACAAAGTTCATGTTCAAGGCCGCAGCAAAAGGTGGATGGATGCCATAGGCCTTGATCGCCATCTCAAGCGTGCTGCTCGCGGCCAAGGTGTAGGGATGGGCGTTGATCAAAACGTCAATCGTCATGTTGGAAGAGGGGTCGGTGTGAGCCATGTGGGGTTGGGATGAAATGCTCAGGCCTTGCTCAATGCATGACTGTTGGATGGCCTGATGGCCCCAAGACTTTGAGCCCCAAGGAACGCGAGAGCTTCAAGCTTTGCGAGTCCACCCACTCCAAGGCACAGTCGAGCATGGCCGGCGCGATCAAAAAACCGTGGCGGTACAGACCATTGAGTTTCATGGTGGAGGGGTGGGTCAAGTCCATGCAGGGTAAATTATCGGTCAAGGTGGGCCTGTTTTGTGTGTTCATTTGAACGATCCTGCCTTCCGCAAAGGCTGGGTGCAAACTGTAGGCCGCAGACAGCAACTCCAGGGTCGAGCGCACGCTCGCAGGCGAGCTGTCTTCGACCTCGATTTCGGTGGCCCCAATCACATACAGATCGTGCTCCTTGGGGGCGATGTACAAGGGGTAGCGGGGATGAATCAAGCGAGTCGGTCGGCTCAGTTGCACACCTGGCGCGTGCAAGCGAATCACTTCCCCCCTCACGCCCCTCAGCTCGCTCCATTGGGTTTTGGCGCCCAGTCCTCGGCAGTCAAAGAGGCGAACGTGCCCCTCTTGACTGGGCGCGTCCCATGTGAAGTCCCCCAAGGCTTTGGGTTCATGCCAATGCAGGCTCAAGGCCCCTTGGGCCTCGTAGAGATAAAGTGCGCTACCCAAGGCTTTCAAGAGTTGAGCGTTGTCCAATTGTCCCTCGCTTGGCAAATACAGGCCTTTTTGAAAACGCTGGGACAAGCTCGGTTCGAGCGACTCGATCTCTCTTGCATCCAAAACTTGGGGCTTTTCAAGGCTGGGTTCTCTCTCATGGGTTTGCTCCATGAGTTGATGAAAGCGCTGTGCTTCATGGGCGTCGGCCGAGTGCCACAAGATCAAGGTGCCTTTTTGCTGGAAAAACACCGGCTCCTTCAAGTGAGCTAGGAGCTCGGGCCAACGCTTTAGGCCGTGGCGGCCCATTTGCACCACGTTCATCTCCGTGATGGCCGACTCGGCCATCGGGGCCAACATGGCCGCGGCCACTGCTGCAGCCGAGCCCTGTGCATCAGGGCCTTGGGCGTCATAGAGATCGACTCGGTGGCCTCTTTCAAGCAAGGCGAGACTCATGAGGCGTCCCATGAGACCGGCACCCAAGATGACAGTGTGTTTGGCGTGGGTCATGGAGAAGTGGAGCGTGCTAGGGGCGCTGAGGTCTGAGAAGGCCACAAAGGCTTGGATGTTTCGGTTGGCGCCGATGAAGGGGTTCGCAGAGGCTTTAAAATACCTTCTAAGCGCTCTCTTTGAGGCTGGCTCAGGTGCGTGGTCACAATGCTTTGAATGGTGGTTCCTTTGATCTTGAAGTCAACTCGTTCAGCTTTTTGATCCAGCCCTTTAGAAGTCCTCTGCACAACGTCCAAAACGTCTACCAACACTCCATAAAAAGCTTACAAGACCTCTATGTTATCTGAAACTGATACCCTCTCCCAGACTTTCAAAAGAGTTTTAAGCATTGCCGGCTCCGACAGCGGTGGAGGCGCAGGGATCCAAGCGGACTTGAAGACCTTTGCGGCCTTGGGTGTTTATGGCATGACGGCACTGACCGCCTTGACCGCTCAAAACACCCAAGGTGTGCAAGCCATCCATGCCATCCCCAGTGCTTTTTTAAAGTCTCAGATCGAGTCGGTTTGCGATGACATCGGCGTTGATGCGGTGAAGATCGGCATGCTGCACACGCCTGAGATGGTGGAGGTGGTGGCTTGGGCGATGGATCGCTACCAGTGGAGCAATGTGATCTTGGACCCGGTGATGGTGGCCACCAGCGGGGACCGATTGATCAACGAGGAAACGGTGGAGGGGATCGTGCGTGAGCTGTTCCCGCGTGTGAGTTTGATCACCCCCAATTTGGACGAGGTTCAGGTCTTGCTCGGCTACATGCCGATGGCTCAGGAGGACTTGATGCGTGCGGCCAAGGACTTGCAAGGCATGGGTGCGAAAGCGGTCTTGGTCAAAGGGGGGCATTTACCAGGAGAGATGGTGGTGGACGTGTACCTCGGTGCTGATCAGCACATCCAGGTCTTCAAAAGCCCGCGCATTCATAGCTTGAATGTTCACGGCACGGGCTGCACCTTGTCGTCGGCCATCGCTGCTGGTTTGGCCAAAGGGCAGAGCATGGAGCTCTCTCTCACGCATGCCCGGGCGTTCATCACAAAAGCCATCGAAGGCGCTCGAGAGGTCAAGACGGGCGGGCGCTCAAGCCCCTATGCGCACGGGCCCTTGAACCATGGCTTTGGGCCTGTGGTGATGGTCAAAGCGCCTCTTTAAGGGGTCAGCTCTTTCGCGGGCTAGAGAGCTAGAGAGCTAAAGGGCTATTTTTTCTGCACGCCAAGCCGCTCTTGCAGCAAGCTTGAAGCGCTGGTGTACTCAAAGGGAATTCGATCCTTTTGAAAGACCCATTTGGCCACCCCAAAGGAGGCCAAGGCGGCCTCATGAAAGCCACTCAAAATCAATTTCTTTTTACCAGGATAGGTGACGATGTCACCAATAGCAAAAAGCCCTGGGACAGCGGTGCTGAAGTCTTCGGTGTTGACGGTGATTTGTTTTTTATGCATGGCAGCGCCCCACTGCGCAATGGGGCCGAGCTGCGGGGAGAGTCCTAAATTGACCAGCACGAGGTCCACCTCAGCCTCATGCATGTTGCCCTCGGCATCGACCCATTGCAGCGACGTCAAGGGCGAGTTGTCGGGGGCATGACCCATCAAACGCACCACTTGACCGTGCTTGAAGGACAAGGAGCTTGTCTGTTGAGTCAGGTGAGCCGTCTCTTGGCTGCCTGCTTGGCCGCTTATTTGGGCACGCACTTGGGTACTTACTTGGGTGCTTGGGCTTTTAGCAAGCGCTGCCTCAAAGGCTTCTCTGAGCTTCGGATCCACATCCAAGTGCTCGCGGCGATGGATCAAGGTGATGTCAAGCTTGGTATGGGCCTCAAAACCTTGGAGCGCATTGCGAAGGGCCTCTTCCTCACCGCCCACGATCCAGACCTTCAAGACCTTCGAGATGCTCTTGGGGTGCTTGTGATGAAACTGCCTCAAGGCCGCATCCAAGTCGCCATGAAAGAGCTCTTTACCTAGAAAGTCCGCTTGCTCGGGGGCGTTCAAGGCTCGGGGTAAAAAAGCCCCCACGCCATTGGCCAAGACGACCGCTTGCGCTTCAAAGCGCAAGCCGCTTTGGGTTTCAACAACAAAGCCCCGCTCAGTTTCTTTTGCTTGAATGCTTTGCACCAGTTGATTGAAATGAAAGACCGGCTCGAAGGGGCGTATTTGTGTGAGCAGTCGCTCGGTCAACTCTTCGCCGGTACAAGCAGGCAGGGCTGGAATGTCGTAGATGTTTTTGTCGGGGTAGAGCTCGATGCACTGCCCCCCTGCGAACGGTAAAGGGTCGATCACATGCGCATGCAGCCCTAAGAGGCCCAATTCAAAGACCTGAAAAAGCCCCGCAGGTCCTGCGCCCACGATCAAGACATCGGTTTGAAGAGGAGAGCAACTCGGCCCTGGCGCCGGCACTTGTGGGTGCTCTTGCGTCTGAGAAAGGGGTCGAGCGTTAGAGTTCAAAATATAGGACCTTCATTCAAGCCGGTCACCACCGGGAAACTGGCTGAGGAGCAGGGTACTCACAGGACGCTTGCACCAAGAACCGCAGTCTAGTGCATCAGAGCCTCACTGCTAAATGTTCACGGCTAAAGTTTCACAGTGCCTCAATGCTTGCATGGCACAGGGGCTGAAAGCGCTCTTAGCGTTGCAGCTCAGCGAGCTTGCCCTCTTTGTCTTTCCATTCATCCGCATCCGCCAAGGGCATCTTGCGCTTGGTGATGCTCGGCCAACCAATGTGCGACAACTCCAAATTCAAGGCGGTCATGTGCTCTTGCCCCTCTGGGACATCTTCTTCGGCATAGATGGCGTTGACCGGACACTCTGGAATACAAACGGCACAGTCGATGCACTCATCGGGGTCGATGGTGAGAAAGTTGGGGCCTTCACGGAAACAGTCGACAGGACAGACATCTACACAGTCGGTGTACTTGCAACGGATACAGGCTTCGGTGACAACGTGGGTCATGACAAATCAGTGGTTAAGGTGTGAATCGGACATGCGCTTCTAGTGCGCCTAAGTGGAGCTTGAAGAGAACTCAAAGTCATCCAAAAGTGCTATTTTAATTGAGAATTAAAAGAATTCAAAACGTGTGGCTTTAAGCTTGGATCAAAACGGCGCCAGCGGTGGTGTGGCTGGCGGGGTCGACCAAAATCATGGAGCCCATCAAACGACAATCCTGAAAGCTTTGAACGGGCAGGGCTTCCTTGAAGCTCAATTTGACGACGCCTATTTCATTGACCTTCAGATGATCGGCCTGAACAGGCGCCAAACTCAGGATGTCCAAGCGATGAACGATGTCCGAGACCTGGGCCTTGACCCATTGGTGGCCTTGCAAGGCCAAATAGGTGCGTCCTTTGACCAAGGCTTCATCATCGAGCCAACACAAGGTGGCTTGGATGGTTTTGGAGGCGGTGATGGATGGCGCGTTGGTTGGGGCGTTGGCGTTGCGCGCACTGTCATCTTCCAGCAACCAGTCGCCCCGCGAGACGTCCACTTCTTTGTCCAAAATAAGCCCTACAGATTGTCCGGCCATGCCCAGCTGTGGGTCCTCGGTTTGCCTGGTGCAGTTGAGCACTTGGGCGACTTGGGCCGTTTGTCCGCTTGGGTGAACTTTGAGGCTTTGGCCGACTTTCAAATGACCGCTTGCGACACGTCCCCAAAACACCCGTCGGCCCTGGTCGGTGCGTGCGCTGTCGTGTTGTTTTTCGACCCATTGGACGCAAACACTCAGAGGGCCTCCTAGGTCAGGTGGCGTGCTGGGCAAAGACTCCAAGAGTTGCAGGAGACTTGGGCCTGAGTAAGCGCACCACTGCGGCTTGGCATCGACCACGTTCCAGCCCTTCAAGGCAGAAATCGGCACAATCGCTTTGTGGTCAATGGCGCCCTCTTTGGCGTAATGTTCAATGGCCTTTTTGATGTTTTGAAAGGCCTTGACCGGGTCTTCGATCGCGTCCAACTTGTTCACCACAAAGACGATGGAGGGAACGCGAAGCAGCTTGGCAAGCAAGGTATGGCGACGGGTTTGGGGCAAGAGTTCAAGCTGGCTGCTTTGCCACTGCAGTTTGGTGGCGTCCACCAAGACCACCGCACAGTCCGCACTGGAGGCGGCGGTGACCATGTTGCGGGTGTACTGCTCATGTCCTGGCGCGTCGCCAATGATGAATTTGCGCTGTTCGGTGGAGAAGTAACGGTAGGCCACATCGATGGTGATGCCTTGCTCACGCTCGGCCGAGAGGCCGTCGGTCAACAAGGCCAAATCGGTTTGTCCCTTTCTTTGAACCCCTGCCAAATGGTCTTCTAAAACCGCTTGGCTGTCGACCAAGAGTCGGCCAATGAGGGTGCTTTTGCCGTCGTCGACAGAGCCGCAAGTGATGAATTTGAGGGCCGTGTCTTTCAGACTGTTGAGGTGGTCTTGGCTCAGAGTGGCTTGCATAGGGCGGGCGTTCTTTGGATGTTCTAAGGTGGGTGGTCTGTCTGGGGTCAGGCTTTAAGAGTGATGCTTAAAGGATGATGCTTAGAATGTGATGGTTTGAAGGTGATGGTTTGAAGTGGGTGGGTAGACGTCTAGTCCAAGGGAGAGGGCGGTTAAAAATAACCGTCCTTTTTTCTCTTCTCCATTGAGGCCTCTGAGGTT
>Ga0209829_10003968_pt1 | contig 10583 bp, 7 predicted proteins | sample C_140205_EF_Meta_FD_187311 | JGI IMG/M metagenome (GOLD analysis project Ga0209829, IMG submission 187311) | Freshwater microbial communities from Lake Croche, Canada to study carbon cycling - C_140205_EF_MetaG (SPAdes) (version 2) | ecosystem: Environmental > Aquatic > Freshwater > Lake... | reverse complement strand
CTCGTGCATCAACAACAACGGCGGTGCTTGGCGACTGCCGGCCCGGTACACATCATGTGAGGCGCCGTCATACGTGAAGCGGCTGCGCTCATAGCCGGGCAATGACGCGGCGTTCATCGGCGCCGCAACAACAGCAGTGACAGCACCACCATGACCGCATGCACCCACCACAAGCCGGCCCAGTCAGGCACACCACCTTTATCAAACAGCGCGCGGCCCCAGATCAGCAGGTTGACGTACACCGCATAAAACAACACCACGTGAATGATGCGGCCATAGCGACCCTGCCGCGGTTGCAAGCGCGACAACGGCACCGCCAGCACACCCAGCAACGCCGTGATGACCACGGTGGCTATACGCCAGTGGAACTCACCGCGAAAACGCGCATCGGCCGAGTCACGCAGGGCGGCTGTGGACTGCATGTCCGGCCGGGGTGCACTGCTGCTTTCAGGCGGCGCTGGCACGGGCACAGTCTGTTCGCGAAATTGCATGGTGCGCCAGGCACCCTGACCTGGCACACCTTCGTAGCGACTGCCTTGTTCGAGTACGACGGCGGCCAGACTGCCATCGGCAGCCAACTGGTAGTGCGCCTTATCGGCGACGATGATTTCGATTGCTGCGTCGTCGCCGGCCAAGCGCCTTTGAAAAAACACCTCGTGCAGCGTGCCTTGCGCATCCAACTCGCGAAAATAAAGTACGGCTCGATCATCGAGACTGCGGAACTGCCCCGGTGCCAAGCCGCGCACCAGCGCGGTACGCAGCCCTTCGGCGCGGATATCAAAGCTGCGCCGGGCACCCTCCGGACCAGCCACAAAGGCAATGTAGGCCGCAGCCAGCGATGCCAGCACGGTCACCACGCCGGCCGCTGCAAACGGCGTCAGCGGCGACATGCCGCAAGCCTGCGCAGCCGCCATCTCGCTATCGTGATAGAGCCTGCCCAGCGCCAGCGTTATGCCCAGCAACAAAGAGATCGGCAAGATCACACTGCAGTTCTGCACCACCGCCAAGCCGACCATCTCCAGCAGCAAGGGCCCGGGAACCTGTCCTGCCGCCACGCGACCCAGCATGAAAGCCAATTGGTTAGTGACCAGCAGCACCAGCAGCACCAGCGCCACACCCACACAGGCCAGCAACACTTCACGCAGGATGTGTCGGAATAAGATGCCGCCGATACGCGGCCAGCCCGGCAACGACATCGACTCAGCCATACAGCACCCGCCAAGGGGAACGATAGGCCAAGCCCAAGGCCAGCAAGCGCTCTAGCAAAGCGGCATAGCTCAAGCCTGCCGCAGTAGCGGAACGGGCAAAGTCTTCGTGAGCGGCCAGATGCGGATTGGCGTTGGCTTCCAGCACATAGACACGACCATCGGCAGCCAGACGAAAGTCCATGCGTGCGAAACCCGACAGACCCAAACAGCGATAAATGCGCCGCGCCAGCTTATCGAGCTGTGCTGCGACCGGCGCCGGCAAGGACTCGGCCGGACCGCTGCCAATGCCATGCCGACTGCGATAGGCCAAGTCCCATTTGATCTTACGGGTGGCGATGGTGGCCTGATTGGCCGGCAGCGTCCCGAAGTTCAGCTCCCAGACCGGCAGGCGCTGCAGCCGTTCATTACCCAGCACGCCGACATAACATTCACGACCGTCGATGAACTCTTCGACCAACACGTCTGATTTGTTCTGTTCAAACACAAACTCGACGCGCTCACGCAAGCGTTGTTCATCTTCAACTATGGAGGCCTGCGCGATGCCCAGCGACGCATCATCTGTGGAGGATTTGACGAACAGCGGATAGCGCAGATTGCGCGGCAAACGCAGACGATGAGCTCTTCGCAACACCACATGGTGGGGCGTGGGAATACGGTGATAGGCAAAGATCTGTTTGCACAAGGCCTTGTCCCGCGAAATCATCAAGCCGCGCGGATTACAGCCGGTATAGGGCTGACGCAGCATTTCCAGAAAAGCGATGACATGCTGGTCATACGAGACGATGCCATCAAACTCTTCGAGCAGATTGAACACCACGTCGGGTTGCCACCCGGTGATGATGGCGCGCAGCTCGACCAGACTATCGAGCACACCCAGCACTTGCACCTGATGGCCGCTGGCGCGCAGCGTGGTGATGACATCGTATTCAGCACGCCATTCTTGTATCTGACGCGGATCCAGTCCGTGCAGACTCTCAGGTGGCACCAGACTGCTGTGTACCAACACCAGCACGCGCAGGCGTTTCATAGTTTGATGCTCGTCACCCGGTTGGCACCTAACAGCCCGACCAGTTTGACCAGCATGGTACGGGCATCACGCAGGCCTGTGCGCCGCGCGCCGCGAACGCGCAGCTGCAACTCATCGCAACGGCTTATGGCACGCCGCAACACCTGATGCACGGTGTAGCGGTCGACACCAGCCTCGTTCGCAACTGCAGTGGCAACGCGCGTACGGCATTCGCGCAGCAAAGCGCTGGCCCGCGGCGCAGTCTCACGTGCCGGACGGCAGGTGAACACCCGGCGCAATAGCGCATCGGCATCACTGGGCGGATATTGCCCGTAGCGGGCTACCTTGGCGGCATAGTGCTCGGCCAGACTGCGGCGGTTGTCGCACAGCGGTTCGATATGTGCCCGGCTGCGTACCAGCGGCGGCACATCACGCAGGCTGTGCATGAGTTCATCGACGAACAGCAGCTTGTCGTAGGCGGGCCAACCTGCGTAACTGGTGCGCCAATCCGAATGGGGCTTGAGCCAAACGGCAAAAGTTTCGGCAAAGTCTTCGGTGGGGTGACTCTGCGCATACCAGTCACCCAGATGATGCACATAGCGGCGACTGGCCGGACGCGCCTGATAACTGTCGGGATAAGGCTTGCCCGGTGGACCGAACACCTCACGCCAGGCACGCCGGTAGCGCAAGCGATAAGCCGTATCGATGGCATGGCCGGCCTCATGACGCAGGATGCGTCGCAGCCAGTTGGCATTGCCGCCCTCCACCTGTTTCATCTGATGACGCTCTAGCTGCATCAGCCGCGGATGAGCCAAATAAAACGGCACTGCGATACCCGGTATGCCATCGGGTGAGAACCACTCCTCGGCGAGCCACATATGCGGCCGCAGGCCGATCCCTCGGCGCTGCAGTTCGTCATAGATGTGTTGCAACCGGCGCTCCAGCGCCGAGCCCGGCAACTTCAGCTGCAGGTCGCAAAAGCGCAGTTGCAGCAGCTGTTCGTCGGGTAGCCGCAGCCAGGCGTGGCGACGGCGGGAGCGCGACGGGGAGCTGCGGGTTGAACGGGCATCCATGCCCTCACTGTAGCGAAACCTCGCGACAGGTGAGCAGTTGATCGGCTATAGCGCTGAGGCTTTCCACATCAGACAACGTAGACAACCACGCCGCAGGCAAGGCCGCCGCACCGTAGTAGGCCCCGGCCAACTGTCCATAGGCCGCACCGGCCACATCCGAGTCCCCTCCCTGATTGACCAGCGACAACAGCCCCGACGGAAAGTCCGTGTGATCGAGGAAGGCACGCACCGAGGCATCGAGCACCGCCAGAACAGAGCCGGGGGCCAAGGGTGGCGGCTGTGTATCAGGCAACCACGTTTGCAACAGGTCTAACAGTTCGGCCTTGAGCGGGGCCATGGGCGCCTGCGCAGCAGACGCGACCAGCTGCGATTTCGAGACGCCCTGGAGCGCAGCATGGATCAGGGCTGTAAACAAACGACAGGCATCAACCACCAGCGGTGCCTGATGCGTCACACGCGTGATGGCGGCGGCAGCCGAGATGGCCGCTGCCGCATCGTCAGGGGCGAACAAGGCCGCCGTGACACAGCGACCCAAGGCCTCGGGGGACTGCTGCGAGGGATCATGCGAACCGGCCAAGCCGCCACGACGCCAACTGGCCAGTGCGATGGCCTTGCGCACCATCGGTCGCGCGCCAGGTGCGGGGCCGGCAGCCAGCCACGCCTGATAGCGGCCGATCTGATCACGCGGTTCGATATCGCGGCAGGCCAGCAAGCTGTCGGCCACGCACATCGCCATCGCCAGGTCATCTGAACACTCGCCTGCCGCCAGTTGCAGCACGCCACCCCCCACGGGGGCGGTGATTTGGGCGAACTCACCGGGCTGCAGAGTTTGGCTGGATGCGCTGAGCGCGTCACCCAGCGCCAGTCCCAGCCAAGCCCCGCGGGCACGATCTTGCAGCGCGCTGCCGGAGTGCCCTTGCGCCACAGGCAGGGGCGGATTTGTCGGCGCGATGTCAGGGGGCTCTGCCACCTGCAGGGCTTGCCAGCCGATGATCACCTGATCCTGATCTTCGCTTTCCGGGACGCGCGGCCACAGGCGCGACAAAGCGTTCTGCCGCCACAAGACATTGAGCTGCTCCAAGGCCTGCCGGCCACTCTGACCCTGCTCGACCAGATAGCAGCCGACCACCATCCCGGTACGACCGATACCCGCACGACAATGCACATATACGCGCCGGCCATCGCGCAACAAAGCCTGCAGTGCGGCCAGTATGGCGCGCATCGGCGCATCATCCTGTAGCGCGGCGTGATCAACCAACGGGTAGCGCTGATAAAGCGTCGTGGGCGGCAGCAACGCCGCGTAGTCACTGCGCTCGCCGGGCTCGGTCAGATCGACAAATGCATTGATGCCTGCAGCCTGCAACTGCGCCAGATGCAGTCGCATTTGCGAGACGCTATCACCACCCGGGTGTTCACCAGCCAACAGTCGCCCCGGCTCAACCCAGTAGCAATGCCCCCAGGGCAGCTTCAAGGCAGATCACCCAGACCCGAAAAATTGAAGAGGTTCGTATCTGCCAGGTGCGCCGGTTCAACGTTACGCAACGATGAGAAGATGGCTTCGGTGCGACCGGGGTGCTCGCGCTCCCAGTCCTGCAACATTTTTTTGATGTGCGCGCGTTGCAGGTTTTCCTGTGAACCGCACAGGTTGCACGGGATGATCGGGAAGCCCCGTGCGCGGGCATAGCGCTCTATCTCACGCTCGGGCACATAGGCCAGCGGCCGGATGACCACATGCCGGCCATCTTCGGACTGCAACTTGGGCGCCATGGCCTTGAGCTTGCCGCCGAAGAACAAGTTCAGAAACAGGGTCTCGACGATGTCATCACGGTGATGCCCGAGCGCGATACGCGTGATGTTGTTTTCGCCCGCCCAGCGATACAAAGCACCGCGCCGCATGCGTGAGCACAGGCTGCACATCGTGCGGCCTTCGGGGATCAGACGCTTGACCACGCTGTAAGTGTCTTGCTCGATGATGTGGTAATCGACACCCAGCGTCCGCAGATAGTCGGGCAGCACATGAGCGGGAAAATCGGGCTGCTTCTGGTCGAGATTGACGGCGATCAGCGAAAAATTAACCGGTGCACTGCGCTGCAGCGAAAGCAGCATGTCGAGCAAGGTGTAGGAGTCTTTGCCGCCGGACAAACAGACCATGACCCGATCACCATCGCGGATCATGTTGTAGTCGGCAATGGCCTTGCCGACCAAGCCGCGCAAGTGCGCACCCAGCTTGCGCTGGGTGGAGGACAGACGAATGGTGTCAGCCGCAATGGCCGCCACTTCCGTCATTTCAGTGCTGATCAGCAGGTACCGGGTTCGGCAGAACCGGACCGCCCAAGCGCAGTTTTTCGATCAGACGACTGACATGCTGGGGCGAGGACGTGTTGCGAGCGATGAGCACATACAGAGCCGGGACCACCAACAGGGTCAGCGCGACCGCAAAGGTCGCCCCGAAAAACACTGTCGCACCGATCGACTGGCGACTCTCAGCACCCGCACCACTGGCCAACATCAGCGGCAGCGCACCAGCCGCCGTGGCCAGCGTGGTCATCAATACCGGTCGCAAACGCACAGTGGCCGAGTGCGTAATCGCGTCGATGAACTCCCGGCCCTGGTCGCGCAGTTGGTTCGCAAACTCGACGATGAGGATGCCGTTTTTACTGGCGATGCCGATGAGCATGACCGCACCGATCTGGCTGTAGACATTGATGGTCGAGTTGAACAGCCACAGGCCGATCAAAGCACCTGTCAAAGCCAAAGGCACGGTCGCCAGGATGACCAGCGGATGCACAAAGCTCTCGAACTGCGCGGCCAGCACCAGATAAACGATCAGCAGCGCAAAACCAAACGTCAGGTACAAGCCCGACGCTGAACGCTTGAGCTCACGCGATTCGCCGTTGAAGTCAATTTGCACGCCTGCAGGTGCCTCTTCGCGAATGACACCTTCCAGATAGACCAGCGCTTCACCCAAAGAATAGTTGCCGGTCAGGTTGGCCGACAGGGTCACTGAACGCAGACGGTTGAACCGCTTCAACTCAGACGGGCCGGCCAATTCCTTGATCTTCACCAGACTGGCCAAAGGCACCAAAGCGCGCGTGCGATCGGAACGCACATAGATGTTGTCCAGATCGGTGACTGTCGCGCGCTGGTCATCGCGTGCCTGCAGCAGCACGTTGTATTCATCACCGCCCATCAGGAAGGTGGTGGCCACGCGTGAGCCGAGCATCGTCTCCAAGGCACGACCGACATTGCTGAGCGAGACGCCCAGATCGGCAGCCTTGTTGCGATCGATACCGACTTCCAGTTGCGGCTTGCGTTCGAGGTAGTCGGACTCGACGTTGAAGATGTCGGGATTATTGGCCACCCGGGCGATGACCTTGTCAGCCAAGTCGGCCAACATGCGGTATTCGGGGCCTTGCAGCACGATCTGCACGGGCTTGCCGTTACCACCCAGGCCGCCTGGCGCATTGGGGAAAACACGCGCACCCGGAATGTCCTGCAACCGCGCCCGCAAGCGCCGCAAAATCTGCGACACCGATTCGCTACGTTGGTCCCACAGGGTCAACGGCAGCATGACTTGGCCCGAGCTCACGTCGCCGGCGCGATTAAAATTGCCTGTGCGCTCGATGACCCGCAGCGCATTGCCACGCTCGACTTCATCATGCGCAATAGCAGCCACCTGATCGAGATGCCGCTCGGTGTACTGCATGCTCGAACCCTCAGGCGCGATCACCTGAATCTGCACGCGGGCACGGTCTTCGGCCGGGGCAAACTCCTGCGCCAGCTTCATGCCGCCCAGCGGCCAGCCGATCACCATGAGCAAAATGACCGCCGCTGAAACACTGCCGGCGATACCCGTGATCAACGCGGGACGGCCGCCCCGCAAAGCACCGCGCAACAGCGACTCATAGCCGGCGGCAAACGACTTAAAGAAGCGATCGATCGCGTGTGAGAAGCGTCCGCGGGCCATCCCGCCGGCGAACAGTTTGGAGGTCATCATCGGGGTCAGCGTCAAGGCGACCAAGGCCGACACAACCACTGCCGCAGCGACGGTCACACCGAACTCGCTGAACAAGCGGCCGATGTTGCCTTGCAGATAAGACAAAGGCAGGAACACGGCTGTCAGCACCAGGGTGGTGGCGATGACGGCAAAGCCTATTTCGCGGCTCCCGTTGATGGCCGCCACAAGAGAGTGTTCGCCCAACTCGATGCGCCGGACGATGTTCTCGAGCACGACGATGGCGTCATCGACCACCAGGCCGATGGCCAAGACAGCGCCCAACAACGTCAGCGTGTTGATGGAATAACCCAAAATCGCCATGACGATGGCCGCGCCGAACAACGACACCGGTATGGTGGCAGCCGGAATAAGCGTGGCGCGCAAACTCCCCAGAAACAGGAAGATCACCACCAACACGATGACCATGGTCTCGCCCAGTGCGTGCACGACCTTTTTCATCGACTCCAGAATGAAGACCGAATTGTCGATGTTGACCTCGACACCGATATCTTCAGGCAGCCCGGTGCGGATACGCGCCATCTCTTCCTTGACGGCTGTGGCGACCTCGAGGACGTTGGCCGTGGACAGCGGCACGATGGGCATCATGATCGCCGGATTGCCATCACTGCGCGAGCCGCTGCGGGCATTTTCGGCTGCCAACTGCACATCGGCCACCTCACCCAGTCGCACTAGATAACCATCTGTGCCGCGGCCGATGACCAGGTTGCGAAAATCATCGGGCGTGCGCATAGACGTCTGCGTGCGCAACGTGAACTCACGGTCTTGAGATTCGATGCGACCGGCTGGCAGTTCGACATTCTCGGCTCGCAAGGCGACCTCAATGTCACTGACCGCTATCTGACGGGCAGCCATGGCGGCGCGATCGAGCCAGATGCGCATGGCATAGCGGCGCTGACCATTCATGAACACAGTCGCCACACCCGGCACCGCCTGAAAGCGGTCTTTGAGATAGCGTTCCGCGTAATCGGTCAGCTCGAGCACATTGCGCTTGCTGCTGGTGAGGATGATGTAGAGCACCGGGTCGGCGCTGTCGCTGACTTTGTTGATCTGCGGCGGATCGGCCTCTTGCGGCAAGCGTGCCTGCACACGCGACACCTTGTCCCGCACATCATTGGCCGCCGAATCGATATCACGCTTGGGGCTGAACTCGATGTTGAGCGAGCCGTTTTCGTCACGACTGCTGGAGGTCAGCTTTTCGATGCCCTCGATGCCGGCAACCTCGTTCTCGATGACCTGCGTGATACGCGTCTCGACCACCGAGGCATTGGCACCACGGTAGGTGACGCTGATATTGACGACCGGCGAGGTGACGTTGGGGTATTCACGCACCGACAAACGCAGCGCTGCCATGATGCCCAGGATCAGCAGAAGCAGCGACAGCACGGTGGCGAACACCGGACGGCGTATGGCCAGTTCAGAGATAGTCATGGTGCTGCCGCCTTGGCCGGTGCCTTGCCGGGTGCCTTGCCCGGTGATCTATCGTCGCCCTCAGCAGCTTTAGGCTGCCCCTGACGTCGTTCGATAACGCTGGCGCCCTCACGCAGTTTGAGAGTGCCCTCGACCACAACCCGGTCGCTGTTGACCAGACCCTCAACCACCTCAACCTCACCCGGTTGCCTGCGACCGATACGGATTTCGCGTTTAGTGACTTTATCGCCCGGCACGATGACATAAACGAACTGGCGCGCCTGCTCGGGCACCAGCGCCTCTTCAGGAATCACCAGCGCCTTGCGCTGATCACGGTCCATGCTGACCGTCAGGAACATGCCCGGTTTCAGCGCGCCGTCCTGGTTGGGCAACAGCGCGCGCACGGTGATTGAGCGTGAGCTGGGGTCGATACGGGAATCGACACTGACCACCTTGCCGATGAACTTGCGACCCGGATAAGCGGACGTCTTAGCCGCTACGGCCTGCGCACGGCCGAGTTCGGCCATGTAAACGTCGGGCACAGCAAAGTCGACCTTGACCACACTCAAGTCATCGAGCGTGGTGATCACCGTGCCCGGGTTGATCAACGCGCCCAAGCTCACGCGCCGCAGACCGACGCGGCCGCTGAACGGGGCCCGGATGTAGGTGTCGCTGAGTCGGGCCTGGATAGCCGCAACCTTGGCCTCGTTGGACTTCATATTGGTTTCAAGCTGCTCGAACTGCGCCTTAGACAGAGACTGCATAGCCGCGAGTTCTTTGCTGCGATTGAACAGGCTGACGCTGTTGGTGTAGTCGGCCTGGGCCGAAGCCAACTCAGCTGTGACCTGCGCGTGATCAAGCTCGACCAGAACGTCGCGCGCCTTGACCATCTGACCATCCTGGAAATGGATGGCCGTGACAATGTTTGAAGTCTTGGCGGTGACGCTGACCGCTTCGTTGGACACCGCCGTGCCTATGGCTTCAAGGCCGGCATCGATGATGGCCAAACGCACTTCAGCGGTGAGCACACCGACCGGCGCACCTTGGCCGCCGCCGCCGCCGGACCTGCCCTGGCCGCCTTGGCCGCCTCCCTGACCGCCTCCTTGCCCGCCTCCTTGGCCGCCCTGCGCTCTCTGCGCGGAGCCACCCCCACCACCACTGGCCGGGCCGTTGGCACCGCCACCGTTGGCATTGCGACGCTCTCCACCACCGCCACCACCACCGCCGCCACCGCCCGCTTGGCCTTGCTGCCCAAAGCCGCCGCCTCCGGCCGCGGTGTGCTTGGTGGCATAGACCGCCCAGCCGCCGCAAGCAAGCGCAACGACGACGGCAACAGCGGTGACGACAGAACGGGTATCGGCCATGAGAGCACGCCTTAAAAATTGGCTTTTGTTGAGCGCACAGTATGGCACCTGCAACGCCTGCCGAGGAAGCAGTCGAAACAGCTTGCCGATACAACAAAACAGGCTGTTTTCCGCTTCCGGCAAGCAGCGCACAAAAATGCTGCGGCTTACGGAACCAAGCTGCCGCAGGGTGGTCTAGAGCCCTTGGCACCAAAACCCGGGGCAGCATCTATCCGCAGCGCGGCCGGTTCCCGCTACACTGGCTCAATGTCTCTGCGCATCTGTTTCATCGCCTCGGAGGTTGCGCCACTGGCCAAGACCGGCGGCTTGGCCGACGTGTCCGGTGCGCTGGCCAAATACCTGCACGCCGCCGGCCACGACATCCGGCTGTTCATGCCGTTCTACGCGCAGATCGACCGCAGCAAACTGGATCTCTGGCCAGTCGAGTTCCTGCAGAACGTACCGCTGCAGTTGGGTAGCCATGCGTTGCGGTTTGACGTGTACACAGCGCGTCTGCCCGGCGCCAGC
>Ga0209829_10003967_pt1 | contig 10583 bp, 11 predicted proteins | sample C_140205_EF_Meta_FD_187311 | JGI IMG/M metagenome (GOLD analysis project Ga0209829, IMG submission 187311) | Freshwater microbial communities from Lake Croche, Canada to study carbon cycling - C_140205_EF_MetaG (SPAdes) (version 2) | ecosystem: Environmental > Aquatic > Freshwater > Lake... | reverse complement strand
TTCGTCTTCCTAGGATGGGTGGCAGAGTGGTCGATCGCGCACGCTTGGAAAGCGTGTTTACCTTTATCGGTAACGAGGGTTCGAATCCCTCCCCATCCGGTTTTTAAAACCGCCCCAATTTCACCCCAATCCTCTTTCAATGGCTTATTTTAAGCCTCGTGAGGCGAGTTGTTTTAATAACGCCCAGCCCCATAACCTTGGGTTGAAATCTGTATATTCTTGTATATACTCCTTCCATGTCTCCGAAGAAAAAATTCTTTCCCCACGAATTTTCCAAGAATGGAAGAACGGGTAAGATCTACAAGCTGGGCAACGGGACCTTCAAGACGCACTTCATCTTTGCCCACAACACCCACCAAAATACTTTTTCGACCTTTGAAAAGGCCAAGGAACACCTCAACGCCGAATTTGACAAGCTAGATACCAATCCCGCTGATACCCAATCACAATTCCCTTTGAGTAGGGATCGCCGCTTCTACTGGGAACTTGAACAGAAGCTCAAACATGAGGCCGATGGTGCGTCTCTGCACTTGGCGGTCGATTTTTTCGTTACCTTCCATAAGAAAAAATCCTTCAAGCCTCTTTCCGTTTCAGACTGTGTGGACAAGCTGCTGGCATCAGCCCTAGCCAACGGTACAACCAATCTCCAGATCCGAACGCTAAAAAGGCACTACCGCCACTTTAAGGACACTTTTGGCTCAAGAAAGATCCACAGCATAGAAGCCCAAGAAATTGCTGATTGGCTTGAGAACTCCAAGTCCAAGAAAGAAGGATCGAAGTGGAGTGCTAAGACCAAAAAGAATACAAGAGGCTCCTTGGTTTCTCTGGGGTCCTTTGCCACGAAGGTTTTGAAGGCACTGCCCCAAACCGGAGAGCCTACGGAATTCGAGAAGGTTCCAACTCCCAAAGTTCGTTTCACCACGGAGGTAGATATCTTCACCCCGGAGGAGATGCAGAAGCTCCTATATTCTGCCGTTGAGCACGACATTGAATTCCTTCCGATCCTTATTCTATGTGGATGGATTGGCCTTCGTCCTAGCGAGGCACATGGTGAAGACGTTGATCGTCCGAAGTTGTCATGGGAATCGATTGATTGGGAAAAGAAGGAACTCCATGTCTTAAACCAGAAGGTGAGATCCAAACGCCCAAGAACCGTTCCTATACAAAACGGTGTTTTTCAGTGGCTTTTGCCTTTCAAGGGACAACAAGGGCCTATTTGGAGATGGAAAACGGCTCACGATGGACGTTTTACCGTACTGAGAACCCATGCAGGTGTTCGACCCATTCAAGATGGGTTACGCCATTCGTATTGCTCCTATAGGGTGAAACAACTAGGTGATCTTGTTCCTGTATCTGTAGAGATGGGTAATTCCCCAGAGGAAATCACTAGGAGTTATAAAAGAGGAGTAACAGATGATCAGGCAAAAGCGTGGTTCACAATTAAACCACCCACCGGATATTCAAGAACGATCAAATCCAAACTACCTTTAAGCAGCCAGTAACTGTATTTGGTCGTTGTAAGTAAGCATAAAACGATCCAAATCGGTTTTTTTGTAACGATTTGAGCCTCCCAGTCTAACCGATGGGATTGGAATTTTGCTCTTATATCGATATTTATCAAAGGTATTCTTAGTCATCCCAAGATAATGCATGGCCTCCTCAGGAGTCATATATCTATCCTCCGATGATGAGGTTGTTATTTTACTTACATGATCCTTTATCAAGCCTATCTCAGCAGCCAAAAGGGATATCATATTTCTTATTTCAGATATCTTTTCAGGCACATATATAATATCCAGCGTCCTCTGTATATTGTTTAACTGCTGATTGTGATTTTCCATATCTATCTTTTGATTATGAGAATTAATCTTCATAGGATTTTCAATATGCCGTGATGATAGTGATTATTTCTGGTAATATCAAGAACAAAATGATCCGTCAGAGTAACATTTAACTTTTATATCTTACGGAAATAAAAATACCACTTATTGCTCTCTTTATGATTGACTTTCTTACTAATTTTATGTACTATACGTGGCATCAGATAAAAAACCCATGAACACTCAACCAAGACCCACCCTTAATTCGCTTAATTCGCTCGAACACCTTCGAGTTGCAGAGCCTTCCCTTGATCCAAATGCTCTTCATGGCCCCCTTGGAAAGATTATCGAGACTATAGAGCCTGATACGGAAGCTCATCCAGCAGCCATTCTTATCCATGCCCTCATTGGTATGGGGAACCTTATGGGAAGAGGACCCTACTTTCAGGTTCAGGATACTCGACACTATACGAATCTCAACGCTGTAGTCTGTGGAAATAGCGCTACCGCTAGAAAGGGCTACTCAGCAGGAATAGCCAAGCGCATTCTCAGCCAGATCGATCCTGATTGGCTCATGTTCAACAAGAAATCGGGTCTTCAGTCTGGAGAAGCTATTGTAGCCCACCTTCAAGACCAACCTGTTACCAACCCACCTACTCCACAAGATAAGAGACTTTTCCTCTTGGAGGAGGAATTCGCCCAAGTTCTGCAAGCCTGTAAGGGCAAAAGCAACGTTTCAGCCATCATTCGAAAATCATGGGATGGAGATCAGCTTGCCCTTCTGACCAAGAAGAACTCGATTACGGCTACCGATTGCCATATCTCGATCATTGGGCATATCACCCGAAAGGAACTCAGAAAGCTCCTTTCTTCCAATGACTCCAGTAATGGATTCGGAAATCGTTTCCTGTGGATTTTCTCCAAGGGAACAAAGTTGTTGCCTCATCCAACGGCTCTGAATCTCCAAGCAGTCAACAAGGAGCTTCAGATGCTCAAGAGTGCCGTCTCTAATGCCGAATCAATGGGAGAGATAGAGATTCAGCGTTCTTTCCAAGCTGATCTCCTGTGGAAAGATCTCTACAATGAACTCAACGACCTTCCTGAAGGGTTGTATGGGGATGCAATCAGTCGTGGACCAGCACAAGTGATGCGACTAGCACTCCTCTACTGTCTCTTAGACGGTCAAAAGACCATCGAAGTCTCTCACTTGGTAGCAGCAAAGGCTCTCTGGAACTACAGTAGAGATTCTGCAAGATGGGTGTTTGATGATTATGTCGTCTCCGAGAGTGCCATAAAGGTGCTGAAAGCCCTGGATGATCGTAAACAGCTGACAGGTACAGATATATTCAGAATCCATAACAACAAGCTCTCAGCGGAGGGTAAACAAGGAATTCTTAACGAGATCAGGGATGAGATAGAAATTGAGATTCAAAAGACTGGAGGGCGTGACGAGGAGATCATCAGAAAAAAGGCGGCATGATGTCGTAGAAAAAAGCACTGTTTTGAGGAGAAACATTGCCCTATTGAGGCAAAATATTGCCTCTAGACGCAGAAAAATCCTTCGAAGGTTGATGATCGATCCATGAATTGACCCACAATAGAGAAATAGGGCTTATTACGGTGAGTTCAAAAGATTTCAGAAGATTTTTGGTAGAAATGCATAATCAGATTGTAAGTAATTTCGCATCTTACGAATTAGTAGTAACCGTAACGGGCTATTGGTGGCTGTAGAGATGTTCAATAATAGGAAGTAGGCACAAGGACTACTGATCTATACTATTGAAAAAAACAAAGAATAATACGATGAATACAAATAATACGATGAATACTAGAAATACTATCGAAGAAGCTTTTAATACGATTAAGGGCTTATTCAATAAAACACACTTTTACCAATCTGGAGATGAACTCTATGTTGGTAATAATCGTGTAGATCCAATATATTCTTCACTGGTGAATGCTCCTATATCACATTTTGTGAGTATAAGATTCAAGAAAGACTCTTATAAGAATAGATATGCAACAGAGTTACAAAGAGGTTTTGTTTTGAAATATTTAAAATATGTTAATAATGGGATCTATGAAAGCTTTCCGGGTTTGATCTCAGGGAAAAAATCCGTAAGATGTATTTGGAAGAAAGAGATTGGATCTTCTATTAAGGGTCATTGCCATATTCATCTGTTGTTGATGGTTGATGAAAGAGTAATAGGCCAGATTCTTCCACGTGCCGAACAGTTATTATATCATCTTACGGATCAGTTTCCCGGAATTATCGAATCATACAAAATTGATCCTATTAAAGATAAAGAAATGCAGATATCATACTTCTGTAAAATTGATCCAAAGATAGGGCCTTTCTATGATTTTTTATATGGCTCATCAAAGGTAATAGAAAGATACTATCCCAACGCTTTGAAGCCACACTTCAATATCCCTAAGCTTTCTGCTGATTCTGAGGATTATGAAGATTCTATCCTCAATCCGTCCAAGGCGAAAAAAGATGTCCCTGAACTGACTAAAGCCGCCTAAGAAGACAATTTTCTAGAGTCCAGATAAGCGTCGGAAAGCTCCACCTGCCGAATGAACTTGGATCTACAGGGAAGCTTTACTGGTAGTCCATAATCTAAAAGCCGAGATATTGGCAATCGATTATCAGTGCATTGCTTCAAATTGATAAATTGCCCCAAAAGGTAATAGACCTGTCTCAAATTGGATAGAGATACCTCTAGATCATCTGACAAAGGCTCAAAATCATTTCCATTGATTTCTTTGATGATATTATCCACCGATGGAACCATGAAAAAACTCCCTAGTCGTGGAACAATAGAGTCCGATAAAACTGCTAGTACCAGTGCGCCAGTTTTCAAACTGCTATGGAAGGTACTGGTTATTCGACATTTGGGATTACGAAGGTTTAATAACCAAAACCAGTTAAGAACATGACAAGGGGTAGTCCAATGAGTGGCATTAAAAACATGGAGATCAATGTTCTTGCTCTCTTTTAGTGCCTTCTGAAGCTTCTGGAATGTATCTTTGTCGGAATCTCTAAGATCAACCTCGATCTCTAAATGCGCCGTAGTGAGCCGCTTTTGCGTCTTAAACTGCGTATCAGGAACTTCAAGGCTCTTGGTGGCATCCTTCTGCATTAAGCCAGAAAATATAACGTAGAGCGTCGGTTGCCCTCGGTTGCTAGAAATCCACGATTGCCCTCGGTAAACTGGTTCAATCGAACTCTAGAAATTCCAGCTTCCTTGAAGATGACTGTAGAGGAAACTTTTTTCCCATTAGAGAGAATGATGGAGAGTTTGTCCTTTAGTTCACTGTCACTGATCTTTTGGAATATTGTCCGAGCCTTTCGTTTCTTGTCGTCTTTGGATCGGATTATTCCAAGATCACGAAGTTCATTATCGATTGTTGCCATCTCTGATGCCAACCGCATTTGGATTTCCTGAATCTTGGAGAGCAGTTCTTCCTTTATTGATTTCTCTTTGTCCAGAAGTTCAGCAACCGCTTTCTCTCTGAGGGTTTTGAAGTTGGAATAGTCAGAAACGATGGGAGTATTTGTTTTGAATGGATTTAGTAGCATAGGAGTATCATTTAAGCATTTATTTCTGGTAAAGACGATTCTAAAAAAAGATAGTTATAATAAAATCATGCTATTTAAATATCTTGCTCACAAATTCGATGCTTTAATACCGCATCTTATATTAACCATATAAGCCGTTAAAGAATTCCTTCTGCTTTAGAAAATCTATCACCATAGGTAGATCAATGCCTCCTGTAGGATAACGTATTGAATAGCCATCTACAGAGAGTAAGTATCTTCCATGCATCCATTTAAAACCAAAAGATATCATCTCCCAGCACATTTAACTGACAGCGTTACTTTTAGACTTCCGAATGAATCGAAGAATCTGCTTCTTGGCTATTCTAGGGAAAAAAATAGTACTCTGAGTAAAACGATCTTGAAAGCTTTAGCTGAATATAAACCGCTAAAGGAGTTTTATACGGCATAGAACATGACTGCCATGAGGAGAGTACTCACAGAGTATTTTGGAATATTGTGATGCTGGAAGTAAGAATATTACAGTTTTTTTGTAGAAATGGTAATACGCAAGGGTAAATATATATATGATCAAACTAAATAATCTAAAAAAAGGCGACAAAGTACCTCGCATAAATCCAAGAGCAATCTGTACATTCTCTACCAGATTGACTCCAGAATACAGGAGTCTACTCGAAGTTTTAGCCTCTCATTACGACACCAGCATGACTCTCATCGCATTAAAAGCCTTTGATTTACTCTATAACCAAGAACATAACGTTTTATTCACTAAGGAGATGATCCTTGAGAAAGCTAAGGATTCTCCATTAGCCACGCTTGATACCCATAAGGGAGAGATTACCTCTGCGTAATCCAAGCAACCAGCCAACAAAAAAGCCCAAGGGTTAAAAACACCTTGGGCTTTTAAAGGGTTGAATGGTCTAGCTCTTCAGGAAGTAAACGGTACTCCTCTTGTTACCTTCGACGGTGAGGAATCCATTACTCGTCTTCAGGAACTCATTGAATCTAGGACGTGTGATATTGGCAGCTGTGAAGATCGCAGCAGAAGTCACCTTCTTGCCACCAGCAGCAATTTTGGTCACAGCATCCTTGATCTGCTCATCTGTGACCTTTGGAAGGCTCCTGCGTGATCTCTTGCCAGTAGGAGCAGCCTTCGATGCCTTTGGAGCCTTTGCAGAGCTACCAAAGCCAGAGAGAACACCCTCCAGCTGTTTTAGTTCCTTGGCGTACTTCTTGTGAACGGCAGCAACTTCTTTGGCGATTTTCTTCTCAATCTCCTTCTTGGCGGTAAGAACGTGCTTCTCCGCTTGCTTCTGGAGCTTGGCAAACTTTTGAAGGATATCGGTGGATTTGGATTTGGGCATAGAAGGGAGTATTCAGAGATATACGAGGTTATGTCAATTTCTGTTTAAGACGCACAGGAGGCATTCACTCTTACCATACTTTCTTGATTAAAAAATAATAATTAAAAGATAAAACTAGTGGTAATGCTACAATAGGAGGAGTTCCAACTTGATATAATATAAGTATTGGAATGCCTAATAATATAGGTAAGCCGCAAAAAACAATTATAAGTAGGAACGCAATACCAAGGAAAATATTATATGAGAATAATCTTTCTAAGATCTCTTCAATTTTAGAAATTCCATTCATAGTCGTTTCGGATGAAAGCCATTTTTATAGAAAGCTCAAGCATTATTGATTTAAAGCGTCCTCAAAAAATGGATGAACAGCCCTTTAAGATAACCGATTCCCATTGCTATGATAAAAACAACGCCAATAATTATAATTGCAAGCATACCACCGCCAGAAGACTCCGGTAATTTATCACTCATGTTTCTAGGATTTAAATGTTATATATTGATTATGTTTGATGTATATATAAAATATTTTGTGGAGTTGCATTAGTCTAATTGGCCTTTGTATTTTGATTCAATAAGTAAAGCTTTTTGTGTAATTATTTCTCTTTTACTTAGAAGTTCTCTAATTTCAGATAGTATACTTTTATCTTTACTTGTAGAGTAAACTTTTCCATTTTCGCTTACATACGCAATCTGAGCCAACCTTATGTTATAGTCTTCTATTTTAGAATTAAGTTCAAATAGAGTTTCAGAGGCCTCATTAGCATCGGCGGACAATACTTTACGATGTTGACTCTTTTGATAAGTCAATGTTGCCGTAGTCGGATACGGAGTCGGTGATGAAGTAAGAGACGTTTGGGTAGGTACTGAAGGATAATCAGACGTTGAATGGGGTGCTGTCGAGATCTCCTGTTTAGTTGTATAGGATCTTAAAATATAAGGATGTGTAAATATATAAGAAACTACAAAAGCACCAAATGATAAAAGGCTTATAAGGGCAAGGTTTCTAGTGGTGGACTTTGGCTTTGTGGCATAGCCGTCATAAGTGCTCGAAATTTTATTATCTACAGCAAAGCTTACATTGGCATTGTGTAAATAATCCTTTGCCATTTCCGCAAGTTTATCAACGGTAACACCTTCGAAACTTGAATTAATAGCAATGTCGTAACCGCCAATACTTCTGATAGTTTTTCTGTGGTTTTCCCAGCCATCCTTAAAACTATCTTTATAGTTGAAGCAAAGCTCTCTTTTTATTCCACCATATGGAATACAATATCGCCTTATTCCTACTTCTGATAAATCACTCCACTTATATGACTTCTTTTTAAATAAACTAGAATATTCAAGCCCATCGTTATTCAATATTATGTAAGTGCTTTCTGGAAGCAGCATAACAATTGATATCCCAGTCATAGTCACAAAAAAGATTGCGCTCCAAACATTGCCTGTTATAACCGATCCCGCTGTAAGGATAAGCATTAAAACTAATGCAAATACCCACTTTGTTCTATTTGGATATAACTTTATTTCTTTCATTAAATTATTTGATAGAATGAAGCTACTTCTTATGGGAGCTATCGAGCACAGTTCTTTTGGATGGCAGTGTTTATGGTGATTCGTAAGTCTGCCTCTATTTCGGTTGCACAGGCAACATCGGAATGCTATCGGCTTGCTTTTATTCTGTCATATCTCATTGCGTGTCTCTCCAATTAGAATGCCAAAAAATGAAACTGTTCAGGTTCCTTCTTCCGCTGCTGCTTCTTTCTATTTCACTTGGAGTAGTACCAAACACCTCTTCTCCATCAGTCAGTGTGTACTTTAGTCCAATGAGAGGATGACCGGATGCCATCGTGGAAGACCTTGATAAAGCGCAGCAGTCGATTTTGGTTCAAGCCTACTCGTTTTATCCTCTGCTCCAATCGCCAAGGCACTCGTAGAGGCGCACACGAGGCATGTGGGTGTTCAAGTGATCCTCGACAATAGCCAACGGTCCGAGAGGTACAGTTCATCTACGTTTTTTGAGACGGAAAAAATTAACCAAATGCTATACCTAAGAATCATGTCGTGATACTTCTTAACGACTTCTCATGAGTAGAAAACAGTTCATCCAGAAGAGCAAAGCTTCCTGCAAGAACTGGCAGAACAGCTGGTCATTCGTGAACCATGAGGATCGGTTCGTAATCTTCGGTGACTGGCAGAATCGCCATCAGGGACTTATCTTCTCAGAGGATTGGGTAAGCCGGAAGACTGGCAGGAGAACACCCGGATACAAAGAGAGCAGAGCAAACATCCGGCTAGTTGAGGAAGACGGGTACAAGCTCTTCGTCTTTCCAATGTACGCCGAAGACCCAGACGCAGAAAGCCCTCGGATTCACCACATTGATGAACGCCTCTTTGAAAGGACCCTTGTTCGGGATAAAGATGGTCGTAACTGGTATGCGGTGGGAGATCCAATCCCACCAAACCCAGATAAATCAGATTCTACGGAGGCAGAAAACGCCGCAAACTGGTCGAAAGAGGAACTCAAGGCTTCAGTTGAAACCTACCTTTTGATACAAAAGAGGCTTCGAGCAGGAGAAGACTTCACCAAAAAGTCCTACTACCAGCTACTTGCAGATCAATTTGGACGTTCTTTGAAGTCCATTGAATATAGGATGCAGAACATCTCCTACGTTCTGTCGCTTCACGGACGAGAGTGGATTCAAGGATTGGCTCCAGCAAAGAATGTGGGAACGAATGTAGCCGCAGAGATTGAATCCTTGTTGGCAGAAGCTGAGGGAAGGGCTGCTGTTCCTGCGATAGCTTTTGAGGCTTCTGTCGAAACACAACTGAAGAGAAAGGAGATCCAGCCACCTACAGGAGTTGCTGTTCCAAAAAGAGTTACAAGTAGCTCGTCAGGTTTTGAAAGAGATCCGGAGGTCAAAGCGTGGGTGTTGATAAATGCTCAAGGTATCTGCGAAAGTTGTGAGCAACCAGCCCCGTTCACTTCTGTTACAGGACATCCATTTCTTGAAGTTCATCATGTTCGCCCCTTGGCTGATGAAGGGAGTGACAAGATCGAAAATGCAGTTGCAATATGTCCAAATTGTCATCGGGCATTCCATCACAGTCGAGAGAAGGAGTCCTTGATCTTGAGTCTCTTTTCTCGGATCAAGAGGCTAGTCAAGGAGTAGACAGGGATTAGTGATCTTACGGATTTCTGGAAGGAATCTATGCCCTAAAAAGACGACAAAGATTTTAGGCAAAGGATTCTCTATTGATCAGCAACCAATAATGTAATAATCCGTGACATATCTAATATATTAAAAGTAAACTAGAGCTTTTTTAAGCCCCATTTTACCAAAGCTTTAATAGATTTATGATAATTATCTATCATCTGAGGTTGTGTATTCGTTATTATTGAGTCATCTCTGTCAGAGAGGGAATCGGAAATCAAATCGGACGAGCTAGGGTAGTTTTTTGGGTTTTTACTATGTAGTAGTTCGGCACGTTTATCCCAATTTGTACGAAGCAGATGGTCATCAAATCCGTCACTTGAATCTGGAGATTTATGATCTTCAATTAAGGATCTAATTTTATCACGTATCGGCCCCTTATAATATATTTTTTTATTCCATATTATAGAGTCCAGAAAATCATATCCGTCCAATTCATAACATCTATTTATTGATTCAATATCTGGATTAAATATCTGATAGTACCCCATCCGAACAAACTTATCAGGATGCTCTTTAATGAATTGCATTAAATTATCTTTATGCGTTGGAATCTTACTTGCAATATTTTGTCTTAATAGCTGAAAAGAAAAGTGTTCTGATGCAGTTTCAGATTCATTGA
>Ga0209829_10003966_pt1 | contig 10583 bp, 8 predicted proteins | sample C_140205_EF_Meta_FD_187311 | JGI IMG/M metagenome (GOLD analysis project Ga0209829, IMG submission 187311) | Freshwater microbial communities from Lake Croche, Canada to study carbon cycling - C_140205_EF_MetaG (SPAdes) (version 2) | ecosystem: Environmental > Aquatic > Freshwater > Lake... | reverse complement strand
CGACCGGGTAGCACACGAGCTTGTTTATTAATGCGCTCGGCTATCTTCAAGGTTGATTGAGCGAAGAGGTACCCCGTAAATGGTGCGCTTCGCCACGCACTAGAGAAGATAAGTGTGGAGCGTAATTGAGCCTCGGTTGTACTCAGATTAGGGGGGATGGTGATAGCTCCGAATTGGCCAATCAGGGCGACAATATTCGGTAGGGACGAGGTTGAGCGGGGCTCTAATAAGGAAACCTTTGGGTATGCGAGCGATGCGGGTTCCGACTTTATTTTCGACGGAATAGTCATCTCATTAATAGGGAGCTGTGTATCAGCGACAAGTGCTTGACTATAACTGAGGATTGGCGCGCGCGCAGGGACGATGATTTGCGGGCGCGGGGTGGCCGGGCGTTCGGCAGTAATCATTGATAGTTGAGCATAAAAACGATTACTACTCTCAACTGAAAGGTTTTTTAAGTACCCGGATAAGACTTCATCTGCAACAAAGAGTTTCACTCCTACCGCTTCGGCAAATGAAGAACGAGTTGCGGTCTCATTTGCAGCGAGTGGGATCATCTTTCGATTAGTCACACACTTTGTATACCCAGCGCTCTTGAGAAGAGAGAGAGTTTTCGAAGTGTAAGTGCCACCACTTGGCCAGGCAAGATCACTCTGCACATCCATTCCCAAAGATTGCGCAAGTCGATTTGCCCCTATGACCTGAAGTGCTGCTAAGTCGCTAGGTGCTTTAAGAGAGAGAAAAGTTGCGATATCAGGATCACCGTAAGGTGCTGCATAAATTTCATGCCCCACAATGGCGCTCTTCAAACGCGTTAACCAATCAATTGCGGCTTTTTGTCCAGCGCCAGTACTTCCATTAATTAATGTGTAGCCCTTGCTCATAGCTTCGATACTTTCGATAAGTTCAGCATCGATATACCAAGTGAAATTCCTACCATCGGCGGCGGTGAGCATCCGACCCAGGCGACCTTGTGGTAGCAAGCTTGTAGCAAGTGCGTCGTCGGTAAATACTCCTTCAATATTGCGATGTGGGGGCTCGAGAATTGGCCATAGCCAAGAAACTGGGGTTCGCTGAATTCTTTGATCGCCGTTTCCTACAAGGTAGAACGGAACCCTCGCAGGCTTTCCACCAGACGTAGAGATTTCTGCGATATATCCTTTAATTTCAAGTGCTTTTTGAGGTGCATTTGGGATGTCAATCAGCACTCGAAGTGGATTATTTTTATCTAGGACGTTATTGCCACTCTTGCTTACAACAACCTCCGAGGCACCATTCATATTTTTTTCGAAAGCAAGTAATTCATTTCGTGAGGTGAAAGGTTTAGATATACTGAGGATCCGAACACTCCAGCCTTGGGCTCCATCTGGAGACGTAAGCTCAAGATCAATACTTGCTGGAGATTTATCACTTGCTTGAGAAATATTTGCAAAAGCGTAATTAATTGTGGGGATAGCAGCGTGCGCATTTTGTAAGTCGAGAATCGATAAGAGAAAAAGAGTGAGTACAGCAAAGACTCGTTTCATTAGATCAATTTCTTAAGATCGCCAAAACTTGCGATGAGCTTACGTTCGTCTGAGTAGGCAAGGCGCCTTGATACCTCTGAAAGTGGAAACCAAGCGACTTCATCTACCTCTATTTGCTGTGGAGTTAATGTTCCGCCAGTCATGCGAAAGAGATAATGGTGAACTGTCTTATGAATTCTCTTTCCCTCGGCCATGAACCAGAAATCGATCACACCGAGTGAGCGGGTGATAGCGCTCTCAATGCCCGTCTCTTCAGCAACTTCTCGAATGGCGGCATCTTCGGGTGTCTCGCCCGATTCGATGTGTCCTTTCGGAAGCGACCACAGAGTACGACCCCGCTTGTCGTGGCGACCAATTAGTAATCCCAACTCTCCGCTGGGATCGATCACCAAACCACCTGCGCTGATCTCTTCATTGCGACGTCGCGGCTTTCCTTCGCGCTCTTTTACGGGTGGGCGTGGCGTGTGGATGGGAGTTCCGGAAGGTCGCCTCTTACCTGCCAGGGCGGCTGGAGTGGGGCGTGCCGGCTGCCCAGATGGTGGAAGCGCCCCATGCTCCTGCGCGGGGGTCATGGATACAGCGTAACGAGCCACCCTTCCTACCCCTACCCTTGAACTTGTGAACTCGCCGCTCCATGCCGCCGCCCAACAATTGGCGCTCTCTGAATTGGGCCGCTTAGCCCCAGAGGTGAGTGAATTGGCAGCCCGCTTCTCCGCCTCTGGGACTCCGTTAGCGCTGGTCGGCGGGTGTGTACGTGATGCCATTCTCGGGCGACTTTCGACCGATTTAGATTTCACGACCGAAGCTAGGCCCCCTGAAATCAAGAAATTGCTACAAGGGTGGTGTGACTCCATCTGGGAAACGGGGATCGAATACGGGACCATCTCCGGGTCTCGCGGTGAGTTACAGATTGAAGTCACTACATACCGAAGTGAGCATTACGACCCAGAGAGCCGAAAGCCTCAGGTGGAGTTTGGTGATTCGTTAGAGGGTGATCTTCGTCGCCGAGATTTCACTATCAATGCAATGGCATTAGTCCTTGAAGAATCCTCCACTCGATTTGTTGATCCATTCGATGGAATTACGGCGCTCAATGAGATGCGACTCTCCACACCTGGGACTCCAGAGGAATCATTCTCTGATGATCCCCTTCGAATCATGCGTGCTATCAGATTTGCTGCGCAATTAGGTGTCACTCCAGATGCTGCAGTGCTGAATGCCATTGAGGTGATGCGAGATCGACTCTCAATTATTTCAGCAGAACGTATCCGTGAAGAGTTCAACAAACTCCTGATGTCTAAGAATCCAAGAGTAGGCCTTTCGTTGATGGTTTCTACTGGCGTGGCCGAAATTGTGATTCCAGAATTACCCAAACTGAAATTGGAGATAGACGAACACCATCGACACAAAGATGTTTACGAACACTCTCTCATTGTTTTAGAGCAAGCAATCGGAATGGAGGACCGCTTAGGTGGTCCCAATCTAGTCATTCGTTTAGCTGCAATTTTGCACGACATCGGAAAACCAAAAACACGTGCTCTTATCCCTGGCGGGGGCGTCTCGTTCCACCACCATGAGGTAGTGGGAGCTCATTTGGCGAAATCTCGCTTGAAGGCAATGAGATATAGCAACGATGTTGTTGACGCTGTATCTAAATTGGTTGAACTTCATTTACGCTTTCATGGTTATGGAAGCGGTGAGTGGACTGATAGCGCTGTCCGGCGTTACGTTCGCGATGCTGAAGATCTACTCGTTCACCTACATGTATTGACTCGCTCAGATTGCACCACACGCAATGCTCGCAAAGCGGCTACCCTTGCAGCGACATACGATGATTTAGAGGCTCGTATTGCCCGGCTTGCAGAAGAGGAAGAATTAGCTTCCATTCGTCCAGATCTTGATGGCAATGAAATCATGGAAATTCTAGATATCAAGCCTTCACGAAAGGTTGGCGCTGCCTACAACCATTTGATGGAGTTGCGTCTCGACCGCGGACCACTCGGTCGCGAAGTCGCTATCGAAGAGCTTAAGAAATGGTGGGCCCTCAATCAGTAACGAGGGAAATCAGTAACGAGGGGAGTCAGCAGTAGTGGGAACCTGCTGATTAAATCCACGTAAGAGAAAAGCCATGAGCAGATAGGCGACCACCACTACAAGTGGGAGTAAGACCGAACGACCAGAAATCGGCACGATGAGTGCTGCTAACCCAGCGCCTGAGACAATGGCGGTATTTACTAGTACGTCATAGACAGAGAAGATCCGTCCACGAAATTCATCAGCGATACTTCCTTGCACGAGCGCATCACAGGTCACCTTTACTGACTGTCCGAAGCCGGCAACCGAAAAAGCGGCGATGAGCAAGAGAATGTGGGAGCCCCAGATAAAAGTAGGAACTAAGGCAGCGCTTAATACAAGTGCCACTCGAATCCACCGGTGTCGGCCAAGTCGACGCGCAGCCCAAGGTGCAATTACGGCGCCAAAGAAGACTCCGACCCCGGCAGCTGTTACGAGTTGAACCAAACCTGCTAAGCCAGCGTCTGGATTATTTGGATCGTTAAAAGTGTTTCGCTCTAGCAGCAGAGAGGTAACTACTAACGCGGTAATGCCGCCACGTTGAATCGCTACCGCAATCATGCCCAGCGCTGCATCACGGTGATGGCGAAGGTGAGCTAAACCGAGTTTGAGATCCAACACACCTGCGGAGATAACACCGACAGATTTAGCTTGAATTAATTCGTGCTCACTAGGCCCAAGTTCATGAGGTCGAAGGCGTAGTGAAAGGAGGGCGGAAAGAAAATATCCCAAGGCGGCTACTGCTACCAAAATTGAGTCTGCCCACGTCAACGATTCAAAACGCTCGAGAAAGGCGCGGAGTCCATAGCCGAGACCTCCGCCAAGAACAATGGCGATTGAACCACCAGTAACAGCGATGGCGTTTGATTCAATCAATTTTCTTCGATCTATCACGCGGGGAAGACCCGCTGATAAGCCAGCCAAGATCAGGCGATTGGCGCCAAAGGAGAAGAGCACTACCACAACCAAAAGTAGGTCGCTCTTTCCGCGAGTGGTCACCAACGCAACCAAGAGAAGATCTACTGCACGAAAGGTATTGGCAAAGAAAATGATTTGTCGCCTTGAGAATCGATCCAAGATCGTGCCAACGAATGGACCAAGAATTGAGTACGGCATCAACATGATGGCAAACGCGGTCGCGGCAGATCCGGCGGTGGCTTGTTTCTCAGGAGAGAAGAGCACAAACGACGCAAGCGCCGTTTGGTAGAGCCCATCCATACCCTGTGAAATCCAACGAACGGCGAGCAATCTTCTAAATCGCTCGCCGTTCGTACTTAGGAATTCCATTGAGAAAGTGAAATTAGCGCTCAATCGTTCCAGCGATGAAGTTCTCTACCGCATCATGTGCTTCGCTGTCGGAGTATTGAACTGGCGGAGACTTCATGAAATATGAAGAGGCCGAGAGGATTGGCCCACCAATTTTGCGGTCGAGCGCGATTTTGGCGCAACGGATCGCATCAATAATGACACCAGCCGAGTTGGGTGAATCCCATACTTCGAGCTTGTACTCGAGGTTAAGAGGAACATCACCAAAAGCGCGACCTTCGAGGCGTACATAGGCCCACTTGCGGTCATCGAGCCATGAGACATAGTCAGATGGTCCGATGTGAACATTTCCTTTACCCATGTCGTGTGAGAGTTGTGATGTCACTGACTGAGTCTTAGAAATCTTCTTTGATTCGAGGCGATCGCGTTCCAGCATATTCATGAAGTCCATATTGCCGCCGACATTGAGTTGAAGCGTGCGATCAAGAATCACTCCGCGATCTTCGAAAAGCTTGGCAAGAACACGGTGGGTAATAGTGGCTCCTACTTGGCTCTTAATGTCATCACCAATAATCGGTACACCGGCGGCGGTGAACTTGTCGGCCCACTCTTTGGTGCCAGCGATAAAGACTGGGAGTGCGTTGACGAATGCCACACCAGCATCAATGGCGCATTGGGCGTAGAAGCGCGCAGCATCTTCAGATCCCACCGGTAGGTAGCAGACGAGCACATCCGCTTTAGATTCCTTGAGAGCTGCAACCACATCTACTGGTTGCGCATCTGATTCTTCAATCATTTCGCGGTAGTACTTGCCGAGCCCATCGAAGGTATGTCCGCGTTGCACCGAAACACCTGTTGGTGCGACATCTGCGATCTTGATCGTGTTGTTCTGGCTTGAGCTAATCGCATCAGCGAGATCGAAACCGACCTTCTTCGCGTCAACATCGAAAGCAGCCACAAACTTCACGTCGCGGACGTGGTACTCCCCAATCATGACGTGCATGAGGCCAGGTACGCGATGATCTGGACTCGCGTCCTTGTAGTACTCCACACCTTGTACAAGTGATGATGCACAATTACCTACGCCAACGATTGCCACGCGAATCTCGCTCATGGCTTCTCCTCTTCTATTAACTCGGAAAGCCAGCGAACTTCGCGCTCGACAGCCTCTTCACTATGTTTCTGTAACTCCAAGGTCCACACATCAACTCGTTCACGCCCACGTGCCATGGATTCACGCAGGTTTTCTAAACGCTCTTCTAAACGGTGCTTACGACCTTCCAAAATGCGTAGACGTACTTTCTGCTCGGTATCACCGAAGAGAGCTACGCGCAGCGGGAAAGCATCGTCTTCCCAGGCATGTGGTCCGGCCTGTCCTAGCAATTCACTGAGGCGCTCTTTTCCCTCCGCGGTGAGCCGGTAGACAATCCTTGCCCGGGGATTGGCTCCGCGTGGGAGCGCAGCACTGCTATCGCTTTCGAGATAACCCATTGAGGTCATTTCGACGAGGGCCGGATAGAGGGAGCCAAAGGAGAGCGTGCGCACTGCGCCGAGAAGATTGACCGCTCGCCTGCGTAACTCATAGCCGTGGGCTTCGCCATTGCTGAGGGCACCGAGGATGGCAAGTTCGAGAACTTGCTTCTTCTTGGTCGCCACCTTCGCTCCTCTCGCTCAAAACGAAACCTGTTATATCGAATCGATATATCCAGACTCTATTGCCAGGGTGGTGGCTCTGCAAATTATGAGCCTCGCAGAGAGCGCTCAGGAAAGTCTGCAGAATGGGTCTTACGCTTAGAACATGACTCGCTCCCCCGCTCGGATGGCGCCCGCCTCTCTCTTGATTCCAGAGAGCGCCCGCGAGGTCATCGATTACGCCCTCGATCGGAGGGCTAAATTGCGGGAGCTCTTCGGAGGCTTCTCTAGCGAGTTACTCGATGCTGATCCCTATCTGATTCGGGCCGCTAAGCACCACGGCCTGGTGAGCGACCGAAAATGCCCGGTCTGCCGAAAAGAGAACCTCTTCGAATTGCGCTACACCTTCGGCGACTTGCTCGGTCAATATTCCGGTCGCATAAAAAGCCACGAAGAGATTGAGGAGATGGGTCACCAGGTAGGGGAGTTTCAGGTCTACATTGTTGAGGTCTGCGTGAAGTGCAGTTGGAATCATCTGATCGCCTCGTACGTGATGGGCGATGGAGTTCCACGAGCTATTCCCCGGAGATTACCAACTTATGAGTAGGAGCATGAAGTGAGACCATCACCGCTCCGTCTCATCATTCGTTGGGGCTTACTCCTCTTTGGCTTCTTTTCTCTGGCTGGAATTGCCACTCTTGTATTTGCTTACTTCACTGTTTCAATTCCTGATCCGAATCAATTCACTACCGGTCAGGCCACCATCATTCAATATGCGGATGGAAGTGAAATTGGCCGTCTTGGTGCGCAGAACAGAGTGAGCGTTCCATTAGCAAAGATGCCCATCACTCTGCGACGTGCAGTATTGGCTGCTGAAAATAAGAGTTTCTACACCGATCACGCGGTGAGCCCCACTGGAATTCTTCGTGCGGTCTATTACAACCTGCGGGGTGGTTCACTGCAAGGTGGGTCAACCATTACGCAGCAATATGCGAAAACTGCATTTCTTACTCCAGAAAGAACTATTAAAAGAAAAGTTAAAGAATTAGTCATTTCAATCAAGCTAGAGAACACACTCTCCAAAGATCAAATACTGGAAAATTATCTCAACACTATTTATTTTGGACGTGGTGCTTACGGAGTCGAAGCCGCTGCTCGCCAATACTTTGGACGAGATGTAGATCAACTAACACTCTCCCAGTCAGCCGTATTGGCAAGTGTTTTGCGCTCGCCCGGCTATTACGACCCGCAATACGGCGCCGGAAATAAGAAGCGTCTAGAAGGCCGATTCGACTATGTCATTAAGAATATGGTCGCTTCTAATTGGATCACTCCGGCACAGGCGGCGAAAGCTAAACTTCCTATCATTAAGGATCCAATTACTGGTGGAGAGTTCGCGGGACCAACGGGTTATCTCTTAATGACAATCAAGAGTGAGTTAACAAAATTAGGATTTACTGAAGATCAATTACTCGTAGGTGGTTTACGAGTAAAGACAACATTCGAAAGAGCTGCCCAACAAGCTGCGGTAGACGCTGTTGACACGCAGGCACCGAAGAACGCTCCAGCCGATTTGCATATTGGTTTAGCGTCAGTTCGGCCAGGTACTGGTGAAGTAGTAGCTATGTATGGGGGTAAGGATTACTTAGTTCGCCAATTAAATGATGCGACACAAGGCATTGCGATGGCCGGATCGACATTTAAACCATTTGCTTTGATCGCAGCGCTCGAAGCTGGAATTGGTTTAGACACCGTCTGGAATGGTGACTCCCCACAAATTTACGATGTCGATGGCAAGCCGTATGAAGTGGGGAATTACGGTGATAAATCTTTTGGTCCCATCACGTTATTAAAGGCAACCGCCAACTCTGTGAATACTGTTTATGTTCCGCTTGGAATGCAGGTCGGCCCGGATAAAGTCGTCGAAGTAGCCCGCCGAGCAGGCATTCCAAATTCGGTCGCCATGATGCCTACTCCGTCTGTTGTGCTTGGGGCTGCTAGCCCTCACGTCCTTGATGTAGCGGCTGCGTATGCAACTTTTGCTTCACAAGGGATTTATGCAAAGCCATACTTCATCTCAAATGTTTCTGGACGAAATGGTGGAGTCCTCTTCGAGGCCAAACCACAAGGGGAACAAGTCTTTAGTGCAGATGTCATGGCTGATGTGTCGACGGCGCTTCAGGCGGTTGTAAACGTCGGATCAGGGTTTGAAGCGAAGAAATTAAAGCGACCTGCGGCTGGCAAGACTGGAACAAGCCAAGAGAATGCTTCAGCGTGGTTCTCTGGCTTTACCCCACAATTAGCAACCTCGGTTTCCTTCTTTCGCGATGACGCGACCAAAACATTGCACGGTATTGGTGGACTCAACTCTGTAACTGGCGGTTCTTTCCCGGCGCGTATTTGGACTAAATACATGATCGGTGCGCTGAAGGGTCAACCGGTATTGCAATTTCCTGAGCCAGCAAACATCACAGGTACTGAGCCAGTGCTTCCTTTGATGTACACCGAGACGGATAGTTCAACCGCGGCAGTGGCTAAGGCAGTACGTTAAGAATCTAATCCTAAAATTCTCTCGAAGTGTGTCGTGGTATTTCTTAAAGTCAGCGAGAGCTCATCACCAATATTTGGAGCATTCTTGCCATTAAAGAGCAATAAAGAAGATTGCATATGTGGTGGTTCAAAGAATCGTAAGTTCTTACCCTTCCATGAGTAAGGGCTACGAAGAATGCCAAAGAATTCAAAGTAAGCCTTCGCTACAACCTTGACTCTTCCGAGAAGGGAGAAGTCACTTGACGGCGCCGAAAGTCCCACACCGTGTGCAGTCCCGCCACTTACTACCAAAAGAGTTCCGTTTACTTTTCGGAGCCGATAACCCGCAACTCCGCTAACTTCATGTTTATCAATCACTGTTGCGCTCATACGTAATGATTTCGAGCTACCCAACCAAAGATCAGTTCCCACTCGTTCGTGGAACGTCATCCCAGGGAAATTCTTAGCAATTCGACTTAAGTTATGAGCGTGTGAGATCCAAATATGGGAATCACTAGGCAACATCGAGAGCAGAGTGTGTAGCCACATCTTCTCCATACGCGCCATTGGTAAGTGGAGTGAGAAACCAAGAAAGTGTGAAGTTATGAGCATCGCAGATGCACTCGGTAATTCGTTGAGTGCGATTCCGTACCTATGCATTGGGCTTTCAATTTCCAGCAAGAAATCCTGATTGGGAGAAAGATCTTTAAGTGCAGCCAGTGAAGAAATCGTTAAGACAGTGCCGTCCGGAACTGGTGCACCCTCGGTGGGCGTAAGGAGGATGACTTTTCCAGAGAAGTTTTGTGAGACGGTAGCGATTTCACTGATTGCACCTACTGCCACACAGGGAAGTTTCATCCGCTCAGCTTCTAGCGCGAGAGCTGAGTTAGTAAATCCGTACCCATTTCCTTTGATAACGGGAACTAAATTGATGCGCTCTTGAACTACTTTTGCCAAGTGCGCGCGCCACTGCGCACCATCAACATGAAGGTCAAGAGTCATAGTCGGATCATTCCACTACTTACGGAGTCGAAGGTAGAGATGGAAGGCCTTTGCGAGCAATGGAGAGATGACAACTTCCCACTCACCGATCACTTCTCGGGCATAGCCACCCGTGCCCACCTTGAATTGAATGAGGCCTACGTGCGGATCATTTGGGTCAAGGGTGGGGGTGATTCCTCGCAGGTCATAGATCGCACATGATCGATCGAGGGCATCTGTCATCATCGCCCACTGGAGAGCATTACTTCCGCGGGCTTCCCGTCCGAAAGCGGTAGAGGCGCCGTAGGAGTACCAGTAATGATCACCTACTTGGATGGCGATTGAGCTGGCAATGATCTCTCCTTGCCACTTGGCGAGAAAGAGGTAGAGGTGCTCCTGGGTTGCATTAAGCGCATCCCACATACGTTCAAAGTAATGAAGTGGGCGTGGGATAAATCCATCGCGCTTGGCAGTCTCAAGATAGGCGATGTGGAAGAGCGGTAATTCATCCCGGGTACCGCGACGTGCTTGAACTTCCTCTTTCTCAGCTTTCTTAATATTTCGACGCCAGAGTTG
>Ga0209829_10003963_pt1 | contig 10593 bp, 11 predicted proteins | sample C_140205_EF_Meta_FD_187311 | JGI IMG/M metagenome (GOLD analysis project Ga0209829, IMG submission 187311) | Freshwater microbial communities from Lake Croche, Canada to study carbon cycling - C_140205_EF_MetaG (SPAdes) (version 2) | ecosystem: Environmental > Aquatic > Freshwater > Lake... | reverse complement strand
GGCCGCTTTCTGTTGGCCTTCCTGACGCGCCGCCCCGCCCGCACGCTGGCGGGCGTGACCATCGCCGCCGTGGCGACCGGCATCATCCTGAATGCGGCCCTGTTCCAGACGGGTCGCCATCCCGCGCCTCTGTTTGGCGCGCCCGGCGTCACCACCGCCGTTCTCAAGCCCGCGACGCCGCCCATGCCAGCGCCCCGGCCTGTGGCAATGGCGCAGCAAGCGCCTGTCGCGCCAGCCTCTGCGCCCGCCGCCGTTGCAGCGCCGACCGCGCGGGCGCCCGAGCCTGTGGTGAGCCGCGCTGCGGAGCCCGCGCCCGCCGTCCAGCGGAAGGACCCTATCGGCGCGCTCATCAAGGGTGACGGGATCGGGGAGCCGGTCGTGCCGCCCGCGCGGGTGGCGGCTGTGCAGAAGGCGCTCGTGAAGGCTGGCTTCGTGCTGCGCGCCGATGGCGTGATGGGGGCGACGACGAAGCAGGCGCTGGAGCGTTTTGAGCGGGAGCACAAGCTGCCCGTGACAGGCGATCTTGCGCCGCGCACCCTGCGCGAACTCGCAGCGCAATCGGGCGTTCCCATTCCCTGACGCGCTTCAACAGCGGGTGATCTGAAATGCGGCTGCGCGCCGATATTTTCGTGTCCGCCTATCTGCGGCGCTGCATTGTGGAGAATGTCTCGGCTGTGCTGCGGCGTCGCGGCGCCGCCGAGGCGGGCGCCATATTCGTTAAAGTCGACAGGCTTGATGGCGAGGCTGCGCTCTACGGTCCTGCGCCGCAGACCGAGACCGCAGCGCGCGGGGTCGATCGCCTGTGGGCGCGCATGCACAAGGACGAATGGATTCCGATCCCCGATGTCGAGGCGCGTCTGGCGAAGGAGATGCGTTTCGACCCGGATCTGTGGATCATCGAGGTCGACGATCGGCAGGGCCGCGTCTTTCTGGATCTGGCCTGACCCTCAGCGGATGAGAAAGAGCTTGCGCTCCGCCTCCGGGCTCTCCGGGACTTGCGTGGCCGTGCCCATCTGCGCGGGGCGGCTGGGCGTTTGCGCTGCCGCCAGATCGCTCACCGGCGCATGGACCATGTGGCGCTGGCGCACGCTCAGGCCGACCATTTCCTTCAAAAGCCGATCCGCGCAAGCGCGCGGCGTATCGCGCAGGATATTGTAAAGCGCCTTGACGCGCTCCGGCGAGCGCAGGGGCGGGGCGTCGAACATGGCGAGGATGCGGCTGCCATTCTCGGGGTCGATGCGCAGCTGGGCCATGACCAGGGCCAGTGGTTCGCCCGAGGCGTCCGCAATGATGTCGCGGGCGATGACCGTGGTGCAGCCGATGGCGCGGGCCACGAGCCAGGAGGCTTCGTCCAGATCGCGCGCATCGGCGGCGTCGACGAGCTCCTCGGCAATGTTCAGCTCCACCTCGGAGATGGGTTCGCTCAAGGGCTCGCCCAGGCTGGCCCGACGCTCGGCCAGAATCATCGCATCGCGCTGGGCGGTGTTGGCGAACAGGAAGAGCGGCGCAATGGACAGGGGGTCGCGGGCGCGCATGCACAGGCTGCGGGCGAACGGCCGGTCAAAACGCGCTTGCCGCACCAACTTCTCGAAATGTTCGCGGCTGAGAGGCGCCATCATGTTGCGGCCCAGCGCCCGCAGCACTTCGATCTCCTGCCGACCGACCAGAATGGTGATCAGCGTATTGGCCAGATCGACGCGGCTGGCGATGCAGCAGGCGGCGGCGGAGTCGCCCTCCTTGGCCATGCGCTCCAGCATGTCCTGCGGCATGCAGACCGAGCGCTTGAGGAAGGGCGTCGCCACATCATCGCCAGCAGCCAGAAAAGCGTTCACCACGCCGCGCGGCGTATGCGGATAATCGGCCAGCTTCTCCGCAGCGCTCAGGCGCACATCCGGGCGCGAATGAATCATAAGTCCTTCCACGGCCGCTTCGAACTGGCGGATCTCATCCAGCGAGTGCTGGATCTGGCTGACGAAAAGCTCGGCGAGCGTGTTCAGAAGAGCTGGGCGCAGATCCTCGTCCCCGGACGGCGTCTGGTCCTGGAGGTCGGAGCCCTGATGCTTGCGTTCGGCTGAAGGCATGGTCGCCACTTCGGTTGCGAATCGATACGTTAACCGAAGCTTAAGGAGCAAAAGGTTTACAGATGGTTAATAAGGGCTGCGAAGCGTCCCGTTTCAGGACCGCGCATCCCTGTCCAGACCGCAGGCGATGGACTGGATGCGGGCCTCGGCTTCAGCCATTTCGCCGGGAAATTCGGCCAGCGCGCGAAACAGCAGGAAACCTTCCGGCGTGGGTGCGATAATCCGCAGATCCTGCGGCAATTCGTCTTCGGGGTCATTGGCCTCCACCGCATCGAGTTGCTGGCGGGTGACGAGCAAAACGTCGAGTTTGCCGCGCGTCGCGCTGCGGTCTGTCATGGAATAGAAAATCTGGCCATGGCGGGCATGAAAGGAAAACAGCATCAGCGCATCGGGCGCCAGCGTCGCGCGCAGACGCAGCGGGCCCTGGGAGAGATCATAGCGGCACACGCCCTGGGCGAGGGCCGGATCATCGAAGGGGGCGCCGACCTGCGCCGTCGTGGCTGGCAGCAGCACGACCTGGTGCGGCTGAGCGAGTGCGCTCATGCGGGCGAAAGCGTCTTTCCCCGCAAGGCGCGGCATGGCGAAGATCGAGGCCATATGGACGAGGCCCGCGATGATGAGCCAGCCCGCGATCCAGGGCAGGGTGGCGAAAGCGAGGTCGCCGGTCCAGACATCCCGCTTCATCGGCAGCGCTCCCTGACGATGGAGGGCATGGCGCTGGCGGTGACGGCGAAGGCGTTGGCGCTGAGGGCGGTGTCGTAGAGACGCAGCATGAGCACGAAGGGCTGGCTCTCGTTCACCTCGAGCCAGTTGCCGGGCCTCGCCAGGGCGGAGACCCTGATCTCGAAACCCCCATCGGCGGATCGCAAGAGTTCCGACGAGGTGAAGCCATGGCGTTGGCTGGTGGTTGGAAAAAGCTTTCCGTCTGGGCCCATGGCGCTCAAGGTCCAGAAGCGGGCGGCCGGGATGGCTTTGGCCACCACATAGTCGCAGGCGGATGTCAGCGCCGCGCCGCTGGAGTCCTCGCGCGCGATGAAGCTCAAGCCCTCGGTGACGCCCAGCGGCGTCTCGCTCGTGCGGGCGAAAAGGGCGCGCGCATAGGGGTCGGCCTCGCGCGTGCCGGTTTTCGGCCAGCCGCTCCAGGGCCCGGCATGGACGGCGCCGAAGATGAGGCCTGTTCCAAAACCCTGATCGGCGCCGCGCTCCACGGCGTAATAGGTGGCTTCAAGTCCAAGCCAGAGGCCCGCCACCGCCGTAAGGAGAATTTTGAGCAAGTGCAGCAAGGCCCGGCCTATTCGATCCGCCCGAGGGGCGCGCTCAGGATCGCGGCGCCCCGTCCGGGCGAGGCGCTGGCGGCGCGCCGCTTGTCGCTGGTTGCGCGGAACAGGGCCTCGATCTCCTGAATCGCCTGACTGGCGCGGCGTGACAGGGTGGCGGGGCGCTGGGTCGCTGCGGATTCGCTGGCCCTGGCGACGGCGCTGGCGGAGACGGGGGGAATCTCTGTCACGCCATAGGGGTTCCTGAGTTCGATTCCCTGATGGGCGTAGGCCATGATCTCGTGCCAGGTTCTGGCGGGCAGGGAGCCGCCGGTCATGTTGTTCATGGATGTGTCGTCGTCATTGCCGAACCAGACCGTGCAGACATAATTGCCGGTGAATCCGTCAAACCATGCGTCGCGATAGGCGTTGGTGGTGCCGGTCTTTCCGGCGGCGACCACGCCCTCGAGCTGGGCCGCGCGGGCTGTGCCGCCATTCACGACCTCTTTCAGCAGATTGTTCATTTCGGCGATCTTGTCGGCGGGGATCACCTGCTCCCAGGCCGGACCATCCAGATCGCGCCGATAGATCGTGTCGCCTCGCGAGTTGCGGATCTCGATGGCGGCGAAGGGGGGCGCGCGCTTGCCCCCATTGGCGAAGACCGAATAGGCGGCGGCCATGTCGATCATCTTGACCTCGCCCGCGCCCAGAGGCAGCGAGACCGTGTCGGTGAGGGGCGTATTCACCACGCCCATCTTGCGGGCGTTCTCGACGATCTTCTCGCGGCCGAGCTGGGCGATGCGGCCCAGATGATAGGGCTGGCCCTGGGGCCAGTGGGCCTCGCCGATCTTGATCGAAAGCCAGACCGCGACCGTATTGAGCGATTTCTGAAGAGCCACCACCATGGGCAACATGCCCGCCGCCGCGCCGCCATAATTATTCGGGCACCAGTTGCCGATGCACAGGCCGGCCCCGTTCACCGGGGTCTCGCGATGGAATTTGCCGGTCATCACGGCGGTGAGATAGACGAAGGGCTTGAAGGAGGAGCCGGGCTGGCGCGCGGCGTCCGTGGCCCGGTTGAACTGGCTCTGGCCATAATCGCGCCCGCCCACGATGGCCCGCACCAGTCCCAGCGGCTCCATCACGACCGTGGCGCCCTGGCTGGCGCGAAATTGCCGTCCATTCTGGCGCAGTGCGTCCTCGATGGCGGATTCGGCCTTGCGTTGCAGGTTCACGTCGAGGCCGGTGCGGACCGTGAGCACCCGGTCATTCCCGAGCTTGCCCTTGTTGGCGAGTTGCTTGACCTCATCGAAGGCCCAATCGAGATACCAGTCGGGCGAGGTTTCGCGACGCCGGTCCACAGGGGTGGCCGGATTGCGCCGGGCGGCATAGACCTGCCCCTCCGTCATATAGCCCGCGTCCACCATGTTGGAGAGCACGTCATTGGCTCTGGCGCGGGCGGCGGGAAGGTTGATGTGGGGCGCATATTTGGTCGGCGCCTTGAACAGGCCCGCCAGCATGGCGGCCTCCGCCAGCGTGAGGTCGCGCACATTCTTGCCGAAGTAGAATTCGGTCGCGGCCTCAACGCCGAAGGCGCCGCCGCCCATATAGGCGCGATCGAGATAGAGCTTCAGGATGTCGCGCTTGGGCAGGCGAACTTCCAGCCAAAGCGCCAGAAAGGCTTCCTTGATCTTGCGCTCGAGGGTGCGCTCGTTGGTGAGGAAGAGGTTCTTGGCGAGTTGCTGGGTGATGGACGACCCCCCCTGCACCACGCCGGTCGAGCGGGCGTTGACGCTCAGGGCGCGGAACAGGCCGATGGGGTCGATTCCGAAATGTTCATAAAAGCGTCGGTCCTCGGTCGCCAGAGTGGCCTGGATGAGGATGTCGGGAATCTGGTCCAGAGGCGCGGAATCATTGTGCTTGATGCCGCGCCGCCCGACCTCGATGCCGTAGCGATCCAGAAATGTGACGGCGAGATCCTGCTTCTTGAGCCAGTCCTCATCCGAGACGTCGCGGAAGGCGGGCAGGGCGAGGCCCAGCATGAGCATGGCGCCGGCCAGCCCGAGGGTCAGGCCCTCGCAGGCGAATTCCACAGCCAGCCGCTTGCCGCCAGCCACATGAAAGCGGTCCATCCGGGCGGAGAAGTCGGCGTAGCTGCGCCGCGCGGATTGGCCGCTCTCGTAGAGGGAGGAATTGATCCAGGCGTCGAACGCCAGCATGCGCCTGCGGAAGACGCGAAACAAGGCGGAGATGCGTGACCAATCGAACACTCTGTCAGCCTTTCGCCCGTTGGCTGTCCCTGATGAGTCAGGATAGCACTTCGTCCTGCACTTGACGACGCTTTCGCGCGGGCGCAAGTGCGCGAGGTCGGCTTCTTTTGGTCATTTCCCGATGGTCAAGTGGATCGGCGAACGGAACTTTCGATGGTCGCTGTCGATGGAGCGCCCAATCAAAGGCAGGAAATTGGCGAATATGACCACTGGCCCCAAAAAGGCGGATGCGCTTTCGAACATCACGCCCGAACCCTTCTGGCGCAAGCCGCTCGAGGATCTGAGCAAGGCGGAATGGGAGAGCCTGTGCGATGGCTGCGGACGCTGCTGCCTGGTGAAGCTCGAGGACGAAGACACCGGCGAAATTCATTTCACCGACATAGCCTGCAAACTCTTCGACGCCGGCAGTTGCCGCTGCGCCAACTATTCCAAACGCAAGAAGCTCGTGCCCGATTGCGTGCAATTGACCCCCAAGGCCGTGCGAAGCCTGCCCTGGCTGCCTCCTAGCTGCGCCTATCGGCTGGTGGCTGAGGAAAAAGACCTCAAATGGTGGCATCCGCTTGTGTCGGGCCGCCCCGAAACCGTCCATGAAGCAGGCATATCCGTGCGCGGCAAGGTGAGCCTGAAAGAAGACGAAGTGGCTTTCGAGGATTGGCCCAACCACATCAGGGATTGGCCGGGCCGCAATCCGCGCGGAAGAAAACCCAAGGCTTGAACCCAAAGCTCAGGCCCGGCCGATTTTCGCCAGAAAGCCCATGGTGGCGTCGAGCGCCAGCTTGGCCCGTTCGGCCGCAGGCAGATGGGCGTGGCGGGCGCTGGGGGCTTCGATGCTGATGGGAATGTCGTGGGGCAGGGCCTCCAGCAGCTCCGCCAGCCAGAGCCCCCCTTCGCCCGGCAAGAGGCGGGCGGTGCGCGATTCCCGCCGCAATTCATCGGCGCTGCGCCCATCGGCCTGAAAGGGCGGGGCGTCGCAGAAATGGACGAGTTGCAGCAGGGCGGGGTCTACTGATTTGAGATCGTTGGGATGACCGCCCGAGCGGGACAGATGCAGCGCATCCAGCACCAGCGCGGCGTTGGGGCGCTGGACGCCGGTCGCCAGCGCGACCGCAGCCTCAAGCGAACGGCAGCCGCTGTAGGGGTTGAATTCCACAAGGGCGCCAAGCCCATAGGTGGAGGCCAGATCGCACAGGCGGGCGAATGTGTCGGCCCGCCTGGCTTCATCCGCATCCTCGATGGGGCAGACGATGAATTGGCCGCCAAGCCTTTGAGACAGCGCCAGAACCGGGCGCAGGGCCTCGACATCCATATGTTCGGTGACCGGAAAGACGCCGACTTCCAGCAGCTTGAGGCCCGATGCGCGCATCAGCCCTTCAACCTCGGCCTCTTTTGCAGGATCGCCCGCAACCGCTTGATCTGTCGGCAAAAGCGGATTGAGCCGCAGCCCCGCATGGGAAAAGCCAGCCTCCGCGCAGGCGCGGGCCTGACCGGCGGGGCCGGCATCGAGAATGGTGAGAGCTGCGAGGGATACGATTTGCATGGGACCTCCGGGGGCGAGCATTGCCCTGCGGGAAAAGCCGTGTCCAGAGAGGATGTTACGAATTTAATTCCTACAAAGAAAATTACCCTTGACAGCGTGACGCTGTTTCTGTAGGTTTGGGACATGCTCCGGAAGTGTGGGGCGAGGGGGTGGGGCCGAAATCACACCGAGATCCGGTTTTCGGTGGCTGGGATTTGACATCCGTTAAAACGATTTTTATAAAATTCCAGTGCGGCTCTTGCTTGGTGATACGCGCCCCCGGGCGCTTCGCAACGATAGCCAGGATCGCGGATTTCGCGAGCCGCACAGCCTGATCAAGAATGATCTGTCCGCTTCCGCCAAAGGCAGGTGATGGGCGATCTCTCGCAGCTTATGGCCGGTTGACCTAAAATACCTTCAATCTTAGCATCTCGTGATTGAAGCCTTCCATCTTGAGGGAAGCTGCCTATGTCTTCCACACCCACCATTCCTCATCGGGAGACGTTGTCGCCGATGACAAGCAGAGCTCCAAGGTCGTTTTCCTCCCCTGTGCTCTTCAAGGCGGCCGCCGGGCTCGCCATGACCGCGCTCGCAGGCTTCGGCGTCATCGCGCCAAGAATCGGGCTTGATGTGACAATGCTGAACGGCGGGATGGCGGCGGCTCTCGGCGCTGTGATCGGGATCGTGCTCGCATTGAACGGGTAGGTGAGATGCGCCTGCCTGTCGATGAAGACGATTTCTACCTTTGGATCCTTTGCCTGACCGCAGGCTATGTTGGCTTGGCCTATGCGATCAGCTTTCTGCGTCACAGTGGCGTCAAGCGCGGCGACTATGGCCTCGCGCGCGTCTTTGACGGATCGACCTTCGCAGTCTCCTTCATGTTGCTGATGGGAATCGTTCAGCCGGATTTGATGAAGGTCATCGGCTCGACGAAACCCTTCCTTCTTGTCGCCGGTCTGGTGGGCATCCTCTACAGCCTTCATGCCCTATGGCCGGAAAAACCACCCACCATCTGACGTGATCCATGATGTTCCCAAAAGGCCCCGCACCCCGGGGCCTTTTTTATTGTTCAAACTCCAGCAAGACAGGAGCCCCCATGCCTCCACATCCCCCCTTCATAGAATTGCCTGACCCCGACGCCACCTTGCTCGCGCAAACGCGCGCCCGTTACGAAGCGGGCGAGATCACCGCAACGAAAGCCGCCCAGGCGCTGGGCTTCTCGCGCTCCACCCTGACCAAGCGCATCAACCACAAATGGTTCTGGCGCGTGCCGGAGCGCCTCGCCGCCAGCACGGTGCGGCGCAGTTTGCGTGAGGCGGCGAAGATCGCGCCCCGGCGGGCGAAGGGCGCCCTCGCGTATCGGCCCATCTCCCGCAAGGAGACTTCGCCTCTCGCGCTGTATCAGATGCTCATGGTGGAGATCGCGCGGCTCATGCGCGTGCTTGAAGCCAATGTGGATGAGAACGGCTTGCCCAAGGATCCCGAGCGCCACGCCAAACTGATGGGCGTGGTGGTGAAGCTGCAAACCGACGCCGTGCGGATCGCCGATGTCATCAAACCACCAGCAAGGGAGCGCACCCGCGATGGAGCCGCAGACGCCGACACTTCTGACGCCGCCGCTGCCATCGACCTGGCCCGGTTGCGGGCTGACCTGGCTCACAAGCTCGGCGAGGCGCAATCCGGCGCAGTTGACGCAGGCGCTGGCGAAACTGACGAGCGCTGACATCGCCGCGCTGAATTCCCTCTGGGAACTGAATGGCCGCCACGATCAGCGCCCGCCGCTGCGGGCGAGCGATGGCGGAACCTGGACCCAATGGATCGTCATGGGCGGGCGCGGCTCGGGCAAGACACGCACCGGCGCCGAATGGGTGCGCGGGCTTGCGCTGGGACTGCCGGGCTTTTCGCACAAGCCCGTGGGGCGCATCGCGCTCATCGGCGAAACCATGGCCGATGTGCGTGATGTCATGGTGGAGGGCGTGTCGGGCCTGCTCGCCGTGCATGGCGCCGAACGGCCTCAATGGGAGCCCTCGCGGCGGCGCCTGCAATGGGCCAATGGCGCCACCGCGCAATGCTTTTCGGCGGAGGATCCGCAGAGCCTGCGCGGCCCGCAATTCGAATGCGCCTGGCTCGATGAACTCGCCAAATGGCGCCATGATCAGGAGTGTTTCGACATGCTGCAATTCGGTCTGCGCCTTGGGGAACATCCACGCCAGGTCATCACCACGACACCGCGCCCGACGCTTTTGTTGAAGCGCCTGTTAGTGGATCCGCGAAGCGCGGTGACGCGCTCCAGGACCATCGATAACGCGGCCCATCTGGCGCCCGATTTCTTTCGCAATGTCGTGGCGCGCTATGCGGGCACGCGGCTGGGGCGTCAGGAGCTGGATGGCGAAATGATCGAGGATCGCACGGATGCGCTTTTCACCCGCGCGATGATTGAAGCGCAACGCTGCGAGGCGCCGCCGCCCTTGCGGCAGATCGTCGTGGCGGTGGATCCGCCCGCCAGCGCCACCAAACGCGCGGACAAATGCGGCATCGTCGCGGTGGGGATGGATGCGGATGACTTCCTCTATGTGCTCGCCGACGCCACTCTAAGCGCCGCGCGCCCCGCCGCCTGGTCCGCCGCAGCGGTTGCGCTTTATCACCGGCTTGAGGCCGACGCATTGGTGGCGGAGGTGAATCAGGGCGGCGATATGGTGGGCGCCGTCATCGCCGAATGCGACGCCAGCGTGCCCGTGCGCAAGGTGCGCGCCACGCGCGGCAAATATCTGCGCGCGGCGCCGGTGGCGCAGCTTTATGAACAGGGCCGCGTGCGCCATGTGGGCGCGCTGCCTGAGCTTGAAGACGAAATGTGCGCCTTCGGCCCCGGCGGCTTGCCCAATGGCCGCAGCCCTGATCGCCTCGACGCGCTGGTCTGGGCGGTGAGCGAATTGGCGCTGAAAGCCCGCGCGCCCATCCCCAAAGTGCGCCGCCTTTAATTCACTCCTGCACCGAGGTTTCCGACCATGGCGAATTTTCTCTCGCGCTTGCTGCGCGCGGGCGCATCCACGCGCGCGCCTGCCTTCGATCACAAGGCCTCGCGCACGGGGCCGCTGATCGCCCATCTCACTTATGGGTCCGTGCGCTACGCCCCGCGCACGGCGGTGGAGCTGACGCAGCTTGGCTATCAGCGCAACCCCGTCGCCTATCGCGCCGTGCGCATGGTGGCGGAGGCCGCAGCCAGCATCCCATGGCGCGCTTACGAAGGGCGCGACGAGATCGACCATCATCCCGCGCTCGCGCTTCTGGCGCGGCCCAACCCCGCAGAGATCGGCCCCGCCTTTCTCGAATCGCTGATCAGCAATCTCCTGCTCTTCGGCAACGCCTATGTGGAGGCGGCGCGCATTGATGGGGACGTGCGCGAACTCTATGGGCTGCGGCCTGACCGAATGGCGATCATTCCTGGCCCCAATGGCTGGCCTGCGGGATTT